>NPIE01001654.1_pt1 | contig 61922 bp, 65 predicted proteins | sample 8637661 | NCBI WGS metagenome assembly NPIE01 (sample SAMN07420842, study PRJNA396082) | bioreactor metagenome | isolation source: sample BA12 brine-fed electro-methanogenic bioreactor BA | place: Japan: Kochi | collected 2016-12-09 | reverse complement strand
GAGAGGATTTGAACCTCCGACCCCCTGCTCCCGAAGCAGGTGCGCTACCAGACTGCGCCACATCCCGAGGCTTCCGACAGAGGCAGATTTCTATCACGACTACCGGAAAAAAGCAACTTTTTTTCCGGTTAAAAATGTCCTGAGGGGAACGGATTAACCCAAGCATGTAAGTAAAAACCAGAAGAAGAGTAATTTTGATATATTGAACTGACACCCTAATTTTTAGGAGGTTAAATGCGATATTCATCAACGCACTCATAGTTTCCTAACAATTGAGGTGTAGTAGCTCTGTGATATTAACTATTAAGGCAGGGAGATGTGCTGCCCATGACAGCCAAACAGTCGGTGCCCCAAGGGCATTCAAAATCGAAAAAACATGTTCTGGTGGTTGAAGACGAGGAAGATATCCTGGCTTTGATCCATTACAACCTGACCAGGGAAGGATTTCGCTCTACTTGCGCCACCAGTGGTGAAGAGGCTTTACAGATCGTGCAGAAAGATCCTCCTGACCTGGTCGTGCTCGACCTGATGTTGCCGGGCATCGATGGCCTGGAGGTCTGCCGCACTCTAAAAAGTCAACCCGAGACCAGTTCCATTGCGGTGTTGATGGTGACGGCCAAAGGCGAAGAGGCGGATGTGGTGGCCGGACTTGAAATGGGCGCGGACGATTATGTGACCAAACCTTTCAGCCCGCGTATCCTCATTGCTCGTGCCAGAGCGGTTCTGCGGCGCAATGCCGGAGAAAGTGATACCGTCGGCCAGTCGGAGGTGATTAAAGCGGATGGCCTGCTTATTCATCCGGGCCGCAACGAGGTTTTGGTTGATGGTCAGGCTGTGGAACTGACTTACACGGAGTTTCGTGTGTTGCACTTTCTGGCCAGCCGTCCCGGCTGGGTGTTTACCCGCTACCAGATCGTCAACGCCGTACGCGGGGATGATTATTCGGTCACGGACCGGGCCGTCGATGTGCAGATTGTCGGCTTGCGAAAGAAGCTTGGTGCTTGTGGCAAGCTTATAGAAACCGTGCGGGGGGTCGGCTACCGCTTCAAGGACTGATGGCGTCGCAAAAAGTCCGCTCTACGGCGTTACGGCGTTTTTCAGGACCTCGACATACCCGTGTATGCCTTTGCCCCTGAAAAACACCAAGCCTTGTAGAGCGAAATTTTTGCTTATCCATCTTATGCCTTTTCCCATGTAGTTCAAGGATTGATAACGATGAGAAATATTCGTTTGCTTTGGCAGGTTTTCCCCTCCTACGTAATTATTATTATGGCGGTCCTGCTTGGGCTCGGTTGGCACTTGACGGGCGCCATTGAAGATTTTTTCCTTCGCCAGACCGCAGATGATCTCGAAGCTCGGGCCCGCCTGGTCACACCTCAGGTCGCTGCCGCTCTTGAGGTTGGGGACATGGCCAAGCTCGATCGGCTATGCAAAGACTTCGGCGTGGCGGCCGATGCCCGCTTCACCGTCGTCTTGCCATCGGGAGAAGTGGTTGGCGATTCGGTGGAAGATCCGACCCGAATGGAAAATCACGCCAGTCGGGTTGAGATCGCTGCCGGTTTGGCCGGCAAGGTAGCCCATTCGACCCGCTACAGCAGGACCTTGCAGCAGGCCATGATGTATGTCGCGGTGCCGGTGTCCAGTGAAGAGGGAATCGTTGGCACAATGCGGGCTGCCCGGGCTCTGACCGCTATCGACAGTGCGTTGAAAACACTATATCGCCAAGTGCCGATTGGCGGTCTGGTGGCGCTGGTGCTGGCGGCCCTGGTCAGTTTCTGGGTTTCGCGGCGGATTAGCCGTCCCCTGGAGGCCATGCGTCATGGTGCGGTGGATTTTGCTCAGGGCCGTTTCGATCGCAAGTTGACAGCGGCTGGTTCGATGGAAGTTTGCGCCTTGGCCAAGGCAATGAACCTGATGGCCGAGCAGCTGGATGATCGAATCAGGACCATAATGGAACAGCGCAATGAACAACAAGCGGTGTTGGCGAGTATGGTCGAAGGAGTTCTGGCCCTCGATCTGGAAGAAAGGGTGTTGCATTTCAATCAGGCGGCAGCGCAATTCCTCGGTGTCGATCCCGATCAGGTGCAGGTCCAGGGGCAGCGTATTACCGAAGTAGCCCGCAAGGCCGATCTGCAACGTTTTATCGGGCGTACCCTGGACGGTCCCGACCCGGTCGAAGGCGAAATTGTGCTTCAGGACACCGAAACTCGCTACCTGCAAGCCCATGGAACGGTGTTGCGTGATGCCGATCAAGAAGAAATCGGTGTGCTTATCGTGTTGAACGATGTTACGCGGTTGCGCCGACTGGAAAATATTCGCCGCGATTTTGTGGCCAACGTTTCCCATGAGTTGAAAACACCGATTACCGCCATCAAGGCTTCAGTTGAAACATTGCTGGATGGTGTTGATGTGTCCCCTGCGGACAATAAGGAATTTCTGAAAATTGTGGCTAAGCAGGCCGACCGCTTGAACGCCATTATCGATGACCTGCTGGCTCTGTCGCGGATTGAGCAGAGCGACGATGTCAACGGCATGGTTCTGGAAATGCAGGAACTGGAACCGGCGCTTCGTTCGGCGGTTCAATCCTGTTCGGTGGCTGCGGCGGAAAAGCAGATCACCCTTGGGGTGGAGTGCAGCGCAGGCCTGCAGGCCCGGGTTAACGCGCCTCTCATTGAGCAGGCGGTTATCAATTTGGTCGGCAACGCCATTAAATACAGCGAGCAGAAAAGCAGTGTTCGGGTTGAAGCGAAGCTTCGAGACGATATGATAAAAATCAGTGTTCGGGATCGGGGGTGCGGTATAGCACAAGAACATCTTCCCCGCCTGTTCGAACGTTTTTACCGGGTCGATAAAGCCCGCAGTCGGCGCCAGGGCGGCACAGGCCTCGGCCTGGCGATCGTAAAACATATCGTTCAGGCTCATGGCGGCACGGTCACCGTTTCCAGCGAACCAGGCGCCGGCAGTGTGTTTACTATTTTATTGCCTGCTGTTTAGATCGTAACTTTATAGGTTTAAAGGTTTTTTAGAAACATAGCCTGTTTTCAGGCGGGGAAGGCCGCTTGCAATCATCTCATGCATGTCTAACAAGGCCCTAACATTTTGCAGGCAGATTAGGCTCACAAAAAATGAGACGACTACCGGTTTTGCCCTTGTCCATTTTGCGGCAGGCCAACATTCCCTAATTGAAAAAAAGGAGATGGATTGATGAAGTTTAAGGCAGCTGGAAAAATTAAAGGTGTGGCCGCTGTAGCCCTGGCCGCTGTGTTGGCGGTTCCGCTGATGGTTGCGACCAGCTCGGCAGCACAAATCCAGGTAGACAAGAACTTGCCGACCTACCAGAAGACTCAGGGTGTGTCAGGCAACTTGAACAGCGTCGGTTCTGACACCCTCAACAACCTCATGACCTTGTGGGCGGAAGGCTTCCGCAAAAAATACCCCAACGTCAACATTCAGATCGAAGGCAAAGGGTCCAGCACCGCTCCCCCGGCGTTGATCGAAGGCGTATCCCAGATCGGCCCCATGTCTCGCGCTATGAAGCGCGGTGAAGTTGAAGCTTTTGAAAAGAAATACGGTTTCAAGCCGACCCCGGTCGGTGTGGCTCTCGACTCTCTTGCCGTTTATGTCAACAAGGACAATCCCCTCGAAAGCCTGTCCCTGCAGCAGGTTGACGCTATTTTCTCCAAAACCCGCAAGGGCGGTATGGATGAAATTTCTACCTGGGGTCAAGCTGGTCTGAGCGGTACGTGGGCCAAAAAACCGATCAGCCTTTACGGCCGTAACTCGGCTTCCGGTACTTATGGTTACTTCAAAAAGAAGGCCCTGTTCAAGGGGGACTACAAGGATATCGTCAAAGAGCAGCCCGGTTCCGCTTCTGTGGTTCTGTCGGTAACAGAAGACCTCGCTGGCATCGGTTACTCCGGTATCGGGTACAAAACCTCCGGCGTTAAAGCTATCGCTCTGGCCAAAAAAGAAGGCCAGAAAGCTTACGAGCCCAACTATGAAAACGTACTGGCCCAAAAATATCCCCTCGGCCGCATGCTCTATCTTTACGTTGCCAAGGCTCCTAACAAGCCGCTGCCGAAAATGACTGAGGAATTCCTCAAGTACGTACTTTCCAAAGAAGGTCAGGAAGTCGTTGTCAAAGACGGTTACCTGCCGCTGCCGGCTCCGGTGGCCATGAAGCAGTTGGCCCCGCTTAAATAAGCGAGCCTGCATAGCATGATTGTCAGGTAATACCCTGCCCACCGGTCTTTGTGGCTGGTGGGCAGGACTATGTTATATGTTTGGCCCGGGAACAGGAAAATGAATCAAAAGCATTTAAAGAGCGTCAAGCGCTGGGACCGAATTGCCCGCTATGTCATCTCCATCGGCGGGGTGGCGGTTATCTTCAGTGTTGTGTTGATCCTGTTTCTGATCGCACGGGTAACCTTTCCTCTCTTTCAGTCCCCCTCCATTGAGCGACAGGCCCTGGTAAACGTTAACGCCAAGGCCGATGTCACTGTTTTGCAGGCCGGGGTCGACGACTATCTGGAAAACGTCTTCACACTGCAAAGCAATGGTTCGGTAGCCTTTTATGCTACCGGCAGCGGGCAGCATCTGGAGTCCGTTGCCCTGACCCCGCCCGCAGAGGGTTTGACGGTCGCCGATGTTGAACGGGGCGGCCCCCGGCGTTTCAATATCCTCTGGAGCGATGGCTCCCTGACCATTGAGGAAGTCAGGTTTCTAGCCCGTTTCGACCGCGAGGGCCGTCGCTCCTTTGATCGCCAGGTGGTGCGTTTGGGGGGGCTGGATTCTCCGGACGACGGTCTTCCCCGAAAATTTACTGCCCGTAGCACCGATGAGGAGAGCCTGGTGCGGGTCAGTCTGCTGGCTGATGGAAAGCTGCAGGTCGACCAGCAGGTTGCCAGCGAAAATTTATTCGGCGACGTAGAGGTGGAGAATTACCGTTATAGCCTTGATCCCGGTTTGGACCAGGAGCAGCTTACCGCCTTGACCATGGACAGTACCGGAGCCACTCTTTATGCCGGAACCGATCAAGGGACCCTGCTGCGGTGGGACCTTTCCTCTCCGGGAGAAGCGCTTCTTCTCGATCGCCTGCCAGCTTTTACCCATCGCAGGGCGGTCACCTCCCTGTGCCTGATTCTTGGTGATATTTCGGTAGCGGTGGGGGATGCCGATGGCGGGGTGACGACCTGGTTCCCGGTGGCCAGCGAAGCTTCCGGCGGAGTCAAGCGCCTGCACCGTATCCATACCTTGTCTTCCCACCGCGGTGCGGTGGTTACGCTTCTGCCGTCTCTGCGGGACAAAAGCCTGCTCAGTGTCGATGAGCATGGGGAGGTTCACCTCGATCATATGACCAGTGAGCGTCAACTTCTAAATCTCGGCAAAATCGGCCCCCTGCGCGAGGTTGCCCTTTCCATGCGTGGTGATGGGCTGGTGGGCATTGACGAGCAGGGAAGAGCCGCAGTCTGGCGGGTGGAAAACCCCCATCCCGAAGTGAGCTGGAAGACCCTGTTCGGCAAGGTCTGGTATGAAAGTTACGATGAACCGACCTATGCCTGGCAATCTTCTTCGGCGAGCGATGATTTCGAACCAAAGCTCAGTTTGACACCCTTGATTTTCGGTACCATCAAAGGGACCTTTTACGCCATGCTTTTCGCAGTGCCGTTGGCTCTGCTCGGCGCCATTTATACCAGTCAGTTCGGAAGTGACAAACTGCGTGGGGTAATCAAGCCGGCGGTGGAGGTTATGGCCGCTGTCCCCTCTGTTATTATCGGGTTTTTGGCTGCCCTGTGGTTTGCTCCCCTGCTGGAAAAATCCATCACTGCTCTGTTCCTCAGCGTATTGTTCGTGCCGACCTTTCTGTTGTTGGCCCTTATCCTCTGGCAGTTGGTGCGTAACCGGCCCTTATGCAAACGCTTCGCGAAGGGGCACGAGTTTCTTTTGCTGGCTCCGGTCCTGGTGGTCGCGGTGGCTTGCGCCCTTTGGCTAGGTCCGGCGGTGGAAAGCTGGTTTTTTGGCGGAGATTTCAAGCTCTGGCTGTTCAGTGAAGCGGGGACCCGCTACGATCCTCGTAATAATATCGTTATTTCCTTCGCTCTCGGTTTTGCGGTGATACCCATTATTTTTACCATTGCCGAGGATTCTCTCTCCAACGTGCCGCAGAGTCTCAGAGCGGCTTCTTTGGCCCTGGGGGCAAGCCGCTGGCAGACAGTTAAACGGGTAATTCTTCCCTCGGCCAGTCCCGGCATTTTTGCCGGTACCATGATCGGTTTCGGCCGCGCCATCGGCGAGACCATGATCGTGCTTATGGCGACGGGCAACACGGCGATTATGGATTGGAGCATCTTCAACGGCATGCGCCCCATGTCATCGAATATCGCCGTTGAAATTCCTGAAGCTCCCCATGGCGGGACCCTTTACCGGGTGCTCTTTCTGTCGGCGGTGCTTCTGTTCCTCATGACCTTTGTACTCAACACCGTGGCTGAGGTGGTCAGGCAGCGGTTGCGGAAAAAATATGGCCGTTTCTGATGGATAGCGCAAAGACAAGATTCGGGCGGTTTAAGTTTGAGAATATATTGAATCAGGATGTTTTATGAACAACTTCTGGCGTAGAGGCGAACATTGTGTGTGGGGAACCGCTGCGGCATTGACCCTGACCCTGCTGTTGGCCGTGGTGTTGATTGCAGTGGTGATTGTCAACGGTCTGGGGGTTTTCTGGCCCTCAACCGTGGTCGAGGCGCATCTTACGGATGCCCCCCCCTTGATGGGCGAAGTTATTCGTCGCGAAGCCGTTTATCAGGGTGAGGGAGAGCGGCTGCAGTTTAAGGTTGGCAACCGTGATCTTTACGGGCTGGACTTTCGTTGGGTCGATGAAAGCCGCATTGCCCGGTTTGAAAAACCTGATGATGCACTGGTGCTGGAACGGCAGGAGTATGGCAATTTTTATGGTCGGTTGATCGCGGTCCAGTCGCCTGAGTTCGCTGCCAGTTCGCCACTAAAACCCTGGCAACAGCTTAAAGCTGCCCATCGTTTTGTCGAACAGCAGAAACATGGTGAACTCGCGGACCTGGCCAAGCAACTGAGTCGACTGAATATACAATCGACCCGGCTCAGGAATAAAATGGACAAACTCCTCTACCGGGGAGCCGCGGCCGAAAATCTTAAGTTGCAGAAACTTGCGGCCGAGCAGCAAAAGCTCGACCAGGAATTCAGCAAGGTAGTCATGCAGCAGGCGGCCCAGATGGAGGAGCTTTCCCAGGTTACAGCCACCTTTGTCGATGCCGCAGGTAGTGAGAAGACTCTGGAGGTGGCCGAGATTGTCCGTTTTTACCGCCCTAACCAGATGTCTTTGCCGCAGAAGGTGGGATTTTACCTTGGCAAGCTTTGGGAACTGATTTTTGGTGAGCCCCGGGAGTCCAATACCGAGGGCGGATTGTTCCCGGCGATCTTTGGTACCGTGACCCTTATTTTTATCATGAGTCTCTTATCCTTCCCCTTAGGGGTGGTGGCGGCCATCTACCTGCGCGAATATGCCAAAGAAGGGCCGGTGGTGCGTCTGGTACGGATTGCGGTAAATAATCTGGCTGGAATCCCTTCCATCGTCTACGGTATTTTCGGCCTGGCTTTCTTTGTTTACGGAATCGGCGGCAGTATCGACCGGTTTTTCTTTGCTGAGCGGCTTCCGACCCCGACATTTGGTACTGGCGGCATCCTCTGGGCCAGCCTGACCCTCGGCCTGCTCACCGTGCCGGTGGTCATTGTTGCCACCGAGGAGGCTCTCGGCGCCATACCTCAGGGGGTAAGGGAGGGGTCCCTGGCTTTGGGCGCCACCAAGCTGCAGACCCTGGTGCGAACACTTCTACCCATGGCTTCGCCGGGAATTATGACCGGCCTGATTCTGGCCATGGCCCGGGCCGCCGGGGAGGTGGCGCCGCTGATGATCACCGGGGTGGTCAAACTGGCGCCGGCTTTGCCTATTGATGGCACTTTCCCCTTTGTTCATCTGGATCGCAAGTTCATGCATCTCGGTTTCCATATCTACGACATCGGTTTTCAATCGCCGAATGTCGAGGCGGCCAAGCCGATGGTTTTCGTCACTACTCTGCTGCTGGTGCTGATCGTGCTGGTGATGAGCAGTGTGGCGATCTATTTGCGCAACAAGATGAAAAAGCGTTACAGTTATCGAACTTTCTGATTAAAGGCTTTGTTACGATGAGTGAACCCATTCGAATAACCGTTGATAACCCTGTAGTCAGGGTCAGCAACCTGAATTTTTATTACGGTGCGTCGCAGGCGCTGTTCGACATCAGTCTCGATTTCCCCCGGGAGAAGGTTACCGCCCTGATCGGACCTTCCGGTTGCGGCAAGTCGACTATGCTGCGTTGTTTCAATCGTATGAACGACCTGGTCGACGGGGCGCGGGTCGAAGGCAGTATTCTGCTCGACCAGACCGAAATAAACGATGCGACCATGGATGTGATTGAATTGCGCCGGAGGGTTGGGATGGTGTTTCAGAAATCCAATCCCTTCCCCAAATCGATTTATGAAAATGTCATCTACGGTCTGCGTATCGCCGGAGTAAAAGACAAGGCGGTGCTTGACGAAGCTGTCGAACGCAGCCTGCAGGGGGCGGCACTGTGGGATGAGGTTAAGGATCGCCTGAACCAGTCGGCTTTGGGTCTTTCCGGTGGACAGATGCAGCGTCTTTGCATCGCCAGGGCTATTGCCGTAAACCCGGAGGTGGTCTTGATGGACGAGCCTTGCTCGGCCCTCGACCCCAAATCGACGATCCGTGTCGAGGAGCTGATCGGCGAACTGCGTTCCAAATATTCGATTATCATCGTTACCCATAACATGCAGCAGGCGGCACGGGTGTCGGACTATACGGCATTTTTGTACGAGGGCGAGTTGGTCGAATACGGCTTGACCAGAGAATTGTTCGTCAAGCCGAAGAGCAAGAAGACTGAGGATTATATAACCGGCCGATTCGGTTAGGGGGGCGGATTAAGATGACTAGTCATATTGCACGGGAAACCGAAAAACTCAAAAGACGACTGTTGACTTTGAGTGCCGATGTTGAGGAAACCTATCTCCTTGCAGTTCGGGCTCTGGAAGAGCGGGATGAGGTCCTGGCCAAACAGGTTGCCACCTCGGATGACCGTATCGATCGCCAGGAGGTCGATCTGGAAGAGGATTGTCTCAAGGTTCTGGCTCTGCACCAGCCGGTGGCCAACGATCTGCGATTTATCATCTCGGTGATGAAGATCAATAACGACCTGGAGCGCATCGCCGACATGGCGGTGAATATTGCCGAGCGGGCTCTCGATCTGACGAAAGTGGAGTCCATGGAAATACCCTTTGAATTTACCGCCATGTCGCAAAAGGTTTATTCGATGGTCAAGAAGAGCCTTGATTCGCTCGTCAATCTCGATCTCCATGAGGCTCATGAGGTCATCGCTCTCGATGATGAAGTCGATGCCCTTCATCACAAGAGTTATGGCATGGTTATCGAGAAGATCCGGCAACATCCCGACCGGATCGAGGCCCTGATCTCCTATCTGGTGGTGTCCCGTTATCTGGAACGTATTGCGGACTTAGCCACCAATATCGCCGAGGATGTTCACTACCTTATCGAGGGCGATATCGTACGGCATATCATGTAGGTCTTTCGTGTCATCACGCTAAAAAACACAAAAAAGCCCCGCCAGACAGCGGGGCTTTTTTGTGTCTCGGGGCAAGCGAAGTCCCGGTTAGGGGGCGCTTCGGCCGTTATAGATCTGGCCTCCCAGATCCCGGTATTTCCTTAAAACAGCCAGTGCCTGCGGGCGGCGGACGTCCCGATACACTGCAATGCCGCGCTGTTTTAGCTTTTCCGGCCAATCGTTCGGTTTATCTCCCTCATCGAAACCAATTTCACGGGCATCTTCGTCCCGGGCACCGCAGACCAGGCTCACGATTCCGGACCAGGGCAGGGCGCCGAGACACATGGCACAGGGTTCGGTGCTGGTGACCAGCTCGCAGGGGGGGTGAGAGGAGCCGCCGAGATCGTGGCTGCCTGTTAATTGTTGAGCCAGCATCAGAGCCATCAGTTCGGCATGGGCTATCGAGCAGCAGCCATCGACTACCTGATTAACCCCGGGTGCCAGAAGCTTGCCGCTATCAAGGTCAAATACCGCTGCTGCAAAAGGGCCGCCGCTGCCTTGTTCGATATTTTGCCGTGCCAGATCAACAACCAGGTCCATGCGTTCTTCACGGCTGGTATAGATCCTCTCGGCTGGTGGCAGGGCCACTTCCAGCCAGTCGGGAAGGCGCAACACGATGTTCGGGTAGGAAGGGGGCATGTGCGAGCCGATCAAAAGGAGAAAAATCTAGTCGGTTTGACAAAGCGAAGCGGCGTCTTTCGGGCTGTAGTGACGCCGCAGCCATTGGCTGAGGCCGTCCAGGCCTGGAAACAACACCCGTTCGGTGATGTTGGCCTGGTCGAGTTTATCGCGGATTTCCCACTTAAGTTCTGCAGGAATGATGATCTTTCGCCACATATCGGGGTGGCTGTTCAGGCATTTGCAGAGGGCCTTTGTCGGGTCGGGCATTACCGAGAAAAAGGCAAATTGATTGACGATGCGTTCTTCCATGGAGGGCGGTTCGAAGAAGATCACCGAATGGTCCCGCGACAAAGCCGCCAGCTCTTCCTGGTTATGGATGGTTTCCTCCAGCATTTCTACGGTGAAGACATTGGCACCTTCGGCATCGAGGCGCTTCTGCAGCAGTTCGGGCAGCAGTTTATGGACTTTGACGTAATCGACGGCCCAAATAGCACCATCGCGATGATATTTGCAGATATTGGCCGTGGCGAAATGCATGGCGATGAAGGGGGAGTAGGTCCAGTCCAGAAGCCGGGTCGGCAGGCCGTAGTGCTGGGCCCGCGCCATCCAATGCCAGAAGGAGTCGGATTCGACGGCGCTGTGATGCGCATACTTTTTAAAGTTGCGCATCAGGTGGCGCTCCAGGGGAGCGTAGTTTCCACCCAGACGCATGAGGGTCGTTTGCAGGGTATAGCGGGTGTCGGACAGCCCGCGGAAGGCAAACCGGGAGCGGAACCGGCCCAGGTCTTCGTTCCAGGATTCGGCGAACAGTTCCTGTTGCAGCTCATCCCAGCTGTTGATACGGATTTCGTTCATAGCCCTTGAATCTTTGTCTTAGGATCGGCAGGGATGGATGTCAGACGACGCCCAGAATGACGCTCGATTCCTGAAAGACCGCCCAGGCCTCATCGCCTTCGGCCAGAGGAAGGGCTTCCTGGCCTTTGGTAATGGTGGCGCTGATAGTGCTGCCGCCGGGAAGTTCCAAAGAGACCTCGGAGTTGACATGCCCTTCGGTGACGTGGCAAATGCGTCCTTTGAGAATGTTGCAGGAACTGAGGCGGGCCTGACCAAGCTCCTTGACAATGATAATCGCCGGAGCCTTGACCATCGCAAAAACTTCCCGCCCGGGTGTTAATTGCAAAGCCTCGATGCTTTCATTGGTTACTTGGGCGGTGAGGCTGTCATCCCCCTTGAGCTTGATTTCTACCAGGGTGTTGATGGTGCCTTTCGAAAGATTTACGACCTCTCCAGTCCACAGGTTGCGAGCGCTGACCTTCATGTTGACCTTCCTTAAAAACTGGTAGAATTTTTCCCCTTCATCGAGGTGCTCTCCGAGGGCGGCAAGAAAGCGTTCGTGTTCGGCCTGAATCGCCCGATAGCGTTTGACGACTTCCTGGCCCGCCTCGGTCAGTGAGGTTCCGCCGCCGCCTTTGCCCCCCGCAGAGCGCTTGACCAGAGGTTGCTCGGCCAGATTGTTCAGGGCGTCGACCTGTTCCCAGGCTGTTTTATAGCTGATCCCCTGGGCTTTGCCTGCTTTGGTGATTGAGCCGAACTGGTCGATCTTCTCCAGCAGCTCTATCCGGTTGAGGCCAAGGAAATCCTCTCCTGCCATTTTAAAGCTGAGTGAGCCTGAGACCCTGAGGTCTGAGGGCTTGTTTTCTGACATGCCAATCCTCCTTTGTTCAACACTATACCCCTTAAATTACTAATTTACCTGCACAAAGGCAAATAAAAAGCCCGCACTCAGCAAGTACGGGCCCGGTTGGAAAGGTATGAGCGGTCTTGACAAGTTCCCTGCGAGGTTGCCGGAGGGCCGTTGACAAGAGCATCGATGCCATTGCCATCCAGAGGTTCGGAAAAATAATAGCCCTGGCCGAGGTGGCAGCCTTTCCGGAGCAGAAATTCGATCTGGTCGGCTGACTCGACCCCTTCGGCGATCAATTCAAGATCCATGTTTCGGGCCAGGTCGATAATGGTGGTCACGATGGAAGCGTGGTTTCTGTCGCCGGGGCCTCCCTGCACAAAAGAAGGGTCGATTTTCAAGCGGTCAATGGGCAAGTTTTGCAGGTAGGCCAGGGAGAAGTAGCCGGTGCCGAAGTCGTCGATACTTAACTGGACACCAAGTTCTTTAAGTTGTCCCAGGCATTTTTCGGCCGAGCAAGCATTCTGCATCAGGGTAGATTCGGTTACTTCCAGCTCCAGGCACTGAGGGGGGAGGCCGGCTTCCTTGATGATGGCCTGAATATCCTTTGCCAGGTTGACGTTCTGGAACTGCCGGTCAGTGAGGTTGATCGCCAAACGGAGCGGCTGGCCATCTTTTTTCTGCCAGCCTTGCCATTGCTTGCATGCTTCGCGCAGGATCCAATCCCCCAGGGGGGCGATGAGGCCCGTCTCTTCGGCAAGGTCGATGAAGCTCTCCGGGGTCAGTAAGCCTCGTTCAGGATGGTTCCAGCGGACCAACGCTTCGATTCCGACCAGTTGCTGACTATGCATGTTGAACTGGGGCTGGTAGAGAAGAAAAAATTCTTTCCGGTGCAGGGCCAGGCGCAGACTGGTTTCCATCTCCAGCCGTTGATTCAGTTTCCGCTCCATCTCCCGGGAGAATAAGCGGTAGGTGTTTCCGCTGGCTTCTTTGGCTTCGTACATGGCGGTGTCGGCGTTACGCATAAGTTGTTCTATGCTGGTACCGTCCTGCGGATAAGTAGAAATGCCGAGGCTGGCTGAAGAAAGAACCTCCTGGCCTTCAAGCTGATAAGGTTCGGCCAGAGTTTTCAGTAATTTGTTGGCAATGTGCGGCAGGTTTTGCATGCTGCGGAAGCTGGACAGGATAATGACGAATTCATCGCCGGCAAAACGGGCTACCGTGTCCGTGTCGCGAAGGCAAGTCTGCATGCGCTGCGCAGCCATCTGCAAAAGCGTATCGCCGGCTGCATGACCTAAGGAATCGTTGATGTGCTTGAAGCGGTCAAGGTCAAGAAAAACCACCCCCAGCAGATGGTCAAACCGTTTTGCTTCTGCCAGGTATTGTTCGAAGCGGTCCCGGAGCAAAGAACGGTTAGGCAACCCGGTGAGCTGGTCGTATAAAGCCAATCGTTTAAATTCTAAATCCGTTCTCTGGCGTTGTTCGACGGTTGTCGTTAAATGATGATTTCGCAACCATTGTCCTGTGAGCAGGGAAACCAGTACGATGATAAGGCTGACAGTGAGATGGGAAGAAGAGAGAAGGCGAGAGACTTTTTCGTAAAAGAATAAGGAGAGCAGGCCGCAGATCAAAGCTGCAAAGGCACTGAAAATCCAGACCCTGTAGCTGCTGCGTAATAAGGCCGCTCTGGCGGTCTTTAAATGTGTGAGGGAACGATTCATTTATTAGGACGCCGAATTGAAAGGCCAAGGGAGTTACTGATAAACAAAAAATCCCATCTTTGCGCGATGGCCAAAGATGGGATCTGTTTCTCTTCGGCGGCCCGGCGGTCCCTTTGGGATCCGTGGCTTTGCGTCCCTGAATCGCTTCAGGTTTGCTTTTGTCGGAGTGTTAGTCGAAAGCCAGATTAAATATTTATAGCGAAAAGGTCAAGAAAATAATATTTTCAGATTCTTAGCAATATTTCCGGGGCTGAAAAGAGCCGCTGGACTGTCTCGACTGTGTTTGCACAATTGAAGTGAACATGGCAGAATTCCGGTGCAGCAAAATCCGATTGATTTGGGTGTTACAGGGAGGTATGGGGAATGGTCTCAGAGTACGATGCGGGGAAGGATTGGCAGGAGGTGCTTGCGGACGCCCGGCATATGACGGAAATCCTGGCTCAGGAAACTTGTGAAGGGCATGTAGCCACCGAAGTTCTCGGCCAGTGTGTGGACTGTTTTCAGCTGGCGGTCGATGCGCTGTCGGGGTTAATGCGGGAACCTCAGTCTGCGGCTCTGCAGTCCGAGGTCAGGCCCATTTGCGACTTGTTGCATGCCGTGCTGGGGCGTTATCAGTTGCCTGAGACTGTTAACCAGGAACTCCGTTGGTTGCGGGCTGCCAATCGCTCCCTGACGCTGGAGAAAAATCGTTACCATAATATCTTTGCTGCGACGACCAACCTGGTTTTGATCGCCGATTATGAGGGGCGTATTACCCGCACTAATCCCCAAGCCGAAAGGTGTTTCCCGGGGCGCAGCGCCATTGGGCACTTTTTTTGGGAATTGCTCGATTTGCAGGGTAAAACCCTTGAGCAAGTTCTGGCCGAATATCGCCAGGGTGAAAGCCATGAGATTTCTCTCTTCAACGGCAGCCGCTGCTACGGTCTGCGGATTTTGTCTTTTAGTCCGGCTATCAGTGGAGTGCGTGGCTACATTTTAATTCTTAACGACATCACCGCGTTGGTCGACCAGACCCATGAATTGGAGACCCTGGTTTCCGAGCGTACTCATGCTCTGACCAATTCGGAGCAGATGCTGCGGCACATTTTCGACTCTGCCGGCAACGGTATCATGTTGATGGACGAAGACTGCATCATCGTCAAGGCCAACCGTCGCGCTTCCGCCATCTATGCCCGTGAGGTCGGGGAATTGCAAGGGCTCGACGTGAGGAGTCTCACCGATCAGGCCGGTCAGGCCGAACTGGCCGCCTGTCTGGCCGATATGGACGGCCAGTCCGGTAAGATAGGCGAAATTCCTGGATTGCGTCCGGATGGCAGTGCCTTGCCGACCAGTGTAACCGTGACCCGGGTCACGATTGACGAGCGTTGTTACTGGACCCTGATTGTGCGCGACATCTCCAGGCAAAAGGCCCTGGAGGAACGGCTGGTTATGGAGAAGGGCCAGGTCGAAGAGATGAACGTGACTTTGCGCAACGTTCTGAAGAGTATCGACAGTGAACGGCAGCAATATGAACAGAAAATTGCCCGGAAAATCCGCAGCGACCTGTTGCCGGCTCTGGAAAAAGTGCGTTGCGAGGGCGAGGCGGGGGTGCGGTCCAGCTATCTCGACCTGGTGAAAGGGCAGTTGATCGGTCTGACCAAAGGCTTCGAAACGGAGCTCGATGCCGGTCTGCTCAAGCTCAGCAGGACCGAGTCCGCTATTTGCCGCTTTATTCAGGCCGGCAGTACCACCAAGGAAATATGCAACGCTTTGAACCTCGCTTTTGAAACAGTACAGACCCATCGCAAGAATATCCGCCGCAAACTCGGACTTAAAGGCAAAAAGGTCAACCTTTATGCTTACCTTGCCAGCCGGTGTCAGTCTCTAACCCCTCCTGCTTGAAAAAAAACTCGGTTGTTGTCCTTTTCGGGTATGTAAAAATACCCGAAATAGCCCCGAAGTGTGCCCTGTCTGCTTTCGGGGCCCAGTGCTATAGTTCCCGGCGAAGAAGCGGCCTGCTGAAAGGCTGTTCTAGAGTAACGGGTCTCCGAGTCTGAAAGTCTAGCGTCTTATGCACGGGCGCCAGTCTTTAGCCTAAAGGGATGGTCCTTAAGGTGACAGGCCTGGCCCGGCTTATTCATTAAGGTTGTCGGTTTCGCGACGACGCTTCATGAATAAGCCGGCCTCAGGGTTTCGCTGGAAACGGCGAGGCCTCCCGCGCTTGGAAAGGAGATTTGTTCGCGTAAATTTCTGTTGCCAAAGCCTGGGAGGAATAAAGCACTCATGAAAAAGATTTTCCGCGTGAACATGACGGATCTATCCGTTTCTATTGAAGATATCCCTGAAGCCTGGGTCGGTCTTGGCGGTCGCGCCCTGACCTCGACCGTGGTCGCTGCCGAGGTGCCGCCGACCTGTCATCCGCTGGGTCCCAACAATAAGCTGGTGTTTGCTCCCGGCCTGCTGTCCGGCACTCCGGCAGCCAACTCGGGACGTATGTCTGCCGGTGCAAAGAGTCCGCTGACCGGCACTATCAAGGAAAGCAACTCCGGCGGCACCACCGCACAGCAGTTCGCCAAGATGGGCATCAAGGCGATGATCATCGAGGGCATGCCCAAGGATGACAAGTGGTACCGGCTGCACGTCACCACCGAGGGGGTGACTTTCGAGGACGCTTCGGATCTGGTCGGCAAGCAGAACTTCGCCGTCATCGACGCCATGAACGAGAAGTTCGATAAAAAGATCGGCGTCATGAGCATCGGCATTCCCGGCGAAAAGCGCATGGGGGCGGCCAATATTTCAGTTAAGGACCCCGACCAGAAGATCCGCAGCCACGGCCGCGGCGGTCTCGGCGCGGTCATGGGCTCCAAGAAAATCAAGTGTATTACGGTCGACAGTGCTGGTGCCGGCAAGGTCGATATCGTCGATATGGACAAGTTTCGCGCCGCGGCCAAGGTGTTCGCTAAGGCCATGCTCGATCATCCGGTTAGCGGCGAAGGCCTGCCCATCTACGGCACCAATATCCTGATCAATATCCTCAACGAGGCCGGCGGCCTGCCGACCAAAAACTTCCGTTACGGTACCTGCGAGCACCACGACAATATCAGCGGCGAAACGATGCACGACACCATCGTCTCCCGAGGCGGCCACCATAAGCACGGCTGCCACGCCGGATGCATCATTCAGTGTTCCCAGGTCTACGTCGACGAAAACAAGGAGTACATCACCTCAGGCTTCGAGTACGAGACCATCTGGGGGCTGGGCGCCAACGCCATGGTCGACAACCTGGACGACATCGCCCGTTGCGACAATCTGATGGACGATATCGGCATCGATTCCATCGAAGGGGTTGTGCTGCTTTCCACTGCCATGGAAGCAGGAGTCATCCCCTGGGGTGACGGCAAAGAGTGCATTCGGGTGCTGCGCGACGAGATCGGCAAGGCTACGCCTCTCGGACATATCCTCGGCAACGGCACCGGTTTCATCGGCCACGCCTACGGCCTGACCCGGGTGCCGGTGGTCAAGAACCAGGGCATCCCCGCCTACGACCCGCGTTCGGTCAAAGGTATCGGCATCACCTACGCCACCTCGACCATGGGTGCCGATCACACCGCCGGTTATACCATCGCCACCAATATCCTTAACGTCGGCGGTTTTGTCGATCCGCTGCAGAAGGAAGGTCAGGTCGAACTTTCCCGAAATCTGCAGATCGCCTCGGCGGCGGTGGACAGCACCGGCATGTGCATCTTTGTCGCCTTCCCGGCCCTGGATATTCCCGAATGTCTGCCGGCCCTGATCGATATGATCAACGCTACTTACGGCATTGAGTTGAGCGGCGACGACGTTACGGAACTCGGCAAGACTATCCTCAAGCTCGAGCACCAGTTCAATCTCGATGCCGGGTTCAATAATGCCCACGACCGGTTGCCGGAATTCTTCGAGTACGATCCCGTGCCGCCTCATAACGAAGTATGGGACTTTACCCCGGAAGAGATCGACGAGTTCTGGAACTTCTGACCCTGTTTTACCCTGCATCAAGGTGGAGGTGCCCCGCCGGGAAGGGGCGCCTTTACCTGATTGTTCCTCGCGCCGGGCTTGCCCGGTTATGTAGCCGTCGGGTGTTAAGCCCGGCGGCATTTTTATGTGGATATAAAACGGTCGGTTTTCATGCGGAACAGCAAGCAGCCCTTTGAATTGAAATCTTCAAAGGGCTGCTTGCTGTTTTGATGTGGGGAAGGTTGCTGGCAAGGCAGTTTTTACTGACGGATCAGAACTGGCCGGAGATTATCTGCCGGGCTGTTTCGTCCTGGGCCTCGGTCATGAAAGGCAATCCCGTTTCCGCTGCGGTTTCGCGGTTGGCTGCCATCAGGTCGTTTCGCCTGATCTCGGTCAGATTGAACTTTCTGGCTCCCGCCATGAATTGCTGCAGACCGCAGGCGAGTTTGTCCGCATAGCCATACATGGCCACGGCGCCGAAGGGAACATGTTTCATCTCTGCCGCGCCGACCTTTTTCTTCACCGATTCCCAACCGGCAAAAATCTCTTCGGGATAGGTCCCCGCCTCCTTGACGGTGGTGGGCAGTTCCTCCCAGGAGCCTTTGAGTTCAGCACGGTTCTCCGGCTGGAAGACTCCCTGAATGTTGTTGCCGAGGAATCCGGCGATCATTGGAGCCCGGCCCATGCAGACCAGCTTGGTGTACGGAGCCCCCAGGGCCAGCGCCTTGAACAGGTGGTCCTCGCGGGCAAATCCCCCGGCCAGAGAGATGTCGGGAACCTGTTGATCGCTCTGCTCCAGCAGAGCGCAATACTCATAGGTCTTGGCGTGGAGCGTCAGCGACGGGATGCCCCAGTGTTCCATCATATTCCAGGGACTCATGCCGGTCCCGCCGCCGGCGCCGTCCACGGTCAGCAGGTCCAGGCCGGCTTCGGCGGACAGGCGGATGGCCATAGCCAGGGCCTCCATGCCGTAGGCGCCGGTTTTCAGGGAGATCCGCTTGAAACCCAGCTGGCGCAGGTAGGCAACGCTGTTGAGGAAATCTTCCCTGACCTGTGCGGCACTGTCCAGATTGGTGGCCCCCAGGCGGCTGTGGCGGGCAAAGGAGGTGATGGCGCGGTTTTTAAAGGCTTCCTGGACTACGGGGTCGCCGGGATCCGGGTCCACCACATAGCCTCGTTTTTTGAGGAACAGAGCGTACTCCAGGGTGGTGACCTGGATCTCTCCGCCGATGTCCTTGGCGCCCTGGCCCCACTTCAACTCGATGATGACCCGGTCGCCGTACTTTTCGATCAAGTATTCGGCGACGCCGTTGCGGGTGTCCTCGACGTTCAGTTGAACGATAATCGCCCCGTAGCCGTCGTAGTATCGGAAGAAAGAGTCGATGCGGCGGTCGAGTTCCGGCGACGAGGTTACCTTGCCGTTGACGATCTGGGCCTCCTTGTCGACTCCAACGACATTTTCTCCGACAACGATGGGAAAACCGCACAGGGCAGCGCCGACGGCAAAGGAGTTCCAGTAATCCGCGGCAATGAAGGTCGAGCCCAGGGCTCCGGTCATGATCGGCAGGCGGCAGCGGGTCTTTACATCGTTGCCGAATTCGGTCTCGACGCTGACGTTAGGAAAGATGCAATCGTCGGGGTCGTTGGACAGGCCGGATGGCAGTCCGTGGGCGCCATAGGCATAGCCCTGGATGCGCAGCGCATGATAGCCGACGCCAATCGAGGAGACATTGCCCGAGCCTGAGGTGGTGCGACCGAAACTGCGGGGATAGAGGAGCTTGCGGCCGATCAGGCACGATAGCCAGGTTTCGCACTTTCCTTTACAGTCTGCGGTGCAGAGGGTGCAAAGTCCCGATTCGCAGGGCTCGCCGCGGTTGACGGTGCCCAGAGCATCATTCGATTTTGGCCGCTGAAGCATGCTGTCTCCCCTTTTTTAAGAAAGTTTATCGGCAGCCGGGGCCAGGATAGGCCAGACTTCGTGGTACCAATTACCTTTTTTCCGGCCGCAGTTCTTTTTTGATTATTGCCTGCAAGTTGCTTATTGCAAGAAGTTGTCGGCAATTTTTTGCTGACTGTAATGATTCTGGACCTGATAAATGGATGGTTTCTTCTTGACTGATAAATCAAACGTTTGTTTTAATTGTGGAGTCAGCTAATTAAGTTGTCTTTTGTCATCAATTCAAGACGGAGTGGTATGGACAGGTCAAATACCAAGCAGCGACTGCTCGATGTGGCGGAAAAGCTTTTTGCCGACAGCGGCTACCATTGTACCTCCTTGCGCAAAATTACCGCCGAAGCCGGGGTGAATCTTGCCTCCGTGAGTTATCATTTTGGCTCCAAGGAAGCACTGGTCGAAGCCATTTTTGAACGCCGCCTGCAGCCTCTCAACAAGGAACGTCTGGAACGGCTGGAGGCCGTTCGTGTCGGGGCCGCTGCTGCAGGACGAAAACCGACGGCGGAGGAAGCTTTGCGCGCCTTTATTGAGCCGACCTTGCATTTTCGTGACTCGGCCCCCGGGGCCCGATATTTTCTTCATCTTGTCGGCAGGGCTTTGACCGAACCTGATGATGCGGTGCGGTCTATTTTTTTTCGCATGATCGGCCCTGTTTTCTCCCTGATGTTTCAGGTGTTCAGTGAAATTCGGCCGGACTTGGATTACAACCAGGTTTTCTGGCGATTGAATTTTGCCATTGGGGCTATTGCCCGCTGCACTTTTCTGCCGGAAAAATTTCCGGTGGTTCCACCGGGAGTCGAACTGGATCCCGGTGCCGAGCAACAGATTACAATGTTGGTTGATTTTCTGGTCGCCGGAATGGAGGCACCATGAGAATGCGCAAGAGCTGGCTTCCAGGTATTCTGTTTTTACTGATGGCGGTCGCCTGTACGCCCCACCGGACGCAGGAGGTGTCCCTGCCCGCGCCGTTGCCGGAAAATTTTGCGGCTGCCGGTGGTGCGGATTCCAAAATGCCGCTGGAACGCTGGTGGGAACAGTTTCGGGATCCCCTCCTCGATAGTTTGATGGCTGAGGCCTTTGCTCATAATCTCGACCTCGAACAGGCCCGGGCCCGTCTCGAACAATTTGAGGCACAGGCCCGTAGTGCCGGTGCGGCACAACGGCCGACGGCTACGCTTCAGGGGGCGGCGGGAAGGGTTCGTCAGCCGGGGCTGTTTGGAGTTCAAACCGAAAACAGCTATCGACTTTCGGTGGCTGCCGGTTTTGAAATCGATGTCTGGCGCAAGCTGGCCTCGCGCTCTGAGGCGGCTCGCCTCGATACACTGGCGGCCCGCCAGGACCTGGAGGCGGTATATTTGTCCCTGTCGGCCCGCCTGGCTGATTTCTACTATCTGGCCGTGGAACAACGCTCTCAACTGGAGTTGGTCGACGAGACCATTGCTTCCTTTGCCGATACTCTGCAGAGGGTGGAAAGTCGCTACCGCGAAGGCCTGGTACCGGCCCTCGATGTTTATCAGTCGCGCCAGAACCTGGCGGTAGCCAAGGCTTCAAGGCCGTTGTTCGAGGCTAACCTGGCGGCAGCGGAACATGCTCTTGCGGTGCTGGTCGGTCGTTTCCCCGAGCGCTCTGCCGCTGGGACCCTGGCGGAACTGCCGGTCCTGGAGGGGGCTTTCCCCACGGGATTGCCGGCCACCCTGTTGCAACGACGGCCCGACATTGCCGCCGCCTTGACCCGCCTGCAGGCGACGGATGCTCGAATCGGTGCGGCCATCGCCGAAAGGTTCCCTTCCTTCAACCTGGTTGCCGATTACGGCGGTGCCGACAGCGAGCTGGGCAGCCTGCTCGATTCTCCCAATATTTTCTGGAATTTATTGGTTAACCTGGCGCAACCCCTGATTGACGGTGGCCGCCGTAAGGCCGAAGTCGACCGCAACCGGGCTTTGTTTCGCGAGAAACTGGGTTTTTACCATCAGACGGTACTGCAGGCGTTCCAGGAGGTTGAAGATGCTCTGGTGGAAGAAAAAACCGGGACTCGGCGCATTGAGCTTTTGGAAGAGAGGGTGTCTGCTACCGCCGGATCTTTGCGTCTTTCCACCGAGCGCTATTTACAGGGACTTTCAGAATATTTACCTGTGTTGACCGCTCAGATTGCTCATGCCGAAGCGCAAAGCGCTCTGCTAACCGCAAAGCGTCAGCGCATCGTGGCCCGTATTTCACTGGCGCGGGCTCTGGGGGGCAGCTGGATGAAATCTTATATTGAGCAAAATTTTGCAGAAACAAACCCATAGAAGGAATCCGTCCATGAGTCGAACAACCCTGCTGAAGATATTTTTGCCCCTGCTGGTGTTGCTGCTTGGTGCGGCGGTGATGGCGGTCCTTATCACCAGTCGCAGGTCGCCGGTAAAAGAGACTCACGAATTTGCCGGAGTCTTGGTTGAGACCGTCCCTGTGGCGCGTCAGGATTATCAGATGACGGTGGTTGCCACCGGAACGGCGCAGGCTCGTCAGCAAGCTGATTTGGTCGCCCAGGTGAGCGGCAAGGTGATCTGGCTGGCCGAGGAATTTATTGCCGGTGGCCTGTTTGAAAAAGGTGAGATTCTGTTTCGGCTTGAGGACGTCGATTACCGCCTGGCCGTGGAAAGGGCCGCTGCCGACCTGGCGGCCGCGGAACTGGAACTGGCCACGGTGCGCAGTCAGGCGCGGGTGGCCCGTGAAGAGTGGGGGCGCTTGCAGGCGGGACAGGGAAAAGAACCCAACCCCCTGGTGCTCTATCATCCGCAAATGAAAAACGCCGAAGCCCGGGTGGCCGCGGCCAAGGCGCTTCTCAGTCAAGCGAAGATCGACTTGCAGCGCACAGCGTTTCGGGCTCCGTTTAACGGTTTGGTGCGCAGCGAAAACATCGACCTTGGTCAGTTCGTGCGTTCCGGAACCACGATCGGTACTCTGCTTGGCACTGATGACGTGGAGATCGTGGCGCCTCTGCCCCTCGATGACCTGGAATGGATCGAGATACCGCGGAAGGACGGTAACGGTTCGGCGGTGAATGTGCGTTTGGCCGTGGGCGAGCGCAGTTATAGCTGGCCGGGCAGGGTAGTGCGCACCCTCGGCGAGGTTGATCCTCTGGGACGCATGACCCGAGTGGTCGTCGCGGTGAAAGACCCCTATTTGCAAAGGGCAGAATTTGCCGACGGGCGGCCGCCTTTGGCGGTAGGCAGCTTTGTCGAACTGCAGTTGCTGGGGAGGCGTTTGGCCGATGTCGCGTTGATTCCGCGGCGGGCTCTGCGCGACGGCAATACGGTCTGGCTGGCTGATGAAACGATGCAGCTGCGCATCCGGCCGGTTCAGGTGCTGCGTCGCCAGGCAGACCGGGTGGTGATCGGCGAAGACCTGAAAGACGGTGAGCAGGTGGTTGTCAGCACCCTGTCCGGTGCCGCCGACGGCCTTAAGTTAAGGGTGCGTGGGGAGGATAATAAACCATGAACGGGGCCTTGCGCTGGATGACGCAAAATCATGTGGCCGCCAACCTGTTGATGCTGACCTTCGTCGTCGGCGGTTTGATCATCGGTCTCGGTGTGAAGCAGGAGGTTTTTCCCGAAGTGGCGCTGGACATGGTTCGGGTTTCGGTCTCTTATCCCGGGGCCGGTCCTGAGGAAGTCGAGGACGGCATCCTGCTCAAAGTCGAGGAGAACCTCACCGGAGTGGACGGCATTCGTCAGCTCAAATCTATGGCGGTAGAAGGTTTCGGTACGGTGACCGCCGAATTGATGACCGGCGCCGATCCCAACGTGGTGCTGCAGGACATCAAGACCGAGGTCGATCGCATCATCACCTTCCCTGAGGAGGCGGAAAAGCCGGTTATCACCAAGCTTCTCAACCGCAGTGAAGTCGTCTCGGTGGTGGTGTACGGCGACCTGTCCGAGCGCAGCCTGCGGGAGCTGGCGGAAAACATGCGTGAGGAGTTGCTCAATCTTTCGGGTATCACCCAGGTCGACCTTTCCGGGGTGAGGCCCTACGAGATTTCCGTCGAGATCCCCGAGGCGACCCTGCGCCGCTACCGCCTGACCCTGGAGCAGGTAGCGCAGCGCATCCGCCAGGCTTCTCTCGATATGCCCGGCGGTACGGTCAAGACCAGCGGCGGCGAGATTCTGGTGCGCACCAAGGAACGCCGCTATACCGGCCGCGAATACGAATCGATCGTGGTGATCGACAACCCCGACGGTACCGAGGTTCGTCTGGGCGATATTGCCCAGGTCAAGGACAGCTTCCGCGAGACCGATGAATACGCCCGCTTCGATGGTCAGCCGGCGGCGATGGTGAAGATCTTTCGGGTCGGCGATCAGAAACCGACCGAAATTTCCGATACCGTGAAAGACTATGTAGAAGAAAAACGCCGCAATCTGCCGGCGTCGGTCAAGCTGGCGGTCTGGAACGACAGCTCGGAGATCTTCGCCAGCCGTATGAATCTGCTCATCAAAAATGCGGTTTTGGGGCTGAGTCTGGTGCTGCTGGTGCTCGGCCTGTTTCTCGAAGTGCGCCTGGCCCTGTGGGTCATGCTCGGCATCCCCATCTCCTTTTTCGGGGCTCTCTTTTTTCTGCCGGTTTTCGACGCCTCTATCAACATGATCTCCATGTTCGCCTTCATCATGGCTCTGGGGATCCTGGTGGACGACGCTATCGTGGTCGGCGAGAACATCTTCGAACAACGCCAGCAGGGGAAAAAATATTTGCAGGCGGCCATGGACGGCGTCATCGAAGTGGCCCCGCCGGTCATCTTTGCCATCCTCACCTCGGTTGCAGCCTTCTGTCCGCTGCTCTTTATCAGCGGCACCATGGGCAAGTTCATCAAGACCATTCCGGTGGTGGTGATCATTCTGCTACTGGTCTCCCTTATCGAATCGCTGCTGGTATTGCCGGCGCACCTCGCCATCGGTGCGCCGCGCCCCATCAATCACGGCCTGCTGGCCGCCATCGAGAGGGTGCGGCTCGGTTTCGGCAATAAGCTGCGGGCCTTTATCGACGGCCCCTATCAGCGGTTTCTCAACCTGGCTCTTTCCTGGCGTTACCTGACGGTGGCCGTCGCGCTCTCCGTTCTGCTGCTGTGCGCCGGCCTGGTGGGCGGCGGCATTCTCAAGTTCCGTTTCATGCCCAAGGTCGAGGGCGATATCATTCTGGTCGATCTGGTGATGCTTCCCGGTACGCCGGTGGCCGAGACCGAGCGGGTGCAGAAATTTATCGAACAGCAGGGGCGAGTCGCTATCCGCGAATTCGACGACCGGGGGGCTGAGGAGGCGACCATCCTGCGCAACATGTTCTCTCTGGTCGGCAGCAGTTTCAAGGGCGGAGGCCCTGAAGGCGCGACCACCACAAGCGGCGCCAACCTGTCGACTATCGCCGTGTTTCTTACCCCCAGTGAAGTGCGGGACATCACAGCCTCGCAAGTGGCTGAGCGCTGGCGTGAGCTGGTCGGTGAAATACCCGGGGTCGATGCATTGACCTACACCACCGATCTGGTGCAGATGGGAGCCAACATCGACATCCAGTTGGCCCACGAGGATTTTACGGCACTGGCCGCAGCGGCAGACAGGCTCAAAGGGGCGCTGGGCGAATATCCGGGGGTTGGCGATATCGCCAGCAGCTATTCCCGGGGCAAAAAGGAACTCAAATTCCGGCTTAGCGCAGAGGCCCGCACCCTCGGTCTCACCGAGGAAGGTCTCGGACGCCAGTTGCGGGCCGCCTTTTACGGTGCCGAGGCGGTGCGTCTGCAGCGGGGCCGCAACGAACTGCGGGTCATGGTCCGATATCCCGAAGAGGATCGCCGTTCCCTGTGGAATCTGGAGACCCTGCGCATCCGGCTGCCCGGCGGCGGCGAGCTGCCCCTGGCGCGGGCGGCGACCATGGAGCCGGGCCGGGGCTTCGACAGCATCAACCGCACCGACCGCAAGCGGGTCATCGATGTCACGGCCAGCGTCGACGACCGCCAGGCCAATGCCGAAGAGATTCTGGCAGCGTTGAAGTCGGGGCTGCTCACCGAGTTGCTCGCCGACTATCCCGGCCTGTCTTTCAATATGGAAGGGGAGGCCAAGGAGTTCGGCGAGGTCATGGAAAGCATGAAGCGTGGCTACATGCTGGCCCTGTTCGGCATCTTTGCCCTGCTGGCAATTCCGTTTCGCAGCTACAGCCAGCCGCTGCTGATCATGGTGGCGATCCCCTTCGGTCTGGTCGGTGCCGCCCTCGGTCATCTGCTGATGGGTTACAGCCTGAGCATCATGAGCGTATTCGGCATCGTCGCCCTGTCCGGGGTGGTGGTCAACGATTCGCTGCTGCTCATCGACTACGTCAACGTTCGGCGTCGGGCCGGCGATGATCTGCGGAATGCCCTGCTTACGGCCGGCCGGCGTCGTTTCCGGCCGATTTTACTGACCTCGCTGACCACCTTTTTCGGCCTGGCGCCGATGATACTGGAGACCAGCATGCAGGCCAAGTTTCTGATTCCCATGGCCATCAGCCTCGGCTTCGGCATCCTTTTCGCCACCGGCATCACCCTGCTGCTGATTCCGGCCCTCTATTTGGTACTGGAGGATGTGCGTCGGCTGCTCGGATTGCGGCCGGAACATGCTAATCACGGGGCCGGCGACACTCATTAGTGTTGAACCGGACCTTGCAAAATCCACCAAAATGGCTTACAACAACCTCCACGGCGAGTAAGGGAGGGAACCGTTTGGCCATCATCGAAGATCGTCTTTTTCGCAAAATCAGAAAACAGGTCGGCAAAGCGATCGGCGATTTTAATCTCATTGAAGAAGGGGATCGCATCGCGGTGGCCGTCTCCGGGGGCAAGGACAGCTATACCTTGCTGCACGTGCTCGACAGTCTGCGCCGCCGGGCGCCGGTGCGCTATGAGCTGATTGCGGTCAATGTTCACCCCGGCTTTCCCGGTTATCGCACGGAACCGCTGGCTCAGCATTTACAGGAATATGGTTTCGCCAACCGTATGGAGCAGACCGACTGCTACCAGATTATCGAGACCAAGCGTCGGCCCGGGTCCTCCTACTGCTCCTTTTGCGCCCGCCTGCGGCGCGGGGTGCTCTATTCGGTAATGGATGAGCTGGGCTGCAACAAGCTTGCTCTCGGCCATCATGCGGATGATTTTATCGAGACTTTATTGCTCAACCAGTTTTTCGTCGGCACCCTCAAAGCCATGAGCCCCAAACTGCAGGCCGACAACGGTCGGCATACGGTGATCAGGCCTCTGGTTTACGTCGAAGAGCGCGATATTATCGAGTTCAGTTACGCCAACGATTTTCCGACTATCGCCTGCGCCTGTCCGGCCGGCAGTGAAGGGGATCGTAATCGCCGGAAGATGAAGCGGTTGATTAAGGATTTGAGCGGCGAGATTCCCCACCTGCGGGGAAGTCTGCTCGGGGCTCTGGGCAATATACAGCCCCGCCATCTGCTGGATAAGCGATTCACGGAATTCTAGCCTGTAACGGTTAGGCAAGATAACTAAGCCGAGGAGTCCCATGGCGAACTCAACGACCATTGACCTTGACCTCGACCTGGCCAGCAAGGTTCAGCGCTTGCTCTTTCCCAAAAGTTCACCGTCCTGCGACTGGTGCTGCATGGGGGTGAAAAACCGCATGGCCCTGGGATTGGGTGGTGATTTTTTTGAATTCATCGCTTTGCCCGACGGTTGCCAGGTGGTTTTTCTGGGCGATGTCACCGGGCACGGACTGCAGGCGTCTGTGGTGATGTCCCTGCTCTACGGTTATCTGCACCGGGCTTCGACCAGCGGTTGCCTGCCGAAGCAGATTGTGGCTGAAGCCAATGCCTTTCTGCAGTTTTTTGCCAAACGCTCGCGCAAGTTCGATCATTATTTTTCGGCCACTCTTTTTTTCAGCATCATCGATCCCGCCAGCCTGATGATGATTTATGTCAACGCCGGTCATGTGGCCCCTTTGGTAAGGCGAGGCGACGAGATATTCTCCCTGCAACCGACCGCTTCGCCCCTCGGCTACTTCAATGACCCGGAACTGGAGGTAGCGACTTTCCAATTCGAGGCCGATGACCGACTGCTGCTTTATACCGACGGCCTTAGCGACAGCTTCAATGCCAGTGGCCAGTCCTTTGGCAGCGAACGTATTAAACAGTTACTGCTGAATCATCCCGACCCGCATTTAGAGTTTCTTGATCGGCTTTTCGCCGCCCTTCATGAGTTTGGTGCCTCAGATCCGCCGGATGATGATTGTACAGCCATTGTTATCGACCTCCATGAACCAGAAATTAGCAGGGGACAAGCCGGCCGGCAGGATTAATCTCCCGGGCTGAAGTTTGTTGTTATTGGCTGTAGGCTGTGTTAAATGGATAAATTCTCCCGTTTTGGAGAGTCGATCGCGGTGCATAAATCTTCGACGGAGTTTTGCTCCCTCACCGTCAACAAATAGTTTTTGTGAGACATAAAGGAGGCTGCGGCCCATGATGGATTGTGAATGGCAGGTTGATCAGCGGCGGCATGGTTTTGTTGTTACCGGTGTTACCCCTTTGGCCGAGCTGAATCTGACCCTTGTCGAATTGAGGCATGAACGGCTCGGTTCCCGGATGGTCCACCTCGCCTGTGAGGATGACAATAATCTCTTCGGTGTCGGTTTCCGTACCACCCCGGGCGATTCGTCGGGGGTGGCGCATATTCTGGAGCATACCGTGCTGTGCGGTTCCCGGCGTTATCCGGTGCGGGATCCCTTCTTCACCATGCTCAAGCGCAGTCTTAACACCTTCATGAATGCTCTGACCTCCAGCGACTGGACCCTCTATCCCTTCTCCTCCCAGAATCGCAAGGACTTTTACAACCTGATGGGGATCTACCTTGATGCCGCATTCTTCCCTTTATTGCGGGAACGGGATTTCCGCCAGGAAGGACATCGCCTGGAATATACGGAGGGGACCGATGCTGACTCGCCGTTGACTTTCAAGGGGGTGGTTTATAACGAAATGAAGGGCGCCATGGCCGACCCCGGTTCTTTGCTGCACCGGCGCCTGACCAAAGCTTTGTTCCCGACCACGACCTACGGTTTTAACTCCGGGGGAGAGCCGGAGGCGATTCTCGACCTGACCCATGAGCAACTGGTCGATTTTCATCGCACCTATTACCATCCGGCCAATGCCTATTTCTTCACCTACGGCAATCTGCCTCTGGAGGAGCACCTTGCCGTGGTCGAGGAGCAGGCCCTGCGGCATTTTGAGCCTCTAAAAGTCGATACGGCTGTGCCGGACGAGCAACGTTTCAGTGCCCCGCAGCGGGTGGTCGAAGGTTTTCCCGTCGATAGCGGCGAATCGCTGGGCCAGCGTTCCATGGTTCAGGTGGCCTGGTTGACCTGCCCCCTTGCCGACAGCTTCGAAAATCTGGCCCTGAGCCTGCTCTCCCAGTTGTTGCTTGGCAACCCGGCTGCGCCTCTGTACAAGGCTTTGATCGAATCGGGCCTCGGACAAAATCTGGCGCCGGGCACCGGTTATCATGATGATCAGCGGGAGACTTTTCTGGCGGCCGGTTTGCAGGGCACCGATCCGGAGAAGCTCGAGGCTATAGAAGAACTGGTGTTGACAACCTTGAAAAAGACGGCTGAAGAAGGGTTTGGCGCCGAACAGATCGAAGCTGCCATCCACCAGCTCGAGTTATCCCACCGCGAGGTCGTTGGCGATCAATATCCCTATGCACTGTTGTTGCTTATGCGCATGTTCGGGCCCTGGCTGCACAACGATGATCCCGTTTCGCCTTTGCTGCTTGATGATAATTTAGCCAGGTTGAGGCGTGAACTGGATGCGGGGCCCTTCTTCGAAAATCTCATCCGTCGTCAACTGCTGGATAATCCCCATCGGGTTACCTTGCTGTTAAAGCCCGATGCGCAGTTGAAGGAACAGCAGGAAGAGGCCTTGAACAAACGCTTGCAGGACGTGTCCGCAGAACTCAGCGATGCCGATCGTCAGGAACTGGTCCGCTTAGCGAAAGAATTGCAGCAGGCACAGGAAGAGGAAGAGGACCTGTCATGCCTTCCGACCCTGGACCTGAGTGATATCCCGGCGACGGAGCGCGCTGTGCCCTGCCGGGAGGAACAGCAGGTCTGTTGTCCTCTGTATCGTTTTCCCCAGCCGACCAACGGGATCGGTTACTTCACCACCAGCCTGGTGATAAATGATCTGCCGGCGGAGCTTCTTCCCCTGGTTCCGCTGTTCGGTACTTTGCTGCCCAAGATCGGTGCCGCCGGTTACAATTATTTGCAGATGGCCGAGCGCATTTCCGCTTCGACTGGAGGGGTTCAGGCCAGCGGCACGGTAATCTGCGATCCCGGCTCCCTTGAAGATTTCCAGCTGGCTTTCGAGGTCAGAAGCAAGGCCTTGCTGCGGAATCAGCAGGCGATGTTCGAGATTCTGACCGATCTCTTTACCGCGCCCGATTTCACTGATCTGCAGCGTTTGCACACGGTAATCAACCAATTGAGCGTTTCTCTGGAAAATGGTGTTCCGGGGGCCGGCCACAGCTACGCAGCCCGTAGTGCCGGAGCGGCTCTGTCGTCCTGTGGCCGCTTAAGGGAAGAGTGGGGCGGCCTGCACCTGGTGCGGGAAGTTAAAAAACTGGCGGCTCAACAGCCCGAACAATTAGCGGAATTTGCCGGTTCTATGCAGCGTCTTGCCGAGTTGGTCCTGTGTCGTTCGCGGTTGCGTTGTTCGGTGACTGCCGAGGAGCAGGCCTTTGAGGTCATCGATGCTCCTTTGCAGGCTTTTCTTGCCGCGATTCCTGCTGGCGATACACCGACGGGAAAACCTGCGGAGCTGGCCGTTGGCGAGGCGGCGGTGGGCTGGGCGGCGGCGGTGCCCGTTTCTTATGTGGCCCGGGTATTCCAGACGGTGCCCATGATTCATGCCGATACCGCCGGCTTGCTGGTTCTGGCCAAACTGCTGCGCGCCTGTTACCTGCATCGCGAGGTGCGGGAAAAGGGTGGTGCTTATGGCGGTATGGCTACCTACGATGCCCAGTTGGGGCTTTTCTCCATGCTTTCCTACCGTGATCCCCATCTGCTGCGAACCCTGCAGGTTTATCGCGATGCGACCGAGTGGGCGGCGAACGGTTCCTTTAGCGATGACGATATCCGCGAGGCCATCCTGGCGGTATTCGGCAATCTTGATCGACCGGTTTCGCCGGCGGGCAAAGGACAGCGCGGCTTCGGCTATCGTCTGCAGGGGCTCAGTGCCGAGAACCGGCAAGCTCTGCGCCAGGGAATTCTGGCCGTCGACCGGGCTACTCTAATGCGATTGGTCGATACCTATTTGCTTTCCGGCTGGGATGCCAGCGCCGTAGGTGTGGTTTCGGCTGAAGGACTATTGCAGGAAGCCAACAAAGAACTCGGAGAAAAGGGACTGCGGCTGGAGACGATCTAAATCCTCCTTGTCTTGGTGCCTCTGGCAGGTTAGGATATTCCCCGGCATCAGCAGATGGTTCAGGTTTATTTTCCAGGGATGAGGTATGGATAATCTCCTATCCACCAAGCAGGTCGCTCAACTCCTCGGGGTCAACGAGAAGATGGTTTATACGTTGATTACCGAAAAAGGGCTGCCCGCGACCAAGATTACCGGCAAGTGGCTTTTCCCTCGCCACCTGGTCGAGCAGTGGGTGGAAAGCCGAACCATAAATGTCCCCCAGACGGAGACGGCTTCATTGCGCTCCGGCCAGTTAATGGTGGCAGGCAGCGATGATGTCCTTTTTGAGCGAACTCTCAACCTCTTCATGCGCCTGAACAACGGCTATCTGGCGACCTTCGGTATCTTTGGCAGCCTCGGTGGCCTCAAAGCCTTGAGGCGCGGCCTCTGTCACATGGCTACCAGCCATCTCGCCGAAGAAGATGGCCAGGATTTCAACTTTTCCTTTGCTGCCAGCGAGCTCGATTCGTTGCCGGCCGTGGTCAATTTCTGTCGTCGTGAACAGGGGCTTGCCGTGGCCAAAGGAAACCCCCTGAATATTACCGGTGTCTCCGATATCGCGACAAAGAAATTGACGGTGGTGAATCGCTCCCTGGACACCAGTACGCGTATTTTGTTCGATCGCGAGTTGCAAAAAGCCGGTTTGCAGTCCGCCAAAATCAAAGGCTACGGCCACGAAGTGGCACGCCATTTCGACGTCGGCCTTGAGGTCCTTTGCGGACAGGCCGATATCGGTCCGACCATTCGTCCGGTAGCGGCTTTGCTCGGTCTGGATTTTATTTCCCTCGGATGGGAACGCTTCGACCTGTTGGTGCCTAAAGAGCACTTTTTCGACCAGGGGGTGCAGCTCTTTCTCGGCTTATTGCACGAGCCGGAATTTCGATCCCTGGTCGATTATCTGCCCGGGTATGACCTGGATTTAACCGGCAAGATGGTTTATCCCAACGAAAGGCGGTGACTGCAGACCATTTGTCAGTTCTCCTTTTTATTTTGGTTGCCTCTTGGGGCGAATCGCTGCAACAGCGATTCGCCCTTTGTTTTTGCAACAAAAATCCCTGAGAATTTCCTGAACTTTTCAACCATCCTCTTTTAATCACCAATTAACTTTTTTGACTGCGTTAAGGCTTAAGGGATTCTTTATCAATCTGGTTGAATTTTCTCTTGGCGCAATATACAGAAAGTGATAACATCGCCGCGCAATGTATAAATAGTGACAACGGTGGCCGTTGTTGACAAAGTCATAATTGTTACTGGTACTTCTGTCCTGTCGGATAGAACTTGTTGATCTCTTTTTAACCCGCCATTTTGGCACTCAAGGAGGAACACGGTTTATGAAATCGATCTTTCGTCTGTCCATTGTTACCCTGACCCTGTTGGCCTTTTTCTGCACCGGCGCCCTGGCCATGGAGCGCCTGAAGCTGTCCACCACCACTTCGACTGACAACTCCGGTCTGCTCGATGCGCTGCTGCCCACCTTCGAGAAAAAGTATGACTGCAAGGTCGATGTTATCGCTGTCGGTACCGGCAAGGCGATCAAGCTGGCTGTTGCCGGCGACGTTGACGTGACCATGGTTCACGCCCGTTCCAAAGAAGACAAGTTTGTTGCCGACGGCAACGGCGTCAACCGCCGCGACGTCATGTACAACGATTTTGTCGTCATCGGTCCCAAAAACGATCCGGCCGGCATCAAGTCCGCCAAGACCGCTGCCGAAGCTTTCGCCAAGCTTGCCGCCGCCAAGACCAAGTTCATCTCCCGCGGCGACGACTCCGGCACCCACACCAAGGAAAAGAATCTCTGGAAAGCAGCCGGCGTTGCTCCTGCCGGTGACTGGTACATCGAAGCTGGTCAAGGCATGGGCAAGGTCATCACCATGGCGAACGAACTGCAGGGCTACACCATCACCGACCGCGGCACCTTCATCGCCTATCAGGACAAGATCGAACTGCCGGTTCTGTTTGCCGGAGACGCCGCTCTGTTCAACCCCTACGGCGTGATTGCCGTTAACCCGAAACTGCACCCCCACGTGAACTACGATCTGGCGATGTCTTTCATTGCCTTCCTGACCGGTCCTGAAGGCCAGAAAGCGATTGCCGACTTCCGTAAGAACGGTCAGCCCCTGTTCTTTATCTACGACTAAGTGTTAATCACTCTCGTTTGATATGATCAGTTCATTGGCCCTCCCTGTCGACTCAGTTGACGGGGAGGGCTTTTGTTTGCGAAAGTGATTCAGGACAAAAATGCGTTGATGGCTGACTTTCGCCGGAAAAGGAATATCGGACAGTGAAGATCAAGTCCTTTGAATTCAACTTGAGTGAATTGGCCGGCGCCATGGGAGACTTTGGTACTCTGTTTCCCCTGGCTATCGGTTACATTGTTGTCTGTGGTCTTGACCCGGCTGGTTTGCTGGTGATGATGGGCTTGACCAACATTGTCACGGGATTGGTCTATCGTCTTCCCATGCCTGTAGAGCCGATGAAGGTGTTGGCCGTAGTGGCCATAGCTCAGCAATGGTCGCCGTCCATGGTTTATGCCTCCGGCTTTGCCATGGGCGTCCTTTGGCTGTTCCTGTCTGCGACCGGTCTGATGGGCTTGCTGGCTCAAATAACCCCCCGGCCGGTAATTCGCGGCATCCAGGTGGCCCTCGGTGTAATGCTGGCTGTTCAGGCCGTTAAAATGCTGGCCGCAGGGTGGTTGCTCGGCGTGCTGGCGATTGGGATTGTTCTGGTGTTGCGCCGGAATCGTTATGCGCCGGCGGCCGTGGTATTGGTACTGCTCGGCATGGCTATTATGCTGCTTAAGGGATCTTTTGCCCAGGTTCAGACACCGGTCTTTGCCTTCCCGGCCATGGAGAGTTTCTCCCTGACGGAATCTTGGCAATCGCTACTGCGGGCCGGTTTTTCCCAACTGCCCCTGACGGCTACCAACGCTGTTATCGCCACCTCTGTATTGATCAAGGAATATTGGCCGGATAAGCCCGTCAGTGAAGCACGTCTGTCCCTCAACATGGGGCTTATCAATCTGGTCAGCCCCTGGTTCGGGGGCATGCCCATGTGCCACGGGGCGGGCGGTTTGGCCGGGCAGTATTATTTCGGTGCCCGCACCGGCGGCGCCAACATTATCGAAGGTCTGCTGGAACTGGCACTGGGACTTTTTTTCGCTCAGTCAATTGCCGGTCTTTTCGCGGCTTTCCCTGTTGCCATTGTTGGTGCCATGATGTTTCTGGTCGGCATCGAAATGACCAAGTTTGCTAAAGATACCCGCTGGAACCTCGATCTGCTGCCTTTGCTGGCGACTCTGGTCGCCTCATTGTGGATTAATATGGCCTGCGGTTTTTTGGTTGGGTTGGCGGTTTACTACGGTATCGAATGGCAGCAACGTCGTAGTCGTCGAAAGCGAGCCATCTAAAACATTCTATCCAGAAGCGCTCTTTTTCTTCCCTGTCCTGTGCCCCTGCCGTTGATAGACGGGAAGTTCGGTCAACTGTTATACTGGCCCTGACTCGATATCGCCTGAATCATTCCTGTTCAGTTTGTGAAGACGCGGTGTCAGAGAGAAAGGGAAAGGCTTATGTGCCAGTTGCTTGGCATGAACTGTAACGTGCCCACCGATATCTGTTTTTCTTTTACCGGGTTTCGGCGCCGGGGCGGTGGTACGGATGTTCATTCCGATGGTTGGGGAATTGCCTTTTTCGAAGGGAAGGGAGTGCGAATTTTTCTCGATCCGGAACCCTCGGCGGAATCGATCGTTTCCGAGTTCGTGCGCAGCTATCCCATCCATTCCCTTAACGTGATCGCCCATATTCGTAAATCGACCCTCGGCGTCACCAGTTTGGAAAATACCCATCCCTTTATGCGCGAGCTCTGGGGGCGTTACTGGATCTTCGCCCACAACGGCCACCTCCCCGACTTTTCCCCCGACCTTGACGGTAATTTTATCCCGGTAGGCAATACCGACAGCGAACTCATTTTCTGCTGGCTGTTGCAGAGCCTGCAGCAGCGTTTTGGTGCCAGTCTGCCGCCTCGCGATGAATTATTCGAAGCGTTGCGGGAATTGACGTTGCCTTTGGCCGGAACCGGCATTTTTAATTACCTGTTGTCCAATGGTGATTGCCTGGTGGCACACTGCTCCACGGAGTTGAATTACATTATTCGCAGCGCCCCTTTCGCTGAAGCTCACTTAAAAGATGAAGATGTCAGCATCGACTTCAGTCAGGTGACCACGCCCGATGACCGGGTGGCCCTTATTGCGACTCAACCCCTGACAGTCAACGAAGCTTGGGTAGCCATGCGTCCAGGAACAATGTGGCTTTTTTACCAGGGCGAGGTCGTCTATGTGGGAGATACTGAACCCAGTCCCGTATCTTCACTCGGTGGATAATGTGGAGGAATGTGAGAATGTACCCGAACGCTATGCGGATAATTAACGGTCCCTGGTTGTGGAGTGGCTATGAAGCGTATTATTGACCGCTACGAAATGAATGACAGCCGGCAAGTGGTGGTAGACGTGTCGGTACGGTCCGTCGAAGACCTCTTCGACCGGTTTGACCGTAGTGCGCCTTATCTGAAAAAAGATCTCGAGCCCCAATTCGTCGATTACCTGATTGGTTGTGCACAGGAGCTTGGACGCCACGATTTTACCATCCGCATCAATCTGACAACCCCTGCTGCCGAAGAAAATAAGCAGCGGCTTCAACAGAGTATCCGCAACTACCTTTATTATCTGCAAGAGGTCACGGTGCGGGAGTTGAAGGCGATGTTCCAGAGATCTCTGGTGCTGTTTGGGCTCGGCCTGGCACTGCTGACCCTGGCTATTGTCGCAGGTAAACAGATCGTCCATGACGGCAACGTTCCAGGTCAAATTCTCACCGAGGGGTTGACGGTAGCCGCCTGGGTTTCCTTGTGGCAGGCTTTGGCCAATCTGCTCATCGAGTGGCAACCACATCGCCGAAAACTAGTCGTTTACCGGCGGATCCAGGCGGCACAAGTCCAGTTTAGGTCCCCTGTTGGTGAATGACAGGCAAATTGTCGCCTTTTCATGGAATTAGTAGTGATTTCAAAGTCCTTGAAAGGTAACCTTTTCTTAAGAATCTTGCTGTCGATTCCTCTTGGTTTTTTGGTTGGTTTCGGTTTCGTTGTCCTGCCTTGCTAAGGCCTGTTTTGGGTATATAATAATGGGGTGGGTAAACCACGTTCCGCAGCGGAAAGGAGAAAGACAATGAGACTACAAGACGGTGATGTTCTGATCGGGAAAGCAGGTGAATATGAAGTTGAATTCACCGTGACCAAGGTATGCAAGGGCGATGTGTGTTGGACTGAATGCGATGCCGATGTATTGTTCAACGGTCAGTCGATGGTGCCGGTTTCAGCTGGTGCCCGGCAATCGGAGCGCGCTCCGAACCGTCGCGAGACCGGCCATGCCGGACACAGGGGTGGTGTGCATTAATTTACAATAGTAGGATTTAAGCTTCAGCCAACAAACTGTTGTGAAAGATAGAATAAGGTCAGTTCCAGATAGGGAGCTGACCTTTTATTTTGATCAAAGCACGGTAGAGCAAGGACCAGTCATTGTTGCCGTGGCACGGGACGCTCCTTTTCGGGCAAATCTTGAAGCATTCTGCATTCTTCCTTACGATAGGTGGAAAGTCTGTCCGCCAATAAATCGAAGTCGACTAAATGGCCGTCAAACTCCGGCCCGTCCACACAGGCAAATTTAAGTTCGTCGCCAACCATCACCCGGCAGCCGCCGCACATGCCGGTACCATCGATCATGATTGGATTCAGGCTTACAATGGTGCGGATCTGGTGAGGACGAGTCATCTCGGTTACGGCTTTCATCATCGGAACCGGACCGACGGCATAGACCGCCTGCGGTATCGAACGGGGGTCGGCGATAAGTCCCTGTAAAACATGGGTGACAAAACCCTGCTTGCCGCGGCTGCCGTCTTCGGTGGCTACCAGTACTTCGGCGCAAAAATCTGCCAGTTCATCGGCCAGGATAATGAGGTCGGCGTTACGGCCGCCGATGACGCTTGTCACATGGTTGCCGGCTTCGGCCAGGGCTTTCGCAAGAGGGTAAAGTACTGCGGTGCCAACTCCGCCACCGATACATACGACTCGTCCCCATCGGTCGATTTCCGTAGGCCGGCCAAGAGGGCCGGCCAGGTCGCGAAGGGAAGAGCCGGCCGGCAATGCCGTCAGGCGGCAGGTCGAATAGCCAACCGACTGAACAAAAAGGGTGATAGTTCCCTGCTCCATATCCGCATCGGCGATGGTCAGAGGTATTCGCTCGGCTTGCCGATCTGCATGTACGATAACAAACTGGCCGGGCTGACGGGCCCGGGCAATGCGTGGCGCCCGAATCACCAGGCGATACAGGTTGGGGGCGATGAGTTCGTTGCTGACGATGGGGAACATGCGGCTCTCCCTTCGTAATGCTCAGAGGCTGTTTCTGCCTGTAATTATACCAGCTGGCGGCCAATTCGATAGCGCACAAAAAACCGTGATCAGGGCTGGACATCTTGCCGGGCCTCGTTATGCTGTAAATCAGTCTGTTGTCCAGTCCAAACCAATCATCAGAGGAGGTACCAGAATGGGAACACATTATATTACGGAAGACTGTATTAATTGTGGGGCCTGCGACGATATCTGCCCGGTGGACGCTATCAGCGAAAAAGGTGAAATTCACGTGATCGATCAGGATTTGTGTACCGACTGTGGGATCTGCGACGACGTGTGTCCGGTCGACGTCATTATGACCGGTTGAGGTTTGGTCTCAGTGAGTTGAAGATGTTGCTGACCCAAAAAAGAAAACGGGCGCCCGGAGAATCGGGGGTCCGTTTTCTTTTGCCGGTATATTTTTCAGCCTAGCTTTTAAAAAAGGGGCCAAGGCGCTTCAAGGCGGCAGCGATCTTTTCCCGGGAGTTGGCATAGGAGAAGCGTAAAAAGCCTTCGGCCCCGGCGCCGAAATCGATTCCAGGAGTCAGGGCGACGCCGGTCTGGTCCAGGATGTCCATCGCCAGTTTCAAAGAGTCTGTAGAGATGTGGCGAGCGTCAGCCAGGATGTAAAAGGCCCCGGCGGGCCGGCTTTGGATTTTCAATCCCAGATCCTGCAGCCCTTGCAGGAGAAACAGTCGCCGTTTATTGTAGGTGGCCCGCATGCGGTGGAGGTCGGTTTGGCAATCTTTTAGAGCGCTGATGCCGGCCTGCTGAACGAAACTGCTGGCGCAGATCATAAAATTCTGATGCAACGTCTGTAAAGTGCGTATAGCCTCCGCCGGCGCGATAAGGTAGCCCAATCGCCAGCCGGTCATGGCGTAGGCCTTGGAAAAGCCTCCGAGGACAAAGGCCTGGTCGCTGAACTCCAGGGCGCTATGTTCTTCACCTTCGTAAGTCAGGCCGTGGTAGATTTCATCGGAGACAAGGGGCACCGGAAGTTGAGCCAGTTCTTTTAGCCAGGCTTTCGGCATCAGACTGCCGGCCGGATTGGAAGGGGAATTGATCAAAACGGCTCGCGTGCGGCTGTTTATCAAAGGGCGGACTTTTGCCGGATCCGGCTGAAAACCTTCGGTTTCCAAGGTGCGCAGCTGGCAGGGTACGCCGCCGGCAAACCGAATAAAGTCCGGATAACAGGCGTAGCCCGGATCGCTGAGAATCACTTCGTCACCTGGGTCGAGCAGCATGGAGAACAGCAGCAACATCAGCGGACTGGTCCCGGCTGATACCAGTACGCAGGCCGGATCGACGCTTACCCGGTAACGATTTCGGTAATAATCGGCAATGGCTTGCCGGATTGCCTGATCGCCCAAAGAGTGGGTATAGCGGGTTTGGCCCTGCTCAATGGCGGTAATGGCCCGGTTGACGACGGGTGCCGGTGTTGGCAGGTCCGGTTCACCCAGACAGAGATAGATTATGTCGCGGCCGGCCGCTTCAAGGGCTTGGGCTCGCTCCATGACTTCCATGGCCAGAAAGGGCGTCACGGAATCTGCACGGCGGGAACGATTAACAAACATGCTTTTCTCCCCGGCCAACTGCTCAGCGCCCACCGTGTTTACTGGCCGGAACAGCCCGTTTAAAAGCCCAGGCTTCGATTTTTTTGATCTGCTCGGCCATGGTTACCGAAATGGGAACAGTGCGGCCGATGGCTTCCATAATATCCTGTTGGTTCATAGGCCGACCCTGGGCCAGGGCCTCGAAGGAGGCTCCGGCAACCGCCTGCTCAATTTCGGCTCCTGAAAAACCCTTGGTCGAATGGGCCAGCATCGATGGCGAGAAATCCGCCGGTTGGAAGTCACGCAACCGTAAATGGATGCTGAAGATTTCTTCCCGTTCTTCGACGCTGGGCAGAGCGATATAAAAGATTTCGTCGAATCTTCCCTTGCGCAGCATCTCCGCCGGAAGCATTTCGATGGCGTTGGCTGTGGCGGCCACAAACACCGGGGCACGTTTTTCCTGCATCCAGGTAAGAAAATAGCCGAGCACCCGGGATGCTGCGCCGCCTTCGGACTTAAATCCCTGGTTGGAGATTCCGGCCTCGATTTCGTCGATCCACAGCACGCAGGGGGAGAGGGCTTCCGCCAGACTGCAAGCCTGGCGCAGGCTGCTTTCCGGCGAGCCGAAGGTACCTTCGTAGACGGTAGACATATCGAGGCGCACCAGAGGCAGTTGCCAGCGGGCGGCAATGGCTTTGACAAACATGCTTTTTCCGCAGCCGCTGATACCCATCATCAGGACACCTTTGGGCAAGTTGTTGCCGGAGGCCAGTTCCTCGGCGCCGAAGGCCTGCTCCCGTTTGTCCATCCAATGCTTAAGGTTTTCCATGCCTCCGACCTGATCGGCCTTGAGCTCGTTGTCGATGAATTCCATGATGCCGGTGCGGGCCAGGAGCTGTTTCTTGTCCTGAAACAGGGCGGCGCGAATAGCCTCGGCTCCCGCATCCCGGGTGACCCGGGCCAGGCGTAAAGCTCCGTCGATGTCTCGCAAATCGAGTCCCTGGGCAGCCAGAGTCAGACGGTTCAGATCGTCCTCGCCGGTGATCATGCCGCCTAGTACCGGGTCCTTGTCACGATGAGCCTGAAGGTAATTGCGAATTTCGGCACGGTCCGGAAGAGCATGGCGCAGCACCGTGATATAGGGTTGAAGAGCAGGGGGGATTTCGACTTTAGGGCATAGCAGCACCAGAACTTTACCGGCGGTCCGGCGTTGGCTGGCAAAATCTTTCAGAAGCCGCTGGATGAAGGGGTGATCTTTCCAGAACCAATGTAAATCCTTAAAAATATAGATGCCGCGGCCTTCCTGGCCGATGGCCCAGGAAAGAGCTTTAACAGGGTCGCTGGTATCTTCCTGGCCGGGAAAGCCTTCAGTGCAGCTCCAGGTCCGGGGTTCAGGCATATCTTTGAAACCCTGCTGCAGGGACCGACTCAGCAACGATTCGCTGCGTTGCTCATTGTTGGTGGCAATCAGCAACAGGGGCGTTCCGGCTGCAACTAGGCGTATAAAGACAGTGGGGTTGAGCAATTCATCCATGGTGACACTCCGTGAAGGAAGACTGCAGTTGGTTGTGAACAGAACATTAGTTCATTGTGTGAAAAATGTCCATGAATGCCTGTGTCATTCAAAAAAAGGGGACTTGGCGAGGGTAGGTAGTGGGCGAGTTTGCTTGCATTCTGGCGGAAAATAGGCTAGTTTCTGCCCCGTAAAGGCACCTGGTGCCTTGTTTTGTTTTAAATTCGACTCTGCTGTTTTGCTGCTTCAGTGTTCTGAAATCCGTCAAGTCAGAGGTGTACTCCATGCGCTATTCCCAATATCTGCTCACTACCCTTAAGGAAACCCCGGCTGACGCTGAAATCGTCAGCCATCAACTTATGCTGCGGGCCGGCATGATTCGTAAAGTTGCTGCCGGCATCTACAACTATCTGCCTTTTGGACTGCGTGCAGTGCGCAAGGTGGAAGAGATCGTCCGCCAGGAAATGGAGAAGGCCGGAGCCCTGGAACTGCTGATGCCGATGGTGATACCCGCCGAGCTGTGGCAGGAGTCGCAGCGCTGGGAGCAGTACGGCAAGGAGCTTCTGCGGATCAGGGATCGCAAAGATAGCGAGTTCTGCCTGGGACCTACCCATGAGGAAGTTATTACCGACATCGTAAGAGGCGCGGTGCGCTCCTACCGGCAATTGCCCCTCAATCTTTACCAGATTCAGAGCAAATTTCGTGACGAGATACGGCCCCGTTTCGGCTTGATGCGCGGTCGTGAATTTATTATGAAGGATGCCTATTCCTTCGATATCGATGAGGCCGGTGCCGATGCCGCTTATGAAAAGATGTTCCAGGCCTATCGAAGAGTCTTCGAACGCTGCGGTTTGAAGTTTCGGGCGGTTGAAGCCGATACGGGAAATATAGGCGGGTCTTCCTCCCATGAATTTATGGTTCTGGCCGAATCGGGCGAAGATGCTATTGTCTCTTGCAGCAGCTGCGAGTATGCCGCCAACGTAGAGAAGGCGGAATTGATCGCTACTGGCCAGGCAACACCGGATCCGGCCATGGATCTGCAGCAGGTGGCTACCCCCGGGATGAAATCGGTGGAAGAAGTGACGACCTATCTCAAGGTCACCCCCCAGCGTCTGGTCAAAACCCTGGTTCTACAGACCGATGGCGGGGAGATCGTAGCAGTGCTGCTGCGTGGGGATCGGGAGCTGAACGATATCAAGCTTTGCCGTTTGCTCGGTTGCAACGAGGTGACACTGGCCAGTGAAGAGGTCGTGCAGCAGGTCACCGGCGCGCCCAGCGGTTTTGCCGGTCCGGTCGGCCTTGAACTGCGTTTGCTGGCCGACCACGAAGTGGCGGCCATGGCCGATTTTGTTGTCGGGGCCAACGCTGCCGACTGTCACTATACCGGTGTCAATCTGCAGCGGGATTTCACCGTCGAAACCTTTGCCGACCTGCGCTTGACCGTGGCGGGCGATCCCTGCCCCCGCTGCGCAAGCCAGCTGGAAAGTTGGCGGGGTATCGAAGTGGGCCATATTTTCAAGCTCGGCACCAAGTATTCTGAAGCGTTGGGCGCCACTGTTCTCGACGATCAGGGCAAAGACCGGGTGTTGATCATGGGCTGCTACGGAATCGGCATCGGCCGAACCGTTGCCTCGGCTATCGAACAGAACCACGATGAAAACGGGATTATCTTTCCGCTGCCCATTGCACCGTTCCAGGTGTTGATTGCAGTGGTCAACCCTAAGGATGAAACGGTTATGCAGGTTTCCGAAGATCTCTATCAGTCGCTGCAACAGGCCGGTGTCGAGGTATTGTTGGATGATCGCGACGAACGGCCCGGCAGCAAGTTTAAGGACGCCGACTTGCTGGGTATCCCTCTGCGGCTTACGGTCGGCTCCCGCGGGCTCAAAGAGCAGGCGGTGGAGTTGCAGCGGCGTAAAGATGGTGAACGGACCATGCTGCCTCTGACAGAGGCCGCGGCACTCATTACCGAGGAAGTTCGTCAGGCCTTGGCCCTATAAAAAACGATTGGCTGCATGACACAGGGTGAAAGGTGCATGTCATGAAACAAACCAGAATTGATAGCAGTGGCCGTTTGGCGCTGCCTTTTTATGCGGCTAAGGAGCTTGGCGGACATTCTTTGGAACTTGCGTCCCATAGCCCTGGTCATCTGATGGTGATCGATCCCGAAAAACCTGTACAGATGGCTGGCCGGTTGGGTGATATTGCACTGGTTGACCTGTTGTCCTTCTTTAATATGTTTCGTAAGACCGGGGTGCTGTGCCTGGAGCTAAAAGGCGGCCGTAAAGAAATTTATTTCAAACTGGGTGAGATTGTTTTTGCCACCAGCACCTTTGCCGAAGAACATCTCTGTGAGATCCTCTATGATCAGGGTAAGCTCGATCGGGATGCCCTGCACAAGGCCCGTCAGTTGGCGGGCAGTCAGGCTCAGATCGGTAAATGTCTGGTGGAAAAGAAAGTGGTTACCGCCAAGGATCTCTGGCTTGCCAGCCGGTATCAGGTAGAAGTGAGTATATATAACCTTTTCCTGGCGGCTGAAGGCAGCTTTTATTACGAGGAGCGGGAGGTTGAGGAGGACCAGGCGGTAAGGCTGTCCACCAGTACCCAGAATCTGATTATGGAGGGCTTGCGACGGGTCGACGAGCGGACCCTGTTTATGCGCCAGATTCGCTCTCTGGAAACGATCCCCATGCCCACGGATAAAGAAGCTGTAAATCTCGGCGACCAGGAACGGGAGATGCTTGAAGTTATTGGTCGCGGTCGACTCAATGTCAAGTCTGTCCTGCGGCGCAGCGGCGTAGCGGAGCTCGATGGTTTGCGCCTGCTGCACCAACTGGTAAGCAAGGGCCTTGTTCGTATTGAAGATGCGCCATCTTTTGCCATTGGCGGCGATGTTGGCGAGATGCTCAAAATATTTAATGGCGTACTTGTTCTTTTGTATCGTCGAATCATAGAAAACAACCCCCGGTTCAACGACGAATTGCGTAATTTTCTACGGGCTATTCCCTCTCCCTTCTCCTACGTGTTTCGTGATGTGACTTTGCTTGAAGACGGCTCTGTGGATGGTGGGCGGGTCCTGGCTAATCTGGCCGGTCTCGAAGAGAGGGACAAGAAAAAACTGCTCGCCGAAGCACTCAGTGAGTTGGTTTACATGGAGTGCCATGCGGCGCGTCGCGACCTCGGAAACGCCGCCTCTGCCGAATTGTTGCAGCGGGTACAGGAAATTCCCCGGCGGATTAAAAATATTCTGGAGAGAAAATCATGATTGAGGCAGCAAAACAACGGCTTGTTTTTGCTCTGGATGTCGATTCCTGTGCCGCTGCGGAACGGTGGGCGGAGCAGTTGCATGACAAGGTTGGGCTGTTCAAGATCGGTAAGCAGCTATTTACCCGCTGTGGCCCCGATATTGTTCGGCGAATTAAGGAGCGGGGCGGCGAGGTGTTTCTCGACCTCAAATACCACGACATTCCCAATACGGTGGCCAAGGCTACCGTCGAAGCTTGCCGTCTTGGTGTTAAAATGGTCAACGTGCATGCTCTCGGTGGCCCAACCATGATGCGTGAAACGGCGGCAGCAGTGAAAGAATGCTGCGCAGCTGAAAAACTTGAGCGGCCGATTTTGTTGGCGGTGACCATATTGACCTCGAGTGACCAGGAGACTTTGCGTGCGGTCGGCATCGACCGGCCGGTAGAAGAGATGGTTCCGCATCTTGCCAGGCTTGCTCAACAGGCCGGTCTGGATGGTGTGGTGGCCTCTCCCCGGGAAGTGCCTTTAATCCGGCAAGCCTGCGGCGATGATTTTGTGATCGTTACCCCGGGGGTGCGGCCGGCTTTTGCCTCTGTCGACGACCAGAAGCGTATTACCACTCCGGCGGATGCCATCGTTGCTGGTGCTGATTATCTGGTAGTCGGACGGCCGATTGCCAAGGCAGACGATTCGCGGAAAGCGGCCACGATGATTCTTGAAGAAATGGCCAAGGCGTTAACCGAGGTCGACTGTGGCTGACCTGGTCTATGGGATAAATGCGGTCAATGAAGGGCTGCGCAGTTCGCGGCGGAGACCCTTGTCTCTGGTCCTGCAGCGGGACAGCAAGTCGCCTCGCCTGGCACAGTTGCAGCGGGAGGCGGAATCTTTGGGGGTGCCTGTGGCCCGCCGGGACCGACGAGAGCTTGACCGCCGGGCAGGGCATAGTCATCATCAGGGCGCTTTGCTGGAAATTGAGCCCTTCGCCTATCTTTCCCTTGAGGAACTTCTGCATCGCTGGCGGGATTCGGAATCGCCGGCCTTTTTTTTGGTGCTGGACGGTATTACCGACCCCCATAATCTCGGTGCAATTTTACGCAGCGCCGACGGGGCGGGATGTCATGGGGTAATCGTAGCTAAGGACCGTGCCTGTCCGGTTACCGGAGTGGTGGATAAGGTTTCTGCTGGAGCCCTGGAGCATGTGCCCTTGTGTCAGGTTACCAACCTGTCCCGCACTCTCGATGCCTTGCGCAAGGAGGGCATTTGGGTCTACGGTCTGGCCGGCGAAGAAGGAGCCGGTTCTCTCTACAGTACTGATTTGTGTGGCGATCTGGCCCTGGTAGTCGGTAGCGAAGGGACGGGCTTGCGCACTAATACCCGGAAGCATTGCGATCTGTTGTTGGCGATCCCCTTGCGTGGGAAAGTATCATCTCTCAATGCATCGGTAGCGACTTCCGTGGCCCTTTTTGAGGCAGGCCGTCAGAGACATTTATCCTCATCTGAGAATTAAATTGGGCGGTTGAAGAAAAAAACCTTGAATGTGCTTGACAGGAGTCTGGAAAATATAATATACACAACGCCGTTGTTCGGCACGCGACATTTTTTGAAAAATGCTTCTTGCAATGAGATTGCTTAGCGTGTATAAAGTCTGTCTGTGTTCTGTGCTGGCGTAGCTCAATTGGTAGAGCAGCTGACTTGTAATCAGCAGGTTGCGGGTTCAATTCCTGTCGCCAGCTCCAGTAAGCTGCGCATCGGACGGCGCATAAAAATTGAATAGCAAAGAAGTTTCTTTTGGAGGGGTTCCCGAGTGGCCAAAGGGATCAGACTGTAAATCTGACGTCGTAGACTTCGGAGGTTCGAATCCTCCCCCCTCCACCAAATAATCTTGCCGGGCAAAGTGCCGGTGGCTGTATCCCAGGAGGCTGATGCCGTTGGTACTGGAAGCAGTGCTGTCGCCGAGTCCAAAATGCTTCAATAAAGGTTGGTTGTCGTTTTCTCGGGCGGGAATAGCTCAGTTGGCTAGAGCGTCAGCCTTCCAAGCTGAGGGTCGCGGGTTCGAGTCCCGTTTCCCGCTCCATTTTAGAAAAAGCGGCGAATCCAGTAGGCGTAATCACGAATAGGCCCACATAGCTCAGTCGGTAGAGCGCATCCTTGGTAAGGATGAGGTCACCGGTTCAAATCCGGTTGTGGGCTCCATTCGTTGATGTTTCGTTGCTGGGTATTTTGCTTTGGAGCAACTTTAATCGGCCCCGGTCAGTGCTCTGGCGGCCCCACCTAAGTCAAGACAAAAAGATAAAAACAAGGGAGGTTGACGCAATGTCAAAAGAAAAATTTGAAAGAACAAAACCCCATGTCAATATTGGGACCATCGGTCACGTCGACCACGGCAAAACCACGCTGACTGCCGCCATCACCAAGGTCATGGCCGCCAAGGGCGGTGCCGAGTTCAAGGCTTTCGATCAGATCGACAACGCTCCCGAAGAGCGTGAGCGCGGTATCACCATCGCCACCGCCCACGTCGAATACGAGACCGACAACCGTCACTACGCGCACGTTGACTGCCCCGGTCACGCCGACTACGTCAAGAACATGATTACCGGTGCGGCGCAGATGGACGGCGCCATCCTGGTTGTCTCCGCTGCCGACGGCCCCATGCCCCAGACCCGCGAGCACATCCTGCTCGCCCGTCAGGTCGGCGTACCTGCCATGGTCGTGTTCCTGAACAAAGCCGACATGGTTGACGACGAGGAACTGATGGAGCTGGTTGAGCTGGAAGTTCGCGAACTGCTTTCCGCTTACGATTTCCCCGGCGACGATCTGCCGATCATCCCCGGCAGCGCCCTGCAAGCCCTGGAGTGCGGTTGCGGTGCGGCTGACTGTGCGGCCTGCAAGCCTGTTCAAGAGCTTATGGACGCTGTTGACAGCTACATCCCCGAGCCGGCTCGCGCTATCGACATGCCTTTCCTGATGCCGGTCGAGGACGTCTTCTCCATTTCCGGTCGCGGAACCGTCGCCACCGGCCGTGTAGAGCGCGGTATTGTCAAGGTGCAGGAAGAGATCGAAATCGTCGGTATCAAAGAGACCACCAAAACCGTCGTTACCGGTGTTGAGATGTTCCGCAAGCTGCTCGATCAGGGTCAGGCTGGCGACAACGTCGGCATCCTGCTGCGCGGCGTTAAGCGTGAGGACATCGAGCGTGGCCAGGTACTGGCTGCTCCCGGCAGCATCACCCCTCACACCAAGTTCAAGGCTGAGGCCTACATCCTGACCAAGGAAGAAGGCGGCCGTCATACTCCGTTCTTCAACGGCTACCGTCCTCAGTTCTACTTCCGTACCACGGACGTGACCGGCGTTGTTGAGCTTGCCGAAGGCACTGAGATGGTCATGCCTGGCGACAACGCGGCAATGACTGTAAACCTGATCACGCCTATCGCCATGGACAAAGAGCTGCGCTTCGCGATTCGCGAAGGGGGCCGCACCGTCGGTGCTGGCGTCGTCAGCGAGATTATTGAGTAATAGAGGAAACGACCATGCAAAGCCAGAAGATTAGAATTCGTTTGAAGGCTTACGATCATAAGCTGCTTGATCTCTCCGTTAACGAGATCGTAGATACTGCCAAGCGCACCGGTGCTCGGGTGGCTGGACCCATTCCGTTGCCCACAGTAATCAATAAGTATTGCGTTCTGCGCGGACCTCACGTCGACAAAAAGAGTCGTGAGCAATTTGAAATGCGCACCCATAAGCGCCTGCTGGATATTGTCGAGCCCACCCAACAAACGGTTGACGCTCTGATGAAGCTGGATCTGTCCGCTGGCGTCGATGTGGAAATCAAGCTTTAATCAACATTTGGATATTAAGGGTACGTGCAATGAAGAAGGGTATCTTGGGTAAGAAGCTGGGTATGACCCAGGTCTTCGCGGCAGACGGCAAATGCATTCCGGTTACGGTTGTTGAAACCGGTCCCTGTGTTGTGCTGCAGAAAAAAAGCGTAGAGACGGACGGCTATAATGCCCTTCAGCTCGGCTTCGGCGAAAAGAAAACTCATCGCACCAGCAAGCCTGAGATGGGCCATTTCAAGAAGGCCGGTAAAGGTGCTTTTGCTTATGTGCGCGAGATTCGTACGGACGACATTGATGGCTACAATGTGGGCGATGAAATCGCTTGCGACGCCGTGCTTGCGGCCGGAGATGTGATCGATATCACCGGAATCAGCAAGGGTAAGGGTTTTCAGGGTGTTATGAAGCGGTGGAATTTTGCCGGTGGCCGTGCTAGCCACGGCTCTAAATTTCATCGTGGTCCTGGTGCGATCGGCTGTAGCGCTTGGCCGTCAAAAGTTTTTAAAGGTAAAAAAATGGCCGGCCAAATGGGCAACGAGCGTGTCACCACCCAGGGCTTGCAGGTAGTTGAGATGCGGCCTGAAAAAAATCTGGTGCTGGTCAAGGGTGCGGTGCCGGGTCCGAAAAATGGATTGGTGATTCTCAGCAAGGGCTGAGTCGCACACGTCACAGACGATTTGGAGATAGACCATGGCGAAGATTGCTGTTTACGACATAGATAATAAAAAGGTGTCCGAGCGTGAGCTCGTGGACGCGGTGTTTAATACCGACGTTAAAGGATACCTGATTCACGATATGGTGCGCTACCAGCTGGCAGCTCGCCGCAGCGGAAATGCCTGCACCAAAAACCGCAGTGCGGTTGCCGGTGGCGGTAAGAAGCTTTATCGTCAGAAAGGAACCGGTAATGCTCGTCAGGGTACAAACCGCGCTCCTCACTTTGTAGGCGGTGGGGTGGCCTTCGGCCCCCAGCCTCGCGATTACAGCTTTAAGTTGAATCGCAAGGTTAAAAAGGCAGCCCTGCGCTGTGCTCTTTCCGCTCGGTACAAGGAAGAAAAGCTCGCTGTTCTCGATCGTTTCGATCTGGAAAAGATTGGTACCAAAGGTTTTGTCGAAGTGCTCAAGCGCTTTGAGCTGGAGAGCGTTTTAATCGTTCTTGATGGCGAAAACCCCAACGTAGAGCTCTCTGCCCGGAACGTTCCCCATGTTAAAGTCCTCAAGGCTGACGGGGTTAATGTTTACGACGTGATGAACCACAAGAACCTGGTCCTCACTGAAGGTGCGGTGGCTCAGCTTGAAGGAGCGTTAGCATAATGAAACCTTTGCATCAGATAGTTAAGAAGCCCCTGGTCACCGAAAAGGTCTATCAGGCCTCCGAGGGACCTCAGGTTGTTGCATTTGAAGTTCTGCCTAGCGCTAACAAAATCGAGATTAAGCAGGCAATTGAAAAAGCCTTCGAGGTCAAGGTAGCGCGGGTCAACACGGTTTTGGTGGCTGGAAAGATCAAGCGGGTTGGCCGCAAATTCGGTAAGCGTTCCAATTGGAAAAAAGCTTACGTGACTTTGGCCGAGGGCAGCAAACTCGATTTGTTTGGTGTTTGATAGGGTTCAATTCAGCAATACGGAGTTAGGATAATGGCGATTAAAAAGTACAAACCGACCTCGCCAGGTCGCCGTCACATGACCTCGGCCGATTTTGGGGAAGTCACTGCTGCGAAGCCGGAAAAGTCTTTGCTGGCACCCTTGAAAAAGAGCGGCGGACGCAACAACCTTGGTCGTATTACCAAGCGCCATACCGGTGGCGGCCATAAGCGTAAATACAGAATTATTGATTTTAAGCGGGACAAGGTTGAAATCCCTGCCAAGGTCGTATCGGTTGAATACGATCCTAACCGCTCTGCGCGGATTGCTCTGCTTAACTATGCTGATGGCGAAAAGCGGTACATTCTTGCTCCGCTCGGCATTAATGTAGGGGATACGGTAATTGCCAGCGAGCAGGCTGACATCAAGCCGGGCAACTCCATGACTATCCGCTCTATTCCCCTCGGTACCTGGGTACACAATATCGAGCTGCGGATCGGCAAGGGTGGCCAATTGGCCCGTAGCGCCGGTGCCTATGCGATGATTGCTGCTAAAGAAGGTCGCTATGCTCAGCTGCGTTTGCCTTCTGGCGAGGTGCGCCTGGTCCTGCAGGATTGCCGGGCTACCATTGGTCAAGTAGGTAATGTCCAGCACGAAAATGTCAAGATCGGCAAGGCCGGTCGTAACCGCTGGCTCGGCAAGCGTCCTCAGACTCGGGGTGTCGCTATGAACCCGGTAGACCATCCCCACGGTGGTGGTGAAGGTAAGAGTTCTGGTGGCCGTCACCCGGTTACGCCTTGGGGTGTGCCGACCAAGGGATATAAAACCAGGGTTAATAAACGGACTGACCGGTTTATTGTCCGTCGCAGAAAATAGCCTGCAGTTCCATTTGATAGGAGACGATAGTGGCTAGATCCATTAAAAAAGGGCCGTACGTACAGGAAAGCCTGCTGCGCAAGATTGATTTGGAAGAGGGCAGCGGGTCGCGCAAAGTAATCAAAACCTGGTCTCGGCGTTCGACGATTATTCCCGAATTTGTTGGTTATACCTTTGCCGTGCACAACGGCAAAAAGTTCATTCCTGTTTTTGTGACTGAAAATATGGTAGGCCACAAGCTTGGTGAGTTTGCTCCGACCCGGACTTATTACGGGCACGGTTCGGATAAAAAACGCTAAGTCCCGCTAGGGATTTTGAAAGAGGAGTTTGATTCATGGAAGCCAGAGCCAAGCTAAAATATGCTCGCCTTTCGCCGCAGAAAACCCGGCTGATTGTCGATATGGTTCGTGGAAAGGGTGTTCAGGAAGCCCTGAATATTCTTAAGTTTTCCCCTCAGAAAGCGGCTGATATCGTTGCGTCTGTGGTGAGTTCGGCTGTGGCAAACGCCGAGCAAAAAGGGGTAGCGGATGTTGACCGCCTGATGGTAAAGACCATCTTTGTCGATCAGGGACCGGTTCTCAAGCGCTTCATTCCGCGCGCCCAGGGGCGTGCTACAAAAATTCGTAAGCCGACCAGTCACATTACCGTTGTGCTGGACGAGAAATAGACTTTTGAGGAGGTGATGGTTTGGGCCAGAAAGTTCATCCAATAGGATTTCGGTTAGGGGTCGTAAAGACCTGGGCCGCGCGCTGGTATGCGGAAGGCGATTATAGCAAACTTCTGCACGAGGATATTAAGCTGCGTGACTATTTAAAGAAGCGTCTTTACCACGCCGGGATCGCCAAGATCGATCTGGAGCGTGCAGCCAGCAAGGTTAAGATCAACATTTTCGCGGCGCGCCCCGGCATCATCATTGGTAAAAAGGGTGCTGAGGTCGAAGTCCTCAAAAAGGAACTGGCCAAACTCACTGACAAGGAAGTTTTTATAAACATCCAGGAAGTGCGTAAGCCCGAGGTGGACGCACAGCTGGTTGCTGAAAATGTTGCTCTCCAGCTTGAGCGTCGCGTCGCATTTCGCCGCGCCATGAAAAAGAGCGTTAGCATGGCTCTTAAATTCGGTGCGCAGGGTATCAAAATCACCTGTGCCGGCCGCCTAGGCGGCGCCGAGATGAGCCGTACCGAATGGTACCGTGAAGGGCGAGTTCCTCTCCATACTCTGCGGGCCGATATCGATTACGGATTCGCCGAAGCGAAGACGACCTACGGCATCATCGGCGTTAAGGTTCTTATCTTCAAGGGCGAAGTGCTTTCGCAGGATCAAAAAGCGATTTAATAGGAGTATTTTTCCATGTTAATGCCCAAGAAGGTAAAACATAGAAAGCAGTTTACCGGTCGCATGACTGGAACTGCGAGCCGGGGGACCGAGCTTAACTTTGGTGATTACGCCCTCAAGGCTGTAGAGTGCGGTTGGTTGTCGTCACGCCAGATTGAAGCAGCACGTCGTGCTATGACCCGTCACGTAAAACGTGGTGGTAAGATCTGGATCCGCGTCTTTCCTGATAAGCCTCTGACCAGTAAGCCTGCTGAAACCCGGATGGGTAAAGGTAAAGGCTCTCCTGAGAGTTGGGTTGCAGTCATTAAGCCCGGCATGGTGCTTTACGAGATGCAGGGTGTCGATAAAGAAGTTGCAGTCGAAGCACTGCGGTTGGCGGCTTATAAGCTGCCCATGAAGACCAAGATTGTGATGAGGGAGGAATTGGCTCATGAAGGGTAACGAGCTTAGAGACCTCAGTGTCGAGGAATTGGAAAGTAAGTCTCAGGAATTGAACCAAGAACTGTTTAATCTTAAATTCCAACTTGCTACCGGTCAGCTTGAGAATAGTGCCCGGCTTCCCCAGACCCGCAAAGATATCGCCCGGGTCATGACCATTTTACGGGAAAAACGAAGCTAGGAAGGACTGGGGAGGATCTCAAATGAATAAAGCACGCGGCAATCAAAAAACCCGTACCGGGGTGGTTACCAGCGATAAGATGGATAAGACCGTCGTGGTCAAAGTCGAAAAGCTGGTTAAGCATCCTACCTATAAGAAGTATATTAAACGGCGGGTTACCTATAAAGCACATGACGAAAACAATGAATGTGGCATTGGCGACAAGGTAACCATCGTGGAGACCAGACCGTTGTCTCGCGACAAGCGGTGGAGAGTCCGCGAAATTATTGAAAAGAACGTAATTGTCTAGGAGATACAAGTCATGATTCAGATGCAGACGATGCTCGATGTGGCGGATAACTCCGGCGCTCGCAAGCTTTGCACCATCAAGGTGTTGGGTGGTTCTAAGCGGAAATATGCCGGTATCGGCGACATCATCATCTGCTCCGTCAAAGAGGCGCTCCCGAATTCCAAGGTTAAAAAAGGGGACGTGATCCGTGCGGTCATCGTTCGCACTGCCAAGGAAACCCCTCGTCCGGACGGATCGGCCATTAGATTTGATAAAAACTCTGCGGTCGTCGTCAATCAGGCCGGGGAACCGGTAGGTACACGAATTTTCGGTCCTGTCGCTCGTGAGTTGCGGGCCAAGCGGTTTATGAAAATTGTGTCGTTGGCGCCCGAAGTACTTTAATGATGAGACGGGGAGATAGAAACGATGGCAGCAAGTAAACTACATGTCAAAAAAGACGACATGGTGATGGTGATAGCCGGCAAAGAAAAAGGCAAGAGCGGCAAGGTCGTTCGCGTCTTTTCCGATTCCGGTAAGGTGGTGATTGAGGGGATCAATATGATCAAGCGCCATACTCGGCCCAATCGCCTCAATACCGAAGGCGGCATTGTGGAAAAGGAAGCGCCTTTGAACGGGTCCAACGTGATGTTGCTGTGTAATGCCTGCAACGCGCCTGCCCGGACAGGAAAACGCGTCCTTGAGGATGGTAGCAAAGTCCGCTTCTGCAAGAAGTGCAACGAGATAGTGGATAAGTAACGGAGGATTTTCATGGCCAGACTGAAAGAAGCTTATAGAGCCGAACTTGCTCCGAAGCTTGCCCAGGATCTTCAGCTTAAGAACGTGATGGAAGTGCCGCGCGTTGAGAAGGTAATCGTCAATATGGGGCTGGGCGAAGCGATTCAGAATATCAAAGTTCTTGAGTCAGCCGTTCAGGAGTTGGAGAAGATTACCGGACAAAAAGTGGTTGTCACTAAAGCTAAGCGTTCTATTGCTCAGTTCAAGTTGCGTGAGGGTATGCCCATCGGTTGCATGGTGACCTTGCGTCGAGATCGAGCGTACGAGTTCCTTGATCGACTGATTAATGTGGCTTTGCCGCGAGTCCGCGATTTCAAGGGAATTTCGCCCAAAGGTTTTGACGGGCGTGGCAATTACACCCTTGGTGTGCGGGAACAACTCATTTTCCCCGAGATCGACCTGGAAAAAGTGGATAAGGTTAAGGGGCTCAATGTGACCATTGTGACCACGGCTCGCAACGATGAGGAGGGCCGGGCGCTGTTAACCGCTATCGGCATGCCTTTTCGTAAAAAGAGCAGCGGTACCGAAGGCTAGCGGAGGATAACAGTGGCTAAAAAATCGATGAAGATCAAGGCGACGCGGCCGAAAAAATTTGGTGTAAGGGCTTATAACCGCTGTCCCCTGTGTGGCCGTCCTAGGGCCTATTACCGGAAATTCGACATGTGTCGTATATGCCTGCGTAAGCTCGCGTTGGAGGGCAAGCTCCCCGGCGTGATTAAGTCAAGCTGGTAAACAGAACGAAGGAGTTGCATCCATGGCAATGACCGATCCTATCGCGGATATGCTGACCCGGATTCGCAACGCGGGTCTCGCAAAGCACTCGAAGTGCGACATTCCGTCATCCAAGCTCAAAGTAGCATTGGCGACGGTGCTTAAGGATCTTGGCTATATTAAGAATTTCAAGACCGCAGCAGACGACAAGCAGGGCGTGTTGCGGATCTATTTAAAATTCGACAGCGAAGATAAGCACGTTATTCATGAAATTAAGCGGGTTTCGACCCCTGGCCGACGGGTATATGTTGGCAAGGATGAGATTCCGGTGATTAAAAATGGCCTGGGCGCTGCCATCATTTCCACCTCCAGGGGGGTGATGCACGATGTGGCTGCTCGGGAGGCCCAGGTTGGCGGTGAGATTCTCTGCGCCATCTGGTAAGTAGATACGGCTAAGGAGCCCAGAAAATGTCAAGAATAGGGAAAAAACCCGTAGCTATACCAAGTGGTGTTCAGGTCGCTCTGAAGAATGATGAGTTGACCATCAAGGGCCCTAAGGGTGAACTCAAGCGCCAGATTGTGGCCGGTGTCGATATCTCTGTTGAGGCCGACCAGGTTCTCGTTCAGAGTGCCGATCAAAGCAGGGAGGCGCGTGCCTATCAGGGTCTGATGCGTTCACTGCTGGCCAACATGGTCGATGGTGTAACCAATGGGTTTGAAAAGGTCCTTGAAATCAATGGCGTTGGTTATCGTGCCGATCTCAAGGGGTCTACTCTTAATTTGGCCCTCGGTTTTTCTCACGGTATCGAATATCCGCTGCCCAAGGGAATCACCGCTGAGGTTGATAAGCAGACCAAGATTATCGTACGTGGTATCGACAAAGAACTCGTTGGTGCTACCGCAGCCAAGATTCGTTCATTCCGGCCGCCTGAGCCTTACAAGGGCAAGGGGATCAAGTATGCGGATGAGAGAATCATCCGTAAGGCTGGCAAGGCTGGCAAAAAATAACTGACTTAAGGTCAAGGAGACAGACAGTGAACGTCGCGACTAAAAGGCGTCAGGCAAGGATGAAGAGGCAGGCACGGGTGCGCCGCAAGGTATGCGGTACCAGCGAAAGACCCCGGCTCTGCATCTTCCGCAGTGCCAAACATATTTACGCCCAGATTATAGAGGATACTTCTGGCACCACTTTGGTTTCCGCTTCAACTCTTTGTAAAGAGGTTGCTGAGGAACTGAAGGGAACCGGCAATATTGACGCTGCCAAGGCTGTCGGCACTGCTGTCGCCAAAAAGGCCCTCGCCAAAGATATCAAAGAAGTGGTTTTTGACCGTAACGGTTTCCTTTATCACGGCCGAATCAAGAGCCTGGCTGATGCTGCCAGGGAAGCCGGTCTGTCTTTTTAGGTAAGGAGGATTTCTTTGCTTCGCAATGATCCCAACGAAATGGAATTAACTGACCGCGTAGTTCATATTAATCGCTGCGCCAAGGTCGTTAAGGGTGGACGCCGCTTCAGCTTTTCAGCTCTGGTTGTTGTTGGTGATGGTAAAGGTCGTGTCGGCTTTGGGCATGGTAAGGCCAAAGAAGTCCCTGAAGCTATCCGCAAGGGCGTTGAGCAGGCCAAGAAAAGCCTGATTCAAGTGCCACTGGCAGACCGGACTATTCCCTTCGATATTATCGGCAAGTTTGGTGCTGGTAAGGTTTTGCTTAAGCCGGCTTCGCCCGGTACCGGCGTTATCGCAGGCGGTGCGGTCCGTGCGGTCTTGGAAGCTGCAGGAGTAGGCGATATCCTGTCCAAGTGCCTCGGTTCCAACAACCCCCATAATGTTGTTCGAGCAACTGTCGATGCACTGTCTCGACTGCGTAGTGCCGATGAAATCAAGGCTCGCCGGGGGATTGGCGCCGAAGACTAGGCACCGCTGAAAAGGAGATGACTTATGGCCGAACAGATTAAGGTCACGTTGATCAAGAGCGGTATTGGCCGCAATAAATATTTCACAAAAGTTCTCAAAGGTTTGCAACTGACCAAGTTGCACAAGACGGTAGAGTTGCCTGATACGCCGGAGATCCGGGGTATGATCAACAAGGTATCTCACATGGTTGTGGTTGAGAACTGATTCAATCCAGGGGAAGTACTGTTATGGATCTGAGTAATTTGAGGCCGGCAATCGGCTCAACAAAAAATAGAAAACGCATCGGCCGGGGCGCTGGTTCCGGTACCGGTAAGACAGCCGGTAAAGGCCATAAGGGTCAAAATGCCCGCAGTGGCGGTGGTGCGAAGCCTGGTTTCGAAGGGGGACAGATGCCATTGCAGCGTCGTCTTCCCAAGCGAGGTTTTACTCCTCTGGATAAAAAGGTCTATGCGCTGGTAAATCTTCGCGACCTTCAAAATCTTTTTGAGGCGGGTGCCGTTGTCGATCTGGAAGCACTTGGAAAAGCCGGCCTTGTAAAGAAAATCCAAGATGGCATCAAAATCCTTGCCGATGGCGATCTCGACAAAGCGCTGACTGTAAAGGCTCATAAGTTCAGCAAGGCTGCCCAGCAGAAGATTGAAGCTGCCGGTGGCAAGGTCGAGGTAATCTGACGTGGTCAAGAGCATCCAGAATATTTTTAGTATACCGGAACTGCGGCGACGCATCCTGTTTACGTTAGGGATGCTCGCCGTTTATCGTGTTGGCTGCCACATCCCGACTCCCGGCATCGATGCACAGGTCCTCGCCAAGTTTTTTGAGGGAAGCCAAGGCACCTTGCTCGGCATGGTCAGCGCCTTTACGGGCGGTGCCTTGCAGAGGATGACTGTTTTTGCGCTGGGCATTATGCCTTACATCAGTGCATCGATTATCATGCAGTTGTTGGGTGTGGTTTTTGAGCCTGTTGAACGGCTGTCCAAAGAGGGGGAACAAGGCAGAAAAACCATCACAAAATGGACGCGCTACGGCACCATTGTTTTGTCCATTATTCAGGGTGCCGGTATTGCGGTTGGGTTGCAGCAGATGAGCGGCCCTGCCGGGGAGCCCGTGGTTCCCGGGCCTGGTCTCGGTTTTATTCTGTTGACTGTATTGACCCTGACTGCGGGTACTGCCTTTATCATGTGGCTTGGTGAGCAGATTACCGAAAGGGGGATCGGCAACGGTATTTCGTTGATCATCTTCGCAGGTATTGTTGCCAATATGCCGGCTGCGATTGTTAATACCATTCGCCTTATGAATACTGGCGCCATCAGCCTGTTCGTCATGATTGTTATCGTTGCAGTCATGGTTGCCGTTATTGGCGCGATCGTATTTATGGAACGCGGTCAGCGTAGGCTCCCCATTCACTATGCCAAGCGCGTAGTGGGCATGCGCAACTACGGTGGACAGAAAAGCCATTTGCCTCTCAAGGTCAATATGAGTGGTGTTATTCCACCTATCTTCGCCAGCTCAATTATCATGTTCCCTGCGACTATCGCGAATTTGGTCGAGATTGAATGGGTTCAGGCCTTTGCAGCTATGATGACACCGACTCATCTCCTTTATAATGTCATTTTTGTTGCATTTATCATCTTCTTCTGTTACTTCTACACGGCTGTTACTTTCAACCCGTTGGATGTGGCAGAAAATGTGAAAAAGCAGGGGGGCTATATTCCGGGTATTCGACCGGGCAAGGCCACCTCTGATTATATCAATGATGTTTTGAATCGACTGACTTTTGCTGGCGCTATCTATATTGCCGCTGTGTGCGTGTTGCCGACAATTTTGATCAGTTCGTTTAATGTTCAGTTCTTTTTTGGCGGGACCTCGCTGCTTATCGTAGTCGGGGTTGGTCTTGATACTGCCGCGCAGATTGAAGCGCACTTGATCTCTCGGTCCTATGAGGGCTTCATGAAGGGGGTCACCCTCAAGGGGCGGCAGGGGTAGTAGGAGGAGATCCTGTGAAGATGATCTTTTTGGGTCCGCCCGGTTCGGGCAAAGGGACCCAGGCCAAAATGATTTCTGAAAAACTTGGAATTCCCCAGATATCAACCGGGGATATGCTTCGCTCCGCTGTAAAAGAAGGCACTCCCATGGGCCTTAAAGCCAAAGCCATGATGGACGCAGGGGCTTTGGTTGCTGATGAGGTTGTGGTTGGAATCGTTCAGGAACGGCTGACGATGTCCGATTGTGATCCCGGATTTATTCTGGACGGTTTTCCCCGTACAGTGCCTCAGGCCGATGCTCTCCAGTCCTGTCTGCAGGATCTGGGAAAAGATCTTGATGCAGTCATTTCCCTCGAGGTCGATAATGATGCAGTGGTAGAGCGTATCACTGGTCGCCGAACTTGTCGTGATTGTGGGAAGATGTATCATGTTCGCTTCGATCCGCCATCCCAGGAAGGCATCTGCGACAGTTGCGGCGGTGAGCTTTACCTGCGTGACGATGACCAGGAAGTGACCATACGTAAGCGGCTTGAGGTTTATGCTGAGCAGACGGCACCTCTGATCGACTATTATCAGCAGGCCGATCTGGTTCGTACCGTTGATGGCATGCAGGAAATCGCTCAGGTGCAGGATCAGATCCTGGTGGCCGTAGGCTCCAAGTAATGATAGTTTTAAAATCTCAGGCTGAACTCGATAAGATGAGGGATGCCGGGAGAGTGGTTGCGGAAATCCTCGCACTGCTTAAAGAGCGGGTCAAACCCGGCGTCACCACCGCTGAGCTGGACCGCTTAGCTGAAAAAGAATGCCGAAAACGTCAGGCCAAACCGGCCTTCAAAGGCTACGGTGGATTTCCATACAGTATTTGTTCGTCACCTGATGAGCAGGTTGTGCACGGATTTCCTAATGATCGGCCGCTCTCAGAAGGAACGATTCTGAGTATTGACTTCGGGGTCATTTACCGCGGCTTTTATGGTGATTCTGCTTTTACCGTGCCCGTTGGTAAAGTCAGTAAGGAAAAGCAGCGCCTGATAGAGGTTACCGAAAAATCTCTTGCACTTGCGATCGAGCAAGTGCAATGCCAGGGTTATCTCTATGATCTAGCGCGTGCCGTACAGACTTGCGTTGAAGCGGAAGGCTTCAGCGTTGTAAGAGAATTTGTAGGGCATGGGATAGGTAAAGGACTGCACGAAGAACCTCAGATCCCCAATTTTGTTCCCGGTGCCGGACGTGGTGAACAGCTTCGTCCCGGTATGACCTTGGCCATTGAGCCGATGGTCAATGCAGGTTCACCAGGGGTAAAGATTCTGCGTGACGGCTGGACAGCGGTTACAGTCGATGGTCGTCCATCGGCACATTTTGAACACACTGTGGCTGTTACCGAAAACGGACCTCAGATTTTCACCCAGATCTGATAGGCATCCGGCTGAGATGGAGCGCTGTTTCAAGCAGCTTCGATTAGCCGACTTCTTAATAAGAAAAAGGGACAATCAATGAAAGTGCGAGCTTCGGTCAAACCGATTTGCGTCAAGTGCAAAGTTATTAAGCGCAAGGGAATTCTTAGGGTCATCTGCGAAAATCCCAAGCACAAGCAGAAGCAGGGATAACCGGATCAGGAGGAAAATACATTGGCACGTATTGCTGGTAACGACTTACCTAGAAATAAACGGATTGAGATTGCTCTCACCTACATCTACGGTGTAGGCCGGTCTTTGTCCCAAGAAATTTTGCAGAAAGCCGGAGTGGATCCCAATACCCGTACTGACGATCTGACCGACGCTGAAGTTGGTAAAATCAGAGAGGTTATTGACGGCGGTTATGAGGTTGAAGGCGATCTGCGCCGTGTTGTTTCAACCAATATCAAGCGGCTCATGGATTTGGGTTGTTATCGCGGCCTGCGTCACCGCCGTGGTCTGCCGGTACGCGGACAGAAAACCAAAACCAACGCGCGGACCCGGAAGGGACCAAGAAAAACTGTGGCTGGTAAGAAGAAATAATCGGAGGAACCATGGCTAAGCCTGGTAAGAAGACGGTAAGAAAGAGTAGAGAAAAGAAGAATGTTGCCAATGGTATTGCGCACATTCAGGCAACCTTCAACAATACTATCGTGACCTTCACTGATGTCAGCGGTAATGTGGTTTCCTGGTCGACTTGTGGTGCCAACAGCTTTAAGGGCTCCCGTAAAAGCACCCCTTTCGCTGCCCAGATTGCTGCTGAAGAAGCTGCTAAAAAAGCGCAAGAGCATGGCATGCGTTCAGTTGAAATTCGTGTTAAAGGTCCCGGCTCCGGCCGTGAGTCAGCCCTGCGAGCCATTTCGGCTGCTGGTCTGAACATCAGCATGATCAAAGATGTGACCCCTATTCCGCACAACGGTTGTCGGCCGCCGAAGCGCAGAAGAGTCTAACCATACAAGGAGGATGAACGTTGGCTAGATATACTGGACCCGTCTGCCGTCAGTGTAGAAGGGAAAATATGAAGTTGTTCCTGAAAGGGGACAGGTGCTACACCGACAAATGTGCTGTTGAACGGCGGAACTATGCCCCGGGGATTCACGGTCAGGGTCGTGTAAAAGTTTCTGAATACGGAACTCAGTTGCGTGAAAAACAGCGTGTCAAGCGTACCTATGGTTTGCTTGAGAAGCAATTTCGCGCTTATTTTGCCAAGGCTGATCGTGCTAAAGGCGTAACCGGCGAAAACCTGCTGGTATTGCTCGAGCGCCGGCTTGACAGTGTTGTTTACCGGCTTGGTTTTGCCAGCTCCCGCAATGAGGCCCGCTTGCTCATCCGTCAGGGACATTTCCTGGTCAACGGCCGCAAGGTTAATATTCCCTCTTTTATCATGCGCATCAACGATGTCGTAGAGTTGCGTGAGAAGAGCCGCCAGATTGCCCGTGTAAACGAATCACTCGACGGTGTGATGCGGCGTGGCGTACCTTCCTGGGTTGAGTTGGAGCGGGATGCCTTTAAGGGAACCTTGAAGACTCTGCCTGTTCGCGAAGAGATGACGACTCCTGCGTTCCAAGAACAATTGATCGTCGAGCTCTACTCTAAGTAATCGCGGTCTGAGGCGGTTGTAACCTCATTATGGAGGATACGAATGTATAAAAACTGGAGAGATCTCATCAAGCCCAAGCGCCTCCAGATTGAATCGGACAGCCTGTCCGATACTTATGGAAAGTTTAAGGCGGAACCTTTTGAACGTGGATTTGGTACTACCCTGGGTAATGCCTTGCGCCGAGTTCTTCTGTCGTCTTTGCAGGGTGCTGCAATTACCTCTGTGCGGATTAAGGGCGTTCTCCATGAGTTTTCGACTATTCCCGGTGTAACCGAGGATGTTACCGATATTATTTTGAACCTCAAAGGCGTTTTGCTTAAGTTGCACGGCAATGAGGGGCGAAATATTCGGATTGTTAAAAAAGGTGCTGGTGTAATTACTGCTAGCGATATCGTGACTGATTCTCACGTCGAGGTGCTCAACCCTGACCATCATATTCTGACCTGCTCAAAAGAGGCTGATGTCGAGATTGATATGGTCGTGGCCATGGGCAAGGGTTACGTTCCTGCTGAGCGCAATCGTGATGAAAAAGCACCGGTAGGCACTATTCCGATTGATGCGATCTTTTCGCCGATCAAGAAGGTGAATTTTACTGTGACCAATGCTCGCGTTGGGCAGATCACCAACTTTGACAAGCTGAACCTTGAGGTCTTTACGGATGGCAGCGTTCGTCCTGATGACGCTGTAGCTTACGGCGCCAAGATTCTTAAGGAACAGTTGCAGATTTTCATCAATTTTGATGAAGAGTCCGAAACGCAAAGCGTCGACGAGAATGAAGAGACTCGTAAAATCAACGAAAATCTCTATCGTTCTGTTGATGAGCTCGAGCTTTCGGTGCGCAGTGCCAATTGCCTTAAGAATGCCAATATTCACCTGATTGGTGACCTTGTGCAGCGGTCCGAAGCTGAAATGCTCAAAACTCAGAACTTCGGGCGTAAATCACTGAATGAGATCAAGGACATCTTGGCTGAGATGGGCTTGTCTCTCGGGATGGCTTTAGATGGTTTTCCCGACCCAGAATATTTAAAGATGATTCGTGAGGGAAGCGAGGATCTTTGATCCTGCGATCTCCCGTTAAGTAACGAAGAAAGGACCGTAGAAC
>NPIE01007601.1_pt1 | contig 62034 bp, 44 predicted proteins | sample 8637661 | NCBI WGS metagenome assembly NPIE01 (sample SAMN07420842, study PRJNA396082) | bioreactor metagenome | isolation source: sample BA12 brine-fed electro-methanogenic bioreactor BA | place: Japan: Kochi | collected 2016-12-09 | reverse complement strand
TACTAACCAAGGGGGACAGTCAGTGACGCCCGACCGCAACGGCCTGCGCCACGAGTATGATCCGATCCTCCGCCACCACTACTACAGCACCTTTCACATGTCAGATGCGGACGTGGCGCGATATCTGGAGCATATTCACAGCATTGGCCGGTGTGTGCTTCACGCCTATCCCTCGAGCGCATATGCCTTTGCGGGATACATCAGCGCGCACGCCCTGGCCGCACCCCCGAACATTCAGGCTGTGATTCTGGAATCCGAGAATCTCTACCCTGACCAGATCGAGACGATTGAACAGGTGCTTGGAGTCAGGACCTTCTCTTCATACGGTCACTCCGAGAAATGTGTACTGGCGACTCAATGTGAGCATTCGAGCGACTACCACGTTTGGCCCACGTACGGCTACTTCGAGTTGCTTGATGAGCAGGGTGTCCCGATAACGACACCGGGACAGCAGGGAGAGATCGTCGGCACAGGATTCATCAATATCGTGGTCCCATTCATACGATATCGCACCGGAGACCACGCCACTTATGTCGGCGAGTATTGCGAAGCATGCGGTCGCTGGCACACGCTGATCCGTGATATTAAGGGAAGGTGGCCCCAGGGTGAGTTGGTGGCAGTGGATGGTTCGGTGGTAAGCCTGACCATGCTCAATGTCCATGACGATACCTGGCGCCACATACGCGACTATCAATTCCGTCAGGAGGTCCCGGGCAGCGCAACGCTTTGCGTGGTTCCCAGCATCCCGCTTGACGCCGGAGAGCAGCAGCGCATCGTCAGCAATATGAACCAGCGGCTCCAGGGGCAGGTGGTCCTTGATCTCGAAGTGCGAAGCGAGTTGGTCAAGACTACGCGAGGTAAACAGCCAAGAGTGATTCAGAAATGTTCACCTATGCAACAGCGGGTGTCCTGATATTCCATATTCGGTCCCGAGGGGACGGTGCCGAGTTCTGCAGGCACATGCCGCAGCTATTCTGCAAAAAAATGGCAAGTTGTTGCACTGGCAGAGGTGAACTGTCCCTGGAATGCCCGAGCATTTCTGGCCACGCCGCACTGAAGTCGTAGACCCATCAGGGTTCGAGGATGATTGTTTGCTATATTTTAGGAAAAAGGACAGTACGCATGATGCACAAAGGTCCCATATTCTTATTCGCGATCTTTCTTGCCGTCTGTTATGGCACGACGGAGACACGTGGGGCGACCTACACGCTGACGGTAGCTGCAGACCACGGCTCGGTGCAGGTCTCGCCCGAGAAAGCCCAGTACGATGAAGGGGAGATCGTTGAGTTGATCCCACGGCCGGAGGTCGGCTACAACTTCGGCCACTGGTCCGGGGATCTGCGGGGCAGACGTCTGGTCGGGCGGGTGACGATGGATTCGAACAAGTCCATCACTGCCCATTTCCAGACCTGGCAGCCTCCCATCGGCATCCCGGCGCCCGAGTTCGGCATCTTCGAAACCTATCGCATGTACGACGTTCCCGCCAACCGCAACCCTGAACTCACCTACCACCAGAACGCCGAGGGCGGCTTCTATACGCATTACATCGATGCAACTGACCCTGCCTCTACGAATACCGACAATCCATGTGGAACGGTAGACATGCCGAGATCGTCCATCCCCAACGGCCTCGCGGAAGGCAGCGTAGTGGAAATACATGGCGCCGCAACTGCCAGCATGTATAACACCTACACGACTGGCTCTCGAGAGAAGCCAGTCTTCATAAGAGGTGGCGACCCTCACGAGAAGGCATCAATTCAAAGCCATATCATTGCGAAAGGTCAATACGTCATTTGGGAGAATCTTCTCTTCAATGAGACTACCCTACAGCCGAGAGTTCATAACGGCAGCACCATTAGCGAGTTATCTATACGAAATTGTGAATTCATCGGCCGTGGCATCGGTCTCTATGGAGGGCCTCATCATATCGTGATCTATGGCAATACCGTCCACGACGGCGGTGACATGAGTCCCGAAATCGAGCACGACGTTCATGGCGTATCCAACCCTTACGATGTAAATGATGTATGGGTTGTCGATAACCATGTATATCATATGGGAGGAGACTCTGTTCAGGTTGGAAGTGCAGGAGGTATGAATCCCGAGAGGGTACAACGTACCTACATTGGAAGAAACATATTTCACGATAACGGAGAGAATTGTGTCGACGTCAAGGCGGCGTCTACGGTCGTCATTTCCGAGAACGAAATGTACGGGGGATTCCCTTCTGCGGGCGATCCTATCGGTTCTGCCGTTGTCACCCATGATGGCCCACTGAACGTTTGGCTGATCGGAAATGTCGTTCATGATTCCCACACCGGATTCAGGATAGAAAGCAGTTCGACCTATGTCACTGCAAATCTCATCTATGGTATGCGGGAGATTCCTGCGGAAAGCCACAGCGAAACGAGCATCTGGAGAACGGGGGCGGGTATCTTCTCTCAAGGAAACAACGCTGTGGTTTCAAACGCGGTTCATGATTGCGAACTCGGAATATCAATGAGGGTGTTTGCTTCGGGAGCATATGTCGCAAATAACGTAGTCAGCGATCCCTACGACAATCCTGAGACGGGCAGGGAAGGAAATCCGTACGCACAGGAGGTTCTGAACGGCGGAATACTACTCTCAGAAAGTAACCTTCTTGATGTTGTCGGGGCAGACTGCTTCGAGAACATCTCCAGCTTGGATTTCTGCTTGGCGCCTGGATCGTCTGCCGTAGATGCCGCGATTGAAAGTGATGTCTTTCAGATCTTCTTTGATCTATACGGAATCAACATCAGGAAGGATATTGCGGGGCGGGTGCGGCCGGCGGGGGGGGGATGGGATATTGGGGCGTATGAGTATGTGCTGGAGGGGATCGAGGATCTGGCGACTTCGGGGGTGAGTCAGAATTCGGTGACGGTGGGGTGGACGATTCCGGGGATCGACGGGATGTCGGATCGGCCGGGACGGTATGATATCCGGTATGCGCAGAGCCCGCTGACGGAGGCGAACTGGGATGCGGCGACGCAGGTGCTAGGGGAGCCCGAGCCCGCCGACGTTGGGGACACGCAGTCGTTCACGATCACGGGCCTGAATCCCGGCACCACGTACCACTTCGGCCTCAAGACGAGCAATACCTCGGCCAGTACGGTTTCGAGTCTGTCGAACGTCATTTCAGCGACCACGACAGGCAGCGGCAACCGGGCGCCCGTGATCGCGCCCATTGGTGACAAAGCCGTTGCGGAGAATACGACGCTGACGTTCACGGTCAGTGCCAGCGATGCCGATGGGGATACGCTGAACTGGTCGGCGACGGGGGTTCCGAGCGGGGCGGCGTTCAACACGGCCTCGCGTACGTTTTCCTGGACGCCGACGAATACGCAGGGCGGGACTCACTGGGTCACGTTCACCGTCACGGACGGCCAGGTGCCGGTTTCCGAGACGGTGGAGATCACGGTGGCCGAGATCGTCAACAATGCGCCCGTTCTTGCGGCGATAGGGAACAAGAGCACCGATGAGAATGAGTTGTTGAGCTTTTCGGTCAGTGCGACCGATGCCGACGGGCACAGCCTGACGTATTCGGCTACGGGTCTGCCGAGCGGGGCGAATTTTACGGGCCAGACCTTCACGTGGGTGCCGACCTACGACCAGGCGGACACCTACGCGGTCACGTTCGCCGTCAGCGATGGCGAATTGACCGACTCCGAACAGATCACGATCACAGTCGCCAATGTCACGCCGGACCTGACGGATCCGTCGGCAAGCGCGAGTTATCCGGCGACCGATGCCATTCAGATTCCCGTCAACCCGGTGATCAGTCTGACGGTTTCGGATACCGGACGCGGCGTGGACGCCGACACCGTCACGATTCGGGTCAACGATCAACTCGTCTATTCCGGCGACACCGTCAGCTACCAGAGCGCCTACGGTGTGTGCCGGCGCACGGGTACCCAGGCCAGCTATCGGTACTCCTGCGAGCCAGCGAGCGCGTTCCGCTTCGACGAGCAGGTCTCGGTTCGTGTCACTGCCTCGGATCTGGCGGGCAACGCCATGACCCCGTACACCTATTCCTTCACCACGGAAATGCGGGTCTTCGGCGACAACCATCCCGCCAGTTGGGCCCCGGACGATCTGGACAAGAGCCGACCGGCCACGGTCTGTGACAGCGCGGGCAATATCTGGGTTGCTTATCACGCCGGCCCCGCGGGACAACGCGATGTGTACGTCAGCAAGCTGACGCTGGGCGGCGCGAATTTCGCCGGTCCCGTGCAACTGACCAGCAGCGGCAACGACCAGAGCTTCCCCGCCATCGGCATCGGCGTCGACGACCGGCTCTATGTCGTCTGGCAGGACAACCGACGAGGGAACTGGGACATCTACATCCGAACCTCGGCCGACGGAGTGACCTGGACCACCGAGACGCGGATCACAGACTCGGACCACAATCAGATTCGCCCGGCGATCGCGGTCGACGGACAATCGCCCAGCCAGGTCCACATAGCCTGGCAGGACGATGGGGCGGGCAATCAGGACATCTATGTCGCCTCTTCGAGCAACAGCTTCGCAACCAAGACGGTCGCGCAGGTGACGACAAACAGCGCGCAGCAGACCGCCCCGGCCATCGCGGTCAACGCTGCCAACGCGGTATTCCTTGCATGGACAGACAGCCGCAACGGCAGCAGCGACATCTACGGCGCCGCTTCGAGCAACGGTCCCTGGACGAACGTGACCATCGCCACCGGAGCGGGCAATCAATCCGCGGTGGCACTCGCGGCTGACGCCAGCGGTACGCGACTCCATTTCGCCTGGGCGGACGACGCTTCAGGCAACAGCGACATCCGGTATGCCTCGTCGGACGGTCTTCCGTCCAGTCCGCTGGCCGGCACAAGAATCGTCGATGACACCTCGGCCGCCGATCAGACGGCGCCGACCCTGGTCGCCGCGGGCAGCGCGGGGGCCAGTTCGCGGGTCTTCGTCTGCTGGGTGGATGAGAGAAATGCCAATGCCAGTGGCCTGGATACCGATCTGTACTTCGTGGAGGTCTCCGGCGGGCAGGGCACCAACGTCCTGGTCGGCGACGGTGGAACCGCCTCGGATCAGAGCGAGCCCGCGCTGGGAATCGACCTCTATGGCTACCCCTACGTGCTCTGGACCGACCACCGCAATGTCACGGACTATGTCTACTACGCCGGCAGCACGTATATCGCTCCCAGCGTGATGGCCTCCGGCGCGGTGACGGCCTCGACCGGACGCACGATCGGTACGGCGTCGCCTTCGTCGGCGGACCACGTCTCGGCAGTGATTCCCGCCGGAGCCTGTCCGCATGATGTCACGATCAGCATTTCCCGGATCCTCAATCCGCAGTCAATCCTGTCGTCGAATGTCATAGCCTATGACTTCGGGCCCAGCGGGATCCAGTTCAGCCAGCCAGTGACACTGACGATCCCGTATCTGGCTGCCGACTACAGCGGTGGCACTCCGCTGCCGTGCTGGTACGTCTCGCAGACCGGCACGCTCAGCCAGCAGGGGATCACGAACATCCAGGTCCTGGACCTCTCGTCCACGCTCAAGGCGGTGCGTTTCCAGACGACGCACTTCACGCCGTACTATCTGCTCGAATCTTATGTGGACGACGGGGGCGATGATGGCTCCTGGGACGGCGACGACGACGCCCCGGTCACCGGCGGCGGTGGCGGCGGCGGTGGTGGGGGAGGCTGCTCGGTCGCGCCCGGCGCCGGCGGCGATTTCTTCAGCTATCTTGCGCCGTATCTTGTCCTGGCGGTCGTAATGGGAACGCTCCGAGTCCGCGATCGCAGGGCCGCCCGTCGCTCGTGACGAACAGGCAGCGCCGGTCCGGTCCGCGGCCCTCGCTCCGGTAACCGTGCCTTGGCGGACGGCGCTGGCAACCACGACACACGATCCATTCACCGGAAACGAAAGAGGGGGATGCATGTCCACGAACACCAAGACCCAAACCAAAGGGGCTGCGATTGCAGCTGGTATGGCCAGCGGTCTGATGCTTCTTTTCGGCCTGGGCTACCGCGCGATCGCTGCGAAGATGGAGGCGCCGGTAAATACGACGCCGGTGTCGCAAGAGGCGCTCGATCAGTTGCCGTTGACGATTGCGAACTGGACCGGGCGGGACACCCCGGTCGATGCGAATATCGTCGAAGCGACCGACACCGATGCGCATGTCAGCCGGCAGTACGTGATGAACACCGGGTCGGGATACGTATCGCTCTGGATTGCTTCCGGCGTGCGGGCCCGCGATCTGATGCCGCACCGCCCCGAGGTCTGCTACGTAGGCAGCGGTTACACATTGATGGGGCACGGCACGCCCGATCTCAGCTTGCCCGACGGCGGCACGCTGCCATGCAACGTGATGGAATTCTCGCGTGGGACGCTCACCAACAATCGAGTGCTCGTGCTGTACTACTACCTCGTCGATGGCCAGTACTGCCGGGACGTCTCGGAGTGGCGCTACAAGCTCATCTGGACGCAGATCGGCTACATTGCCCAGGTCCAGGTGGTAACCGCCATTACGGAGACCGCATCGGCGGAGCAGGCCATGCGACAAGCGAGCGACTTCGCCGTCGAGTCGGCGCCTTTGATCGCGGGACTGTTCCAGGGTAGAGATTCCGACCAGGCTCGCGATGCGATCGCGCCGATAGATGAATAAGGAGACGGAACGTGGTTGATTCAGCGATTCGCCGCAAACCGGGGGCCGGACTGTCTGACAAGGGCCCGATGCTACCAAACCTCCAGAGACTGCTTCCCGTCCTGGCGCTGCTTGCGCTGCTGACGGGCTGGGCGTACTGGCCGACGATCGATTCGCTCTTTTCCGACTGGCAGGGCGACGACGATTATTCGGCGGGGCAGTTGGTCCCGCTGGTGGCGATTTTCTTCGTCTGGGTGGACCGGAAGAAGTTCGCCGGCCTGCCCCTGAAGCCCTGTTGGGCGGGAGGGATCGCACTGCTGATCCTGGCGCAACTCGCCAGGACCTACGGCATACTGTTCCTGTTCGAATCGGCCGAGCGATATGGGCTCGTGCTGACCATCGCGGCATTGGTGCTGATGGTGGCCGGGAGCAGGGCGTTCTGGCAGGCCAAGTGGATTCTGCTGTTCCTGTTCCTGATGGTCCCGCTGCCCGGCCGCATCCACAACCTGATCAGCGGACCCCTCCAGAGCTTTGCGTCGACGGGGTCGGTCTTCGTTCTGGAGGCGTTCGGCGTCCGCGTCAGCCAGCAGGGCAACGTCGTGACCCTGGATCAGCGGATCCCGATGGCGGTCGCGGAGGCCTGTAGCGGTCTGCGGATGCTGACCGCCTTCATCATCGTGGCCGTTTTCGTGGCCTACATGGTCAAGCGTCCCCGCTGGCAGAAGGCCACCCTGGTAATATCCAGTATCCCCGTAGCCGTACTATGCAATCTCCTGCGACTCGTCGCCACCGCGATCCTGTTCCTCCACGCCAGCACCGAAACGGCGGAGAAATTCTTCCATGACTTCGCCGGGATCGTCATGATGCCCGCCGCGGTCATGCTGATGTTCGGGCAGCTTTGGATCATGGCCAGGCTGACGGTGCCGGATACGGAACCAGTAGCTCGTGTGAAGAAGGGTGGAGTTATTACGAGATCGAAGCCTTCCCTAAAATGTGCATCTAACCCGTGATTATTACGAATTTTCCTTGAACCTGCCCCATTCCTCGGGTATAATACAAGGTGAGGCCCGGACTACCGGGTAGTACTTGGATGTGAGGAATGGGTGATGAGAAGGCTCGCCTTCCTGGTCATTTTGTCTGTTCTTGTGGCCTCCCCGGCTGTGGCGGGACTCTACGTCAAAGCCATCGGAGTCAATCCGGGCATGACGATAGGGGTTACCAGCAGCGGAATGGACGGGACGTTCTGGGCCGGCGTCTATAATCTCAGCCTCAGCGGCGACGAGGCGACCGCCTTAGGGATCGAGGGTACCGTCGCGGCGTTCTGCATCGATATCTGGGATTACGCTCCGACCAGCGATTACAAACCATACGAAGCGGTGTCGCTGGAGCAGGCGCCGGACCCCGGCGCCGGGCCGATGGGCATTGAGCGGGCCCGCTATCTGGCCACCCTCCTCAATCGGCATTGGACCAATTCGTTGACGGAACTGGAGGCCGCCGCGTTGCAGGTGGCTGTCTGGGAGGTCGTCGATGAAGGCCTTGGGAGCGAGCCGGTTCCGGCTGCCTGGAACACCTGGAAGGACACCGACTACGGTGCGCTGCCCGACCCAGGGAACTTCTATGTGAGCAACTACACGGTTGCCAGTCTGGCCAACCAGTGGCTGGGTGAGGTCAGGAATCTGGGCGGCAGCGACTACGAAGAATATCCGGCGCTGTCGAGTCGCCCCACGTACGGTGGTCCGGGCTACCAGGATTATACGGTCCGCGTTCCCGTCCCGGCTGCATCGCTGCTGGGTGTGATTGGAATGGCGGCAGCGGGCCTGAGACTGCGGCGTCAGCGGAAGGCGTGTTCTTAAGTACCTTTAGAAAAAGGAGTAACGTCATTTTCTTTCTGTTTCATGGCAGGAAGCACTCAATCCGGGTAGTAAAATAGAGAAAAACTGCATCTTGCGAATACTTTGTCCTTGACAAAATAGGCAAGATTGTGGGATAATACACCGGTATATGCGTTCCGGAGTGATGGGATACCACATGGTCGAGGTGAGAAAGACAATCCTGGCGGTTGCGGCAGTGTTGATCGCAGCGGCCGGCGCGCACGGCGAGCTGATCTCCGTATCGGCTGACGCTGCCTCGACGATGCCATCGCACAGCCTGACCGAAGCGGAGAGCCGCGAGATTCTCCTTTTCGGCTTTTCCGACGAGGTTGCCGCCACGAGCGACCTGGGCGCGCATGCCCGGGATCTGACCCATGAGGCGCAGGCCTCGACAGACGAAACAACGGATTCGCAGCAGGCGATCGCGCTGAAGGACGGTCGCGGCAGCCTGGATATGTGCCTTTACGCCCTGATCGGTCTGGGCGTTTTCCGCTCGGGCCACTGGGTGCGTCGCGCTTCGTTCGGCTTTATCCCCGAATGGTACCACAGCGGTGCTCCGCAGCAGATCGGCCACAGCCATGCTGTGGGGCCCGATGCCTATTGCCATGCGGACCTCTGCTTCGTCCAGCCGGACGTCATTGCAGAGGAACTTTCTCCGCATGTCGACTGGAGAGCCTTCGCGTCCCTGGTGCGCGAATCTCAATGCACCCCCACCATCCTCGCCTGCCGACCCCCTCCCAGCATGTCGTAAAACAATTTGCTCCTACCCTTGGGGGGGGAGCGCTCATGCGATCCGGCCTCCAGCCGGAATGGGTAGATCCAACATACGACATGCTTTACGAGGAAAACAATATGAAGATTAAAAGTGCAATTCTCAGTCTGGTTGTTCTTGGTCTTTTTGCTGCTCCGGCGCTGTGCGATATGAGCTACGGCGATGGAGGCGCCGCCCTGAAGGCCGTTCTGGACGGTATCACACAGGCTCCGGTATTAGGCACCAGCAGTGTAAACGTGGTGACCGATCCCATCGCTGAGGGGCAGGATGACCAGTGGAAGATCACGGCAGCCGGTGGATCGTTTGCCACCATGATCATTGAGGTTGCCGGCTGGGCAGGCAGCAATACGTTCGGCGTGTATGATTTCACTGATCCGACGAAGTCTGTGGAACTCTTTGCCGGCAGTGCCGCAGCAGGCACTCAGGCGGTTCTTTCCATTAAGGACGATGGCAGCGTATTTGTCAACTTGTCGGACACCGGTGTCGATTTCTCCGGCGCGTGGTTCGGTTACTACATGGATTCCAGCGCCAATAGTGAAGGCGGACTGTGGTACAGCGACACGACGCTGAATAGTGACGGTATGGACCACATGGTTGCCATCCAGGGCACGGACACCGATACAGTGAAGCTGCCGGGTGTGACCGCTGGGCTGTGGACCGACAACGAGTTCATCCTGGCCTTCGAGGACAAAGCGGCCCAGTTCTCCGACGCGGACTATGATGATATGGTTCTCATGGTCGAATCGGTTATGGTTCCGGTTCCTGGTGCGGTGCTGCTGGGGATGCTCGGGCTGAGCGTGGCCGGTGCCAGACTCCGCAAACGCAGCTAAGATCAGCCGTGGCGATTGTCCCAGGTGGGCATTGCTCATCTGAAGACGAGTGAAATAACCGGGGGGGTGCGGCTTACACGGGCCAATACCCCCTGTTATTTGCAGCCGCAAAGGCTGCGGGAGAAGATTGAGATGAAGAGAAATAGCGTAGTATTCGTGATCGTCGCCCTCTTGGCCGGAATGTCGCAAGCAAGTATCACGGCTAGTTGGCTCGCGCCGCCGGATGGGAGTTCTTATCTGGTAGGCACCGTCGTGAATCCGAACGGTAATGCCAATGCCTCAGGAGTCGTGGGCGGCTCGGGCTTGGACCTTGGATTGGTGATCGACACATCCGGGAGCATGGGTAGCTGGTACTCCGGCAAGACAACCATGCAGTGGGCCAAAGATGCTTCGAATTCACTCGTCGATGCCCTGCCGGCTGCTAGCTCCTCCGTTTCCGTTACCAGTTTTGATTCCAGCGGAAACTTGGAGATAGGTTTGACACCTGTGAGCACTGGTGCGGCCAGCATCCACGCCGCCATCAATGGCCTATCTGATTCTGGGCTGACGTACATTGGATCGGGCATCTCCGTAGGCGGAAATTCGATTGTCACAGGGGGCACTACGGGTCGTTCGCAGATGATGGTGGTTCTTTCAGATGGATACCCCTCAGATGGGGCTGCAGGCCAGACGCAGGCCGCTTACTTCTACAACAACCATGGGATCATTACGCATACCGTGGGAGTGCCCGGCCACAGTGCCAGCACTATGCAGAATATCGCAACTGCGGGACACGGTATATACACCAGTGTCAGCGATCTGACCTCGCTGGAGAGTCTCTTCAATGGTACCGGTGGGAATCTGGTGGGTCTCGATCATATCGATGTTACGTTGCCCGACGGCACTTTGCTTTCCAACTACAGTACAGACGGGTTGGGTAATTTCACGTTGCCTAACTGGGCGATCGGCTTGGGCGCGAACACGTTCACCGTGAATGCCTATGATTCGGTGGGCAACATGGCTACCGCCGATTTGACTCTGTACGGTACCGTCGTTCCGGTTCCGGCGGCGATGCTGCTGGGCCTGCTCGGCCTCGGTACGGCCGGCATGAGACTGCGACGCAAATCCGCATAACCAACAGTGATCAGGACGACCGGTGAAGTCCGTACGCGGCGCTTCACCGGCGTCATTTCACGCAGGAGACAACAGATGAAAAAAGGATTGCTCGGAATCCTGTTGTGCGTTGTGCTGAGTGGTTCGGCCAGCGCCAACTTGTTCTATGACGACTTCAACTCGGAGAATGGTGGCGTGGGGGCTCTTAACTACGCCGGTTTTGCGAACTGGAGTGTCAGTGAAGGTAGTGTCGATTTGATCGGCAATGGGTACTTCGATTTCCAACCTGGGTATGGTCTGTACGTGGACATGGATGGGACCAGCGGAGATGCTGGACGGATCACCACGACGACCAGCCTGTATCTTGACGCAGGTGCCTACACGCTGAGCTTTGATCTTGCCGGTAATCACAGAAACAATGCCTCCGAGACCGTTACGGTCGAGGTGAGCCTGGGCGCGTTCAGCCAGCCATACAGTCTGGGCCGGTTCGACCCATTCACCACGTATACGGAGAACGTCAATATCGACACCGCTGGCTACTACAACCTCAGTTTTGTTGGTTCCGGCGGCGACAACGTTGGTATGCTTCTGGACAACGTGAGTTTGGCTGTCGTTCCGGTTCCCGGCGCCGTTCTGCTGGGGATGCTCGGGTTGAGCGTGGCGGGAGCGCGACTTCGCAAACGCGCGTAACACCCCGTTTCGCTTCTAGCACAAAGATGGCGAACCAGACTGCCGGCGGAGCTTTCCAGGCTTCGTCGGCAGTCTTCTTCTTTTTGACGCGGCGTTCCCGCGCGTCACACATCACCCCTTCGCCCCCCGCACGGCGGCGGCAACGCGACCGATAATCTTGGCGGGTCCGTTTTTCGAACGCGTCGCCCCTGTCCGCGTACGGTCTGCACATCCCGCCAGTCGGCGGAATACCTCTGGTCTGGCAATACAAGTCTTTCCGGCGCTAACGGTCCGCCCTCCAGTTGCCGATGACCGTAGCAGGACGAAATATCTCTGGATACGAACGTATATTCGAGGAAGGTTGCCATGGTGTCTTGGAACCCACGCGGAAAAGTCAACGTCAAGGTGCTTGTGATCCTCATCGTGGTGGTGGTGGCGCTGGGGGTGGCCCTGGTCGCCGCCCGGCAGGTTCGCCGGAATATCCTGTCGAAGAGGGATTTTGAGGCGGGGACGGTCGCATACGAAAAAGGAGACTGGGTCACGGCGTACAAGCACTTCCAGGAGTACCTGGGTCGCAATCCGGACGATCTGGAGATCCTCAAGAAGTACGCAGAGGCACGGCTTGCGGTGCGTCCCACGGAGCCCGGGCATCTCAGCCAGGCCATGGTGGCCTATCGGCGGATCCTCCAACTCGATCCGCTTCAGGATACCCCCTACGAGAAGCTGGCCATGCTGTACGCCGGTCTCAACAACTTCGAAGACCTGGCCTACATCGCGAACATGCGGCTCGAGCACGAGCCGAACGACCTCAACGCACCCCTCTGGCTCTCCGAGGCGCTCGTTCGATTGAATCGGACGAACGAGGCGCGTGAGACCCTCTCGAAGTTCATCGAGCGACTGGAGCGTGACTCGGACGACCATGAGGAGTACGTGCGCGCATGTGCCCAGATGAGTACCCTCGAGGTGGCCAGCAACATGGCCGGCTCGACCGGTCGCGCGCTCGAATGGCTCAACAAGGCCATCGCCCGCTTTCCAAACTCCGTCGAGGCGCTCGCGGCTCGCGCTCGGTTCTATCGAGCGGCTCCGACTGTCCCCGACGTTGACCAGGACCAGAGGAGACTACTCGCCCGACAGGACCTGACCAAAGCCGACGAGATCGGCACCACCGATCCGAGGATTCGCCTGTTCCTGGCGGAAGAGTGGATGGCTCATGGTGAATTCGACAAGGTCGCGGCAGAACTGGAAGCGGCGGATCGCCTCTCGACGGAAGACCTGGAGGAGCGGTACTTCGACCTGAATACCTGGACCGTCGAACGTTTCAAGGTGGCGTCGGAACTGATGATGCGGACGGGCCGCTTCGCGGAAGGGGTGACGCTGGCGGCGGAAGTCCTCGACCAACTGGAGGAACGGGGACATCGGATCTCCGTGCTTCCCGGGGCGATCCGGCTGTATGTGGCGGCCGGAGATGAAGCGCATGCCGCCCAGGCCGCTGTCCTGCTGAAGGAGTATGAAGACGCATTGTACGTTATGCAGAAGGCGGGGCAAGCCAAGCTGGAGTTGGCCTACCTGCAAGCCCTGGTGGCTCGCGCCCAGGGCGATTCCTACGGCGTGATCGATGCCCTTCAGCCGATCATTGCGAGCGGCTCGTCCTATCCGGAGTTGCTGCGACTGCTGGCCGAGGCGTTCAGTCGGACGGATCAGCCCCGACGGGCTGTCGACATGATGTTGCGAGAGCTTCGTAACCGCCCGAACGATCTCGGATTGATCGTGAGACTGATCAATGAGTATATCCGTCTCCAGGACTGGACGCAGGCCCTGGAGATGGCCAAAGTAGCTGAAAGCATCCTTCCCACGGAAGCCAGTCAGGACACCGCCGCTGCGGCGGTCACTGTGCGGCTGTTGCGCATCGAAGCGGCCATCTACGTCGCTGGCGAGCAGGAGCCACCTGATCTGGCCCAGTTGGAAGCTCTCCAGGAAGAGCTGGCCACCCTGCGTGCCGACGAGAAGAACGCCAAACGGCTGGACATTCGAATGTTCCAGGCCCGGATCGGTGTCTACATGGCCCAGGCGGAGCAGGACGAGCAGGCCAGGAGACAGAAATTTGCAGACGTGGCCGAGGAACTCCGACGCGCGATCCAGGAATGCGACAAGCCCTTGCGTGCTGAAATGCAGCTGGTCCGGTTGTATGCCGATACCGAGCAGACGGATCAAGCGATCGAGGCGTGTCAAGCCGCCTGCGAACGCCATCCGGAAACCGCCGAGCCCTGGCTATTGCTGGCCGATCTGCAGGTGAACAGCGGCGATCCGAACTCCGCGATCCAGTCTCTCCAGAAGGCGCAGGCAACGATTGCCACTCCCGGGGAGAAACGGTCGTTGACGATGCAGCAGGCCCTGCTGGAACTGATCTACGGCGACCGGACGACCGGCATCGAACTGCTCAGCGAACTGGCGGCGCGCGACCCGCGCGACATCCGCGCGCGCACCCTGCTTCTGGACGTGCGCGAAGTGCGGGCGGATTCCGCTCGAACGGAGCAGTTGGTCCAGGAATTGGAGAAGGCGGAAGGGCAGACCGGTCTGATGTGGCGTCTGTACCGCGCCTCCACCTGGCTGTCTGGTCCCGACTGGCGCTTGAGGCAACAGGAAATCGTCGAACTGCTCCAGTACTGTATTGACGCGGACCCACAGTGGGTCGCGCCGCCGATGTTGCTGGCGGAGTTATATGGGAAGCTGGGAGATACCGGGCGCGTGGAGGAGACGTGCCGCCAGGCACTGGTCCGCAACCCGTCGGCGGTCCTGATCGCAGACAAGCTGGTTACGCTTCTGGAAGAACAGGATCGCTTCTCCGATGCACAGGAAGTCCGTCAGCAGGCCCAACCCGGTTCGCGTGTGACCAGTATCTGGAATTACAACAGCGCGGTGCGCGCCGAAGACTGGTCGCGTGCCGTCGATGAGTTGCTCTTGCGGATCTCGAACGACGAAAAGAACCAAGACGTGGAATCCCGCGTGATGCTGGCAGGGCTTCTCCATGAAAAGATGCACGACAGCGAGCGTGCATTGGTCTACCTCGACGAAGCCGAAGCCATCGCCTCGCCCTCGCTCGCCACCTCCCATCTCCGCGCCGAGATTCTTCGGACGCAAGGTCACGACGATCAAGCGCAGCAGATTCTGGATGATTACGTGCGTGGCAGAGGCGACTTCACGGCCTACCTGCTAAGGGCGGGATTTCACCTCAGTGAGGGCCAGCTGGAACAGGCGGAGGCGGACTACAAGAAGCTGACCAGCTTCTCGGACCCGGGCGAGAAGACAGCCGGGTATGCGCTATTGAGCGACTTCTATGCGAACCAACAGCGCATCGACCAGGCGATTGCGACTCTGGAGGAAGGGCTGCACGCCAATCCGGACGATCTGGCGTTACAGAGCACGCTGATGAGGCGGCTACTGAGGCGCAACAGCGGACAGGATCGGGATCGGGCCCTTGCCATACTGACTTCGCTCGAAGAGAAGTTGCCGCAGGATCCTGGTCTCATGCAGATCCGCGCGATGGAACTGCTTCGCGAGGGGGACGCCTCGATCGAGGCCGCCCGGAACAAGCTGGAGGAGGTGATTCGCCTGGATTCCACCGCCGTGCTGGCGTACCAGACCCTGATCAATATCGCCATGCAGCAGGGGCAGTACGAAACGGCTCGTGGCTATGCCATCCGTGGGGTAGGCGCCAATCCCGAGCACCCGCCGCTGCTGGCGGCGCGGGGTCGGGCGGAAGTTGCTTTGGGCAACCCCGAAATCGCCACGGAACTTGCTCGTCTGGCCCTGGCTCAGGACCCGAACAGCGCCGACGCGTTGGCGGTGCTCGTGGACGTGGCCGTCAACACCGCCAACGACGATCTGGTCAAAGAAGTTGCGACCGCGGCTCGCAGGATATCGCCAACTGATCCGAATCGCGCTGCCGCCGTCAGCGCCATCAGCGCGCGAGCCATCGCCAGTCGCCATCCCACGCTGCTGGCCGAGGCCCGACAGCTGCTTGAAGCGGAATTGAGCCGGACGCCCTCCAACAGTCGACTGCTGGTCGCCCGAGCCGAGATCCTGGTCAACATGGGTCTGGCGGCTGAGGCGATTCCCGAACTGGCGGATTTCTGCGGCAGCGAAGCGGGAGCCGAGAGTCTCGACGCGATTCTGACGCTGGCAGACCTGTACCGCCTGACCGGCAGTTTCGACGAGGCGTATCGCTACATTGACCGGGCCCGAGAGCTGGCTCCGAAGAGTCAGAGCGTGGTCCATGCACGGTTCCTCTGCCTGCTGGCCCAGGAACGGTTTGACGATCTGGCGCAGATCAGCAGTTCCTACATCGCCTGTAGCGACCAGAATCCGACACAGGTCATCCGCGCGGCGGCGATCCTGACCGCGATGGAATCGAAAGACCTCAAGAACGAGGGCGTCAAACTCTTCGAGCATGCTGTGGAGACCTGGCCCGAATTCCTGGACGCGCAGCTCGGATTGGCTTCGGCGCTCTATCAGGTCGGGCAGATCGAGAGGGCCAAGCAGGCGTATCGGGGAGTTCTCGATAACCACCCGGAGAACATGCAGGCCCTCAACGACCTGGCCTGGATCCTCCAGGAGAACGATGGCGACTACGCCACGGCCCTGGATCTGGCGAATCAGGGACTGAGTCTCCAGGGCAGTGACGCCGACCGGAAACACCTTCTGGATACGAGAGGCACGATCCTTTCGAAGATGCCGAACCGGCTGCCCGATGCCAAAGCCGACTTCGAGGAACTAGTGAAGCTCACCGCTCCCGACAGCCCCCAGCGGGCCAAAGCGTTGCTCAATCTGGGACGCGTCTGCGCGAAGCTCGGAGAATCCGATCAGGCCCGACAGCATCTCGAGGAGGCCCTGAAGATTGACGAGGCTACTCCCGTCTTCACTCCCGAGGAGCGAACGGAGGCCCAGGATCTGCTCAAGTAGCCTCGCACGCGGCCGGTGCGGAGGCCCATGCCGGAGCCGCACTTCCGCGGATCGGCAATCTCAGTCCGAAAAGCCAGGAGCCTGTCCTTCGGGGCAGGCTCTTTTCATCGTAATGGATCTAATCCACGGGGCTCGACAGGACGATAAACAGATATCGGCGTCGGCACGTGTCGACGCTCTCTCAGGATGACCAGGGATAGACGATGTTCCGGACGGGCTTCTTGATCGCGGCGGGGGTGTCTGCGGTGGTTTGCACTGCCGCCGCCGGCGAATGGCGCGGATTCCGCGGGTTGACCAAGGATGGTCGCAGCGACGCGACGGAGACGCCCCTGACCTGGTCGCCGTCGCACCATGTCGCCTGGCGGACCGGCATCGACGGACGTGGGCATTCATCCCCCGTCGTCACCGCAGACGCGGTCTACCTGACGACCTCGTATCCCCGCGCGGACGTCTCCTCCTCGCGCCGCATCACCGCCTTCGTCGTCCTTGTGCTCGCGGTGTTGACCGGGATCCTGGGCGTTCGGTCTGCCGTGCAGAACCTCCGTGCATATCCCGCCCGTAGAGAGCGGGTGCTCCAGCATCTCCGCTTTCTGCTGTTCCACCAGTTCCTGATCGGCACGCTGATCATGGTCATTGTAGGACGCCGCCTGCTCAATCCCGGCGGCAGCGAGCTGCGCGACTGGACGGTTTCCATTCTGGTGCTGCTGTCCGGCCTGATCCTGATTTCGCTGGCGGCGCCGATCCGGTCGCGCCAGCCAATCGTGGCCGGCCTGCTGTCGCTGGCGCTGGTTGTCTGGGCGTGGTTCAGCCTTCCCGATCGGAATCTGCTCTTTGCTGTGGACTCGTCCCGGGGGATCATCGCCACCGGCATGTCTCTCCTGCCGGCTCTGGTCGCCGCGAGCATTCTGCTGGCTCACGGCATCAGCATTCGCAAGCACCCCCGGCGCACCGGCGATCCGGAAGACGGGACGGTGACGCGTCCGGCTCTGGGCCCCTACGCCATCACGGCGACCATCGGTTGTATCACCGCCCTGGTTCCGTTCTTTCTCGTCCTCTACCGCGCTGCAGGCTGGCAGATGCCGGACCATTACATCTGGAGCGATCGCCTGGCGGCCAACGTTCGCCGGCCCTGGATCATCGTGGCCGCAGCGCTTCTCGTCGTCGGCGCCTTCTGGAGTTACCGGGCCCGAAGGCGTCCCCGGCGAGTTGGCCTGCCCATTTCGGCTGTGTTTGTCGCTGCCACGCTGCTGCTGGGAGTCGCGTTCAATGCCGCGCTCGAGATCGCCGGAGAGGGAGAGATCTTCACCCGGGCGGTCGTGTGCCTGGATCGACAGACCGGGCAGATCCGCTGGACCTGCGAGGCGCTGGAGGCGCGCAGCCAGGCGCGAGGCCGCACCGTAACCGACGCGACGCCCACCCCTGCCACCGACGGGCAGCGCATCTACGCCTGTTTTGGCGGCGACGGCCTGGTGGCGGTCGACACCGCCGGCCGGATCGTCTGGAAACGGCTCGAACAGATCTTTGCCAGCAATTTCGGCGCCGGGACCTCCCCGGTGCTGATAGACGATGTCCTGGTTCTGGTCAACGACGTGGATACCGGAAGCCGTCTGCCGTCGACGATCATGGCCTTTGACGCCGCCACCGGCAAAACTCTCTGGCAACAAAAAAGGACGTCTCATCGATCGCACGCTGCATACAGCACGCCGTTGATCCGAGCGGTCGGTGGCGTACAAGAAGTGATCGTCCACGGATGGCTCGATGTCTGTGCCTACGATCTCTGCACCGGGGCCAAACGCTGGTCCTACCCCATCGCACACGAAGCGAAGCATCTCGTCGCCAGCCCTATCTCCGACGGGCAGCGTCTTTATCTCACCGGAGCCGGGGCGATCACCGCCCTGGACCTTTCCAAGCTGGGCACCGATGGCGATCCCGTCGTCTGGTCGGTGCCGCTGCGGGCAGAGAAGAGTTCTACACCGGTCGTGATCGATGGTCTTCTTTTCGCGGTCAACGAATTCGGCATGGCCTGCTGCCTCGACGCCCAAACCGGTCGCATTCAGTGGAACGAACGTCTCAAGGGCCGGTTTTACGCCTCCGTCATCGGGGCAGCAGACGGCGTTCTCTTCACCAGTGAAGCCGGGCAGACCACCGTGGTGGCCGCCGACAGAGAATTCCGCGTGCTGGCCACCAACGACCTGGAGGAGGCGATCTATGCCTCACCGGTCCCCGTCGGTACGCAGCTCTTCATACGCACCACGGAGCATCTCTACTGTCTCGAAACGACCGACAACGATAATCGCGATTCTCGTCGACCCGTTCGAGAGTCCGACGTTGCGGTCCAGCATCCCGGCCCGCAGCACAGAGTGGAGGTACATGGAAAATGAGAGTAGGTGTGGTTGGTGTTGGATATGTGGGCCTGGTGACGGCCGCGTGCCTGGCCGATTCCGGTACGGACGTGATCTGTGTGGACAGCAATGAAGAGAAGGTCGCGAACTTGCGACGGGGGATCATCCCGATTTATGAGCCGGGGCTCACCGAAATCGTCAAGCGAACGCGGACCACCGGCCGCCTGCGGTTTACCACCTCTCTGAAGGAAGCGGTCGACGAATCCCTGCTGCTGTTCATCGCGGTCGGTACCCCGAGCGACGAGGACGGCTCGGCGGACCTGTCCGCCGTATTCAGCGTTGCCGAGGGCATCGCCGAGTGCATGGACGGCTACCGCATTCTCGTCGCCAAGAGCACCGTCCCCGTCGGCACGCACGCCCGCGTCAGCGCGCTGGTCGCCTCGAAGACCGCGCATCCCTTCGATTACGTCAGCAATCCGGAGTTCCTCAAGGAAGGCTCGGCCATCGACGACTTCATGAAGCCCGAGCGGATCATCGTCGGCGCCACCGACCCGAAGGTGCGCGAGATCATGCGGCATTTGTACGCCCCGTTCATGCGCCGCAAGGAACGCATCATCTTCATGGACCCGGCCAGCGCTGAACTGAGCAAGTACGCCGCCAATTGCATGCTCGCCACCCGCATTTCCTTCATGAACGAACTCAGCGCCCTCTGCGAGTCCGTCGGCGCGGACATCGAGCGCGTCCGCGCCGGGATCGGCAGCGATTCGCGCATCGGCAACGCCTTCCTGTTTGCCGGCGCCGGGTTCGGCGGCAGTTGCTTCCCCAAGGACGTCCGCGCCCTGATCCATACGGGCGACGAACACGGCACCCCGATGGACATCATCAAGGCCGTCCGGCATGTCAACGCCAGACAGCAGGAGCGGTTTGCCCAGCGTGTGCTCCAGTACTACGCCGGTCGCGAAAGCGAAACGAGCCTGGCCGTCTGGGGGCTGGCCTTCAAGGCGCGAACCGATGACGTGCGCGAGTCGCCCGCCATTTACTGCATTGAGCGGTTTCTGGAGGCGGGCATCACGATCAAAGCCCACGATCCGGAGGCCATGACCTCGGCCGAACACGTCCTCGGCGATCGCATCGCATACTGCCAGGACTACTACGACGCCCTCGACGGCGCCCACGGCCTGGTCGTGCTGACGGACTGGCAGCAGTTCCGCAATCCGGACTTCGAATTCGTCGCCAAGAAGTTGTCTCATCCGGTGATCTTCGACGGCCGCAATCTGTATGACGCGTCTTACGTATGCGCGGCGGGCATCGAGTACCACTGCATCGGCCGCCCGAATGCCGGATCCCGGAGGAACGCGACGCCATGCCCGGCAACGTCCTTGGTCGAGTGAAAACCGGCTACGAACCTCGCTGGTTGTTCGCCGCCTTCGGCTGCACGCTGGCCGTTCTGATCCTCTCCCATCTCCCGCAGGATCCGACGCCTGAGACGCTGCGCAAAGGCTTCTTCCACATCGACAAACTCGAGCATTTCGTCGCCTATGGAACCATCACGCTGTTCCTGCTTCTGTCTCGAAGAGGGCGCCGCTCGCTCGGCTTCTTTCTGGCCGCCTTCCTGATCGTCGCGGGCGTTGCGGCGTTCGACGAATTGACGCAACCCATCTTCCACCGTCAGGCGGGCTTCGACGATTTCGCAGCGGACGTGGTCGGGATTCTGCTGGGCGCCGCCCTGTCTCTGGGCGCGCGTCGTCCCGGCGGCGGCGCGCCAACCGGGAGCTATGACGCCTGTGACGAGGCCCCGCTGGCAGACGACACCGTCGAGTCGGCGGTTCCGAGCAGGCGTTGTTCGCGGCGCTGCCCGGGAAGGGCGGGGTAGCCACGCCATCCCTGCGTGAGACCCTGTACGATCTCGATGACCAGGACCTCCTCGGTCTGTCCGTCCCAGTCGCGGCAGACCAACGTGGAGGGACCGGCCCCGTGGTTCAACGGTGCCAGGGCATCCCACAGAGTACTGCCGACCGCGACGACCGAGATGTTGACGTCCGGCGCCATCCGCGTGGCGGGCCAGTAGGGCGATGTGCTTCGACCCAACAAGATCGAGAGCCGCTCGTGGTCCACCTCCAGACAGGCTGCCAGATCGAGTACTGACAGCGAATCGACCCAGACCTTGACCACCTCCAGCGTGAAGAGCACCCCGAGATCGGGACTCTGTGCCTGGGGGTCCTGCAAGTGCCGGACCACGCACTGGGCCCACGCCTTGGGCTCCAACGCCAGATCGCGCAGCGTCTGCCCCATGCGGGACCGCAGAGTGTGTCGAAACGCCTCGGCCAATTGATGATCCCAATCCGGGGCGACAAAATCAAACAGCACCTCGCGTGCCTTTCTCTCGTCGGGCATCCCCTGACGAAGCAGGCCCTGTCGCGGATCGAGGCTCAGCCGCTCGATCGACTGCACCATCGCGCCGACCTCTCGCACGAGATTGCTCTCTCCGACCGGCACACGGATCCCACCGATCAACGGCTCGGGCACCCGGGGGATGCGTTCGATCAACCGAACCCGGCCCACTCGTGGCTTGAATCGCAGCACCGCCGCACCGCCGATCAGCAGCAGGCCTCCGATCTGGCTTGCCCAGCGGAGGCCCGCGTCCTCCAGCAGGGGACCGGGCACCCTCAGCGCCGGCAGCAGCCACGCCACCGCCACGCACAGCAGACCGAAGGCCCGCCACGTCCAGAACGGAGGGCTCAGATGTCCCGGTGCTTCCTGCCCCTTGGGCTGGTCGGGCCGCACCTGTACCGGACCGCTCCAGAGGATACTGACGCCGATCACCGCCAACAGCCCGCCGGCCCCTACGCGCCAATTCGCCAACGTCCACAGATCGGGCCACAGCGACCACGCCACCGCCGCGATACCGACCACCGCCAGCGCCGTCGACAGCCAGCGAATCATGCCCGACGCCCGCTTTCGGTACGACACGATCGGGACGGACTTATCCACATCGCGTCCTTCCGGGATTACCGTCCGCGTGTGTTTCGTCCAGCCGGTTGGCTGGGTCGCCAGGACCGAGGCCGCCAGCGCCAGCAGGCCTCCCCCAAAGACGAAGATGCGATCCTGGAAAAGGAGTCCGGCCGCGACGCCTGCCAGGCCCACGGCCAGGAAGACCAGCCCGAAGCGCCAGGCCGCAGCGCTCGCTGGTCGACTCACCGACACCTCCGGCGCCGTCTCCTGTGTTGGCGTGAAGCGATCCACCCAACCCGCCTCCCGCTGATCCAGCCAGACGCGCATCGGCTGATACGTGCGCTCGTCCTGCTCGCGCAGCGCCTCGGCCACGCGATATCGGACCTGCCGACGCTCCATCAGCTTATGTCGGGTCAGCATTCGGCGCAGCTTCGGTTCGAGACACCCCAGAAGGTGGCACAGGCTGGCCAGGGGCGCCCGCCCGCAGGCGCGGGCCGCGGCCTCTGCGACGGCTTCGCAAACGTCCTCGTTGTGAACCGCCAGTTCATAGATCGACGCCTGCGACGTCTCCTGCTGCTTCTGCGCCTCCGCCTCGTAGATCGCCTCGATCCGCTCCACCAGGGACTGCGCTTCTTCTTCGATGTATCGGCGTCGCTCCTCCGGCAGCACCTCCTCATAAAGCGTGCGAAGGTCCTCGTGGACCAGTCGCCGCGCCGTCCGCTCGACGACTTGGGGCAGGTCCAGCCCGATCACGCGCATGCCGAAGGAGCCGCAGACGTTCAGCACGTTCTCCTGGCGACTGATCCTGCGCCGTTCGTTCTGCCGGAGTGGTCCGCGACAGGTCACGCCATGCTGGAGCAGAAACTCGGCGCAGAAGCGGTCCATCTGTTCGGGCCGCTCGAACCATGTGCCGCTGGCATTGCGACCGTCCAGCAGGTAGATCTTCTGGGCCAGCAGCTCCTCCTGGAGCCGCGCTGTAAGCTGTGTCCACGCCTCGAACCAGACCTCGTCGAGCTCGCAGCCCGAGGCGGCGGTGCGCCCCGTCACTGCCACGATCGCCATGTCATGCGCCGGATCGGCCTTGCGCAGCAGCCGCATCAGGGCGAGCGCCCGATCGACCGTGCCTGCCTCCGAGAGATCGATCAGCACGTACGAACTGAGACGAAGCCGCGCGGGCCGGCTCGGATCGGCCACCGGTTCCTTCGATTGCAGCATACGCATCAGCGAAGCCACCGCCGCCGGCAGCGCCTCGCCCGACGGATCGATCTCCTCGCTCGATACCGGCACGTCGAAGTCGGACAGCCACGTCCAATGGCCCACCGCCACACGCCCGCCCGCCGAGTCAACGCTCAACAGCCCGAAGGGGCCCTGGACCGGGACCGTCAGGCCTCGACCCACCTGCGAGAACGCACAGACCGCCCGTTCCGCTCGAGGACCCACGGTGACAAACAAAACCGGCACCGGGCCAATTCCCCTCGCCTGCGTATCGTTGTCTCTCACCAGCGCTCACCAGCCTTCCATCGATATCGCTGCGCGTTCAGAAACTCACCACTTCGACGGTATCCGCGTCTTCCTTGAATCGCTCCAGATCGATGCGGCAGGTCCCCAGCACGTCGTGAGCGATCTTTCGCTCGCCTTCCGGAAGGGCGCCGACCGCCCGCTCGACGTGCTCGACGATATGCTCGAGCAGCGCCAGACTTCGATCCAACCCGGCGCGAACCGCCTCCGAGTCGGTCAGGGCAACGTCCTGAAGAATCCGATCGATCCGCGAGTTCGTTCCGCCCTGCAGTTCCGCCAGTCGGACGCTCTCGCTCGGATCGGTCAACGTCCTCAGTTGCTGGCGCAGGCGATCGTTGACCGTCTCCGCCATCCGCCGGAACGCGCCCACCCTCGCGGCGCCCGCTTCGTACACGTGCCGTTCCAGCACTTGGCCCTGTCGGCTCAACTGCTCGCGCCATTCCGCCAGGGCGCTCTGGAACGCGATGTACCAGTTCTTGTCCAGCCAGAGGTCCGAATATTCGAACCCCATCCGCCGGACGTACTCGTCGGTGGCCGCGACATACTTGCTGTAGCGACTGATCGCTTCCAAGCAGAATCCGTAGCTCAGCCGCAGGATCTGGACCCACTCGCCCGTCCGTCGATTACAGGCCTCGGTGATCCCCGCCTCGCGCAGGCTCACCTCCAGGTTGTGTGTCAGCAGCTTGGGCACGCACGAACCCGGCACCTGCTGTGCCACCGCCACCAGCAACGGCGGGGCGTGCTTCCGCGATTTGTCCAGGTCGATCTTCGGCTCCGCCAGCCGCCAGATCTCGCAGACGTTGCGGTAATACGGATGGTCGTTGATCGACAGATTTGCCGGCGGCGGGTTCTTGAACAGGTCCCAACTGTGCGACTCGACGTCGTGCAGGAACCGCTTCATGCCCTCGGTGAGTCGGGCCAGGCTGTCGCCCAGCCGATCCTCGACGGCGCGGACCTGGGCCAACTCCGTGCGGGGCTCCCGGATCGACAGGATGCTCGAGAACAGAACGGGCCGCAGCAGGGTTTGGCGGAAGTCCTTCAGAGCGACCGCATCGAGCGCCTCGTCGGTCTCCAGCGGCAGGCACAACGGCGTTGAGAAGAAGTCCGGCTCGCGGTCGCGCGAACTCGATTCCGAATCGCTCGCCAGTTCACCATTGCCGCCGGTCTTCTCCGCCAGCGATTTACGCTGCCACGACAGAGCGACGACTGCATCCAGCGATTGCTTGCGAACCTGGAACACGCGCGCGGTTGTCTTCAACGATGCGACGAGATCCTCGTGCAGCAGCGCCTCGGCCAGCGCGGGCCAGCAGACGTCGATCGTCCTGTCGATCGCCGGCACGATGTCGCTCGACGTCCACGACAAGGGCGGCACCCGCACCTGGAGCATCTCCAGCGCGTTGCGCGCCTCGCTCAGAATGTCGGCGGTCACCGCATTGACGCTGGACGGCGCCGACGTCTGTTTGCGTTCGAGCAGCCCTTCCGCCGCCTCGATCCAGGCATCGAGACAGACGCCCACCTGATTGAGCGGTCGCAACGGTTCCGCGTTGAAGAAGTCCCGTTCGATCATCTCGTCGGCTGCGGCCACGAATCCCGCGATCGGTTCGTGCGGATTGACGAGCTTCTCCGCCTCCTTACGGGCCAGCGGAACCAGCGAAACTTCCAGGTGACGCCGCAGGCTCGCCAGTACGCTCGAAACGACCTCGGGCGACGTCCCCTTGCCCGAAGGCTCCCACGGAAACGACACCGTCGGCTGCACGAGTTCACGGGCGGTCGGCGTCAGGCCCACATTGCCCGCGACGAGTCGCTGCACCTCCCGTCGGTAGTGCGGTCGGCCCAGATTCTGTCCGGCGTTGAGGTTCTCCAGTTCCGCCAGCACCCGCGCCTGGATGTTGTGCTTGCGATGGCCCGGCACGCCCGCCCAGAAGCCGTAGCTCGAGAAGCACTGGCGGTGGTTGTTCACCGGATCGCGCTGGGGCAGGATCTCCGCCAGCTTGTTGTTCGCGTCCGAACGCACCTGCTGGCTGGCCGGCTCGACCGTCAACGCCCGCAGCGCCCGCGCGATCAGGCGGACCAGGTGCTTGCGGTCGCCGCTGCCCATGTCGACCTGCCCGTTGAGCAGGTACAGAAAATTGAACGGCCCGGTGTCCCGTCGGAAGCAGTCCTCGCCCTTGCGGTCGCTGCGGTAGCGTACACGAATGTCGGGACGCCGTTCATCGCTGAGAAACTCGATCTGGTCCAGCGTCGCGCACGCGGTCGCCTCCAGCTTGGGACGCAGCATCGGGTCCACACGGAACGCGTCGGGCAAAAGCAGATGCCCCACGATCTCCGCCGGCTTCGGGAACGACTCCCGCGACCACCAGCGCAGGTTGTACGCCATGTCGATCAGCATCCCGGCGCCCGTGCCGCCGCAGACGCTGCTGGCGATGTGCACCACCGGCGCGCCGTCGCTGGCCAGCACGAACGGGCCCGTCTTCTCGTCCATCGCCTGCTGCGTGCTGGTGCGCAGGCTGCTGAAACGCGTCGCCGCCGCTTCGTGGATGATACTCTCGCGCAGCTCGAAGAATACCAGCCGGCCCAGACGCGGAATGCCCTGGCAGCCGTAATCGGCGAACGTCGCGTCCTCGCGGAACCCGCGCATCCAGTCGAGATGCGGATGAAACTCCGGAAAGCTCGCATTGTCGCGCACCACCTCGCCCACGTCGAGATAGTGGAACAGGTTGATGAAGTCCGACAGGATCCCTTCCGGCGGACCCCCGTCGTCGCTGGCGTCGGTGTCCAGCTTCAAAAAGCGAATGAACGGCGGCACCGTCCCCAGCAGTTCCCGGATATAGTGCTCCACCCACTGGCAGATCAGCACCCCGGTGCCCCCGAGGCCCACGATCAGTGTCGGGCGGACGATGATCGGACTGTCACTAAGTCGCATGTCTGGTTTCCTCGTGTCGTTCGTCGGCGACATCAAACAAGTTCGTTTCCTGGCTCCTCAACTCCGTATCGGCATTCGCGGGCGGATCGAACTTCTCTACCTCGCTCCGCGCCGCCGTGTTCATGATCCGGATCGTCACGCGCATTGACCGCCACGTCGTTTCGATCTGATAGGGCAGATCCAGCGTGAGCGTGACCACCTGCCCGTTGCCGGGGACCTGCACCGCTCCCGTCTGGCTCGACCAGAGCCGACCCTTGCGTGTCAGCGGTCCCGTCCAGAGGCATAGCAGGCCCTTCTCCACGCGGCGCGCGCCGCCAACCCGCGGCGTGATCAGCGCCCACGCCCATCGGCGCGGGTAGAAGGCGCGTCGCAGAAGCACGCCCGCCGACGACAACATCGTCCCGGCAGCGCTGCCGCCGCTCCGCGCGTGCGCGACGTGCAGATCGAGATCGCTCCGCAGGGAACTGGGCCGCAGCGCGATCGCCACCGGACTGCTAGCCGACGCGGGCTCCACTGTCGCGACGCTCTCCGCCAGCCGCACATCGAGTCCGAGCGCATCCGGACGCGGCGCCAGCATCTTCAGTACGAACACCACGACCAGCGCTGCGATCAGCGCCGCCAGCGCCCACCAGCACCACGGAATCGCCTCGGCGGTCGCGATCGCAATCGTGGTCACATCCGTCCACTCCCGGATCACCGCCTCCGGCGCATCGGCCCGTGTGTAGGTCGTCGAGGCCGCGACCGCATAGCGATATGTAGCTCCCGGCGTGGGCCAGCCCCAGAACCTCCGAGGCGCCAGCCGAGGCAGAATCCCCGCGGTCTGCTTCGCTTGACCGCTCTCAATCGTGAACGCGTCTTCATTCTCCAGCCGCTGCACCTCCCGCGCCGAGAGTTGCCGGGTCCCTGCGTCCTCGTGCTCCTCGACGGGCCAGATGTGGATCTTCGTCTGGCCCCGCGTCCACTGTCCCGCCAGTTCCGGCGCCGCGCGGAAGATGGGCCTCGCCCACAGCCTGCTCGAACCGTCGAATTCGATCTGTCCCTGGACTGCCGCCATCTCCGCTGTATTGGGCCGACCGCTGAACGACAGCCGCTCCAACACAGGCTCCAGCACGCGCACGTTCGGATGCTCCCACTGCACCAGTTCGAGTCCTTCCGCCATCAAGCGGAACTGCACGCTGCCCTCCCGCGAAACCGCCAGCGGTGGCAGAAACTCCGGACTCTTCAGCGACAATGGCACCGTCTGCTCGTCGCCTGCCTCCGCACTGTGAACGCTCCCGTCGTGCCAGACCGCCTCGTCGGATGGCAGCCGGAATTGGAAGGCCATCGCGGAAACCTGCGGCGCCTGGCCACTCTCCTTCTGCACGTTGACGCGATACTCGAAGGGCCAGCGCCGCACGTGCGGCGTGATCCATGCTGCCGGCGCCAGCACCGGAACGATCTCATGAGGCTGAATCGACACCAGCACCGGCGTCGTCAGGTTCGCCACGATCTGCCCCGACGACCGATCCCGACCCACCATCTCCACCGCGTACTGCCCGTTCTCGCCCACCTGCACCTCGTGGGTCAGCGCTGCGCCGCCTGCCGGTTCGCCCTCGGTCGAGAAGGCAATCGTCCACGGCGCCTGAGCCGACGGACGCCGGAGCACGCGCAGCACGAGACTCGGGGGCGTCGTTGCCGTCCAGTTCAGGGGACGAACCGAGACCCGCAGCCGGGTCGAAAGTTGCGTCCTCATCGACGAGACACCGCCTCCGCTGGTCGCCCACGCCTGCGAATCGAACAGCGAATCCTGCTGGTTCGGGGTGACCCTCTGCACGTTCAGCGCCAGCCGGGGCTCCTTGATCGCCAGATGGCCGTACGCCCGCTGCGGAGTCGTCTCCGCCCGCTCTTGTGGGAAGTCGATCGCCATCTCCACTGCCGCACGCCCGACGTTGCGCGCGGTATACGGCGCATAGCCCTGTAGTTCACATCGCGTCGCACGTCCCTCGCGCGTATCGCTGGGAACCAGCGCCGTCCACTCGATCGAGTCCGTCACGTCCTGCGTCTCGCCCGCAGGCGAGGTCACCGTCACCCGGCATGACGTCTTGACCCGATCGATCAGCGCCTGGTGTTGCGCATTGCTCGCGATATACCCGCCGAACACCACCCGCAGTGGAATCTGCGCCGGTTCCCATGGATAGCACGCCACGTCCTTGCCCGCCTCGTCTCCAATGCTCATCTCCGAAAGCAGCAGCCGCCGGTCACGGGCGCGGAATTGCCCGCCGTGCAGCTTGACCTCCACCGACCCCGTCGCATCCGAGGGCTGGGCGGTGACATAGGCGTACAGTGGATAGGTCTGTCCTGACTGCAGGCCGGGCAATACTCGTTCGACCGAAGCCTGCCGATCGTCGCCGCCGACAGGCAGCTCCACCGTCAGCGTCCCATCGGGTTCGGGTCGCACGATCTCAAAACGAACCGCTGACACCTGTTGACCCGCCTGCCACTGGGCGCTCAGCGTGACGGGTTCGCCGCAATAGATCGTCTCGGCCAGGCCCCGTGTGCGATTGTCCTCGCTCGATTGCGACAGTGCCCACGTCACACGACCTGCCGCCAGCGGATCGACCATCCCGTAACTCTTGACGGTGCCCCGGAGATCGTCGATCGCGCTCTCCAGGCTGATCTCGCACTGATCGGCGCGCGGCAGCGGAATGTCGGACTCCAAAGCGTAGATCGCCGTCAAGGTCCGCCCGTTCTCGCCCGTCGCCTTGGGCACCTCCACCAGCCGGACGCGAGGCGTCATCACCTGCGCCGTCCCCGAGGTCAGATCCAGCGTCCGCAGCCGAACCCCCTCCAGTGTATCGGGAAATTCCGCCAGCACGCGCTCGCGGTCCCGCGCGAAGACCGGAAACGCCGAGATCGTCACCAACTGCCGGTGAAGCTCGCCCACCCACAGCGCCTCGCGTGGCTCGCTGAACGCACACGTCACTTCCACCGGCGCCGCCTGATAGGCCAGCGCGAAGCGGGGCAGCCGGAACGGACGTACGCCTGCCGGCGTCTCCACCTGCACCTGGGCCCAGCCTGAAAGTCGTTCGTAGCCTTTGGGCAGCTCAACCGCCTCGGTGACGAGATCCGTCTCCGTCTCCTTCGCCAGCGCCCTCTCCCGTTGCGTCATCGGTTCCAGATAAACCGTGCCCGATACCGGTTTCGCACCCGATCGGCCTTCCGCGGAAACATGAAACGCGACCTGCTGCCCTCCATGTAACTCGATTGCCAGCGCGTCCGAGCGGTTCGAAAGCGAGCCGAGGACCTGCCCCGAGCCGTCCCGTACGCTCATGCTCACGCAAGGCGGCTGAACCACGATGTCCCCACCCGCATCGACCAGCGAAACCTCCGTTTCGCCCAGCCGATGCAGCAGTTCGGCGCCGAAGGCGTACTGGCCCGCGATCCGGATCGTGAACGAGTCGCTTTCGTACAGTCGCGAAGGGTTCGGCCACTGCCCGCCCTCCAGAGGCGAGGGTTGCCGCTGGCCCTCGGCACGCATCGCCAGACGCACGGAAAGGGCCGCGGCGCCGTCGATCGAACGAACGGTGCCTGCTCGGGGATGACGGTCGACCACGTGAGCCGCCACCCGAACCTCTTCATGGACCCACCACGGCGCCCCCGGTCGGGATTCCAGTTGCAGCACGAAACTGGGGATCCGGTAGATCCGCGTCTGCCCGGACGAAGTGAGTCTCCAGAGTCCTTCCCAGGAGTCCGCAATCCGATCCGATGCCTCGGGTCGACGCAGGATCGTTATCTGCCCCTGGCTGCCGGTTACGCGACTGAAGCGAATCCCCGCCTCTGCCTCGAGTTCTTCATCGATCGGCCAGGCGCGAGCCTGGGCGCCCGCCTCCACGGATCTTACCGTCAGCGACACCGGCGCCGCTCCCACCACCACCGTCGCCCAGTCGTACCGACTCACCGGCGCCTGTTCGCCCAGCGGCGTGCCCAACCCGAAAACGTCCATCAGGATGTCGGACACGCCTATTGCGGAGGTGATGCGATATGCGGTCCCTTCGGTCATCGCCGCCAGCGCCGTCATCGACGCCTCCGCCTCCCGATCCGACGAAGACGGCTCATCCGCTTCGAACCCCGACCGGTACGATCCGCGATTGATAATCACTGGATACACTTGTATGTCCTGCTGGGCGAGTCGCCAGGCCGCCGTGTGCAGGGGGCTGCCGATCTCCATCCGCCTTGCGTCGTCGCGTGGATCACCGCGACTGAGCAGGAGCACCTTGCCCGGCCCCTCCCCGTGCTGGCGTCGCGCCGCCTGAATCCGCGTCAGCGCCCAGTCCAGCCCATCCTCGAGGTCGGTGTTGAAGCTGCCCGTGAAATCGGGCGAGCGTACCATGTTCCGACACGCTGCCTCGTTGAGATAGCTGCCGCCCCAGGCCAGCAGCGAAGCCGTATCCTCGCTGGGCAGCGCATAGCGGACGCGATCGGAGAAATGGCAAACACCGATATGCAGGTCGGAGTACAGGTAGGGCAGAAGCTGCATGGCCACCACCTGGGCCTCCTGCCGCAGGGTGAACGGCAGGCCCCGTACATCGTCCGCCGGTGTGTCGGCGCGCTCCATACTTCCCGAGACATCGACGGCGATCGCGACGTAGCACGGTCGCGCGGACGCTGGGCCGCCTTGCGCCCCGGCCGACGCCGCGATCGATAAACCCACCAGCAGAATGGCGAAAACTCTTCTAATCATAACTCCTCACCTAATGCGCATGGCATCCTAGACGTCCGGAACGCTTCTGCGACCCGACGTGGCCGTATCCTCGGCTCCCGACGCCAGCCCCCCAGGCAGACCGGCCTTGGCCGCCTCGATCTGCCGGATAATTTCCTCTTCGCTTACTCCCTGCACCTCTTCTGCACTGAGCCCTCCGACCCACGTATCCAGTGCGTCGAGCACCCGCCTCTGGAGGGCCGGCCCATCGTCGGCGCCGACGCCCGCCAGATAGACGCAGCGCGCTGCACGACTCGCCTGATCGGCATCGTCCAGCCCCATGCCGATCGCCCAGCCGACATACTCGCCCGCCGACTGGCTCTTCGGCGGCTCCGTGTCGAGCATCTCCTCAGCCGTCGCCAGGCAGCGCACCTTCTCGCACGATTCGAGGAACCGACGCACGGGATTGCGCGGGTCCGACTTCGCCGCCAGTCCCGACGTCCGCGCCGGCCAGTGGTCGAGACACTTCCTGGCCACGGCGCTGAGGTCTGCGACCACGTTCACGCTCGCGCCCGCCAGTGCCGCGCCCAGCGTCTCGCGCACGCCCACCCAGAGTCGAGTGAAGCGCTGCGGATCCTCATGGAGCGGTCGGAAGCTGCGGTCCAGAAGACCCGCCGCTCGTTGGAGCAGTTCACGTCGCCGCTGGGTGGTCGAGCCGTTGGTTTGCGAGGGCGGGTTGCCAACAAGGCGAGCGGCCGCCGTTTCCAGGGCCGCGCGCATCGCGTGCCCCGCTGCGGACGATTCCGCCGGTCCCGATTCGCTCGCCAGCCCGAACAGCGGGGCGATCGTTCGCCACGACTCGGGATGGAGACGCAACGTCTCCGCCAGGGCCCCCTCGACTTGTTCCCAGCAACTGCCCCGATCGGAAAGGGCCGAAAGGGCGGTCCGCAGCCGATGGTGGGCCTGATGCGCGTCGAGCTGTTCCCGTAATCTCAGCCAGTCCTCCACTTGTCCGCGCGGATCGTTGAGCTGGCAATGGGCCAGGGCGGCATACGCCGCGTCCGGAACCGGCGCACTCCAGTCGCTCGGCCACAGCCGGCGAAGCTCCCGGTACGCAGAGCGAACCCGCCGCCGGACGTCCAGCCGCCGCAGCCGGGCCATGTGACGCTCGGCCCGAAGGCCCAGTTCGTCCAGGAGCCCCATGAACTCCGTCCCCGCCTCGGGGCCCAGCCGTCTCCTCTGGTCGGCAAGCTCTCGTTGGAGATCCTCGAACTGCCGCTCGGCCGGCGCCGGATTCGTCAGTGCACACAACCGCTCCAGTTCGGAGACCATCCGCCCGCACGTTCTCTGAAGACGCAACTGCTCCAATTCCTTCTGCGAGTCCCGGAGCCACTGTAACTCGGTGTCGACCCGGGCGAGCAACTCGCCGCTGTGGCCCCGGTGGTCCAGGGCCGCCAGGATCTTGCGCTGCACCTCCAGTCGCGAACGAGCCAGGTCGAAATGTCCGCCCACCACGAGGTTCTCGATCTCCGCCAGTTCCTCCTGCGCCGACTGCTCGGCGCGACGGCCCGGCGGCTCCCGTGCGATCAGGGACGACGGAATTTGGTCGCTCAGCAACAGGGCCGCCGCTTCCGCATGACGTTCAGGTCGACCGGACGATCCTTCACCCCACAGCCGCAGAGCGGCCGGTTCTTCCGCCGCCTCCGAATCGACCACTGCCGAGGTGTCGTCAATGGCCAGGGCCGCCGTCGCCAGATTCGAGAGTAGCTGGTTCAGCACGCGATGCGTCGGATCCCCCAGGATGGACCATTCAGGTAAATGCCCATCCCCATTGCCCGTATGGGATGCGGGGCCCTCTGGATCGGTCGTCGCGACGCCGCCCGGCGTCGGCGGAGCCGATTCGGTCCCGAGCCAGTGCCGTCGGGCCTCCTCGGAGAGTTCCGCAAAGAACGCGCCCAGCGCCGCATCCACCGGCGCCGTGAGACTCTCCACGTCGGCGGCCACGTTGATCAGATTGAGCAGATTGAAGCACGCCGCCGGTAGACCCGCTGCCGATGGCGCGGCGCTTCGCTCCCAGGCGATCGCCGCCCACGCCAGGTCCGCGACCCCCTCGAGCCGTCCCAGACGGATGCGCAGCACGCCGCGATTGTTGTATGCCAGCAGACGCAGATGCGTCTCGCGGCAGCGTGTTTGCAGAAAGGCATTGTAGTATCCGACCGCCGGTTCGAGGCGTTCCGTCAACTCGTTGAGCCAGGCGGCGCTCCAGAGGAAACGCGCGCGGACGGTGGGCTGGTCCCAGTGCCATTGGCAAAGCGCCTCGACCCGCCGCCGCAGCCGGTCGATCGACTCGGATGTCGCGCTGCGCCGATACATCGAATGCAGACGAACAAGCAACTCCTCCGCCATCGCTTCCGCGTACGGCGCCCCCAGGGCATACTCCAACGGTTGCTCGGTCGCGCCGTCCGTGGCTTTCGCTCGGTCGTGTCGGTCCAGCCGGCCGTCGAGGACCATCTGTGCCAGAGAGATCGGCATCACCGTCACATCATGATTGTCGACACGAACTCTCAGCATAGCACTCTCGTCCACTCGGAACCCGAACGCTCGGACCGTACCGGCGCTTTCCTCATCCCCGTCCACAGCATGGCGAACCACGCGTCTCCGCGTGACACCGGATCATTATCTTGGCTTCCCCATGGCGGCGTGCCGTGCTGCGGGAAAGCGGCCGAGCAACGCGCAAACATTATGCGCGACGCCGGACGGTTTGTCCAACCCCAATTGGCAGATATCATGGGGTCTTGCGGCGGATGGAGACAATGCCGGGCCGACGGCAATCCACCTTGTAAGATAGGAAGTCCTGCGGAAGGCCTTGGCGCGAAACGGCAGCAATGGGCCCACACGTGGGGCTGTGAAGCTGGGCGAGCTCGTGCCGAGGTGCGCGTCCGTCAGTCGTTAGACATGGTTCGCGATCAGCAGAACGCCATCGCATACCCCCTTGAGCCAGTTTACCTCTTCGGACTCACCGACGAGAGGACCGCGGTCATCGAACAAGACCGTCTGCCACAACGAATCGGGCAGATCGAAATCTCTGGTCAGCGTCGTCACCGCATTGAGCGCCGAAAACAGCGAAACGAGCACCTTCGTCTCGGCCGGCAGTTTCTCGTACGTCACCCGAATGAACCGTTCGACGTCCGCACTGTTCGCCTTCTCGGATGCATTGTCCTCAGGCGACGGCCCCGTCGTTCCTCCGGAGGCAGATCCGTCCATAGATCCTCCCTTCGCTTCACCGCGTTGGCCTGAAACGACCGGTACGCGGATCCCAAGTCAGCCTGCAAACCCCTCTGTCAACCATGATCTTTGCGTTCGCCCCATCCAGTCGGCCATGACGGTCCTACACACCCCCATGCACATGCTCAATGCCCACGGCTCGTCCGTCCCCGGCAAGAACCGCATGCGACACCATCCTTGGCTCCTCGACCGGTTCGGCTCCGACGCCTGCGGCGCCCACCTGTTGTCCAGCGGAGCCCCGTCCGGCACGCTCAGCGATTTGCGATCGCGGATTCCTCAAAAGCGGACTCTCAGTTTAGGCAGGTGAAGGCGGTCGTCAATTGTGGAGACTACGTATTTTGACGGGAAGCGTCCGCCGGATGCGCGGTCGGACAAGCTGGAGGTCGAAGGTTGCCTTGTCGTCGGCCAAGTCAACGTTCGACGTTCAACCGGGGTTCAGCGTCGGATCGGTTCGAGGATGTACTTGATCAGGTCGCGCCGGCTGATGATGCCCGTCAATCGCCCGTGCGAGAGAATGGGAACCCGCCGCAGGGGATTCTTCACCAGGCATTCGCAGATGGCTACGATGTCGTCGTCCTCATCGAAGCAGACTACCTCGGGCGTCATGTAGTCCTGCGCCGTTCCGTGGGGCGTTTCGCGACCGAGCAGGACCCCGATCATGTCCTTCTCCGTCACGATGCCCACCAGTTGCCCATGGGACCCGACCACCGGCACGCCGGTGATGTCGTTCTCGATCAGGCGGTCCAAGACCTCCGCAACCGGGGTATCGGGATGAACGTATACGACATCCCTCGACATGATGGACTTGGTTTCGTACATGGGAAGACCTTTCGGTCGCCTCGCGGGCGAATCGCTTGGACCTCAAACCAGGTTCGACGTGCTGACCCATTGCTCCCTGACTTGCTTGATCACGTCCTTGCGGCTGATGATGCCGACGAGCTTGCCATCGCGGAGAATCGGAACACGCCGGAAGGGGTTGGCGGCAAGCCCTGTGGCGACGACGCCGATCTCCACCTCTTCGTCGAACGCCACCACCGCTTCGGTCATGAAATCGTCCACTCGACCCGGGCGGTCCTCGTTCTCATAGAGCAGTCGCAGTACGTCCTTTTCGGTGACGATCCCTACCAGGGTCCGGTCATGCTCGACCACCGGCAGCCCCGTCACGTTGTTCTCGACCATGACCCGGATCGCCTGGTAGATGTCCGTATCCCGGGTCACCGCCAGCACATCCGTCGTCATGATGTCTTTTGCCTTTAGCATTGGCTCATCTCCAACAGGCAGATGGGTCCTATAACGGGTATGGTCCCCATTCACCGGCTCTATCGGCGATCCTGAAGTGACACATAAGCACTTCTTGAGCGGATTTGGGCCCCCGCCCGGCGATTCTGTCAATCGCACCTCGTCCTCGGAGTTCTGCTGTTTCTGCTTGAAATTGGACCGCATTTCAGGGTAAAATACGTGGATGGACGTCGGACGGGACGGTCGAAGGGATTCGATACGACATAGGCTTTGTTGGTGCGATTCTTTCGACGCGGATGCAGATCATAGCGGTTGCGAATCAGAAGGGGGGCTGCGGCAAGACGACCACCGCCATCAACCTGGCGGGCGCCTTCGCGCAGATGAGCTACAAGGTCCTGCTGGTCGATTTCGACCCTCAGGGGCACGCCACCCTCGGTCTTGGCTACAACCCCAATGAGATGGACGGCACCGTCTATGATTTCATGGTCAACGGCAATGACCAGGTGGCCTCGATCCTGAGGCGGACCAGCCTGGACAACCTGCACCTTCTTCCGGCCAACATGCTGCTGGCCGGGCTCGACCTGGAACTGCAAAACGCCCCGGGCAAGGAGCTGATCCTGGGCGAGCAGCTCCGCCCGATTGCCGACTGGTACGATCTGTGCCTGATCGACTGCCCGCCGACACTCGGGTTGCTCATGCTCAACGCGATGACCGCCAGCACGAACGTGATCGTGCCGGTCCAGGCGCATTTCTACGCCTTGGACGGCCTCAAACGGCTGCTCGACACGATCCAGGTGGTGCGAACGCGTTTCCATCCGTGCCTGGTTCGCCCGCTGGGGTTGCTGCTGACGTTCGTGGAAGGGCGGACACTGCTGAGCAAACGTGTCGAGGACGGCATGCGGGGGCTGTTCGGGGCGCTGGTTTTCGATACGGTGATCCACAAAACCATCACGCTGGCGGAAGCGCCCAGTGTGGGTCAGGCGATCCAGACGTATGCACCGGAGAGCCGGGGGGCTGCCGAATACGAGGCGCTGGCGGGCGAGACTCTGTGCCGGCTCCAAACGCCCGACGTGATCAACATCACGCCGCAGGAAGTGGGCCTGTAGACGCTGCTTCCAGGAGCGGACTAGGAATCCTCCAGGACCCGGGCGATCTTGCGCGCGTAGGCGAGGGTGGCCTTCTTGCGGTGGCCTCGGGGGCCCCCGTTGTGAATCCGGGCCTTGTCCAACAGGCTTCGACCCCGACCGTAGTGGCTGAGATAGGCGCGGACGACCGCTCTGGCCTTGACCGGGTCCTTGGCTTGGTCGTAGGTCCAGTCGACGTCGAGGAACTTTGTCCCGTCGACCCAATAGAGTCTGTGGATCTGATAGGAGCCGATGGCCCGTCCGCCATCACCGACGGCTTTGGGATTCGATTGGCTTTCCACTTTCGCGATCGCGTCCAGCAGCTCTTCGAGCCTGGCGTCTGCGCCAGCCTGGGCCGGGGCGACCTGCCAGCCGCAGAGCAGCCCGAGGACGGCGGTTCCTGCTATCATGCACCGCCTCATTGCGTAACCCCTTTACTGTCAATAGCATAGGAGAAGCAGCCTCGCCTGGCAGGCAGCTTCTTTTATGTCAATTCAGCGGTGTTTTACGCGAAGTGGGGCCCTTGGTGCGATTGAGCAGTTAGGGAAAAGGCGGGTTCGGGGGCAGTAAAATGCCCCGCGCGCAGATCACGCGGGGTTGCCGGGTCAGGGATTGCCTGACCCGGCATTTCAATCTTGCGCGGAGACTTGCGCGTGCTGTCGCGGCAGGACGAATGCGCTGCTAGTCGAGCGATTTGATCCGGATGTTACGGAACTCCAGATAGTCGCCATGCCCGCAGAAGCCGATGTGACCCTTTTCATTTTTCAAGCCGGGATGGTCTTGATGATCCATCGTCTCGGGGGTGCTGGCCTCTTCAATGTTGGCGTCGACGATGGTGGTGCCGTTGAGATTGATCTTGATGTTCGGTCCCTTGGCGATCACTTCCTGACTGTTCCACTCGCCGACGGGCTTGAGATGGCCCTTCTTGGCGGGGACGACGCCGTAGATCGAGCCATGGAACTGGTAGGGCTGGAGGTTGGCGTACTGGGGCGCCGTATTGTCGAGGATCTGGAGCTCCATGGCGTTATAGGCGGGGTTGCCCGTGAGCGGAGTTCGGATGCCCAGACCGTTGTTGGCGCCGGGGGTGAGTTTGAACTCGAATCGGAAAATGAAGTCGCCATACTCGTCGGTGGTGTAGACGTTGCCGCCGGCCTTGGAGGGGTCGCAGATCATCTTGCCGTCCTGGGCGAGGTAGCCTTTGGTGTTGCCGGTCCAGCCGGTCATGTCGACGCCGTTAAAGAGGGGCTGGAAGCCTTCGAGCTTCTCCTCGGTGGTGAGGATCTCGCGGATGTAGATATTGCGGAAGTACAGGAAGTTGCCATGGTTCTGGAGCTCGATCTGACCGGTGGGATAGATGGGCTTGCTGCGGTCCCAGTAGTTCTCCATAACGACGTTGTCGACGACGAGTTCGCCATTGAGATAGACGGTGACCTTGTCGCCGACCATGATGATGCGGAAGGTGTTCCACTCGCCGACGGGGTTGTCGGCGAGTTTGGAGGGCTTGCTGGGGTTCTTCTGGTTGTTGTAGAGTCCGCCGGAACCGACCTGGGCGCCGACGGCGCGGTTGGCGGTATCCCAGATCTGGACCTGGGGAGTGCCGCGGAGATAGATGCCGCTGTCGCCTCCTTCTTCGATCTTCCAGTCGACGTACATTTCGAAGTCGCCGTAATCCTTGGCGGTGCAGAGGCTGCGGCCCTTGCCGTCGAAGACGAGGATGCCGTCCTTGACGCTCCAGTGGTCGCGCATGTTGTCGTTGGCTTCCTTCTGGAGTTCGGCGAGCTTGTCGGGCTCGAGTTCGGCGCGCTTGTCGGGGTTGTCGTAGGGGCCCTTGAGCAGGCCTTTCCAGCCGGTGAGGTCCTGGCCGTTGAAGAGGGCCTTGAAGCCTTCCGGGGGCTCGTTGAGGGCCGCGGCCTGCAGGGTGGAGGCCAGCAAAACCACAGACAGGGCGGCCAGGATCGTCGAGTGGAACATGTTGCTTCTCATCGCGGTTCTTCCTTTCCGATGCTCGATAGGCCCCACGCTGGCGGCCCGGACGCACGCCGGGGCGGCGCGGACGCGGGGGACATTGCCATCGTCACGAGTGTATGGGCCTGGGAAGGCGGCGTCAAGGCTTGAGGAGGGGGATCGGAGGGCATTTGGCGGCTTGCGGACCGTCCGGCAGGGGCGGTTTGGGCAGAGGCGGCAGGGGAAATTGGCTTTGTTTCGCATTCTGGCTGTGAGGAGGGCGGGCGTCTCGCAGCGGGATTTCGTGGCGATGCTGGGCGTGAGCGTGCGGACGCTCCAGGAATGGGAGCAGGGCCGGCGGACGCCCACCGGTCCCGCCATGAACCTGCTCCGCGTCTACGAGGCCCATCGCGAGGCGGTCACCACCGCCTTGGCGTAGTGGCGGAGGTGCCTTCGAGAGCATATTCGTGACGTCTCATCGGGTTGCTGGCGTCCGGATGTTGACCGAGGAATGCAGGTTCAGCTACAATACTCGCAACAGAGTCACAAGAGGATCGCAGCAGGGCGGAGGAAGGCTCATATTTCAGGGTCTTGTTCGAGAGGTGGAGAATGAGAAAGGCAATGGTTCTGGTAGGGTTGCTGGTGGCAGGGTGCTCGTCCTTTGACCGGGTGGCCACGTCCAGCTTGACGCCCACAACGACAGAAGGCGGATACTGCTACTACACCTACGAAGCCCCGGCGGCTGCCGGGTACGAGTTGAACAATGAGGCTGCCGAGCGCACCCGAATGGAATGGCTAGAGAAGTGGCTAGCGGACAACGGCCATCATGGCGACTACGAAGTTCTGGATCGGCAATTCGTCAAGTCTCACAGCGGGCTACTTAGCAGCGATCCTTGCGGGACCATCTACTATACCGTTCGAGTGCCTGTGGCCAGCCCTTAAAGTGCCGGCGGTGAAACCCCACGGTCACACCGTGATGTCAACTGCCTTTTCCGGCCTGAATGGCCATCGCCAGCAGGACCCCCACAAGCCCGGTCAGGGCCGACATCACCAAGGTGAGCGATGGGGACAGATGGCATGTATCGCGATTGGAGGGTACTGGGGGGAGACGGCAGAGGGGATGTCAATGGCGAGAGAGGGACGCGGCTCTTGGGTGGGCTAGCGGTTGCTGGGCTTTGGGATGTGCGAATGGGAGCGGCGGGTGATGCGAAAGCTGTGAGAGACGGCGCCTTCGAGTGCGTTGAAGGCCATCGGCGAGCCTGCTCATGCCGCTGCCACCTGTCCGGCCCTGTCCTCGGAGGAATAGATGTGGGCGGTGGGGATCTTGACTTGGGGTGGGGGGAGTTGGAATGGCTCATCCGGTTCTTGCGTAGTTCGGTAGCTGCTGAGGACTCCGTCCCCAGACCCCTGACATTTTCCGCTTTGCGCCATTAGCATGATGGGACCGCTGCGCGACGCCCTCGTGCGGCAGTCTTTCGCGTTCTCGGCACGCACTGCCGGCGCCCGAGTGGGGTCCTCTCGCGAGCGCTTGCCGAGGGAAGAGGACCAGGGTATTCTGGGCCTTGCCGTTGGGGAGGATAAGGCTCTGCTGAGGAGCAACCTGAGCGCCGCAGCGGTCCAGTAGCATGGCGACGCCGCTGTCATGGGGCGTCGCTCTTGTGCCCCGGTCATGCTAATGGCGCAAAGCGGAAAATCTCCTCCTCACGCCCGTTTCGGGCGTGCCTGACTCAGGAAGTACGCAAAAACCGGATGAGCCGTTAGAATAGAGGTATGAAGAATGTTGACGAGATACGGAAAGAGGTGATGCCGCTGTCGGCGGGCGAGCGTGCCAGCGTGGCGCACGATCTGATTCGGAGTCTTGACGAGGCTGGGGCTTGCGAGCCGGGTCCGGAGCAACAGAGCGAGATTCGCAGGCGCGTCCGGAAGGTCAGGAGCGGTAAGGCGGCCGATGTGCTGGGTGATATCGAGGCCAAGCTGGCGCGGGCGCGAACGCAGACATAGCGGAGCGGTGTGCGATGCACACCCTACGAGTTCTTGCGGTGGCACTGCGAGCGGGGCGGTTGGCTGGTAGGTGAGGGGAATGGGCATGAAGACGGTTTTGGCATGGTCGTGGGCAGGGGCGGTGTTGCTGGTGCTCTGGGGTGCGGGGTGTGGGCGGAACCGCGGGACAGAGGACGCGGGGGATGCGGACGTTGCGGTGCAGGCCGAAGAGGTCCAGTTCGTGGGGACGGCGCGGCCGAGAGAGGTCGATATCTATAGCGGGGACGTTCGGGGCGAGAGGTACCGCGCGGATGGGTCGTCTGTGTATGGTATCTACGAGTCGGAGTTGTCGAAGGAGGTCCGGCGGCTGGGCATGGCCATTCCCGAAGAGCGCAAGTGGTTTCGCATCGCACCGGCCTCCAGCGGGCGAAGCGGATTCTATGTGACCTATGTGTACGCGAATCTTCTTCCGACGGCGAGGAGGCTACTGGAGCGTCTGGATGACGTTGACGCAACGGACGCCGAACGGCGGGACGTCTTGGAGAGGTTCATGACGAGTCTGCGGACAGAGCGACCGCCCAGCGCGATTCACATGGGTCGGATGCTCATCGTGGAGGTCGGGGACCGACACGGCTACAAGAGCCCTTATCTTCCGGGTTATACCGAAGATCTACGGGAGGCAAGTCGCGAGCGGGCGCCGAGCGTAGACAGATGAAGCGCGTAGGAAGAGGCGATGAAGTGCGTTCACTGCCAGGGGACGATAAAGCGGGGGACGGCGCTGATCCATATCGATCGGGGGGGCTGCCATATGACCATCGACAACGTCCCGGCCTGGATTTGCGGGCAATGCGGGGAGCCCCTCTTCGAAGAATCCGAGGTTCAGACTATCCAGGACATTTCCGAGGCGGTCGACGAGAAGTCTCGGCTCTTTCAACGCTCCGCCTGACGCGGGTTGCAGCGGAGCGACGAGAGCGGAACGGTTCGAAAAAGCGGGGTTGTGGTGGGCGGGGGCGGGTTACATCACAGGCGGGGGCGGGACCAGGGGTTCGAGTTGTCCGATCAGGTCGGGTATGTGGACGGTCGCGACACGCCAGAGGCTTTCGTGTTTGATTTCGCCGTATTCGTGGGCGAGGACATGACGTTGGGCGATGATCTTTCTCCACGGTATCTCGGGGTGTGCGTCACGGTACGCTGGAACAGCTTCCTGGCTGCTTCACCGACGATCTCGATATGCCGTTCGACCGCGCCCCGGAGCAGTCGATCCGATGCGTAATCGTGAAAGCTGTTGCCGGCAACGAACTGCTGAATTGCACAAGCGGCGTCAAGCATATCCCATAGGTAGGAGGCGTCACTGGTTTCAGGCCGCATAGACCACCTTGTGGCTCTTGAGGATTTCGTGTTTGCGGAACGGGTTTCGCAGGGCCTCTTTCTCGATGAGGTCGATCTCGCGGCCGAAGAGGTCGCGCAGCTGATCTCGCATGTCCACGAGGTCCCACAGGCTCCAAGCCGCTTCCGGGTGGAAGCTGACAAGGACGTCGATGTCGCTGTCCCGGCGGAAGTCCTCGCGCAGGACCGAGCCAAAGAGAGCCAACTCTTTGACCTTCCACCGGCGGCAGAATTCAGCGAGCCGGTTCTGCGAGATGTCTATTCCGTGTAGATTCATGGGTGCCTCTGTCTGCCATTGTACGTATCTAAGCGATTTCCGTGCCGTCTGTCCAGTGGCGTCTGGCGGCTCGGCACAGAATGCACGCCAACGTGATGGCTCGTCGTGGGCTCACGTGGGCCTGTGGTGGAGCATTCGATTCAGGTGGGAACAGTAGCGCTGACAGCGTCACTGCGAACGCGACGGGGATCAGGGGGACGGGCGAGAGGTGAGGCGGAGGGCGAGGGTGGCTTGGGGGAGGTGGAGGATGGCGGTTTCGATCTGGGTGGGGTGGATGTCGGCGGGGAGGAGTCCTTCCATTTTGGCGGAGGCGCAGAGGAAGTTGCAGCCGAAGACGCCATCGAGGGTGCGTTCGGCCTGGGTCTCTTCGTCGCGGTAGGTGATGTCGTGGACGCCCAGGCGGACGTGGGTGAAGATCAGGTGGCGGTCGTCGCGGGTCGGGATGACGAGTCGGTCGATCTGGTAGCCAGGGATGGTGGTCATGCGGCCGATGCCGCCGATGGGAAGTGTGAAAGCGGGCTCCTGGTCGGCGGTGATGCCGAGCCGGCGGGCCTGGCGGGTGGAGATGAGACTGATGGTCGCGCCGGTGTCAAGCAGCCAGTCGGCTTTCGATTGGCGGTCGCCATGCACCAGTACGAGGTCCTCCATCACGGGATTGGGGGCGAGGACGGGCAGGGGCGGGACGACCTCGGGATGGTTGCGGTTGTTGAAATCGACGAGGCGGAGCGCGATCGTCACGTGCGGGGTCGGGATCGACGGGTCGCCCGGCTCCTTGAGGGCAGCGCTACAGAAGCCCAGGTCGTTGGTGGCGGCGGTGTTGAGGACGACCACGCTCTTGCGCAAGGCGGGCATGCCGATCACGTTGATGGCCTCGCCCAGGAATCCGGCGGTCTGCTTGACCTGAAAACGCCCACGTCCCATGTTGCGGTAGGCGCGCGGCGTGCCGGCCTGAGGGGATTCGTAGTCGATCAGGCCCAACAGCAGGGGCTCCGAGACGGAGAAGCGTTCAGCGCCGCCGATCCCGACGTCCACGAAGCGGGCCTGGGGTGTGAGGGCGACGCCCAGTTCCCGGACGGTTTCCTGGGAGAGGAGCACGCCGGAAGCGCCGGTGTCGACGAAGGCGTCGTGGGGGGCGAAGCCGGAGGGCGACGCCAGGGCGGGTTCTCGGGACGAGCGCTGCAAGAGAAAATGGATGCGGGGCAGGTCCAGGGCTGCCTCGTAGACGCCCTCCAGGACGATGTCGCGGGCGGCAAGCACGGGTCCCGTGGCGATCAGCAGGGCCATGAGGCTCCAGGCCAGGAACGTTCGGGATGGTCTTGAGGCGCGATTTCGATTTGGGCTCGGCCTGTGGTTCATATGGAACACTCCCTTCTGCCATAGCTACTGCCGATGGCGTGTGTCTGGTCGTGGATTGTAGCAAGGGCTGTTTGCGTGGGCAACCGAATGGCGCCCTCTGCGAAGTGATCTGACGTCGGGCGCCGCGTGGGCCGGTGGATGGCCTGGAGGTAGGGCGAGGCATGCCTCGCGCGACCCGATGCTGGGGGGCCGACGGCGTCGGTACGAACGGGGTGGTTGACCCGGGGGGGCGGAGCGGGCTATGCTGGGGGCATCGAAAGGTCGCAATGAAGGCAAGGTGGTTGTGGAGCGTGGTATGGACGAAGGCAGGGCGGGCGGACGGATCGAGGTCAGGCGGCTGGCGGCCGACTATCTGGGCATGGTGGCGGCGCTGGTGGTGCTGATTGCCGTCTTCGGGATCACGGCGCGCAACTTCTTCAGCCTTACGACGTTTCGGACGATCGCCAACCAGATTCCCGATACGACGGTGGCGGCGGTGGGGATGACGTTCGTGCTGATCATCGCGGGGATCGATCTGTCGGTGGGGTCGGTGCTGGCTCTGGCGAGCGCCATGCTGGGGATCGCGCTGGTGAATTGGGGTTGGCCTTTGTGGGCTGGGGTCGGGCTGTGTCTGGGGGTGGGCCTGGCCTGCGGGGCGGCCAACGGGCTGATCGTGATCCGGTGGGGCCTGCCTTCGTTCATCGTCACGCTGGGCATGCTGGAGGCGGCGCGTGGAGCGGCGTACCTAGCGACCCAGTCGCGGACGATCTACATCGGGGCGCCCGTGGAGGTGGTGACGGAGACGGCGGTGCTGGGGCTGTCGCTGCCGTTCGTGCTGGCGATCCTGGTGGTGGCAGGAGGGCAACTGGTCCTTTCGCGGACGGTGTTCGGGCGCTACCTGATCGCCATCGGCACCAACGAGGAGGCGGTGCGTCTCTCGGGGATCGACCCGCGTCCGTACAAGCTGGCGGTGTTCGTGCTGTGCAGCCTGCTGGCGAGCGTCGGGGCGGTGATCCAGTCGGCGCGGATGTCGTCGGCGAATCCGAACACGGCGATCGGCTTCGAATTGCAGGTGATCGCGGCGGTGGTCATCGGGGGCACGAGCCTGATGGGGGGGCGGGGCTCGGTGGTTCGTTCCTTCTTCGGGGTCCTGATCATCGCGGTGCTGGGCACGGGGCTGGCGCAGGTGGGGGCGCAGGAATCGACGAAACGACTGATCACCGGCTGCGTGATTGTGGCCGCCGTGATAGGCGATCAATGGCGCTATCGCGCGCGGCGCCCCCGCAACGCTCTTGCTGACAAGTAGTTACCACTTCGCTTGCGGGCGAGATTGTGGGGAAATGTTTTCTTGACAGTCGGCGGTCGACGTAGGATAATGAAGATCAGCTCAATATGAACCCGGATGCGGAGGTACAAACGATGCGTCTGGTACTCAAACAGAAAGACGGCGAAACGAAGGAATACCAATTCGCCCAGGGTCCGATCGAGATTGGTCGTGCGGCCGACAATCATGTCTTTCTTCCCGATCGCACGGTTTCCAAGAAGCACGCGATGCTGGTCTGCGACGGGGACGGTCAGTGGGAACTCCAGGATCTCGACTCGGCCAACAAGACGTACCTCAACGGGGAGATGATCAGCAAGGCGCCGGTCAAGACGGGCGACGCCATCCGCATCACTGATTTCACCCTGGAGGTGAACCTGGACGGGCAGGCCCAGGCGGATCACTCGGCGCAGTTCGAGGACACGCTGAACCTGGAGGCGGGTCTGGCGACGCCGATGCACGAGACGGTGGTGCGCAAGCCCGACGCCGGACATGCCCCTGCGATGCGCCTGCCCGCCAAGCGGCTGAGTGACTTCTCGCACGCCTGCGACGCGATCTGCAAGGCGGCCAACCTCGAAGAGATGCTGGTGGCGCTGCTGAACGTGACCATCCAGCAGTTCAGCGCGTTTCACACGTGGTGCGCGTTGCGGGAGACGCCGACGGGGCCGATGACCTATCACGCGGGCAAACGCCGGGACGGCAAGGCGGTCGACCTGGGCGACCTGATGCTGGCCGAGAAGATCAATCAGGCGGTGGAGCGGGGCCAGTCGGTGGTGATGCCGCGCGTGGCGGCGGATCTGGAATCGAAGGAGCGGATTCGCTCGGCCTTGATTGCTTCGATCTGCGGTCCGGGGGGGTGCTACGGCGTGATCTACGTCGACAACGCCATGGTCCACGACCATTACACGCTGGGCGACCTCGATTACCTGATGATCGTCGCGATGCATACCGCCGCGGTCCTCAAACGTTTCGTCGCCTGACCCCTGCGGCCCATGCGGTGGCAGGGACCATCGGGCAAGGCAGGCGATCGCGGTGCAGGCTCTCTCCTTGCGACGGCAGAGTGGACGAACGTTTCTTCGCTGTTCGCGTGGGCACACGGTGGAAGCACGAATGTCGAAATGCGAAATCCGAAGCAAACCCCAATGACCCAAAACCCAAACACCAAGTACGGGCTCGATTGCACGCGTCGCGCCCAACCCGTGTGAGCGGGGTCTATGTGCAGCATTTGGGTTCCGTGCTTCGGATTTCGAATTTGTCCTTGCCAGCCACCAACCGCGTCCGGCAGACAGTACCGCGCGAACCCCGACCGCATGTACAGTCATGTCCCGCGATGGCGCGCCCGATTGACAAAGCGGGGGGCGGGGGGTATAATAGTGTTTTCTCAGGATGGGTGTAGAGGAGCAGGAGGCTTTCCTTTCCGTTGACCGACCCTGCGGAGGGTCGAAGGCGGCGAATGCTTTTCTCTGGTTGGCGAGGAGGTGCGAGATGAAGCGGACGGTGGTCGCGTGGTTGGGCTGCTTTGTTGTGGCGGTGTGCCTGTCGAGTTCAACTCCTGTCATGGCGATCGACTTCGGTCCGGAGGAGATTGTCCAGGCGGGCGGGGTCGAGATCCAGGTGCTGGGGTATTCGGTTCCTTCGTTCGTCGATTGGAACAACGACCAGCGGAAGGACCTGATCGTCGGAGAGGGGGGTGGCTCGGACGATGGGAAGGTGCGGGTCTATCTGAACGTCGGGAGTGAGGGGGAGCCGCAGTTCGAGGGGTTCTTCTATGCCCAGGCGGACGGCGCCGATCTGGTCTGTTCAGCGGGCGGTTGCATGGGCTGCTTTCCACGCGTGCTGGATTGGGACGAGGACGGGCGCAAGGACCTGCTCGCGGGGCAATCCGACGGGACGATCCGCGTCTTTCTGAATGTTGCCGACGACAACGAGCCTGCCTTCGACGGGGGGAGCCTGCTAAAGGTGGGGATCGAGGGGATGTGGACGCTGGACGTCGGTTCGCGGGCGACGCCGACGCCGGTGGACTGGAACAGCGACGGGATGCTCGATCTCGTGGTCGGGGCGCTCGACGGCGCGATTCACGTCTATCTCAACTGCGGCTGCGAAGGCACGGCGCCGCCGACGTTTTACTTCAGCCCGATGGACGGGGAATTCGCCCAGGAGGACGGGCGGGACCTGCTGGTGCCGGGATTGCGGTCGAGCCCGGTAGTGGTGGATTTCGACGGGGACGGGAAGAAGGACCTGCTGACGGGCAACACGGACGGACTGCTGCTGTTTTACCGAAATGTGGGCATCGAATCACTGCCGATGTTCGGGGGCTATGCGCTGGTGACCAGCTTGGGCGAGCCGATCGACTTGGCGGGGTCGCCTCGCTCGAGGCCTTTCGTGTGCCATTGGACGGGCGACGGCTATTGGGATCTGCTGATCGGCTCGGGCGACGGCAAGATCCGTCTCTATCAGGGCATCCCGGCGGAAGGGGACTTCGACCTCGACGGCGATCTCGATCTCGACGATCTGCGGCTGTTCATGGACGCGTGGCGTGAGCCCGACCCGCCGCTGGACAGTATCGCCGATCTCAACGCCGACGGGGTGCTCGACGCCGCCGACCTCGAAGCCTTCGTCGATCTGCTGCTGGCTGCCAATCCCTCCAAGTAGAAGTCAGGAGCCGGGTGGCAGTGGCAAGCTCGCCCTTGGCGCTGGCAATCGGTGGCGGGGGTGTGCTTGGGGCGATGAGGGTGTCGGCAGGGCGTCGACAGGAGGGGGGCGTGCGGGTATACTGGGCGACGGGCAGAGGCGGGCGGCGCCTCGCGCACAGAGTGGACGGCGGCATGTGAGGATGGCTTATGAGCAGGATGGCATGGATGGGTGTGATGGTCTCGCTGGCGGGTTTCTCGTCGGTTTGGGGGAAGTCGATTCAGGTCTATGTCGGCACGTATACGGGGGGCGGCAGCGAGGGGATCTATCGCACGGCGCTCGACCTTGATACGGGCGACCTGGCTGAACCGGTGCTGGCGGCGCGGGCGAAGAACCCTTCGTTCGTGGAACTGCACCCGAACGGCAGGTTTCTCTACGCGGTCAGCGAGGGTGGCGGGACGGGGCAGGTGAGCGCCTTCGCCATCGACCAGGAGACGGGGGATCTGACGCTGCTGAACCAGCAGCCCTCGGGCGGCGCCGGGCCCTGTCACGTCAACGTGGACCACGCGGGGCGCAATGTGGTCGTCGCCAATTATGGCAGCGGCAGCGCCTCGGTGATCCCGATCCGTTCGGACGGTTCGCTGGGAGAGCCGACGGGGTTCGTGCAACACAAGGGTTCCGGGCCCAACGAGCGCCGCCAGAAGGGTCCGCACGCGCATTCGGTCAATCTCAGTCCCGACGACCGATTCGTTTTCGTCGCGGACCTGGGGATCGACAAGATCATGATCTACAGGCTCGATCGCGAGACGGGCGAGCTCGTCGCGAACGATCCTGCCTTCGCGGAACTGGCGCCCGGGGCCGGGCCAAGACATTTTGCGTTCCATCCCGACGGCAGGCAGGCCTACGCGATTAATGAGCTGCACTGCACGATCACGGCGTTCGACTATGATAGCGACAAGGGGGCATTGACGGAGACCCAGACGGTGCCGACGCTGCCGAAGGACTTCACCGGCTCCAACACGTGCGCCGAGGTCCGCGTGTATCCGACGGGCCGGTTTCTCTATGGCTCCAATCGCGGTCACGACAGCATCGCGGTGTATCGTATCGATCCGGCCGACGGCAAGCTGACCTTCGTCGAGCACGAAACGGCCGGCATCCGGACGCCGCGAAACTTCAATATCGACCCGACGGGGGCCTTCTGCCTCGTCGCCAACCAGGACGGGGACAGCGTGGTCGTCTTCCGGATCGATTCGGAGAGCGGGGCGCTTTCGCCGACGGACCACAAGATCGGCGTCGGGCGGCCCGTCTGCATTCGATTCCGGCAGCCTTGAACGAAAATACGCGGCCTGGTCCATGTGCGCGAGGGCGTTGTGACCATCGTGTCGCGGGTTGCGAGCCAGGGCCATGAGACCGGCTGTCTTGCGTGCGTTGGAGTCCATCGGCAGGCTGTCGCTTGCCGCTGCCACCCTGTGGGTTGTTCTCCTGCGCTAACCGGCGTCAAGGACGACATGGTTTTCGGAATTCGGGTTTGACAGGCGTTGCGGCGAACGGTAGCGTACGGCTGGGGCATGTGCCCGAGGCGCGAGGAATCGGAATCCCGCGTTCTGCGATTTACCGAACGGTGACGTTTGCCGCGCTGTGTCGCGCGGGTGGGAGGTTCATTCTCATGGAGCGCATTCCGCAACCCAAGGCCCGCTTGATCGTCAACGTGATGGAGCATGGGACCATCGTGGGCACCGACGAGGGCGTGACGCTCGAGTTCGAGGACTGCGTCAATGCGGTGCAGGGGCTGGCCAGTTGGCTGGGCGATGTGCTGGCGGAGGTCAACGACGAAGACGGCTACGAGATCACCTCGGCGATCCTCATCGATGCGCTGCATCGCTGGACGTTCGAGGAGCACGTCCACGAAGAGGGCGACAGCTTCGACGAGCTGAGCGATATGGACGGGCCCGAGGAGGAGTTCCCCACGAACTGACGGATCGATCCTGTCCCTACACCTGCATGGGAGGCCGATGGGGACGTGCCCATTGTCTCCGTTAGGGCCTGGAACGTCCGGCGGCCCTGATTCTATCCAGCAGTGCGGCCAACTCCTTGACCTTTTCGGGATGTTCGGCGGCGAGGTTGTTGCGTTCGCCCAGGTCGCTCTGGAGATCGTAGAGCTGAGGCTGCGGGTCGTTGCCCAATTCGATGTTCACGTTGCGGTTGACCTTCGCGCCTTTGCTGGGGGCGATGTACTTCCAGCGACCCTGGATGATGGAGAGGGTTCCGGCGTGCTCGATGAGGTGGTCCCGGCCCGTCTGGGTTTTGCCCAGCAAGGCGCCGAGGACATCGAAGCTGTCAGGGGCGGCGTCGGCGGGCAGCTGGCGGCCCGTCAGGGCGGCCAGCGAGGCGGGCAGGTCGATCTGGCAGACGAGGGCGTCGGAGGTGCCCGGGCGCAATTGGTTGGGCCAGCGGACGAGGAAGGGCACGCGGGTGCCGGCGTCGAAGGCGCTGTACTTTCCGCCTCGCAGGGGGCCGGAAGGCTTATGCGTGCCGAGTTTCTCCACCGCCTGGTCCTGGTATCCATCGTCGACGACGGGACCGTTGTCGCTGGTGAAGATCACCATGGTATCGTCGGCGAGGTTCAGGCGGTCGAGCGTCTGGAGGATCTGGCCCGTGCACCAGTCGAGCTGGAGGATGACGTCGCCGCGCGGGCCGAGGCCGCTCTTGCCGGCGAAGCGGGGATGCGGGACGCGCGGGACATGGATGTCGTGGGTGGAGAAGTAGAGGAAGAAAGGTTCTTCCTGATGCTGCTCGATGAAGTCCGTGGCTTTGGCGGTGATCGTGTCGGCCATGTCCTCGTCGACCCAGCGGGCGGATTTGCCGCCTTTCATATAGCCGATGCGGCTGATGCCGTTGACGATGGTCTGATCGTGGCCGTGACTGGGGTGCATCTTGAGCAGTTCGGGATGGTCTTTGCCGGTGGGCTCGTCGCCGACAGGCTTACCGAAGCTGACCTCGATCGGATCGCTGGGGTCGAGCCCGACGACATTGCGGTTCTCCACATACACGCAGGGGACGCGGTCGCCGGTGGCGGGGATGAGGAAGCAGTAGTCGAAGCCGATATCGAGCGGACCGGGCTGGATCGGGCCATTCCAGTCCAGGGGCTGGCCCTGCGCGCCCAAGCCCAGGTGCCACTTGCCGACGACGCCGGTGGTGTAGCCGGCCTGTTGCAGCAGGGAAGGCAGGGTGGTGCGACCCGGTTCGATGATCATGCGTGCGTCGCCAGGGGCGATGCCGGTGCCCTTGCGTCGCCAGGCGTATTCGCCCGTCAGCATGGCGTAGCGTGAGGGCGTGCAGGTTGCGGAGGCGGAATGCGCGTGGGTGAAACGGACGCCTTCGGCGGCGATGCGGTCGATGTGGGGCGTCTGGAAGCTCGTCGCGCCGTAGCAGGCGACGTCGCCATAGCCGAGGTCGTCGGCGTAGATTAGGACGACGTTCCTGGGGCGCTTGGGCTGCGCGGCTCGCAGGGACGTGGGGGTCAGTGCAGTCGCAGCGCCGAGGGCGAGCGATTTCATGAATGTGCGACGGGACATCGTATGTGAAGGCATGCGCTGATCTCCGATGAAAAGAACCCACGTGAATTCAGCCGAATCGAGACAATGGGACCATTGTGGCGGGCGTAGCCGCATAAGCCAAGGAAAAAACGTGGTTCGTCATGACGCCATAAGGTGCTGTCAAGGTCGGTATGCCCTTACGGGCACACTACGAACCTGTATGCCCTTACGGGCACACTACGAACTCGTATGTCCTCACGGGGACACTGCAAACTGGTATGGTCTTGCGGGCATACTGCGGACGGGGCAAACGTTGGGTTGCGTGGGGGCGATGGGCGTGCTATGTATACGCGAATGGACACGGATGTCAAAGATGGTTCGGTGGACGGCGCGGGCGCGCGCGAGGGGGCATCGTGCCGGGAGAGACTGGCGCTGTGGCGTCTGGACCTGGCGCGGGAACTGGCGGATTATTCGCAGCGGGAGATGCGCTGGTCTTGGGTGCGGCTAGGGGCCTTTGCGGGTGCGGTGGCGGCGGTCGCAGCGGCGGCGCTGGTGTGGGGCTTTGTCGCAGCGATGCTCGCAGCGATTCCGGCGGTGGGGGTGTTTCGCCTGGCGATCGTGCGGCACCTGCGATGGAAAGGGCGACGCAGTGCGACCGAGCGAATGCTTGTGGTGGTCGACGAATCGCTGAGGCATCCGGTGGAGGAGGGCAAGCCCGTTCGGGAGTGGCGGTGCCCGCGCGATCCGGAGGAGAAGCAGGCGGCGTTGCCTGTGGCCCTCGACGCGGGCCCGGTCTGGCTGCTGACCGAGCAGGAGTTGGACGATCTTGATCTCTACGCAGCGCCGGTGGGGATCTTCGGGCTCTTGAATCGGACGTCGACCGAGCCCGGCGCCCGGCGGCTGCGCGACATGCTGAACGGTCCGTGTCTGTCGGGCGAATGCATCGAGCGGCGGCAGCGGGCGGTTCGCTGGCTGGAGGAACACGACCGGCAGCGAGTCGAGGTGATGGCGTCGGTCGTTCCGTTGCGGGGTCAGTCGGGGCGGCTCGATGCCCTGGTCGAGCGTCTGCACCTGGCGGAAGCCAGTCCGTATGGGAGGGCGTCGAAGCGCATCCGGATCTGGTCGGTATTCAGCGGGCTCTTCTTTGTTTTCGCTCTGGTTGCGATTCTCCTCAGTCATTATGATTGGTTTCGGGGGATCGTGCTGCTGATCGGGGTCAACGCGCTGATCCTGCGGGTGAACAAGGAGATGTTCGCGTGGTTTCGGGAGGCGGTGCTGCCGCTGGTGCGGTTGACCTCCGTGTTGCGGGGGCTGCTGGCGGTGGCGCGGAGCGGCGAGGCGCACCTGGCGGGCGAGACCGACCTCGGCGTACTGAAGCAGCGTTTCGAGAAGGTGGTCGGCGAGGCGCAGATTCCCGCGCTGTGCGAGCATCTGGGCTGGATGGCGCTGGGCGGGTTGGCGCGCACTCTTCTGAATCTGGTGGTGTTCTACGATCTTCATGTGTGCGAGGCGATCGTGCGGCGGGTGGTTTCGGGGCGGCAAACGCTGCTGGAGGGGCTGGCGGCGATGGCGGAACTCGAGGCGCTGGCCAGCCTGGCGTGTTTCGGCGCCGAGCGGGAGGGCATGTGCTATCCGGAATGCGTCGATGAGACGGGGGTGTCGATCGTGGAAGGTCGGCATCCGCTGATCCCGCGCGGGCAGGTGACGGCCAACGGCGTACTGCTGAGCGAGGCGACGCGGGTGTGGGCGATCACGGGGCCCAACGCGGCGGGCAAGAGCACGTACCTGCGGATGGTGGGGGTCAACGTGCTACTGGCCCAGATCGGCTCGGCGGTCGCGGCGGCGGAGATGACGCTGTCGCCGATGCGGCTGCTGACGGACGTGCGGATTCGCGACGATCTGGCCCGACACGAGAGCTATTTTCTCTCGGAGGTGCGGAGGCTGCGTCGGATGGTGGTCGATAAAGGTGGCGGAACGCGCCTGCTGGGACTGATCGACGAGCCGTTTCGGGGGACGAATTCGTCAGAGCGAACGGCGGCGGGGATCGCCCTGGCCGAGCACCTGCTGAATTCGGGCAATCTCTTTCTGCTGGCGACGCACGAGGAGACGCTGGCGCAGACGGCAGCCGCCTCCGAGACGGCGGAGAATCACCACTTCCAGGAGCACCTGACCGAGGAGGGGATCACCTTCGACTACCTGCTGTATCCGGGCCCGGCCAACACCAAGACCGCCATCCGCATCCTCCAACAGGAACGGTATCCGCAGAGCTTGCTCGACCGGGCGCGGCAACTCATGCAGTCGTGAACTGACGCTCACCAGATGTGCGGGAGGAGGCGGTAGGGGGTTTGGGCGGCGAAGAAGGTGCCGATGACGACGGTCCAGCCGGACTTGTCGAGGCGTGTTCTGTTGTCTTGAGCGGGTGCCTGCGCCATGGGATCTTTCACTGGGAGAGGTGCGCTACCGGGCGGGTGGTATTGACGCAGTGGCGGCAGATGGAATCCGCCGGCAGAGTGCCGGCGAGCAGGCTGAGGCGGAGGTGCCGGTAGGCCCTGCCGGCCCAGATCTCGTGGAAAGGGGTCTGCGTGATGTTGCCGAGCGGCAGATCCCCATCGACATCCATGCAGCAGGGTACCACGGTTCCGTCGGCGAGGATGCAGCCGTGGCGAAACGGCGCGGCGCAGGGCTTGTAGCCGTCGGCAGGGGTCGCCTCCGGCACACGGCGGTCTTTCACCCGCCCGTGCCAGGTCATGTACTCGACGACGTTGACGTCGTCGATGCCGCTGGCGGTCCATTCGCGGATGAACGCCTGGATGCGTTCCTCGGTTTCCTTCATGCGGATGATCTCGATGGAGGCGTGGGGACCAGTGCCCGTTTGCTCGCGCAGGGTCAGGAATCGAAGCAGATTGGATCGGACGTGATCAAATTTGGCGGGTGGGCGCAGCCTTTCGTAGATCTGGGCGGAGCATCCGTCGAACGAGAAGGAGATCGACGTCAGCGGCGAGGCGAGGATCTTGTGGGCCATCTCTGCGGTCAGCAAGGTCGCGTTGGTGTGGATCATGGTCCGGCACCGCTGCGCGGAGGCATAGTCGATCATGTCGAAGAGGTGGTCGTGGAGGAGGGGCTCGCCGGAGAGATAGAGCTTGATCAGCGGGCGGGCATCACATACGTCGTCGATGAGACGACGGAACAGCGGCATCGGCATGCCGGCCCGGGGTCGCTTCAGTCCGTTGGACTGGGGGCACATGATGCAGCGCAGGTTGCACCGGCGCGTGACGTCCAGCCAGTAGACTGAGGGCATCGGGGGAATATAGTAGTCCATCAGCTCGCTGATGTTGTTCCACAGGGTCATACGTCACCCCCTGCGAAATCGCGCGGACACAGGTGACGCCCGTCTGCCCACACCGACAAGAGGATTCTCCGAGAGCGCATCCGGCCGGCCCGGCGGGCGAACCGATTCGCAATACGTCCTGCTTCGGCCTTGTTGGTCGTCCTGGATTTCACCTGACGTCTCCACAAAGGCCCCTCCGTCAGTATAGCGGAGAGCTGTTGGTGCGCCTACGTGGAAGTCCGGGCATTGGTCGGGCAGGCGAGGATCTGGGGGGGCAAGCTTTGCCTGTGGGGCCGATGGGCTCGACCAGTGCGCAGAAATAATCGCAGAGCCGCTCGGCGGTGTATGACCAAGCGGCCCTGGTATGCCATAACGTCAGTGCGTGAATGCGTTTACTGTTCTACGGCGGCGCGACGGCGAGCGAACCGGCATGCCTGTCCGCGCTCATGGGTCGAATTCGACGGAGGCTACGCAATGCCCAGTTCGGCCTTCAACTGATTCTCGGCCTCTTTCCAGTTCTGCTCGTCCTGGCCGGGCGGACAACCCTTCTGCTGCCAGATGACTTCGGCGCGCTGCGCGATCTGATCATGAGTCAGCATGGGTTGCGGCTGAGGGGCCTTGGTTGTCTTGCGTTCGCTTCCCTTGGTATTGGTGGCGCCGACGCCTGGCACCTTTTTTTCGCCCCGTCGAACACTGCGTGCGACGGCGGTGTTACCACTCTTCTGGGCTTTCTTGCCAGCCATTGCGAATCCTCCTTTGACCCAAATGGAGACTCTGTCCGTCATTCCCTATATCTCAGTCGTATTTTCTCGGCCCTCCCGAACCGGGCCACTGTTGCCTATTTCGTTGCGTACGGTCCGACGGGAGGTCGCGTTCGTGCGTTCAGTTCCGCGATGTCACAAATCCCGAATCCACGGCTCCAGGGCGGAGATTCCGGTGCTTGTGACGCTGCCCACCGGCTGGGGACGGTGCCACGGACAGTGGCGACCACAGCGGGCGAATTGGGAGTATAGCGGGTGGGGTTTGGGGTGTAAAGCGGGATTGTCGAGGCGGGTGCAGGAATCGGAGGCCGGCAGAAGGAGGCTTTTTCTCCGGCACCGGCGGGCGTCGGGCCCGTAACGAGAACAGAGGGCCGCAGATAGCGTCGTGCGGTTTCTCAATCGAAGGCCTGGAAAACAAAGGAGATTGACGATGACGACGTTGGCTCAGAAGAAATGCGTGCCCTGCAAAAAGGGTGGCGAACCGCTGAAAGGCGAGGCACTGCAACGGTACGTCGATGAGTTGGACTCGGACTGGGACGTGGTGGACGAGCATCATTTGGAGAGGGAGTTCAGCTTTGACGATTTTCGACAGGCGCTGGATTTCGTCAACCAGGTGGGCGAGCTGGCGGAGCAGGAGGACCACCACCCCGATCTCTACCTGACCTACGGGAAGGTCAAGATTGAGCTATGGAGCCACAAGGTGGGCGGTCTGCACGAGAACGATTTTGTGCTTGCGGCGAAGATTGACGGTCTGTAGGTAGAGGTCGGTTTTGCCTTTGGGAGTCAGCAGACGAAGGATTCGGTTGCGAAGGAGCCGTGAAGATGGGCAAAGTGGCGTGGGGAGTGCTCAGTACCGCTAGAATCGGTTGGCAGAAGGTGATTCCTGCGATGCAGCGCGGCAAGTACAGCCAGGTGGTGGCGATCGCGTCTCGGGACCTGTCCCGGGCCCAGAAGGCAGCGGACGCGCTGGGGATCGACAAGGCGTACGGCTCTTACGAGGCGTTGCTGACGGACCCTGAGATTCAGGCGGTATATATCCCGCTGCCCAATCACCTGCACGTGGAATGGTCGATCCGGGCGCTGGAGGCGGGCAAGCACGTGTTGTGCGAGAAGCCGGTGGCGCGGGATGCATCTGAGGCGCAAGGGCTGGCGGAGGCGGCGGCGCAGCATCCGGACCTGAAGGTGATGGAAGCCTTCATGTATCGTTTCCATCCGCAGTGGCTGGAAACGAAGAAACTGGTGGTGGAGGGGCGAATCGGGCGGCTGCGGACGATCCAGAGCTTCTTCTCGTACTACAACACCGACCCGGCGAACGTCCGGAACCAGCCGGAAATCGGTGGGGGCGGGATGCTGGATATCGGCTGCTACTGTATTTCGCTGTCCCGGTTTCTGTTCGATGCGGAACCTCAAAGGGTCTTCGGGATCGTCGAATACGACCCCGATCTCAAGATCGACCGACTGGCGTCGGGCATCCTGGATTTCGGAGGGGACACTTCGACCTTCACCTGCTCGACGCAGGTCAGTCCCTATCAGCGGGTCCATGTGTTCGGGACGGAAGGGCGGGTGGAGATCGAGATCCCGTTCAACGTGCCGCCCGAAAAGCGGTGCCGGATCTGGCATCGGGACGAAGCGGAACTGCGCGAGATTCGCCTGGTCAAGGCGAACCAGTACACCCTTCAAGGCGACTTGTTTTCGCAAGCGATCCTGGATGATACGGATGTCCCCACTCCTCTGACGGACGCGGTCGCCAACCTGCGGGCGATCGACGCGCTGTTCGAGAGCGCTCGAAGCGGGACCTGGCAGGCGCTGTAGGCCGTCCGTCCCGTCGATCGCGATGAAATGTGCAGACGGCGCTTGAATCGGCGCTGCGCATCACTACAATCGCACCGAGAGTCACTGGGGCTAAGGATGTGCCGGCGCCGACGGGTGAGCCTTCCGGAGCGGATTGCGTCGCGGCGTGTGGCAGGATGCTAGGGAGGCTGGAGGTGCTGCCGACGCTCGCTCGCTGGATGGATGCGGTCAACGGGATCGTGTGGGGCCCGACGATGATCGTGCTGCTGATCGGTACGGGTCTCTATCTGACGATCCGTCTGCGATTCATCCAACTGCGTCGCTTCAAGCATTCGGTCGATTGCATCTCGGGTGAATACGACGATCCGAACGAGCAGGGGGATATCTCGCATTTCCAGGCGCTGTGTGCGGCGCTGTCGGCGACGATCGGGACGGGCAACATCGCGGGGGTCGCGACCGCCATCGCGCTGGGCGGACCGGGGGCGGTCTTCTGGATGTGGGTGACGGCGCTGGTGGGCATGGCGACGAAGTTCAGCAGTTGCTCGCTGGCGGTGCGGTATCGGGTGATCCATCGTGACGGCAGCGCCTCGGGCGGGCCGATGTATTTCCTGGAGCGCGGATTGGGCCTGCGCTGGCTGGGTGCGATCTTCGCGCTGTTTGCCGGGCTGGCGTCGCTGGGCATCGGCTGCGCGGTTCAGTCCAATTCCGTCGTCGACGGGCTGCTGAGTGTGACGCCGGTGTCGTGGCAGGAGACGAAATTCGCGGTGGGCCTGCCCCTGGTCGGCGGAATAGCGGTGCTCAAGCCCATCCTGGGGGTGATTCTGGCGATTTGCGTGGGCATCGTGACGATCGGCGGCATCCGACGGATCGCCTCGGTGGCGTCGCGCGTGGTGCCATTCATGTGCGCGATCTACGTGGGCGGTGCCCTGGTCGTCCTGGCCAAGAACATCACGCTGATCCCCGAGGCGTTCGGACAGATCTTCCATTATGCGTTCGCGCCGATGGCAGTGGGCGGCGGCTTCTTTGGGGCGGTGCTGGCGCAGACCGTGCAGAAGGGCGTGGCGCGCGGGGTGTTCAGCAACGAATCGGGTCTGGGCTCGGCGCCGATCGCGCACGCGGCGGCCAAGACGCACGAGCCGATCCGTGAGGGCTACGTCGCCATGCTGGAGCCGTTCATCGACACGCTCGTAATTTGTACGTTGACGGCGCTGGTGATCGTGACGTCGGGGCTCTGGCAGGTCCGCAGCGAGACGGGGGAGTTGCTTTATGGACCCGGCGGGCGGGGTCTGCCGACGGAGATGGAGGTGGACGGGCGGATGAAGCAGGTGGTGGGCACGGTGGGCGCGACGCGCGAGCCGATTCTGGACGAGGCGGGCAGTCCCTACGAGATTCCCACGGGGGCGCCGCTGACCGCCCGTGCGTTCGAGCACAGCCTGCCGGGCTATGGGCATATCATGGTGGCGGTGTCGCTGGTGTTCTTCGCCTATTCGACGATGATCGCGTGGTCGTATTACGGCGACCGCTGTTTCGAGTATCTGCTCGGTCGACGGGCGGTGACGCCCTACCGGTATATATTCTGCGTGTTTGCCGTCCTCGGGGCGATCGGCGGATTGAATCTGGTCTGGACGGTCGCCGACAACCTCAACGCCCTGATGGCCATCCCCAACCTGGTCGGCCTGCTCGGTCTCAGCGGCATCATCGTCGGCGAATCGAAGGACTACATCCACCGCTGCATTGCCCCACCTACGCGAAATGATGTATGAGAGGAGTCTGCTATGAGATCGCGTGTTCTGTTGGTTACGATGCTGACATGCAGCCTGGGGGCGGTCGATGCGCGGGCGCAGAGCGTGGAACGACCCCGGCCCGAGGCGTGGAAGGGCCTGGTCTACGGCGGACGATTCATGGATCGATTTCTGCCGATGCCGGTCCAGGGGCCGTTGACCGCGGAGACCTGGGGGGCCGAGAATGTGATCCCCCGTTACATCGACAACGGGATCGAAGATCGGCAGTGGTCGTATTGGGGCGGCAATGCCGTGCCGGGTCCGGACGGACGGTACCACCTCTTTGTCTGTCGGTGGCGTGAGGATTCGCCTCGGGGGCACCACGAGTGGTCGCGCTCCATCGTGGTGCACGCGGTGGCAGAGCGCTCGACCGGGCCGTACAAAGTCCAGGATACCATCGGGTCGGGACACAACCCCGAGGTCTTTCAACTTGCCGACGGCAGGTACGTCGTCTACGTGATCAACGGGTACTATATTTCGGACGGTGTGGATGGTCCCTGGGAAAAGGGCCAGTTCGAATTCGATCCTCGCGATCGGCGCATCATCGAAGGACTCTCGAATCTCTCCTTTGCCCGGCGTGAAGATGGCTCGTATCTGATGGTATGCCGGGGTGGCGGCATCTGGTTCAGCCAGACGGGGATCTCTCCCTACTATCAGGTGACGGACCGTCGCGTGTATCCGCCGGTCGAGGGGAACTTCGAGGACCCGGTCGTCTGGCGGACGCCCATCCAGTACCACATGATCGTCAACGACTGGCGCGGGCGCATCGCCTACTACCTCCGGTCAAAGGACGGCATTCACTGGAAGGTCGAGCCCGGGGAAGCCTACATGCCGGGCATCGCGCGCTACGAAGATGGCACGGTGGTGGACTGGTTCAAGTACGAGCGCATCAAGGTGTTGCAGGATCGGCACGGGCGGGCCACGCAGGCACATTTTGCCGTCATCGATGTGTTGAAGAATGACGACAAGGGTAGTGACAACCACAACTCCAAGCATATCTGTATCCCCCTGACGGCGGGGCGGCTTCTGACGATTCTCGACGCCGAGCCCATTACGGCCGAGACGAGGCGTATCCGGGTCAAGATCGCGGCCGAGGAGGATTTCAATCCGCATACGGATATGGACCTCACTGCGTTACGATTCGGCGCCTCCGAAGAAGTAAACTTCGGTCGAGGTTGCAGGGTGGCCCGGGTGGCGACCGCGGGGCGGGACCTGATCGTTACCTTCGACGGCGTCGGCAACGGCCTCACGGAGGACCACTTTGCCGCCAAGCTGCTGGGCCGGACACGCGAGGGCAAGCTGTTGTTCGGGTACGCACGTTTGCCGGGGGTGGACTACCTGGAGCCCGCGCTGTCGGCACGCATGCCGCGATTCGCCGCCAGCGAAAACGGCTTTGACATCCGCGTCGAGGTCCAGAACTTTGGCCAGGTTGCCTCCGGTCCGGCTGCACTCCAGGTCAGCTATCGGGACGGCGAGCGGTCCGTGACCGTGGCCGATGGACAGATTCCGGCCCTGAAGCCATTCGAGAAACAGACCGTGCAGATGACTTGTGGCCAACTCTTTGAGCGGGGCCGGGAGTACAGCCTGGCGGTTACGATTGGCCCGGAGGCACAGCAGGCGGTCATACTGGAGGGTCGCGCCACGCCGGCGCCCTGACGGTCGAAATTGCCAAACGACAAGCGACAGACACACCGGCCATGTTGGCATGTTGTCGCGTACCTTTTCGTAGCGACGTCCTGAGGCGTCAAGGTTGTCGTGACCGACAATGACCGTTCACATCCCTGGTGAGGGCGTGAGGTACTCCCGGTTGTCTAGACCTAAATCTTAGTTCTTTAAGGTCGTATTCTGTAGTAGTAGCATCTTCTTTCTTTTTGCTTCTTTTTCTTTCTTGTTAGCTGCGGTTACATTGTTGCTTTCGCCGCCGGCGAGCCCGAAGTGGACCTCGGCGGGCGTGTGATAGCCCAGGCTCTGGTGCGGACGAGCGGTGTTGTAGAAGCGGAAGTACTTGCCCAGGCCCGCCCGCGCTTCATCGACGCCTTCGTAGTCCTTCAGGTAAACGTCCTCATACTTGACGGTCCGCCAGAGCCGCTCGGTGATGTTGTCGAACGCCCGGCCGCGACCGTCCATGCTGATCGAGACGCCCGCTTCGGTCAGCGCATCGATCCAGCTGCCGCTGGTGAACTGGCTGCCCTGGTCCGTATTGACGATTGCCGCCCTGGCACGCCGCATCGCCTCCCGCAACGCCTCCACGCAGAACCACGCCTCCAGCGTCGTCGAGAGACGCCACGACAGCACGTACCGGCTGAACCAGTCCAGGATCGCCACCAGGTAGGCGAAGCCCTGCCGCAGGCGGATGTACGTGATATCCGAGGACCATACCTGGTTGATATGATCGATCCGCAGACCCCGCAGCAAATACGGATATACCCGATGCGCAGACCGCCCGGAACGCTCAACCGAGGCTTCGGATAGAGCGCCTCCAGGCCCATCAGCCGCAGCAAGCGACGCACACGATGGTGACCGATACGAAACCCTTGCCGCTGCAAACAGGCCATCATTCGCTCGACTCCGTAGAATGGCGTCGCCGTGTACTGCTCGTCGAGCCGTCGCATTATCAGCAGGTCCTCGGCCCTCGTCTCAGCCGGCCGGTAGTACAGCGTGCTGCACGGCACAGACAACAAGCGACATTGCTCTCGTACGCTCAAGGGGCACCCCACTGATTCGATCATCCCTCGACGCTGCTGGAGGGGCCAAGACCGAGCTTTTTTTTCCGGTACTCCACTTCCATCCGCAGCCGCCCGATCTCTTCATAGAGCCGGGCCTCCCGCTGGCGGTGGTCCTCGGCCTTCACCTGCCGGGCATCGGACAGCACCTCCGGCAGACGCGCCAACGCCTGCGACTTCCACTTGTCGACCTGCGAGGGGTGGATCGCGTGCGCACTGGCGATCTCGTTGACCGTCTTGTGACCTTCCATCGCCTCGATTACCACCCGCGTCTTGAACGCACCGCCGTGACGCCTTCGCTGTGTCATGATACCCTCCTGTCGGACGCTACCCTACCACAGCAACA
>NPIE01000579.1_pt3 | contig 62061 bp, 63 predicted proteins | sample 8637661 | NCBI WGS metagenome assembly NPIE01 (sample SAMN07420842, study PRJNA396082) | bioreactor metagenome | isolation source: sample BA12 brine-fed electro-methanogenic bioreactor BA | place: Japan: Kochi | collected 2016-12-09 | reverse complement strand
AAGAAGGCAGCACCGAAGAAGGCGGCACCGAAGAAGGCGGCGCCGAAGAAGACGACGCCGAAGAAGGCGGCTCCGAAGAAGGCGGCACCGAAGAAGGCGGCTCCGAAGAAGACCGCGACCGGGGAACGGCTCCGCGCCTCCCTGCAGCGCGCCGCGGCGCGTGAGCGGGCCGCGAAGGAGCGGATGAAGGAGATCCGACGCGCGGCCACCGAGAAGGAGCGGGCGCTCAGGCAGAAGATTCGCGACCTGACCACGGAGTTCCGCAACCAGCTCAAGTCCGCGGAGCAGGCTGCCTATCAGAAAGCCCGCGAGGCGCTGGAGCGGGAGACGGCCCGCAAGAACGCCTCCCGGCAGAGGATGCTGGCCCAGGCCGAGGCGGCCTTCGAACGTCAATACGCGCGCAAGCAGAAGAAGCCGGCGACGACCCGATCAACCCGCCGACGCAGGGCGAAGACCTGACCCCCGGGTGAGTCGCCGATCAAGGCCCGGCCGGAGGCGGGACCGGCAAGCGCCGTCCCGGCCGGGGCGGCGCCGGGACTGTCCATGAATCCGTGTTTTCCACTCCCGCGATACCCGTTCCCCGGTCCGGATGCCGCCGTAGCCCCGCTTTTTCCCCTGTCTGCCCAGACACCTCGGCGTTGCGGTTCCGTATCCGCACGAATCACCATCCGCCGGTTGACATGTGGCAGCTTTTTGCACATCCCGCCCCGAACCGTCATGGAACGGTCACGCATCGGAATCGGGCCCCCGGGGTTTGATGATAATGCGAGTGTAACTTGTTGATTTCTGTCTGAACCATTCGGTCGGTCAAATTTTGACCAATTTGTTGCGGCCGACCGGCTGACGGGCAGTTGCGTCATGTTTCCGCAAGGCATCCACAAAGTTATCCACAGGATTTGTGGACAACAGCGATGTGTGCGGTGAAAGGCGTTGCCGGCAGTGGCCTGCCGCGCATCCGGGGGTGCTGCCGGCGTACCCGGAAAGTGTGCGACCCCGACATTCCGGCGCCGGCGCAAACGGCAGCCGGGCAGCGGGCGAGCCGCGATCCGGTCAGCGGTTCCATTCCCTGACGTAGCGAATGATGAGCTCTGCCACCGCCTCCGGTTCGTTGATGGAGAGGCTGGGGATGGAGGGGGGCGGATCGATCACCCCGTCGTGGGCGATGGCGATGATGGAGTCGTCGTCGGGGTAGAGCAGCGGCTTGCCCAGCACGGGGCGGTGCAGTTCGATCTTGGGGAAGCGCAGGTGGCGGAATCCTTCCACCAGCACCAGGTCGAGCCGGCCGAGATCCAGTTGCCCGATGAGCGCATCGAGCGCCGGGTCGCTGCCGCACTCGGGAGTCTCCCGGATGAGCGCCCAGCGGTGGCGCGAGGCCACCAGCACCTGGCCGGCGCCCGCCTGGCGCAACTCGTAGCTGTCCTTGCCCGGATGGTCGATGTCGAAGTGGTGATGGGCGTGCTTCACCAGACCCACCCGCAGTCCCGCCGCGCGCAGGCGGGGCAGCACGGCGCACAGCAGCGTGGTCTTGCCCGTGCCGCTCCAGGCGGCGAAGCCCAACAGCGGCACGGGGGCGTCGAGATCACTCATGTGGTAGCCGTTTCCTCGGTCGTGTGGTGAGCCGCCAGGCGATCGTCGTCGGCGGGTGCATTGAGATTCCCGAAGGCGGCCGGGCAGTCGGAGAAATCGGCCTGCGCGGGCTGCTGCGAATCCAGCCAGCGGTAGACGGCCCGACCGCCGCCGGCGAGAAAGGCGTCAAGGTCGACCAGCAACTCCCGCCGCAGCAGGAGGAACAGTGGCTGCAGGCGCGCGCCGTCGTGGGCGACGGCAAGGGGGCGGTGTTGTGCCGCGCAGGCCGCCAGGAGGCGCTCCGCCAGGTCGGTGGGCAGGTGTGGCGTGTCACAGGGGGTGACCAGCAGCCACCGGGTCCCCGCCATGGCGCCGGCGCTGGCGATGCCTGCCAGCGGGCCGGGGAAATCGGGCGTGGCATCGGCGACGACCGGGTAGCCCAGGCCGGCATAGCGCTCACGGTTGCGGTTGGCGCTGATGACGATGGTCTCCACCTGGGGCCGCAGGCGGTCCACCACGTGCGCCACCAGTGGGCGTTCCGCCAGCGCCACCAGCCCCTTGTCGCGGCCGCCCATGCGGGTGCCGCGCCCGCCGGCGAGGATGATGCCCGTGATGTCGCATGTAGCCATGGTGTTGATTTTACATTGCCCTGCAGGGTGTAGAGAGGCAACATTCTAACCAGAGCGGACCGCTGTAGCGACGTTGCCGACGGTCACCCGGTGAAGCACCGATGGCGGGTGACCACGGCGGCCTTACAACAATACAACACAAAGCGGGGCGGGCATGGGCCAGGAGATCAGTACGAGCCGGTTCCGGCGCCAGGATTTCGAGCAGTTCGGGACCCGGCTCGCCGAGGAGACGGTGCTGCTCGGGACATGGTTCCGGGAGGCGCGTTTCGACACCACCGGTTGCGTGGCGGGATTCGAGCTGGAGGCGTGGCTGGTGAGCGCCGACGGACGGCCCGCGGCCATGAATGCCGAGTACCTCGATGCGCTCGGCAGCCCGCTGGTGGTTCCCGAACTCTCCGTCTACAACGTCGAAATCAATACCCGTCAGCGGCCGCTGGAGGGCGCGGCGCTGGGGCGGATGCGCGATTCCCTCGACGCCATCTGGGCCCGGTGCAACGAGGTCGCGTCCCGCTTCGGCTCCAGGCTGGCCATGATTGGCACCCTGCCCAGCCTGCGCGAGGAGGATCTCGGGCTGCACAGCATGTCCCCCCTGCAGCGCTACCGCGCCCTCAACGAGCAGGTGCTGCGGCTGCGCCAGGGACGGCCCCTGGAACTGGAGGTGCGCGGCGCGGAACTGCTCCGCATCCGCCAGCCCGATGTGATGCTGGAAGCGGCCACCACCTCTTTCCAGCTCCATCTGCAGACCCCGGAAGCGTCCGCCGCGCGCCTGTTCAACGCCTCGGTGGTGGCCGCCGCGCCCACCGTGGCGGTGGCCGCCAACTCGCCGTTCCTGTTCGGCCGCGAGCTGTGGCAGGAAACCCGCGTACCGGTATTCGAGCAGGCGGTGGCGGTGGGCGGGGAGGAGGCCGGCGGCGGTCCCAACCCGCGGGTCACCTTCGGCAGCGGCTATGTGCGCGAGAGCCTGTTCGAGTTGTTCGCCGAGAACCGGGACTGCTACCCTGTGCTCCTGCCCATGTGCGAGTCCGAGCCGCCCGAGCGGCTCTACCACCTGCGGCTCCACAATGGCACCATCTGGCGCTGGATCCGGCCGCTCATCGGCTTCGACGGGGACGGCACGCCGCACCTGCGCATCGAGCACCGGGTCATCCCCGCCGGTCCGAGCGTTCCGGACGCCATCGCCAACGCCGCCTTCTACTACGGTCTGGCGCAGGCGCTCGCCGCCGCACCCGAACCACCCGAGGCGCGCATCGATTTCCAGACGGCGCGGGAGAACTTCTACGCCGCCGCCCGCTACGGTCTGGCCGCCCAGGTGCGCTGGCTCGACGGGCGCGAGGTGCCGCTGCGCGCCCTGGTGCTGGAAACGCTTCTGCCGCTCGCCCGCAAGGGCCTGCAGCGGCTCGACATCGACCCCGGTGACACGGACGAGTGCCTGGATATCATCGAGGCCCGCACCCGCACCGGGCGCACGGGCGCCCAGTGGCAGCTCGACTATGTCGCCCGCCATGGACGCGACATGGAGGCCCTCACCCTGGCCTACCTCGAGCACCAGCAGCAGGGACTGCCCGTGCATGAATGGGGAGTTTTATGCTGAACGTCATCGACCAGCTGCCGCCGGGGCTGCTGGATGTGGATCCGCTCGATCTGCATCGCGTGCTCGACGGCCCGACCCTGATCCATCTTCCCGGGCGCCGGGAACAGCCGCTGTTCATCTCCACCCTGCTGCACGGCAACGAGGTCAGCGGCCTGCTGGCCCTGCAGGCGCTGCTGCGCCGCTACGTGGGGGTGGAGTTGCCGCGGGCGCTGTCGGTTTTCATCGGCAACGTCGCCGCCGCCCGCGACGGGCTCCGTCACCTGCCCGGACAGCCCGACTTCAACCGCATCTGGAAGCCCGGTCCCACCCCGGAGCACGCCATGGCCCGCCGGGTTGTCGAGGAGATGCGTCCGCGCCGCCCTTTTGTCAGCGTCGACGTGCACAACAACACCGGGGTCAATCCCCACTACGGCTGCGTCAACCACCTGGACCACCGGTTCCTGCACCTGGCGGCGCTGTTCGGCCGTACCGTGGTCTATTTCACCCAGCCGGACACGGTGCAGTCGCGGGCCTTCGCCGAATTGTGCCCGGCGGTGACCCTGGAGTGCGGCAAGTCCCGCGACCCCCTGGGGGTGGAGCGGGCCACCGACTTTCTCGATGCCTGCCTGCACCTGGCGGCCCTGCCCGAGCACCCGGTGGCGGCCCATGACCTCGACCTGTTCCACACCGTGGCCCGGGTGGAGGTGGAACAGGGGCTGCGCTTCGGTTTCGGCGAGTGCGGGGAGTCCCTCTGCTTCCCGGGGGACATGGACCACCTGAATTTCCGTGAACTGCCGGCCGACACGGTGCTCGCCACCCGGCCCGAAGGGACCCGGGGGACGGGCCTCGTCGCCGTGGACGAGTCGGGGCGCAATGTGACCGCCCGCTACTTCGGCCTGGCCCAGGGCCAGGTCCGGCTGCTGCGCCCGCTCATGCCCTCGATGCTGACCCTCGACGCCACCGTGATCCGCCAGGACTGCCTCTGCTACGTCATGGAGCGCATCGACCCGGTCCAGGCCGCCGCCTCGGCTTGAGCCGCCCGGGACGTCCGCTCACCCAGCGGCCACGGAGCGGGGGACACGGCCATGCCCGCGCCCCGGTGAACCGCTGCGGGGACGTTGCCGGGGTGCAGGCGGGTATGCCCGGGAGACGGCCTCCGGTTGTCCGTTGCGGAATCCGCGCCGGCCCTGCCATGACCCGCACATCTCTCTGCGCCCTCTGTGTCCTCTGCGGCAGTCCGCAGGGTCCCGGTAATCGGTCAGGTGGCGGCCCCGGGGCGTCGCGGTTAAAATGATCCGCTTTCCTCTCCGCTTGCGACGACCCGATACCATCATGACCACTGTCACCCGCTTCGCGCCCAGTCCCACCGGCTACCTCCATGTCGGCGGCGCGAGAACCGCCCTCTTTTCCTGGCTCCATGCCCGCAAGCACGGCGGCCGGTTCGTCCTGCGCATCGAGGACACCGACCTGGAGCGCTCCACCATCGAGTCGGTGAACGCCATACTCGAGGGAATGACCTGGCTGGGGCTCGACTACGACGAGGGCCCCTTCTACCAGACCCATCGCTTCGGCGAGTACCGGGCGGTGGTGGACAAGCTGCTGGCGGAGGACAAGGCCTACAGGTGCTACTGCTCCAGGGAGCGTCTCGAGGCGCTGCGCGAGGAGCAGATGGCCAACAAGCTCAAGCCGCGCTACGACGGCCACTGCCGCCATCGCACCGACCATCCCGAGGGCCAGCCCTACGTGGTGCGCCTGAGGAACCCCCAGGACGGGGTGGTGGAGTTCGACGATCTCATCCGCGGTCGCATCACCATCAGCAACGACGAACTGGACGACCTGATCCTGCTGCGCAGCGACGGCAGCCCCACCTACAACCTGACGGTGGTGGTGGACGACGCCGACATGGGCATCACCCACGTCATCCGCGGTGACGACCACATCAACAACACCCCGCGCCAGATCAACATCCTGCGCGCCATGGGCCGGGACACGCCCAGCTACGCCCACGTGCCCATGATCCTGGGTCCGGACGGCTCGCGCCTGTCCAAGCGCCACGGCGCGGTCAGCGTCATGCAGTTCCGCGACGACGGCTATCTGCCGGAGGCGCTCATCAACTACCTGGCCCGGCTCGGCTGGTCCCATGGGGACCAGGAGATCTTCTCCCTCGACGAGCTGATCCAGAAGTTCGACGTCACCGATGTCAACAAGGCCGCCTCCAGCTTCAACATGGAGAAGCTGCAGTGGCTCAACCAGCACTACATCAAGAACGACGACCCGGCGCGCATCGCCCACCTGCTGAGCCCCCACATCGGGGCGCTGGGCATCGATCCCTGCGAGGGCCCGGCGCTCATCGAGGTGGTCAAGGCCATGCAGGAGCGGGCCAAGACCCTGGTGGAGATGGCCGAGCTGAGCGCCTTCTTCTACCGTGACTTCGAGGACTACGACGAGACCTCGGCGAAGAAGCACCTGCGCCCCGTGGCCCTGGAGCCGCTGGAGCGGGTCCGCGCCGCCCTCGCGGCCCTGCCCGAGTGGACCCCCGAGGCCATCCATGGCTGCGTGGCGGAGGTCTCCGCGGCCCTGGAACTCGGCATGGGGAAGGTGGCCCAGCCGCTGCGGGTCGCCGTCGTGGGCCGCGCCGCCTCGCCCGGCATCGACGTCACCCTCCACCTGGTGGGCCGGGAGGCGACCCTGCGCCGCGTCGACCGCGCCATCGGCTTCGTCAAGGGCCGCGCCGCCGAGGCGGGCAACTGAATCGATTGACCGCAGATTGACATGGATTGACGTGGATTGATTGGAGGCAGCGGGTGTCTGAGGGAAGGGAGAGGCCCTCCGCGTTGCGGTTTTTGCGCATGGCGCCGAATGGCCCCCTGACGAATCCACGCCAATCAACGCAAATCTGCGGTTGAAACAATCAAATGGAACCCCGGTCACCATGGCTGCCAACGAATCCGAAAAGAAGAGCAACTTCATCCGCCAGATCATCGACGCCGACCTGGCCGCGGGCCGGGTGCCGGGGGGCGTGGTGCACACCCGTTTCCCGCCGGAGCCCAACGGCTATCTCCACATCGGCCACGCCAAGTCCATCGTGCTCAACTTCGGCATCGCGCGGGACTACGGCGGCAAGTGCAACCTGCGCTTCGACGACACCAATCCCCACAAGGAGAACATCGAGTTCGTCGAGTCCATCAAGGAGGACGTGCGCTGGCTGGGCTATGACTGGGAGGGGCGGCTCTACTATGCCTCCGACTACTTCGAGAAGCTCTACGACTTTGCCGTGGAGCTGATCGGGAAGGGGCTGGCCTACGTCTGCGATCTCGACGCCGAGTCGATGCGCGCCCACCGCGGGACCCTCACCGAGCCGGGGAAGGAGAGTCCCTACCGCAACCGCGGCGTGGAGGAGAACCTGGACCTCTTCCGGCGCATGCGGGCCGGCGAGTTCCCGGACGGCAGCCGCACCCTGCGGGCGAAGATCGACATGGCCTCGCCCAACCTGAACCTGCGCGACCCGGTGCTCTACCGGATCCGCCACGGGGTGATTCACCACCAGACCGGCGCCGAGTGGTGCATCTACCCCATGTACGACTACACCCATCCGCTGTCCGACGCCATCGAGGGGATTACCCACTCCATCTGCACCCTGGAGTTCGAGGATCACCGCCCCCTCTACGACTGGGCGGTGGAGCACGTCAGCGCCCCGGCGCGCCCGCGCCAGTACGAGTTCGCCCGCCTCAACCTCCAGTACACGGTGATGAGCAAGCGCAAGCTCACCCGCCTGGTGCAGGAGGGCTTCGTCAGCGGCTGGGACGACCCGCGCATGCCCACCATCGCCGGCCTGCGCCGGCGCGGCTACACGCCGGCTGCGGTGCGCGATTTCTGCGAGCGCATCGGCGTCACCAAGTCCGACAGCACCACCGAGATGGGCGTGCTGGAGAACAGCGTGCGCGAGGACCTCGACCGCAGCGCCCCCCGGCGCATGGCCGTGCTGCGCCCGCTCAAGGTGGTCCTCACCAACTACCTGGCCCTGGCCGAGGAGTGGCTGGAAGCCGCCAACCACCCCAAGGATCCTGCCTTCGGCAGCCGCAGGATCCCCTTCTCCGCCGAGATCTGGATCGACCGTGACGACTTTCGCGAGGAGGCGCCCAGGAGCTACAAGCGCCTGGTGAAGGGGGAGGCGGTCCGTCTGCGCAACGCCTACGTCATCCGCTGCGACGAGGTGGTGAGGGAGCACAACGGCGAGATTTCCGAACTGCGCTGCACCTGCTTCCCCGAAAGCCTGGAGGGCAACCCCGAGGGCATCAAGCCCCGCGGCGTCATCCACTGGGTCTCCGCCCGGCACGCCGTCGACGCCGAGGTGCGCCTCTACGATCGGCTCTTCAGTCAACCCTTCCCGGGCAAGGGGGCGGAGGACTTCATCGAGCACCTCAACCCGGTCTCACTCCAGGTCCTGACCGGTTGCAAGCTCGAGCCCGTGCTCGCCGGCGCCGGGGCCGGCGACCGCTTCCAGTTCGAGCGCGAAGGCTACTTCTGCGTCGACAGCCGGGACAGCAGTGAGGGTGGCCTGGTATTCAACCGGACCGTCACGCTGCGGGACTCCTGGGCCAAGCAGGAGGGACGCTAGGGTAGTTGCCGGTCTCAGTTGCCGGTTGCCGGTTGCCGGTTGCCGAATCATTGCAAACCATTGTCACCGGCGTTTGCCGCCGCAGCCCCTGTCTGCCATATAGGGAGCGTACCGGTCCCGGTCGCGGGGGTGAGCGGATGGCCGGGCGGTTCCCGAAGATTCCAGGCGGGTGGACGACCATGCATATCCGGAAGGCGACCAGGGCGGACTGCCGTGCGCTCGCGGAGCTGGCGCTGCTGGCGGGCGAGGGCATTCCGGCCTTCTTCTGGGGGGAGGCGCGGCAGCCGGGCCAGGACATCAACATGATCGCGACCTATCCCGGCTACCGGGTCGTCGAGTGGCGCGCCGTCGTGCCCCGCCCGTGCCATCCCTATACGGGCGACCTCGTCCTGCTGACCCGGGCCGTGGCCTGACGCCGATGCCCAGATTCCCCGAATCCCGCGACGCCTGGCGTACGGAAGCCTTCGCGCAGACGCTGTGCCGGGAAATTGCGTGCCTCGGCCCCGCCGGTCTGCCGCTTGCGGAGCTGAGTCCCCGTGGCGGCTATGCCGATTTCGGCGCTGTCACGGCGACGGTCCTGGGCGCTGTGGAGGAGGGGGACTCCATCCGGGTCAACGTCGGCCTGTTCTACACCGAAACCGTGGGGAACTGCGGCTGCGGGGACGAGCCGATGGTGGAGAACGGCTACTGCGAGCTGCGGCTCCGTATTCGCAAGGCGACCGCCGAGGCGGCGTTCGAGGCCATGCCATGAGACGACTGCTGCTGCTGGTCCTGCTGGGGCTTGCCCTCTACCTGTCCTACGCGCTCTACCGGACCTGGGAGTGGGCCGGTGATGCCCATGGCCTGGTGACGCTCGCGGGAAGTGATGACTCCGGATTCACCCGCAACCCCCTGGACACCGGACGGACCCTCAGCCTGCTGACGCCGGGGAATGCCGTCTGGCTGCTGGAGAACACGGAACTCTTCTACGGACGCTGCACGGGCTTCCGCAGGGAGATGGCCGTCTGCGACATGCCGATGATCCTGTGGGCGGGGAGGGGGCTGGGCGGCTCGGTGGCGGGCGACGAGCGCCTGCATGAGCTGATCGGCCACTTCATCGCCCGTGGCGAGGCGGTCGATGCCTACTTCGAAGGCATGACAGCGCTGCACGAGGCAATCCTGTTCAACGACCGGGTTTACCTGGAGCGGGTCCTGGACGGCGGTGCCGATGCCGCGCTGCCCATCCGCCGCCCGGATTCCGCTGCCGATGGCCTGGATGCGGCCGGCTTCCTGGAACTGCTGGAGCAGAGACAGCCCTGCGAGCGGGCCTACATGTACCCGATTCTCGGCATCGAGGCGCCGGAGGACCGCTGCGCCGCGGTGCGGGCGATCGATTGAGTGGCTGAGTGCGGCGGGCGGGCTCGTGCGCCGGGTCCGCCCGGAACCCGGGAGGCGCTGGTGATGAAGGGAATCAATCCGCGTGTCAGCCGCTGGGCGGCCGCCCTGGCCGCGCTCCTTTGCCTGGCGCCGGTGTGCGCCGCCGCGGCGCGCGACGCCGGGCTCTCGCTCCACACCCTCGTCCACGACGGCAGGGAGCGAAGCTACTATCTCCATCTGCCCGCCGGCGCGGCCCGGCCGGAACGGCGGCCGGTGGTCATTGTGCTCCATGGCGGCGGCCGGACGGCCGGCGACGACCTGGCGCGGCGCACCGGCTACAACCGGATTGCGGATCGGGAGGGATTCATCGCCGTCTACCCCAACGGTGTCGGGGCGCGCTGGAACGACGGGCGGGGGCCGACCTTCCGGCAGGGGCGGGAGAGCGCGGCGGTGGACGACGTGGGCTTCATCGCCGGCCTCATCGACGCGGTGCTCCGGCGCTACCGTGGGGATCCGCGCCGGGTCTATGTCACCGGGCTCTCCAACGGCGGCATGATGACCCTGCGGCTCGGCTGCGAGCTCGGCCGGCGCCTGGCCGCCATTGCGCCGGTGATCGCCGCCATGCCGCTCGAGGTGCTGCGGAGCTGCCGGCCGGATGCCCCGCTGCCGGTGCTGGTGATGAACGGCACCGGGGATCCCCTGGTGCCGTGGGCGGGCGGAGCGGTGACCATCCTCCGCCAGAGCCGCGGCGAGGTGGCCTCCACCCCGGAGACGGTCCGGTTCTGGGTGGCGCACAACCACTGTCGGCCGGTGCCCACGCTCACCCGCCTGCCCGACCGGGACGCCCGCGACGGGAGCCGGGTGGAGGTGATCCGCTACACCAATCCGGACAACGGCTGCGAGGTAATCCTGTACCGGGTGGATGGGGGCGGGCACCACTTCCCCGGCAGCGACACGCCGGAGCTGCCCCGGCTGCTGGGGCGCAAGAACAACGACTTCGACGGGGCGGAGGCGATCTGGGCCTTCTTCCGGCGCCACGAGCGGCCGTAGGGCGCGGCGCCCGGTTCGGCCGCGGTCCTGGCGCCGGATTGCGGATGCGCCGCGACCGGGGGGCGCGCGGCCGCCGCCGGTCGCGGCAGGGCTCAGGCCGCCTGCCCGCGGTCGTGCTCCGCGTGGTAGGCGGCCAGCCGCTCCACCTCCTCCCTCGAACCCAGGATCACCGGTACCCGCTGGTGCAGGCTGGAGGGCTGGATGTCGAGGATGCGGTGGCGACCGGTGGAGGCGGCACCGCCGGCCTGCTCCACGATGAAGGCCATGGGGTTGGCCTCGTACATGAGCCGCAGTTTCCCCTCCAGCCCCCTGGCCCGCATCTTGGCGTCGTAGGGGTAGGTGAACAGGCCGCCGCGGGTGAGAATGCGGTGCACTTCCGCCACCATGGAGGCGATCCAGCGCATGTTGAAGTCCTCCCCGCGCGGACCCTCCCTGCCGGCCAGGCACTCCTCCACGTAGCGGCGCACCGGCGGCTCCCAGAAGCGCATGTTGGAGGCGTTGACGGCGAACTCCCGGGTGGCGGCGGGGATGGTCATCCTCGGGTGGGTGAGGATGAACTCGCCGATGTTCTGGTCCAGGGTGAAGCCGTTCACCCCGTTGCCCGTGGTGATTACCATCATGGTGGAAGGGCCGTAGAGGGCGTAGCCGGCGCACACCTGCTCGGTGCCGCGCTGGAGGAAGTCCTCGGCGGTGGGATTCACGCAGTTTCCCTTGCAGCGCAGGATGGAGAAGATGGTGCCCACGGAGACGTTCACGTCGATGTTGGAGGAGCCGTCCAGGGGATCGAAGGTGAGCAGGTACTTGCCCTTCGGGTAGTGGGACGGGATCGGGTAGACCGCCTCCATCTCCTCGGAGGCCATCGCGGCCAGGTGGCCGGCCCACTCGTTGGTCTTCAGGAACACCTCGTTGGAGATGACGTCCAGCTTCTTCTGGTCCTCGCCCTGCACGTTCTCGCTGCCGGCCTGGCCCAGCACCCCCATCAGCTCGCCGTGGTTCACCATGCTGGAGATGACCTTGCACGCGGTGACGATGTCGTTGAGCAGGGAAGTGAAGTCGCCGGTGGCCCCGACGATGTGGCGCTGCTCCTCGATGAGGAACTGGGTGAGGGTGGTGCGGTTGTCGTGCATGGGTAACCTCGAATCTCTCGGCTGTGTAACGGACGCGCTCTGGAGGCGCGCTGAAAATTGAGGGCGGCAATCTATCACAAAATCATGAAAAACTGATAAATGCCGGTTCCGCCGCCGGCGGGGCGGGCAGGAGTCGCGACGGGCGGTTACACTGGCGCGGAGTCTGTTTTCACCGGGAGATGAGGCTGATGGGCAACGGGAAAATCGTCTACCGCGAGTCGGCGGAGCCGGACGCGGCGGCGCTGGTGGCCCTCTACCGCGCCGTCGGCTGGTCGGCGGCGGAGAAGCCCGAGCGGCTGCGGCTGGGCCTACTCAACTCCGACGCCCTGGTGACCGCCTGGGACGGGGAGCGGCTGGTGGGGCTGGGCAATGCCCTGTCCGACGGCCACCTGGTGGTCTACTACCCCCACCTGCTGGTGCACCCCGACTACCAGGGGCGGGGCATCGGCCGGCGGCTGGTGGAGCGGCTCATGGCCCGCTACCGCGGCTTCCACCAGCAGCTGCTGGTGGCCGACGGCGGGGCGGTGGAGTTCTACCGCCGCTGCGGCTTCGAGCGCGCCGGCGGCACCACGCCCCTGTGGATCTACGCCGGCACGGACCACTGATCCCGGCGTCTGCGGAGAAGTCCGGGGACGGGATGCGGCGCCGTCCGCACAGGGCTGCAACCCGCACCGCGCGGTCCCGGGGCGCCGCGGAAACCCGTCCGCGGCGGGCGATCGGAAACGGTCGCCGGGCGGTCATGGAGAGGGTTGACAGCCCTGAAAAGCTGGACCATAATGCGCGCCTCAACGCTACGGGGCTATAGCTCAGCTGGGAGAGCGCTTGCATGGCATGCAAGAGGTCGACGGTTCGATCCCGTCTAGCTCCACCAAGTTTCAGGGGGCCGGCCTAGCCGGCCCCCGTCGTGTTGAAGCGGTACAACGTCCCCTTCGTCTAGAGGCCTAGGACACCGCCCTTTCACGGCGGCGACAGGGGTTCGACTCCCCTAGGGGACGCCAAATAAATCAATAAGTTACTTGCGCCCAACCTCTCAGATCCGATTTCCGGGTAATTTCCGGGTAACTTGTCGGACTCCCGCAGTACCGAATCGCCTTCCGGGTAACACCCACAACGAAACCGGCACCAGCAAAAACCCCGCCAGGGCGAACCGTGGCGGGGTTGTGTGTGGTGGTTCTTCCAGGCGGCGTCAGGCGGCCGCTGCGCCCTTCTTCTTCGCTGCGGCCACTACCGGCCCGCGCTCCGCTTCTGACCACTGGGCAATCAGCGCCTGAACGTCCTGGAGCTCGAGGTTAACGCTCGCCAGTGCGGTCTCGATGGCGGTGCGGTCGATGCCGTCACCGACCGGCTGGCCATTCTCCCGCGTGGTGGCCATGTGGTAGTCGAGCAGCTCCAGGATGGCCTGCATCCGCCCGACGGAGAGCCCGATGGAGTCGGCGATGCTGTCGGACAAAGGGCGGCCGCTGGTCGGTTGTGCGTGACGGTAGGCGCTGACACGCCAGGTCGAAAGCTCGGTCTTGTTCATTTTATCCTCCCGCGCCGGGTGGCGCTGCTTCGGGGCCGGTATCGGTCCCCGCTCTGGTGGTGGCCAGACCGCGAGAGGGCGGCAGGCCGTGAGGGGATGCCACTACCGGCCCACTAGGACGCCGGCCCTCCCGAGGGAGGCCCCGCACGGCCCGCCATTGAACAGGCAGGAGGTGCGCCCACGAAAAAAGCCGCGCGGAGCGGCCTTCGCGCCTAGTGGTTGTACCGGGGTGGCATTCCCGGCCCCGGATGCGTCCGGGGTACACAGGAACGGTAGTCCACCCGCTCTATGCGGTCAAGCGCCAGGCCGTGACAAGCAGCCCGGCAGGGTTCGCACCGTACGGCCGTAGCCGGGGAGGTGCGCCCGCCGGGCAGCCGCCCGACGCCCTGGCCGGCCATGAGCCGGAGGTCTGGGTGCCCATCACCGAGTGCCTCCGTCAATTCAGCCTCGCCGCCTATGGCCGACCTGTCTCGGCGGCGGACTGCCCGAACTACTTGCGTCCACCCCGCTTGCGGGCCTGCCAGCGGAGATCGCGCTGGGTGCCCGGGGTGGTATTGGCCTGGAAACTCTTGCCATCGAGGACCAGGGTCAACGGCGCGCCGCCGGCGCCGACCATGCCGCCGGTGGCGAACCGTGGCACGCTGCCGACCGCGGGCAGCCGCAGGGGCGCGCTCATGCTGTTGACGGCGTGCAGGAAGGCGGAGCCATACCGTCGCACCGCCTCTTTCCGGATCACGTACTCGCCGGCCTCCAGGAGCGCGTGGACGCGGTCGCCGCCACCGTAGCCTGACAGCTGACCGCCCGTGGCGAACCCGGGCGCGGCTGTGCCGTTCGCGGTGGATGTCTCGATGGTGATGGTCTTGGAAGTCGGCAGGGCGTCAAGCTGCCCCTTCAGCTTGGCGATACCCGCCTCGGCCTGGGTGATATCGGTCTGCAGCTGCACCGCTTTCGGCGTTTCGGTCAGCTCGGCCAGTTTCTGCTTGTAGCCTTCGAGCTCATCCTGGGCGGCGGAGAGGGCCTGTTTCAGGGCGGCCTGCGCGTCCACCTGACCCTTGGCATTCGCCGCGGCGGCCTCCTTCTGCTGCTCGAAGGTGCGACTGATGATGCTGCCAGCCCGCTCGGTGATGCTGACCGCCTTGCCGGTGTCCTGCAGCCGGGCGGCCAGGTCCTGCACCGCCTGGGCCGCCTCGCGGGTCTTCTGCGGGTCTGCTCCCTCGAAAAAGCCGACGGTGGCCTGGGCGAGCTTCGTCTCGGCCTCCCGGGCGATATCCGCCTGCCGGGCCGTGTCGTCCATGTCGCGCCGGCGCAGCTCGCGCACACGGTCGCTGGTGCTCTGCCTGGCGTCGGCCTGCTGCTGGGTCAGCGTCTTGACCTGCTCGGCGTACTCCCGTTCCTTCTGCTGGGCCTCCTCGATGGACTTTTTCAGCGCGTCCACGCCCCGCTGGGCATATTCGACCCGGGCTTCAAATTTGGCCTTTTCCGACTTCACGAACTCCTCGGCCGATGCCTTCTGGAGCTCGGCCAGCTTGGCCTCCTCGCGGGCGAGCTGGTCTGTCAGGCGGGTGCGTTCGCCCTGGATGCGGGCCGCGCGCTTTGAGGCTTCTTCCTCCTGCTCGGCGATCTCCCGGTTCTTCTCGGCAATCCGGTTCATCAGCTCCCAATTCTGGGGCGCGAAGGCGAGTATTACTGGCAAGCCTGCCTGCTTGGATGCCTTGATGCGGTCTGTAAGAAAATCGATTGTGGCAGCTAGCCCCTTGGTGAGGAGTGAGGCCTCACGGGTGCGCGAGACGGCCTCGTTATACTCGTCATAGCGCTGCTTCAGGAGGTCGAGCTGGCCCGTGAGTCCCTGCCCCGCCGCGGCGGCCGCACCGCCCACCTGGGATGAAACCTTGTCGAGGATGACGCCCTGGGCCTCCAGCAGCTGGTTTGCCTCCACCAGCGCCTTGATCTGCTCCCGTTCCTGTTCGGTGAAGGACACTCCGGATTCGCGCAGGCTTTCGAGGCCCTTCACGGGATCCTCGAGCGCCTTGGCCAGTTGGGTAGCCTTGCCGCGCAGGTCCCCGCCGAAGACCTCGGCCAGGTCCTGGGAGAGCTTCAGGGTCCGCTCGAAGGTGTCGCCGCTGATGGACTTGAAGGTCAGCAACACGCTGATGGCATCGCGCGCGGCGTCGGTGCTGGCGAGGGTGTTCTCACCCAGCGCCCGGGCCATCTGGTCGAGCTCCTTCGCGGTGAGGCCGGCGGCGCCGCCGGTGGCCTTCACCAGGGAGGCGAGCCGGAGCTGCTGGCGCTCGACCTTCGCGCCCTCGGCGAGGACGTTCTTCAGCGCGGCGACGCCGGCGCCGATGGTCAGCGTCGAGGCGGCAAATCCCTTGATGCTGGCGTTGATCTTCGAGAAGGCGACTCCGGCGCGGTCGCCCGACGCGGTCAGCGTGTCGGTATCGCTCGCGGCCTTGCGGGCAGCGCCCGAGTAGGCCTTCATCTCTTTGCTGTACTCGTCCTTCGCGCGGAGGATCAGCTCCACCAGGGTCTGGTAAGGGTTGGCCATGGGTCAGTCCTCAGTGGGTACCGGGTTCCCCCGGCTCTTCGGGATCCTCCGGGGTTTCGCCCGGAAGCGCGTTGATCTGTTTCTGCAGCTCGGCGCGGCCAACGTTCAGCAGGATCTCCCGCAGCCGGAAGAACTGCGGATTGAGCTCCCGCGCCGTGCTGACCAGCTGCTCGAGCGCGGAGAGGGCGAGCTGGTCCAGCGCCTCCGGCGCCAGATCGACCATGGTTGCCAACTCCCAGAGCGCCAGGTCCTCGTGCAGCAGGTTGTCGACCAAGTCCGGGGTCTCCTCGCCGGCCTCCACCCGGGCGAGCCAGGCGCGAATCTCGCCGACGGTCAGTTCCTGCACCGTCACGGTGCGGCCTTCGTAGATTTCGATTTCCTTGGTAAGGCGGGCCATGTGGAGTTACTCCTGTGGTGGGTTGGTAGTGCTTCCGGCGCCGAGGAGGTGATCCCGCAGCGCGACCATCTCCTCGAGCGGCATGTCGGTCAGCATCGCGGCGGCGGTGGTTGCCGCTTCATCCTCGGTCATCGGGGCGTGAAAGGTGGACATAACCGGACGGCCTTCGAGCATCGTCACAACGGCGAGGGTTGAGCGGTGGCGGCAGTAGACGCCCAGGTAGCGCCGGCCGGCGGCGTTGCGCACCTGGCGCGCCAGGTCGGAGCGGCAGGCGCGGCAGAGTTTCGGCTGAGTGATGCTCATCATTTACGTCTCGACACATGGAAGGTTGGGGCGGCGAAAATTCCCGCCGCCCCGGTGGCCGACAAATTCAACCCCCGGAGGCTCGCAGGCCGGCCAGCTGCGCACCAATCAAAACGAAACCTATGCAGCCAGAGTCATGCCGGTGTACTCGATCCAGATACCGGAAAGCATGACGGTATCGGTGGTGTGATCCCCGGGCGTCAACTCCACTGTGACCTTCTGGGCGCCGGCGGGCACGTCAGCCGCGGCGATGGTGATGGTGTTCTCGGCGTAGCTCGCGCCCAGTGCGGAACTCACACCCTCGACCTTGCTGTCACCCTCGTTGAAGTAGCTGTCGGAGGCGATGGTCGGGGTGTCGGTGCTGCCGCCGGACTTGGCGCGGAAGTGGATCACCACATCGGCGCCGGCGTCGAGGTTGGGCGGCAGCGGAACCTGGAACAGGACGGGGTCGCTGTTGCTCGCCGCCCAGGTGACCACCAGGCCGGAGTCGGTGTCGCCGTTGGCCATGTCGAGCACGGGCGTGGTGGCGGCGCCGAGGTAGTCGACGACATTGGAGGCGTCGGTCTCCAGCAGGGTGGCGAGGGGCACGGGAATGAAGTGCTGCGCGCTCTGGATGTGTTGGAAGGCCTCGGCCAGGGCGGCCTCGACGGTGGTGGCGGCGATGAGCCCGCCGCTGTCGGCCACGGAGGTGGTGGCGGCGATGGTGCTCTGCACGTTGAAGGGCACGACCTCAACCTGATCTCCGGCGGCGGTGGCGGCCTCGTGGGCGATGCCGATGGCGGAGCCGCTGGAGGTGTCGGAGACCTTGCCGTCGGCGGCGCCATAGAGCGTGGCGTTGATGGCGAAGGTGTCGGCGGCCTCGATCTCGACTGTGCCCGGATAGTTGCGCAGGTGAATGCTCAGCGAGTCGCCGGCGTCAACACCGTACATGGTGAAGCCGATATGTTCCTCGCCGGCGTCGGCGTAGACGACCTCGGGCGGTGTGGTGGTTGTACCTGACTTGATCTTGACGCGACGCTTGGCAGCCAGGGCCACGCCGGCGGTGTAGGTGCGGATACCCTCGTTCCTGGACATGATCACAATCTCCCGTTGTTTGGTTTGTTGGTGCGACTCGATTAATGCAGGGCCGTGGCAATGGTGACAGATGGATTCAACCCCCCACCATTGGCCGATGACTTCAATCCAGCAAGCGGGCTCACGCCGGACAATGCGCCGAGCTCGCTGTGGAAGATTTGCAGGATTTCGTGCGACTGCACTTTGCCCCGGGACAGCAGAACATGAGCCAGCGATTCAACCCCAGCCCAGCCATTTTGAAGCAACCCAAATGCCAGTTGCTGGCTCAGGAAAAGCCCGCCGGTGGCTGAACCGACGACACCGCCGAGTTCTAGGACGCGACGCGCCTTATCAAAGTCCGGGCACTCTTTGAGCAGCACATGCCCGTCCGGAATCTCGAGGCCATGGTGGATGAGCTCCGCCACGGTGCCCGCCTGGAACATTGCGGCCAGCTGCAGGGCCGAGCGACGCAGTGCGTCGGCCGGGACCGGGTCGTCGTCAACCGCCCGGACCTCGATAGAGACTTTTCCGCTCTGAGCGCCGGTGCGATCAATCTCGGCTTCCGTCATGGGAACACGGAAAATCGCGCACAACAGGGCTTGGGCGGCCTCGTGAATCGCGAGAGTCATGGGGGTGTGGTCATAATCCGGAATTTGGGCAACGGGGTAGAAATGGCGGACCACGCTGTCAAAAGTGCCGTTCATTCGGGGACTGCTCACTTGGGCCCGCCGAGAAACTTCGATTCGGACAGTTCGCGCAGATGCTTCTGGTCGAGGCGCATCGGCCACACGGTGGTGAAGAAATTCCCGGCGTCATGCCCCCACGCCCGCCACCAGCAGGCAAAGGCCTCTTCCATGGCGGGCGTGTAACTCTGCCGCAGTTCCTCGACCTTGTAGGCAGCGACCGCGCGCCAGAATCCCGTCTCCACCAGGCTATGCTCCCTGCCGAGAGCTTCGATTTCGGCCCGGGTGTTGTTGATGGCCATGCTGTAGGCCTCGGCCAGTTCCTCGGCGTCGTCTCGCGCAGCGCGTGCCCTGGCGACTGAATCACGGGCTGTGTCGAGCTCGCGCTGGGTGGCCTTCTCAACCACGAACAGCTCGAGGACCCGATCCTTTTCCGCTTCCGCCTGGCTGACGCCCTCATCCATCCTCGGGGTGGACTGCTCCAGCACGGCGAGCTTTTCCTTCAGCGATTTGAGGCGCTGATTGGCCTCCCCGTGTTTCCGGGCAATGCCCTGGAGCTCCTTTCGTGCTGCTTCGATTTCGGGTGTCATTACTGCTGCTCCTCGAGTTCTCTGATCCGCGCCTCGATGTCGCGGATCGATGGAAGGTCTTTGGCCAGCTGTTGCGGGTGGAGGATGTGGGCGTAGAGCAGATCCTCACGCCGACGCTTCATCAGCTCGCAGAGCTTGGCCTTATCGGGTTGGGAACTGCGCAGGTCCATGGCTCCCTCCTACATCACGAGTTCAGGATGGCATCCAGGTCATGACATTGGACCGGGTGGCTTTTGTCTGGGGAACAGATGCGCTCAAGCTGCCGGGCCGAAGAAGGGACGCGGCCCGCCTTGAAGGCGTGCCACAGGTGCGTCCGCAACTGGGAGGCGCCATCGGGCGGTGCGCTGAGCGACTCCCACCGTTTCCAGATGCGGGTCTCGAACCTGAATATTTCCAGCCTCAGGTTCTCGGCCCGCTCGGGTGGGGATGCCCCATCACACATCGCATAAGCCTTCTTGAGATGGTGATTTCGCAGGAGTTTCCGGAACTGGGTCGATGCATGCGGCTGGGACTGGAACCCGCCGAGCCCAAGCGAGCGGTCCAGCGGCTCGCCACCGAGATAGGCCTCCAGGCCGTCCACAAGCCACTCGGCCGCCTGCGCAGGGATAGATCCGCCGCAGCGGGCGGCCTCCATCACCTCGAGCAGTCGATCCAGTGGCCTGTGGTCCATGGCTCAGAGCACCCAGTCGTCCGAGCCGAAGCCGCTGCCCTGCCGGCGCTGGCGCACGCGCCTGACCGTGCTGGGGTGGACGTCGTGTTTGCGCGCCACCTGGCGCGGGTCCTCGCCCTGCTCCAGCGCCTGCAGGATGGCCCGGTCGCGGACGCTCTTGTTTGGCGTCGGGATGTAATGGCTTTCCCCGCCCCACTCGCCGCGGACGGTGGCCTCGGCCGCCTGCACAGCGGCGCGGGCCGTCTCGGCGGCGACACCGGCGGCCACCAGCTCCGCCAGGAGTGCGGCGCGGTAGGCGTCGATGAATCCCGGCTCACGCTCCATCACAGCACCCAGTCATCGGAACCGAAGCCGGTACCACCGCCGCCGCGGCGGGCGGGCCGGCGGCGCTGCTGTGGCTGTGGTGATGGTGCAGGGGGTTCCGGCAGCGCCTCGTGCGCCGGCGTCTCCGGGGCGGGTGCTTTCGCTGCCGTAACAAAGAGATCCTTGGTGGGTGGGTTGACCCGCAGCTGCAGCTTCTCCCAGTCCGCATCGCGCATGCGGTGAAGCCCGAGGAAATAGGCGGCGGCCAGGTTGTAGACGGAGAGATCCAGCGCCTCATTCCGCGCGGCCTTGGCCTTCACCCACTCGGTGCGGCGATGGCCCTTCACGTAGCGCACCAGGCGGCGCTCGGCCGTCAGCTGCTCATAGTAGTCATCGGGCAGGTCCCGCGAGAAATGCAGGGCGCCCGGCCCGGTCTCCAGCTGCATTCGATTAGCAAGCCAGTCCTTGGCGGTGTCGGTGCCGATAATCCAGAGCTCGGCGCCAAAGCGTTCGAGGCGACCGCGGCGGTTCACGTCAACCTTGCTGGGGCGGCTTGCGATGACCGGACGCCCCGGCCGGGAGGCGCCCTTTACGGCGAGCACGCCACGGGAACGGCGGGCGCGGCAGAACTCGTAGACCTCTTGCGTGTGATGGCCGCCGGAGTCGATGCACACGGCGCGGATGGACAGTTCCTGGCCGGAGGCGTGGCGCAGTTTCGTGGTCAGCTGCTCCTCCAGCATCCGCCAGGTCTTCCCGTCGGCGGGGTCCCCGAACAGCACCTGATAATCCACCACCCACCGCTCCAGGCCTGCCCCCCAGCCGATGATCATCAGCTCCAGGCGGTTGCTCTGCACGTCCACCGCGGCGGTGAGCGCCAGCGCGCCGGCCGGCACGGTGCGGAGCGGGTAGTCCTCGGCCCGGGCCTTGAGCTCTGCTGGGGCGGTGCGCTCCTGGGCGTTGTCCCACGTCAAGGCCAGACGGGTGTTGAAAAAAACTTGCATCCCCTCCGGGTCGCCGCGGTCAATCGCCGCCTTGGCCTTGGCGTACTGTTTCGCCAGGGCGCTCCAGCTGATCCAGCCTGGCGGAGCGTACAGGCTCGAGAGCTGGAACCCGACCGTTTCCCCGTCGCCGGCAGCCTCCGCCCGCCACTCGCCCCGGGCCAACATCTCGCCCTTGTAGTGCTCATCGATGAGCGCGCCGCACTCGGCGCAGATGTACTGCGCCGCGCTGAAATCCGACTCCCAGCGCACGCGCTCCCAGACCAGCGTCTGCAGGTGGCCGCAGTGCGGGCATGGCACGTAGTAGCGGCGCTGGTCACTGACGCGGTAGAGCTCGGCAATGCGGCTTGCGTCCTCGATGGTGGGCGTGGAGGTGAAGTAGAGCTTGGCGTTCCGACCGTAGGTGCTGGTCCGCGTCTCGGCGAGCTCGATAGGGTCGCCCTCGCCGTCCACGTTCACGTCCCAGCGATCAACCTCGTCGCCGTAGATGTAGCGGGCCGGGACCTCGGCAAGGTTCGAGGCGCTGCCGGCGGTGGCGATAAAGAGGGTTCCGCCGGGGAACTCCTTAGCATCCACGGTGTTCCGTGAGTCGCGCGACCGCGGGGCGGCCACGCGCTCCCGTAGGGGGGGAGTCTCGGCCACGGTGCGGCCGATGCGGGCGGACACGCGCCGGGCCAGGCCGAGGCTCGGCAGCAGCACCAGGGTATTGGCGGGCGCCTGGCAGATGCTCGCCCCGATCCAGTTCAGGCCGACCTGGGTCTTGAAGAGCTGGCTTGCCACCATGGCCACCACTCGCCGGGCCGGGTGTCCCGGGCTCAGACAGCGCATGACCTCCCGGGCATAGGGCGTGCGGTCGGTGTGATACTTCCCCGGCTCCGCGCCGTTCTCCCGCGGGATGCGGGCGTGGGCGTCGGCCCATTCATCCACCCAGAGCTCCGGGTCGGGCCGGATGCCGTCCGCGAATCCCGCGAGGTAGGCGGCGGCGCCGTCGCTCACTGGCAGGCCGGTCACAGGGCGGCGTCCAGGTCGTCGGCGCCCATGCGCGCGATGTCGTCGAGGACCGTCCGCAGAGCCTCGGTCAGCCGCCGCTCAACCTCCCACGGGTCGGGCAGCGGCGCCAGGTCCGGCGCGAGCTGCACGGGCAGCCCCAGCAGGGTATCCCGGAGCATGCGCCCCACCTTGTGCGCGGCCCGCTCGACGCGCTCCCGCTCCACTAGCTGGCCGCACTTCTGGCGATACTCGGTCTCGGCGAGCTCGGCGAGGAAATGCTCCCGCTTGGCGCGGGCGGCCTGGAAGTTCGTGGTGTGCCCGGCCTTCGGCTCCTGCGGAGGCGGGTCAAGGTCCGGTGCATCCGGCCGGGTGTGCCGACCCACGTCCCGCTCGGTGCGCGCCCGGGCATGGCGCTCGCGGGTGCTGTCCCGGGTCGGATCCGCGGTCGCCGCGATGAGCTCGAGCGTGGCCTGAACATCCACCCGCCCATCCGGCGTCAGCACCAGGCGGCCGGCGCGTCCCAACTGGCTGACATAGGCCGGAGCCCACCCCTGGGATTCGGCGAACGCTTTCCGCGTCAGATACCGATTGTCTGTGTCCATTGAGATAAGCGTCTTGATTGTTTAAGTCAATTGGTGGCGCAGCAACTAGCCAGAAACCGCGGTTCCCCGCACCCGTGCGCAAGACCTCTGGGGAGGACCCGGCGCCTCGCGGGCGCGTCTCCCGCTGGAGTGCCGCGCATGGCTGAGGCAGGACCTGGAGCAGAACCGGGCATCGGCCCGCATCCCCTCGAGCGAGGCGCCGCACGACTCGCAGCTGCGGGCTGGACAGGATGCGTTCCGCTCAGCCGAGCGGCGGGCGTTCTTGTGGCGGTGGCGGCAGGTCTTGGAGCAGTACCGGGCATCCGACCGCCGCGGCGCGAACTCAGTCCCGCACCATGCGCACGCGACGGGTGGCTGGACTACCCGCTTGGCCGCGGCTGAGCGCCGAGCAGCTTCGTTGCGCGCAGCACGGCGGCAAGCGTCGGAGCAGTACCCAGGCCGAACATGGGACGCCCAGGTGGCAAACATTGATCCGCAACGAAGGCACTTGCGGTCCATGCGCATGGGCTGGGTATTACGGACGGTCTCCGAGCGCGGACCGACGCGCAGGTTCCTGCGAGTACAATTGAGGGTGTCACCATCGCGGAAAAACACATCCACGCCCGGCAGATCGATGCCCACGACGAGCCGATGCAGGCGCACCATGGTGTAACCACCACCTGATCCGCCCGTGGTGCGGACAGCGTACACACGGCCCGATGCGCTGGGCTTCGCTCTCCACTCCCAGTGAGACAGATATTCGTAAAGATCCGCATCGACCACGGCGTAACGATGCTTGCCGGTGGCGTGGCGACCATGGAGTCGAAGCAGGCGAGTTGGAGCATTCATAGCGGACGGATCTCATTCGGTAAGAAGCGGTCCGGGTGGTCCGGGCGATATAGACCCATACACACGCACACATGCGCACGTGTGCGTAGGGTGAGGATTATCCCGGACCACCTGGACCAGCCCAGTGCTGGCGCGGGTTTCGGCCTGGACCGCACCCGGACCGCACCCGGACCACCCCGGACCGCGGGCCATCATTCGGCGCCCCTGGGGCGCAGCCGCAGCCCGGTCCAGGCGTAGACGCGATCCCCATCGTCACGCGGCCGCGCCGAACGGATGGAGGGGAGGGCCGCGCGGAGGTCGCGCCCGAACGCGGCCTCGGAGGTGGGGCGGGGATAGCCGTGGTCGTGGCACCACTCGCGCCACCGCTCGTATACGTGGGCCTTGAGGGCGGAGGCGGCGGGGTCGATCTCGCACTCGGCGCGGATGAATGCGGCGACCGGGGAGCCCAGGTCCTCCAGGGTGCGGATGGCGTCGGCGCTGCGAGCCGGCTGCCTGAAGTGGCCGCGCGTCCGGAGCCGATCCAGCCCATCGAGCGCCCACCCCAGGATCCCCGACAGTTCCGGCAGCAGCCGGCCGAGCAGCCCTGGATCCTCCCGCCCGTACCAGCTCCGCTCCGACATCGCAACCACGAACCTGCCGACCAGCGCTGAACTGGCATCCGCCAGGCGCGGGAGCTCGTTGGTGGCCAAGACGAACCGTGTAGGCAGTCGGCCTGTCCACGAGGGCCTGAACTTCCGGTCTACTGTGACCGTGTCCTCGCCCGTCACCGACAGGATCCGCTCCGCGATGATGGACCACTCGGCACGCGCCGAAATGCGGGCGTCGCCGATGATGGCCACGCTCCGGTGGACCAGCGGCTCCAGCCCGAACGGGCCGGCCAGGCTGGTGAGCGTGGGGCCGGCCACGGTCTCCGCGCCGAGCAGCGCCCGGATGATCCGTAGCACGGTGCCCTTGCCGCCGCGGCGTGGGGACACCATCAGCAGCGCCTTTTGGTGGGCGGTGTCGCCCGAAACTAGGTATCCGGTGTATTCCTGGATGGCCTCGATGGTCTCGGTGTCGCCGTCATACATCTCATCCAGATGGCGCAGCCACCGGGCCGGGGCGGGCGCGGCGGGGTCGTACGGGGTGCCCAGCGCATGATGCGTGTAGTACCCGGGTGTCGCCGGGTGGAGATCGCGGGTGCGGAGATCGAGCAGCCCGCCATCCACGGCGACCACCTCGCCGGGCGGGAGGCCGGCGGCCGGGTGGTCGGGGTCTCCGATCCATCCAGGCGCGCCGAGCGCCGAGGGCAGGCACGCGATAGCCTGCAGGGCGGCCATCAGCTCGGCCACCACGCGCCGGGATGGCGTGAGGCCCTGCGCCTCCAGCCAGGCCCACGCCGGCCCCTGGATCTCCTCGGGCGTCACCTCGCGGTAGCGTGTCCCGTCCCACTCCTGCCAGCCGCCGGCGTGCCAGTGCACCGTGCGCCCGGCAGGATGGGCGTAGTGGTCCGCGATGTAGGCGCGCGCCAGGCCCAGGCCATCGGCCGGCGATAGGTCACGCGACGCGCGGCGGGCGGTCGGGATCGGGATAGTGGTCATGCGGCCACCAGCGCGACGTACCGCGCCCCGGTGGCCGGGTCGAGCACCACGTCCACCCCGTCGACCATCATCGCGGCGGCGAGCGCGTGCACAGCGGCGCCGTCGATGTCGCCGGCCCGGTGGATGACGATGGGGTCATGCCCGACTAGCTGCGCCCAGTCATACGCGGCCGGGTCCTCGCCGGGTGGCGCCACCAGCAGCAGCGCCCGGTCCCGGTGCGCCGCGGCGGCGGCCCAGGCATCCGACCCGGCCACCACCCATAGCGTGGCCGCGGTCCCGTCGATGGACGCGCCCACGCGGCCCTGGTGGCGGCCGGCGGCCAGCGCCGCGGCCAGCTCGCGGGCATACGGCGGCCGGCGGCGCCGGGTCAGGGTGTCGGCCCCCATGGCCGTCACCCCGCGCAGCGGGTGGCGGTGTCGTCGCTGTGGCCGGCGTTATCGGCCTCGGCCTCCATCCGGCGGCGCCAGTCGGCAGCGGCCTCCATCGATATGAGCACGCGCCGGCCAACGCGCATGAACCGCGGTGCCTGCCCTGCCGTCTGGAGCCGGTAGAACATCCCTCGACTGATGCCGTGCGCCCGGCAGAAGGCAGCGATGGTATAGGCTCCGAGCGGATAGCGTGCAGTGGTCATGGTGGTCCCCGTGGATGTGCCTGTCATGTGGTGCACATCGTGGGGACCAGCGCCGAGCGGCGCTAGGAAGGATTTTCCGAAATTCCGACAGGACCCGGAACAGGGCCTAGCGGGATTCGTCGAGGATCTGCCGGATCCGTTCCGCGGTGATCTCTACGTCGAACAGAGTTCGGGCCAGAGTCGCCCAGTCGGCTGCGTCAAGCGTTGCATCGGGTGATGGCGCGTCGTTCCACGCCGACCAGTTGCGCCACTCATGCCGGGCACGGCGCAGCCAGTCGGCCCAGCCCGATTTTTGCGAACGGTGTTCGGGTTCTGTGGTGTGCTCCGCTTCGAAGTCGGGCCAGGATTCGAGCTCGGCCACCACGCGGGTCAGCAGGCGGGCGCAGTAGTCCGGCATCTGCGCCCCGTCATGGGCCAGCAGCTCCCGGGCAGCGGCCAGGGCTTTGCGGCGGGCCGTGTCGGAGGCTCTGCGGTGCTCAACGAATCCGCGCTTTGAATCGCTCTTGTGCTCGATGCAGTAGCGGCTGCGTACCCGGTCGAGGTCCAGCGGGTCTAGCTCGATGCGATAGGCGGTACAAAGCGCTTCTAACTCAAGTCCGAACTCGGCGCGGTTGTTGCGGGCGGCATGGCATCGGCTGGGTGTGACGTGGGAGAGCTCGCGCAGCAGCCGGGCCAGCTTGCGGGCGCGAGTCTGGCGAGGTGCCAGCCGGACCCGCGGCGGTGCCGGAAGCCGACCATAGCGGGGAACGGGCGTCGGCTTGATGGCCTCATCCATCGCTAGAATCAGCGTGCCGATGACCAGATCCCGGTTTTCGGTCCCGGCGGCGTTCAGGTGGCCCCATACCCGGGCCATGCCGGCGTCGTCGGTGCAGAGTAGCCGCTGGAAAGCACCGACCCGGTGGGGCAACTCCAGCGCTGCGTAACGATCAACCCACCGGGCGTAGTATGACCGCGCCCATGGCGGCAGGCAGGGCGCCGGCGGGCCGATGGTCGGTCGGTCGTCGGGTTCGGTCATGCCTTCCGCGTCCGCAGGGGCGTTACCTTCGACGGTTCGGCGCCGAAGCTCGGCAGGTGGGCGCGGATGGTGTCGGCAACGAAGTTCGGCGACAGGTGCGCGTAGTGCCGTTCGGTCATGCGGGTATCGGCGTGACCCATGGCTGCGGCGATCACCTGGAGGGGAACGCCACGCATCGCCAGGAGGCTGCCGTAGGTGTGCCGGAGAATGTGGAACGAAGCCGGCGGGTCGATGCCGGCCCGCTCGCAGGCTTGGCGCAGCGGGCGGGTGTAGAGTCCCTTTGTCCAGGCATCCCCGGCCCGGGTGAATACGAGATCCGCGCCGCTCTTTCCAGCGGTCAGCACCTCGAAGAAAGCCTGTCCCTCGGCGGTGAGCGGCACATGGCGCGGGCGGCCTGACTTCGACTCCCTGACCAGGACCGCGCCGGCCGCGGCGCTGTAGTCGCTCGCCTGCATGTTGGCGAGCTCGCCGAACCGGCAGCCGGTGAGCAGGGCGCCACGGACCAGCTGCCGCAGGTCCTCGTCGCACGCGTTCAGCAGCCGGGCGCACTCGTCTTCGGAGAGGTGGCGAACCTTCGGCGCGTCCACCGCGCGGAACGGCTTCACGCGGCGCCACGCATCGGCCGACTTGACCCGGCCGCTGTTGTAGGCGTGATTGAGGGCCGCCTTGAGGATGGTGAGCACCCGGTTGGCGCTGGCCTTCCGGCGGCGCATCCCTTCGCGGTCGTCGGGGTCGATTGTCCGGGTCCTGGCCTCACCACGGATACGGGCCGGGGCGGTGGCTAGGTTCTCGAACCAGCGCTGAATCTCCCGTGCGGTGAGCGCTTCCACGGGCCGATCCCCGAAGTGCGGCCGGACGTGGGCATCGGCGGCTATTCCGGTCTGCGCGGCGCTGCGGCCGTGCAACCGAAGCCGCTTCAGGTAATCGTCCAGCGCATCGCCGACCGTGTAGCTGCTGGCGATGGTAGGCTTTTCGTCCGGCGCCACCTCGACCTCGGACAGCTCCAGGGCCTTCCGGTGCGCCTGCCGATAACTCAGCACCCCGGCGCCGTCGGCGTCCTGGATGTCGTCAGCGATGCCGAGGCGGATCTTGACGTAGCGGCTGCCATGCCGGCGCCGAGCCCACCAGGTGCCGCCGCGCTTCCCGGCCCGGTAGCCGATGGCCAGCCCCTCGTGGATGGTTGTCCAGTGAACATCGTTTGACTGAGGCAGCCGGAGGCGCCCGTCACGGCTCTGCAGGGTGGGGGCGCGTTGCGTTCTCGCCATGGTCTTGCCTCCTGTCGGGGCATCCCGGCGGCGGGAGGATTACCCGGAAGTTACCCGGAAACTAGAGACGCCACCGTGCAACATGGAAAAAAATCCGGGTAATTCCGGGTAACTTACCTGACAGAACGACAAAAAACAACAATGAACAGCAATGCGCTAAGGGACTGAAGTAAAAGCGGATACAGTGAACATCTGTGAACGCTAATTTACGGTTTTAGATTTCTTTCACGGCGGCGACAGGGGTTCGACTCCCCTAGGGGACGCCATTTTCCGCGCCCGCGGATGCCAACACCTCCTTTCTGCACCACTGTCGCTCCCCGCGGCATTCCGTGCGCACCGGTGTATCACACCTGCTTCCAGTACCTCCGGGCATAGTCCCGTCGGGGGTTCTCCACCGCCAGCCGCATCATGCCCCGGGCCGCGAAGAAGCCCGCGGCTTCCGCCTGCGCCTTCACCAGCAGACCGTCGAAGCCGCCTTCCCGTGCCCTGCGCTCGGCGGCGACCAGAAGCCGGGACCCAAGCCCGCTACCCTGGCATGGGGGCAGGACATAGAGGCCGTGCAGGAGCAGCGCCCGCTTTCCCGCGGGCGCGTCACCGGGCCCGGCCGGCTCCCAGGCGGCGACCGCCACGATGCCCACCATGGTCTCTTCCGCGACCGCCAGTTCCAGGTGCTCCAGGTCATGGATCGCGTAGCGGTAGACCGGCAGTGACAGGCGCTTCACCCGCTCGGGCAGCTTCCAGCCCATGATGGCGGCCTCGATCACCCGGTTGACGGCGGCGAGGTCATCGGCCGAGGCCCTGCGCAACGTGATCTCACCAATGTTCATGGAGGGTGGGACCTTCGCGTGGCGTTTTCGATGGACAGGACAGGCGCCACCGGTGTTCAGACGGCCTTCTTGCAGAAGTACCAGTCGGTGCACTCGTAACCCTCGGCCTCGCGGGCCGCGGCCTGCGCGGCGGTGGCCGGCGGCGGCACGATGACCTTGTCGCCGGGCTGCCAGCCCTCGGGGGTGGCCACGCCGTGCTCGTCGGAGGTCTGCAGGGCCTTCACCAGGCGCAGGAACTCGGGAATGGAGCGGCCGTTGGTCATGGGGTAGTAGACCATGGCCCGCAGGTTGCCCTTGGGGTCGATGATGAAGGTGGCGCGCACCGCGGAGGTGTCGCTGGCGCCCGGCTGGATCATGCCGTAGGCCCGGGCCACCTGCATGGAGAGGTCGGCGATGATGGGGAACCCGATCTCCACGCCGAACTTCTCCTTGATGTTCCGCTCCCAGGCGATGTGGGAGAAGGTGCTGTCGATGGACAGTCCCAGCAGTTCGCAGTTCAGGGCCTGGAACTGCTCCTGGGCCTTGGCGAAGGCCACGAACTCGGTGGTGCACACCGGGGTGAAGTCCGCCGGGTGGGAAAAGAGCACCAGCCACTTGCCCTCGTAGTCGGAGAGCTTCCTGATGCCGTGGGTGGTGGGGGCCTCGAACTCCGGAGCGCGCTCGTTGAGGCGGGGCATGGCCGTGGCGTTGCTGTTGATATCCTGCATGTTTGCGTCCTCTTTACTGGTTACTGGTTACTGGTTACTGGTTACTGGTTGCCGGCAACCCGTGCAGGACGCACTTTATCGAGCAGGTAAAAATAGGTGAAATCGTTCTTTTCAATTCAATCGATAAATAACAACGATAGATGTTCCGGGTACGCCAGGTTTCGTCTTTCTCGCGCTCCGGTCCGGACCGGGGGTGAGTGTGGTGAAGTCGCGCAGTGCATCGCCCGGGTGTGTTCAACTGGCCAGGTTGCCTCCCCTGGCTGCCCTAAATTCATTTCCCGATCGCTCAACGGCCTGATTGCGGATTGTCATCGCAGGCGGAATGCCGGCCGCTGTAGCATCGTTTCCAGACCATCACGGTCTATCCTCCATCTGGCAGTCCTTTTGAACCCGCGCCCCCATGCGCGGGTTTTTTTATTCCCGATCGATATCGCCACGGTCGGTGGATGGGCCTCCTGCTGCCGCTGTCGCCCGGCCAGCAGCCGATAAGGTGAAACATGAATAAATGATTAGATAATAAAAGCGTATCACTTGAGGCAGGTCAATGCGCTCGCGTGTCACCGGGTTTAACCTGCCGTCGTTTCATTCTTCCGATGTTGTGATCTGATTCGGTCCGCCCAGGGCGGACCGTTTTTTTTGCATTGCATTAATATTGGGGTATCATTCGTGCTGCGCTGCAGCAGGCGCGGTGGGAGAGACCCGCCGGCATCCCGTCGCCCCATTCCGAGGTTGCCTCGGCCGACCTCCGGGGGTGATGCTGAGGCACGGTGATCCCGTCAAACGGTGCGGTCTCGTGACGACTCCCCTCAAGCTCCTGCTCGCCTGCCTTCTCTGCCTGGCCGTGGCAACCCTGGCCATCGGTCTGCTGCAGTGGCTCTTCGGCTGATCGCCGGGGGCTGATTCCGGCGGGCGTCCCGGCACAACCGGGCGGCCGGCATGCCTCGGTTTTCCCGCATGGAACAGCGGAAATCGCGAAGGAATCCTGCGCTTCCATCGTGGTCAAAGCTGAGCGAAACAGTAGGAAATAAAGAGGCGAACCTTCGTCCACAACCGTTGCCGAGTGGAGGTCCGTATGAGCAGGCAGACTTATGAGGTGATCATCGTCGGCGGTGGCATATCAGGCACCGCGCTGATGTACACGCTGGCTCGCTATACCGATGTGAAGTCCATCGCGCTCATCGAGAAGTACGACGGGATCGCGGCGCTCAATTCCAATTCCCGCGCCAACAGCCAGACGCTCCATTGCGGCGACATCGAGACCAACTACACCCTGGAGAAGGCGGCCAGGGTCAAGCGGATCGCCCACATGATTCTCCGCTACGGCGAACTTGTCCCCGAGGCGCGCCGGCACATGCGCGTCTACCCCAAGATGGTGCTCGGGGTGGGGGAGGCGGAGGTGGACCAGATCGCCCGCCGCCATGCCGAATTCTCGGCGGTCTTCCCCTACATGGAACTGTGGGACGAGCGGCGCATCGCCACCGTGGAGCCCGACGTGGCCCTGGTGGACGGGCACCCGCGCCGGGAGCCGATTCTCGCCAGCGGGACCCTGAACGAGGTGTGCGCCATCGACTACGGCGGCCTGTCGGCCTCCTTCGTGGAGCAGGCCCGGCGCCGGCCGGAAGTCCGTACCGACCTGTTCCTGAACAACCGGGTGCTTGGAATCACCACCGCCGATGACGGCTATGGGGTGCGCACCGACAACGGTACCTTCCATGCCCGCAGCGTCGCGGTCTGCGCGGGCGCCCACAGCCTGCTGCTGGCCCACGGGATGGGCCATGGACTCGACTACGGGCTGCTGCCGGTGGCCGGCAGCTTCTACTACATCCCCCGCGAGATGCGCGGCAAGGTCTACACGGTGCAGAATCCGAAGCTGCCCTTCGCCGCCCTCCACGCCGACCCCGACCTGGCGGTGCCCGGCCGGACGCGGCTCGGTCCCACCGCCCTGGTGCTGCCGAAGCTGGAGCGCTACCGCAAGGGCACCTACCTCGACTTCCTGCGCGTGCTGAAGCCCGACCGGGCCGTGGCCGCGGCCCTGTGGGATCTGTTCCGGGACGGCGACATCCGCAACTACATCATCCGCAACATGCTGTTCGAGGTGCCGGGTCTGCGCCGGCGTCTGTTCGCCGAGGATGCCCGCAAGATCATCCCGTCCCTGCGTGAGGACGAGCTGGAGTACGCCCACGGCATCGGCGGCCTGCGCCCGCAGGTCATCGACCGTACCCGCCGCCGGCTGATGCTGGGCGAGGCGGTGATCAACCCCGGCAACGGGGTGCTGTTCAGCATCACGCCCTCGCCGGGCGCCACCACCTGCCTCGGCAATGCGCGCCAGAACGCCGAGGCGCTGGTGCGGCATCTCGGGCGCCGGTTCGACGAGGATCGCCATAACCGCGAGTTGCTGGGCGGCCGCGAGCTGTCCGCGGCGGCCTGATACGGCGCAGCCACCGCCCCCTCCCGCACGAAGGGGAGGGGGCGCTCCGGGCAGGCGCGGTGCCGGGGCGCTGGCGCCGGTTCAGACGAAGAGGTTGACGTCGGCCTTCAGGGCGGTGGGCAGGAAGCTGGCGGCGCCCACCCAGTCGCTCACGCCGGGAATGAAGTCCTCCTTCTCCCAGCCGAACAGATCCACGGTCATCTGGCAGGCCACAAGCTTCACGTCGGCCTCCACGCAGAGCTCGCGGAGCTCCTCGATGGCCGCCACCCCCTTGTTGCTGAGGGTCTTCTTCATCAGCGCGGTGGCCAGTCCCTCGAAGCCGGGAACCGCCGCCATCAGGGCGGTGGGGATGTTGAGCTCGTGGTCGCGCAGCCAGGCCGGACCGCTCGGGAGCTTCATGGGCATGGCGGGGTTGCCCAGCGGGGTGACCTTCAGATCCAGATCCTTCTTCAGCAGCGCCAAACCGTAGAAGGTGAAGAAGATGGAGACCTCCCAGCCCAGGGCGGCGGCGGTGGAGGCGAGGATGAAGGGCGGGTAGGCCATGTCCAGGGTGCCCTTGGTGGCGATCAGGGTCATGGACGGCACGTGATCGGCCTCGCGCGCGACCATCTTCTCCTCGAAGCGGCGGTCGAACCAGGCGTCCAGCGCCGCGGGGTCGGAAACGGGAATGTGGGGGTTCGCACTCATGGCGGCTCTCCTTCGGGTGGGGGTCGGGGCGGACGCGAAGCGTCCGCCCCTGGGATCGCGCTCAGGCCTTGCGGATCAGGAAGACGAACTGGCCGTCCTCCTGGCCGGAGGAGACCAGCTCGTTGCCGGTCTGGGCGCAGAAGGACTCCATGTCCTTGACCGAGCCGGGATCGGTGGCGAGCACCTGCAGGGTCTCCCCGGCGTCCATGGCGCCGAGCGACTTGCGGGTCCGGAGGATGGGCAGGGGGCAGTTGAGCCCGCGGGCGTCGAGGGTCTGTTGGGTTGCATCCATGGCTATTCTCCTTTCGGTTAAATAGACCGGTTGGTCTAGTCTCGGGGTAAAAAAAATCACCCCGACTTGAGCACCCGGATCGTCCTCACCACCGGTCCCAGCCGGCGGAGCATCTCCGGGTCGTTGCGGGCCTTGGCCAGCAGCTGAATTCCTTCCAGGTAGCCCATCATCGCCTCGGCGGTGGCGGCCGGGTCCACGTCGGCTTCAATATCTCCCCGCTCCACCGCCTCGGCCACCAGGGTCTCGAAGTGTCCGGCCAGGGCGCGCAGGATGCCGTCCACCTTGCGGCGCAGGATCTCGTCCTGGGTGCCCTGCTCCATGGCCAGGTTGCCGAACGGGCAGCCGGGCATGTGGCCGGCCGTCTCGGCCCGGGACTTCTGGAAGGCATGGAGAACCTCCACGAAGCGATCGAGGCGCTCCAGGGGCGGGAGGCGCGGGTCGAGGGCGCGGGCGAAGATCTCCTCGGAGAACCGCTCCCGGTAGCGATCCATGACGGCCAGCGCCAGGTCCCGCTTGCTGGGGAAGAAGTGGAAGAAACTCCCCTTGGTCACCCCCGCGTGCGCGCAGATGGCCGCCACGCCCACCTCGCCGTAGCTGCGGGCGTGGAACAGGTCGGCCGCGCTGTCGATGATGCGCCGACGGGTCTCCGATTCCGGTCTCATAGCCGCCAGTCTAATAGACCGATCGGTACAGTTCAACCATTCAGCGGCCGGGCCGGTTGCCGGGCCGGCCGCCGGCAAGGGACAATGCCGCTCCGAGGGCACCCGTTCCGGCTTCTCCCATGCGCCGTAAAAGCAAAGCAAACCGGCTGCGCCGACTGATCCTGCGCCTGCTGCTGGCCCTGCTGCTCCTGAGCCTGCTGCCGGTGGCGCTGTGGCGCTTCGCGGACCCGCCGCTGACCCTGTTGATGATCCAGCGCTGGTTCGAGGCGCCGTCCGGCGCGCGGCTCCACTACCGGTGGGTGGACCTCGCGGAGGTGTCGCCCCGCTTCCTGCTCGCGGTGGTGGCCGCCGAGGACCAGAAATTCCCCACGCATTTCGGCTTCGACCTGGATTCCATCGCCGACGCGATGGAGGATGCCGCCCGCGGCGGGCGGCTGCGGGGTGCCAGCACCCTGTCCCAGCAGGTGGCGAAGAACGTCTTCCTGTGGCCGGGCCGGAGCTGGCTGCGCAAGGCCCTGGAGGCCTACTACACGGTCCTCATCGAGCTGGCCTGGGGCAAGCGCCGGATTTTGGAGATGTATGTGAACGTGGCGGAGCTCGGCCCCCTCACCTTCGGCGTGGGGGCGGCCAGCCGGCGCTACCTCGGCGTGGAGCCGTCCCGGCTCGACGAGGTGCAGGCGGCGCTGCTGGCGGCGGTGCTTCCCAACCCGCTGCAGCGCTCGGTGAGCGCCCCCGGTGCCGTGGAGCGCGAACGCCAGGCCTGGATCCTGGCCCAGATGCGCCAGCTCGGCCCCGGCTATCTCGACGGACTGTGACGGCGCCCCGGGGCGCGGGCGGCGTCCGTCGGGCGACGGCACTGCAGGGAGACAAAACCCGGACCATAATAGGAGTGAGGGCGGGGCACAGGCCCGCCCCGCCACAGAGCCGGGCCCGCCGCCCGGACATCCACTTGGCAGCAGGAGCAGGTCATGGCAGAACGACTCACCGCCCCCCAGCTCAAGAGCCTCAAGCAGCAGGTACAGTCGCGCCTGGAGGACAAGCGTGCCGAGGTGCGCGAAATTCTCCTGCGCGCGGACGCGGAGCACTACGGGGAACTGGCCGGGCAGGTGCACGACCTGGAGGACCAGTCCCTGGCCGACCTGCTGGTGGATGTGACGCTGGCCGACATCGATCGCCATGTGCATGAAATCCGGGCACTGGAGACCGCCCTGGGACGCATGGCCCAGGACCTCTACGGCATTTGCCGGGAGTGCCAGGCGGATATCGGCCACGAGCGTCTGCAGGCCTATCCAACGGCCGAGCGCTGCGTGGACTGCCAGGCCGAGTATGAGCGTACCCACGCCCAGCCCGGGCGGCCGACCCTCTAGGAGCCTGTCGAACTTGAGCGATCGTAGCGAGCCGAGTGGGAGAGCGAGGACAGATGGGGCCGATTTTGAGGCGCATAGTGGGTCTATGTAACGAAAAATCGGCCTCATATGGGCCGCTGTCCCGCCGGCGCAGTAGATCAGCCTCAAGTCCGACAGGCTTCTTGTCCCCGTCACCGGGGCGAACAACCCGCTACGCAGGGGGGAGAACCCTATGAAACTGCCCTTGCAGATCACCTTTCGCGACATGGAACCCTCGCCCGCCGTTGAGGCGCGCATCCAGGAGAAGGCGAAAAAGCTCGATCGCTTTTTCGGCGACATCATGAGTTGCCGCGTGGTGGTGGAATCGCCCCACGGTCGTCACCACAAGGGCAAGCGCTTCCACGTGCGCATCGATGCCACCGTCCCCGAGGGGGAGCTGGTGGTCAGCGGCGGACGTCACCACGATGACCGCTCCCACGAGGATGTCTACGTGGCGGTGCGCGATGCCTTCGCCGCGCTCCAGCGGCAGCTGGAAGACCGCGTGCGCAGGTCGCGCGGTTTCGTCAAGGCGCACGAGGAGCCGGCCTACGGCCGCGTCCTGGGACTGTTGCCGACGGAGGATTACGGCAAGATCGAGACGCCCGACGGACGGGTGATCTACTTCCACCGCAACAGCGTGCTCGACGGCAGCTTCGAGCAGCTCGCGGTGGGCACCGAGGTGTTCTTCCACGAGGAGCAGGGGGAGCAGGGGCCCCAGGCCAGCACGGTGCGCGTGGCCGGCAAGCACCACGTGGTCGGGTAGGGCGGGGTGGCCGCCGGCTCCCCCGAGCGGCGCCACGTCGTGACCGCCTTCCTGCGCCACGGCGGCAGGGTGCTGCTGGTCAGGCGCAGCGGGCGGGTCGGCACTTACCAGGGGTGCTGGTCCGGGATCAGCGGCTACCTTGAGGATGCCGCGCCCCTGGACCAGGCCCGGCGCGAAGTGGAGGAGGAGACGGGGATCCCGTCTGCCGTCCCGCGCCTGGTGAGCGCCGCGCCCCCGCTGGAAATCGAGGATGCGGCAGTGGGGTGCTGCTGGGTGGTGCATCCCTTCCTGTTCGAGGTGGACGACCCCGACGCGGTGAGGCTGGACTGGGAGAACCTGGCGCTGTGCTGGGTACGGCCGGAGGATCTCGGCGCATACCCCACCGTGCCGGCACTGGCCGAGGCCCTCGCCGCCTGCCTGGAACGGGAGGCGGCGGGTGGCTGATCCCGTCGCCGAATTCCGCGCCCGGCTCGCGGCGGATCGCATCCACGGCGCCAGTGAACTGGCCCGGCAGTCCCTGGAGTTCCTCGCCGAACTGGCTCGTCGCGCCCCCGCTCCGGACCCGGCGACACTGGTGGCGGAGTTGTGCGCGGCCGCGGATCTCCTCGTCGCCACCCGGCCGAGCATGGCGCCGCTGTACAACCTGCTCGGGCGCTGGAAGGGCGCACTGGCCCGTTGCGGGCAGCTTCCCATCGCCACGGCCCGCGCCGCCGCGGCCGAGGCCGCGGAGTCCGTGGCGGCGGAGTCGAAACGGGCGGTGGACAGGGCCGCCGGGCATGCCGCCGCCCGCCTCGGGGCGGGATGCACCATCGCCACCCTGAGCCTGAGCTCGACCGTGGCCGCGGTATTCGAAAAGCTGCGGGAGGCGGGGGTGCGGGCCATCGTGGCCGAATCGCGTCCCCTGAACGAGGGTCACCGCCTGGCCGCCGCTCTCTCGGCGTGGCACATACCCACCACGCTGGTCACCGACGCGGCGCTGGGCCGTTACGCAGCCGGTGCCGATGCGATTCTGGTGGGCGCCGACGCCCTGACGGCCGACGGCGCGGTGGTGAACAAGACCGGTACCTACCTGCTGGCCCTGGCTGCCCGGGACAACGGCATCCCCTTCTATGTCTGCTGCGAGAGCTTCAAGCGCCTGCCGCCCTCATCGGAGGGGCCCGAACTGGAGGAGATGGAACCGGCCGAGCTGGGTGCGCCGGAGCTGCCCGGCGTACGGGTGATGAATCCCTACTTCGAGGTGACGCCGGCCCGCCTGGTGAGCGCCTGGATCACCGAGGCGGGCGTGGAACGGGGACCCCGTGCCGACGCGACGGGTTCCTAGGCCCAAAATTTCCAGAAACTCTCGCCAGGACGCGAAGAACGCCAGGAAAACGAAGGATTGACGGTCATATACTGCAGCGGCCCTCGTCCGAGACGATGCCCGATACGCCCTTCATGAGGTCCTGATCATTTTGAACCTTGGCGTTCTTGGCGATCTTGGCGAGAGAAATCCGGGCCGGGAACCCGGCGGACGGGCAGCCGTCAGTTATTTCCCGGCCCCGTCTCGTCGGGCCACTGGAAGCGGGCCTCCTCGAACAGCCGCACGCAGGTGTCCACGATGTCGGCATCGTAGCGCCCGCCGCGACCGCTGCGGATCTCCGCCAGCGCCTTCTCGGGACCCAGCGCGGGCCGGTAGGGCCGGTGGGTGCTGATGGCCTCCACCACGTCGGCCACCGCCAGGATGCGGGCCTCCTCCACGATGGCGTCCCCGGCCAGCCCGTTGGGGTAGCCGCTGCCGTCGAGGCGCTCGTGGTGCTGCAGGATCATCTCCGCCACCGGCCACGGGAAGGAGATGCCCCGTACGATGTCGTGGCCCACCAGGGGATGCTGCTGGATGATACCGAACTCCTGCGGTGTCAGGCGGCCCGGGCGGTTGAGAATCTCGGCCGGCACGTAGATCTTGCCGATGTCGTGGATGATGGCGCCGAGGCGCAGCCCCTCGATGCGATCCTCGCTCCAGCCCAGCGTCCGGGCGATGGCCTCGGCCAGCAGGGCCACCCGGCGCTGGTGGCCGGCGGTGTAGGGATCGCGGATCTCCACGGTGCGGGAGATGGCCTCGATGGTCTGGAACAGCACCTTCCCCAGCGCTTCGCGGGCGCGGTCGCGTTCGTCGGAGGTGCGATGGCTGCGGATGCCGAAGGCAAGATCATTGGCGAGTTCCTCCAGCAGCGCCACCTCCTCGGTGGTGAACTCCTGCTGCGGCGCCGCGCAGACGCCGAGCACGCCAAACACCCGCCCCGCCTCGGCCAGGGGCAGCACGACGCAGGACCTGTCGCCGTCGCCCGTGCCCGTTTCGAAATGGGCGAGCGCGCCGGTATTGACCGCTGCCGCGCGCCGCAGCAGCTGATCCTGGGTGGAGAGGGTGCCGGCAACGGCCCGGATCTGCATGCCGGCGGCCGGCCTGTCGCCGCGATGGGCGACCCAGACCAGGGGATAGCCGCCCTGCCGGGCCATGACATCGCACAGGGACTGGTTGAGCTCCACCTCGCTGCCGGCCCGGACCAGGGCCGTATTGCTCTGGCTGAGGGTGCGCAGGGTGCGGTTGAGGCGGCGCAGGCTCTCGGCATGGCGGCGCTGGGCGATGAGCTGCCCCAGCTGCACGCCCACCGACTCGATGAGCGCCAGCTCCTCGTCCAGGAAGGGGCCGTGATCCGCCTCCGGCAGCGGCTCCAGGTAGCACAGCTCCACCTCGCCGTCCGGCGGCTCGGGCAGCCGGATCGGCGCCCGCAGCGTCCATGCGGTGGGGCGGTAATCGCGGCTGGTGAGGTTGCACTCCCCGAGCCTGACCCGGGCGGCGGCCTTGTCCGGGTATTGCCAGCCCCCGGGCAGCGTATCGGCAATCCGTTGCAGCACCTGCTCCAGGGGTAGTTCGGTATCGGCGGCCAGGCGCGTCACCTGGTAGAGGCAATTGATCTCCTTGACCCGCTCGCGCAGCGCCTCCAGGAGATCGTGCTCCCGGGCCTGGAATTCCCTGCGGGCGGTGATGTCGGTATGGGCGCCCACCATGCGCACGGGCCTGCCGGTATCGTCGCGGAATACGCGGCCACGGCTCTGGATCCAGACATCGTGGCCGTCGCGATGGCGCATCCTGAACTCCAGGTCGATACGCTCGGCATCGCCCTGCAGGACACGTTCCACCTCCGCCAGGGCGGCTTCACGATCCTCGGGGTGGATGCGCCTTTGCCACTCGTCGGTGCTGTTGCCGATTTCCGCGACAGCGTAGCCGATGATCGCCTTCCAGCGGGGTGAGTAGTAGACACTGTCATTCACCAGGTTCCAGTCCCACAGGCCATCCTCGGTGCCCTCGAGCATCAGCGAGAGACGCTCCTCGCTGGTGCGCAGGGCGGCTTCGGCCGCGCGCTGCCCGGTGACATCCTGGCCCGAGGAGAGGGTGCCTATGGGCCGGCCCGCCTGATCGCGCAGCAGCGTGTTGTGCCAGCTGATGAAGCGCACCTGTCCGTCCCGGGTCAGGACCGGGCCCTCCGCGTGCTCGACGGGCATGCTGTCCATGTGCCGCTGGAACAGGGTGCGGACTTCCTCCCGCTGCGGCTCCGGGATGCACCGCTCGACCCAGTCGCAGCCGATCAGCTCCTCCTCCGGATAGCCGAGGAGCTCGCAGCCGCGGCGGTTGATCAGGGTGATGCGCCCCTCGGGATCCAGGGCGAGAATCATGACGTTCACCACGTCCAGGTAGCGCTGGGCCCGGCGGTGGGCCTCCAGCATCTCCTGTTCCGCACTGCGGCGGGCGGTGATGTCCTGGAAAATGTGGATGCCGGATCGTGGCCGGTCTTCGCCGAGGTGGAGCTTGAAGCTGCGGGTGGTGTAATGACGCCCTGCCAGGGTCATTTCGTACGGTTCTTCCGTGTATTCATCATGGAGACTGCAGCCGGGGAACGGTCCGTCGCCGCGCGGGAACACCTCCCAGTAGGGACGGCCGAGCATCTCCTTGAAGGGCAGGCCCGCAGCCTCGGCGTAGGCGCGGTTGGCACGCACCAGCCTGCCTTCGGAATCGTGCACGAAAATGGGATCCGGTACCGCGTCGAAGGCCTCGACCCACTCCCGGTGGGCCAGCTCGATCCGATCCCGGGACTCGGCCAGGGCCCGGTTCATGCTCCCCAGGGTGACGGAGCGGCGCCGCATGGCGTCCAGGTAGGCCGCGAAGGAGAAGGTGAACACCAGCCCGAAGACGAGCAGGAGCAGGGGCCATTGATGGTAGTGGCCGGCACCGAATGCGGGGCCGGGCGCGATGGACAGCACCCAGGAGCTGCCGGGCAGCTCGATGTCGAAGCGCAGGTCATCCGCGCCGGGCCGGTAGTCCGTGCCGTGGGCGTAGAGGCTCGCGGGCGTTCCGTTCCCGTGCCCGGAATCGTCGAGGCGGAGGTTCAGTTCGTCCGCCGGGAACAGCCGCAGTGCCGTGTCGATCATCTCCCTGATCCGGATGATGCCGATGAGGAAGCCATAGGGGGGGGTGCTGGTGAGGGGCCCATCCGGTTCCTGCCCGGACCGGCTGGTCCGGTATACGGGCAGTACGATCAGGAGCCTTCCATCCCGGGCGGTGCCCGCCGCATATCGGGGTACCGCGGCCACGGTGCCGCCCCGTTCCCTGGCCTGTTCGATGACGGGCCGGTGCCGGGGATCGCTTCCCAGATCGAGGCCATAGGGGCTTTCGGCGTCTGCGTCCGGGAATCGATAAAAAACGGGAAAGTACTCGGATCGGTCGCCGGCCGGCTGCAAGCCGCCGTCCGGGGCCCGCTCGACAATCCGGAATTTCTCCAGTCCCTCGGCGCGGGCGGCGGCCTCATAGTTGGCACGGTAGGCCGCCGGCACCCGCGGTGCCCATTCCAGGGCCTGCAGCTCGCCGTGGTGGGCGAGGGCGTAGCGGCCGTAAGCCTCGAACTCGGTGCGGCTCACCTCGCGGGAGGCGTCGAACAGAGCCCCCACACCCTCCAGTATCTCCAGGTTCATGTCGAGGGTGTGCTGGATCTCCGTGGCATATTCCGCTGCGCGCCGCTCGAGCTCGGCGGACTCCAGGTGTGCCATCTGCCGGTGTGCCTGGAGGTAGGCGCCGAGGGTCAACAGGGTGCCCAGAAGCGCCAGGAGCAGCACCGGAAGCCGCTGCCGGAGTGCTGCCCGGCCCGCCTTGCCGTCTGCTGCGATCCGATTGGGCGTTCCGGCCATGGGCGCGTCCCTGCTGGGTATGGGAGGTTGCTACATCACTCCAGGGTCATGTCGGCCAAGATCTAAAAAGCCTTTGATTATTGTAGACAATCAAATCGATATCAGACAGTTGCAGACCCAAGCCCATGCAAGGTCTCATGCAGAGCCCCGACAGGGGTGCGGAAAGGCGCGGCGGTGGGGGACTGCCCCGGTCCGTTCAGGTGCCCGGCGTGCTCAGCCGGGTCGGCCGTCGATCCGGGGACGCAGGTAGATGGGCAGGAAGCGGGCCACCCAGGCGCCCACGAAACCGAGCCAGGCGAAGCCGGCGAGCAGGTTCGGATGGATGCCGAGGGCGGGCCACAGGGGCGGCCACTCGCCGGCGATGCGCAGCAGCGCGGCGAGGGAGACGCCGAGGAAGCAGAGCCAGGTGAAGGCGTCCGCCTCCAGGGCGCGGCCGGAGTGGCCCAGGCTCACCCGGGAGGCCATGCCGATGAGCATGGAGGTGACGAAGCCGATGCCGAAGGCATGGAGCGGCGCCTTGTCCAGCCACAGGGTGCCGGTGACGGCCAGCGCCAGGCTCTGGAGTCCGTAGAGCAGCAGGGCGATGCCGAACCAGAGATAGGCGATATGCAGCACCGCCAGCAGGCGCACGCTGAGGCCGGCGCGGAAGCGCCAGGCGCGGCTGTGCCAGAAGGCCAGTGCCGCGAGCGGCAGGTCCACCGCGAACAGCCACGGCCGCAGGTCCAGCACCGCCAGCAGGCCATGCAGGGCCAGGCCCCCGTTCAGCAGCCACAGGCTCCAGCGCGGCCGCACCTCGCGGTAGTCGGGCACGATCACGCCGGTGAAGAATGGGATCATGCGGTGGGCGACGGTGGCCAGCACCGGTGCCAGGAACAGCCACAGGCCCAGGTTCAGGCTCAGCTGCAGCCAGACCGGCCGCGGGTCCAGCAGCCAGGCCGCGAAGGCCGCCAGCCCCAGCCAGCCGGCGCAGAAGGCGCCGTTGAGCCAGGTTTCATAGAACCGGTCGTCGGTGGGGGCGGTGCGGTAGACCCGCCACAGGGCCGCCATGCCCGAGGCCATTCCCGCCAGCCACAGCACCACGCCCGCGAGCAGTACCGGAACCGCGGTGAACAGGCCGGGGTAGAAGAGCAGGGTGCCGGCGGCGAGCAGCAGGAAGGTGCGGACATAGGCCGGGCGGGGAATTTCCTTTCCGCGCATCCAGCGCGGGTAGGTGGTCATCAGGAAGCCGAAGAAGAAGAAGCTGAACAGCCCGTAGAGCATCAGCGCCATGTGGGCCCAGAGGGCGGGGATGACGGTCGCCGGCGGTGACCACGCACCGGTGTAGCGGCCGGCCAGCTCGGTGCTCCAGTAGAGCATCACCGCCACCAGCTGCACGGCCCCGCCGAAGAACATCATCCGGTGCGGTGCGGCGGTGAACACCAGCCAGGGACGTGAGATGGTCATGGCTCCTCGTAGGCGTGGGCCTTGAGGGTGGAGAAGCGGAAGGGCGCGGCGATTAGCCCCGCGCTGGTGCGCAGCAGGATGGTGGCCTCCCAGTCCATGCGGTTGCGCACGCACACGGGAATGGTGAGTGTGCCGCGGTAGAGGTTGGGTCCGGCCTGGGACAGCACCGGGCGGTTGTAGCCCATGTTCATGTTCAGTCCCACCAGGTCGATCTCCGCCCCCGAGGTCTCCCGGCCCTCCACCCGCACCTCGACACTCAGCGGCTTGAGCGGGGGGATATAGCGGGGCTCGATGCTCAGCTCCACCCGGGTACCATCGTCAAAGGTGACGCTGCAGGGGTGATCGCGCAGGTTGCAGGAGACATCCACGGGGGCCCGGGCCGCCACCGTCGGATTGAGCAGGGGCTGGACCTTGTAGACGGCGTAGCCGGCAATGGCCGCCAGCAGCAGGCCGATGAGACCCCAGAGAAGCAGGCGCGCGGTACGAGGGGACATCCTTCTTCCTATTGGTCATCCACTGTGGACAGATAGGCGAAGATATCGCGAATCTCGGTCTCGGAAAACTCGGCCAGCAGCCTGTACTCGGGATCGGAGGGGTCGTGGATGCGTGTTCCCTTGAGATACTTGTCCACCGAGCGCCACAGATACTGGGTGTACTGGCCCGCCAGCATCGGCACCGCCTCCGACTCGTCGCCCCAGCCCTCCGGACCATGGCAGGAGGCGCACTCGCGCTTGTAGATCTTCTGCCCGGCGTCCGGATCACCCTCCACCCTGGGGACGTTGAATACCTTCTCGGCGGCCCTCAGCTTTTCCAGCGAAGTGGCGTCCTCGGGCAGGTCGGGCATGCGAATGGGCAGCTCGATGGCGGCGAGGTAGGCGGCGATGTCGCGGATGTCTGGATCGGGCATCTGGCGCTCGTCCACGTACTCGATCATGGCCAGGTTGGGCCGTTCGCGGTCCCGGTAGAGATGCAGCTGCCGCGCGAGATAGGCCGCAGGCAGTCCCGCCAGGCGCGGATACTCGCCCTCCTTGCCGCCTTCCCCGTTCACGCCGTGGCAGCCGGCGCAGGTCTCGTTGATGTCGAAGCCGTTCTCCAGGTCCACCTCCTCGCCACGGGACGGCGCTGCGGCCGCGAGCAGCAGGCAGGCCAGCAGCAGGGACGCGAGTCCCGGCCGGGGGGAGATTCCGGGCTGGAGCAGAGTCATGGCAGCAGGTCATGTGGCGGTTGACGGCGCGATATTGGACCACAGCAGCGGCTCCGCATGACTTGATGTAAATCAAACCTCCGGTGCGGTGTCCGCGCATCATGGTCCATGCCGACCGGCTCGCGTGGGCATGCCGGATTCGGTCATGGTGCCCGATCCGGGAGGGTGGCGGCGAGTGTGCCAGGTCCTGTGTCGACACATATATTTACAAAAATATGTGTCTGATTCGGGGATCCGCTTCGGTTCCGTCGCCTCTTTTCAGAACATTCGAATCCATGGAAATGCTGTCCGTCCCAAATTGTTAATCCAGATGTGTCATATGCATAAATGTCTTACAACAAGTACCTATTTGACATTTCTCAAATATCGTTAAAGCTGAGTATCTATCAGGAATATTCTTTGACCTACATCAAGGTTGAACGACCCGCAGTAGGTTGCAATGCGTCTCGACCGATCCGGACGAGGCTCGGTGTATCCGTTTGAACGGGGATAAAAAGGGGGAAACATGAAACCTGTCACAAAACGCACGCTGTCCCTGCTGGTGGGGCTCGGGCTGGGCGTCGCCGTAACCGGCACGGCCTGGTCCCAGGACACCCTGCAGGACATCATGAAGGCGCGCGGTCTGACCCAGAAGGACATTCTTGCTGCGGCGAAGACCTACACGCCTTCCGGCGGCCGTGACGAGTACATCGCGCTCAGCTCCGGGGGGCAGAGCGGCCAGGTGATCGTCTACGGCATTCCGTCCATGCGCATCCTGAAGTACATCGGCGTCTTCACGCCGGAGCCGTGGCAGGGCTATGGCTTCGACGAGGAGTCGAAGGCCGTGCTGCGCCAGGGCAACATTCTCGGCAAGGAGATCAACTACGGCGACACCCACCATCCGGCCTTCTCCGAGGCCGAGGGTGACTACGACGGCAAGTACCTCTTCATCAACGACAAGGCCAACCCGCGCGTGGCCGTGATCGATCTGCACGATTTCGAGACCAAGCAGATCGTGGTCAACCCGCTGTTCAAGTCCGAGCACGGCGGCGCCTTCGTTACTCCCAATACCGAGTACGTCATCGAGGCGACCCAGTACGCCGCCCCCTACGACAAGAAGTACCACCCCCTCGAGAAGTTCAACGACGAGTATCGCGGTGGCGTGACCTACTGGAAGTTCAACAAGGAGAAGGGGCGCCTCGAGCCCGAGAACTCCTTCACCCTCGAGCTTCCGCCCTACAGCCAGGATCTCTCCGACGCCGGCAAGGGGCCGAGCTACGGCTGGTCGTTCACCAACTCCTTCTGCACCGAGCGTTATGTCGGCGGTATCGAGAAGGGCCGTCCGCCCTACGAGGCCGGCTGCTCCGCGAAGGATACCGACTTCCTCCACGTGGTTAACTGGAAGAAGGCCGCAGAGCTGGTGAAGGCGGGCAAGGCGAAGGACATCAACGGGATGAAGGTTATCCCGATGGATGTGTCCATCGCCGAGGGAATTCTGTTCCTGATTCCCGAGCCGAAGAGCCCCCATGGTGTGGACGTGACGCCCGACGGTACCAAGATCATCGTCAACGGCAAGCTCGACACCCACATGTCCGTGTATGACTTCGCCAAGATCCAGAAGGCGATCAAGGACAAGAACTTCGAGGGCAAGGACCCCTACGGGATTCCGATCATTCCCATCCAGGACGTCCTCCACCTGCAGCTCGAGGTGGGTCTGGGTCCGCTGCATACCCAGTTCGACTCCAAGAAGTGCGTCGCCTACACCTCGCTCTACGTTGACTCCCAGATCGTCAAGTGGGACTTCTGCGAAGGCAAGGTGCTGGACAAGATCTCCATCCACTACAACGTCGGCCACCTGATGACCATGGAAGGCGACACCGTCGATCCTGACGGCAAGTACCTGGTGTCGCTGAACAAGCTGGCCATCGACCGCTTCAACCCGGTGGGTCCGCTGCATCCGCAGAACCATCAGCTCATCGATATCAGCGGTGACAAGATGGAGCTGCTCTACGACATGCCGCTGCCCCTGGGCGAGCCTCACTACGTGGCCGCCATCAAGGCCGACAAGCTGCAGCCCGAGGTCCGCTACAAGTCCGGCTGGAACAGCCGCACCGACAGCAAGTCCGAGTACGCCGTCCGCGCCGGCCGCGAGAAGACCGAGCGGACCTGCGACGACTCGGGCAAGTGCAAGGTGGAGGTGTTCGGCTCCCTCATCCGCTCCCACATCACCCCCGAGACCATCGAGGCCGAAGTGGGCGACGAGGTGCTGATTCACCTGACCAACCTCGAGCGCGCAGAGGACGAGGTGCACGGCTTCGCGATGTACGGCCACAACGTGCAGCTCTCCGTGGAGCCCGGCAAGACCTCCACGGCGCGGCTCATGGCCACCGAGGAAGGCGTGTTCCCCTACTACTGCACCGAGTTCTGCTCGGCGCTGCACCTGGAGATGCAGGGTTACCTGCTGGTCAAGCCGAAGGGCTACAAGGCGACCGTCGGCGAGGGTGAGGTCGGTACCAGCTACACCAAGGCCGACTACGAGAAGCAGGTGAAGGAGAACATCGCGACCCAGGCGGTGATCGACGAGGTGGTGGGCTTCATCACCAGCCACAACTACAAGGACTTCCCGACGGTTGTGGGCCTGGTGGAGGATGCCACCGACCAGCTGAACTTCGCTGCCGATGCCAAGGCCAAGTCCGAGGCCGCCGCGGCGAAGGAAGACTGGCAGAACGCCATGCTCTGGGCCAACCAGTGGTGGCAGTACCAGGTTAAGACCGCCGACCTCGGTCTGCGTGCCAAGACCTATCTTGAGCAGAACAACGCCAAGAAGATCAAGTAACGGTTTTCCCAACGTCGCTTGAATAACAATAAATGCAGTATGGATAGGTGAAGTTGAGGGGGGGCAATGATGCCCCCCCTTTTTATAAACCGGTAACAGTGAAGACCCGAGGTAACTGCTAATGCGCAAGTCAACGATGATGCTGCTGGGCGCCGCCGTGGCGGGCCTGGCCCTGACCACCAGCGTGCAGGCCCAGGACGGTGCGGCGCTCTACGCCCAGAAGACCTGTATCGCCTGCCATGGCGCGGAGGGCAAGAAGCCGATCCTGCCCACCTATCCCAAGCTCGCCGGACAGAACGCCGATTACATCTTGAACCAGATGACGGATATCAAGAGTGGCGCCCGCAACAACGGCCAGACCGCCGCCATGAAAGGGGTGATGCACCTGGTGAACGAGGATGAGATGAAGACCATCGCCGCCTGGCTGGCCGGTCTGCAGCCCTGATGTATTGAAAGGCGTACATTTAGTGAGGTATCTGTAGATATTCCCGGGTATAAAAAAATCGCCCATATTGATAACCGTCAAGGCAATATCCGCGGGGGATTGGAAAATACACGGTAATGGGACGATGTTCATTTTTTACTGTTTGGAATATACCAAGCGGATGATTCATCGTCAGTTTGCATAACCACAGTGGGGACTGCCTGGGTTGCCCCGGTAGTCTGGATTCAGAGATAGAGTGAAGTGTTCGGAGGCAGTAATCATGCGTAAACCGATGATCAAGATTCTGGCCGTGGCTTTGGGCGTCGTCTTTGCCGGTGCCGCCGGGGCCGCGGAAGGGGAAAAGGTCCAGTGGAGTGTTCACAGCGGTGAAATCGACGAGGCCATCGCGCTGGATGGTGACAAGGTGAACGGCCGCGACGTGTTCGAGGTCTGCTCCGCCTGCCACCTGCCCGAGGGCTGGGGCACCGAGGACGGTACCTTCCCGCAGCTGGCCGGCCAGCACGCGGACGTGCTGATCAAGCAGCTGTCGGACATCCGCGCCAAGAACCGCGACAACCCCACCATGTACCCCTTCGCCCTGCCGGAGTCCATCGGCGACGCCCAGGCGCTGGCGGACGTGGTGGCCTACATCGAGACCATCCCCATGAACCCGAAGCCGGGCGTGGGGCCCTGGGAGCCGGGCACCCCCGAGTACGCCAAGGGCGAGCAGCTCTACAAGGACAACTGCACCCGCTGCCACGGCGATGCGGGCGAGGGCATTCCGGAGAAGTTCTACCCGCGCATCGGCGGCCAGCACTACAAGTACATCGTGCGCCAGTTCGAGTGGATCCGCGACGGCAAGCGCCGCAACGCCAACCCGGACATGGTCAAGCAGATCCAGGAGTTCTCCGACCAGGACATGAAGATGGTGATCAACTGGGTCTCCCGCCAGGTGCCGAAGGAGTTGGCCGCATCCTCCCCGGACTGGCTGAACCCCGACTTCAAGTAAGCGGGCGGAGCACCGGCGCCGGGCGGCAGCGGGGGGTGCCGCCCGGTCCGGCGCCAGGGATGGCGCTCCCTCCACACAAGCCCCCGCCGTACTCTTGAAGGCAAGGATTTCGAGCGATATGAACGCTGCCAATCAAAGCAAGCAGACCCTCATCATCGGGGTCCTGACGCTGGCCTCCCTCGCACTGCTGGCCATCATCTACTTCACGCCGATCTGGTGGGTGTCCCTGACGGCGCCCAACTACCCCGAGCACACCTTTCCGGACGGCATCCGCATCCACTTCCACGTGGATGGCGTCTTCAACGGCTGCGAGGCGCGCGAATCCGAGGAGGTGACGGATCGCGAGGCGCTGGAATGCAAGCGCGAGATGGACACCATCAACCACTACGTGGGGATGTATCCCATCTCCGCCGGCGCTCCGGTGGAGCGGGCGGTATCGCCCTTTGTCTTCACCCTGCTCGGCGTGATGCTGGTGGCCTTCGCCATGCCGGGGCGGAAATCCCGCACCGCGGTTCTGCTGGCGGGATCCCTGGCCATCGCCGGCTGGATGAGCGCGGCCCTCTACAGCGAGGGGGGCTTCAAGTACACCTCACCCGGCTACCAGTCGGATGTCATGGAGACCCTGGATCTCGATCGGGAGGATGTGGCGGACTGGACTGCGCTGATGGCGGTGGAGGAGAGCTACTTCGAGGCGCTGGGACGCTACTTCCCCGGCCAGGACATGGCCGAGCGCGTGCAGCTCATCGTCGATATCGTCCAGGGGGTCTTTGTCGCGCTACTGGTCGCCATGGCGGTGCTGGTAGTGGGGGCCTGGAAGTGGAAGCCCTTCTACTGGCTGCTCATCGCCGTGCCGCTGCTTTTGCCGCTGTTCTTCATCATCGACTACTCCGGCTGGCTGTGGTGGTTCGGCCACAACCTGAGCAGCATGGGCGCCTTCACGGTGAAACCCTTCATGCCCACCGTGTTCGGTGACGGCAAGGTGGCCCAGTTCTCCACCCACTCCTATCCCTCCACGGGCTTCGGGTTGATGATGGCCTCCTCCTTCCTACTGCTGCTTGTCGCATTGCTTCGCGGCCGGCAGATGCGCCGCGGCGGGTTCGAGGTCTGAGGGGAGCCCCGTGTCGGCACTTCGCGGAAGGCTGTTGCTCCTGGCGCTGCTCCTGGTGACAGCGCTGGGCGTGACCGGTGCCGAAGAAAATGCGGCAGCGCCTGAATATCCGCCCCTGCAGCCCCTGGTGGATGCCACGGAGCCCGGCGGCGTACTGAAGCCGCCGCCGGGCATCTACGCCGGCCCGGTGGTGGTGGATGCCCCGATGATCATCGATGGCGGAGGCCAGGTGACCATCGACAACGGCGGCAAGGGGACCATCCTGCTGCTGGACACCGACGGGGCCCAGGTGCGCAACATGGTCCTGAGGAACTCCGGCCGGTCCTTCAACGACATCGACGCGGGCATCCAGGTGCGCGGCAACTACAATGTCATCAAGGACAACGTTATCGAGAACGCGCTGTTCGGCATCGACCTGCAGCAGTCCGAGAACAACGTGGTGCGCCGCAACCGGATCAGCTCCAAGGATGTCAGCCTGGGGTTGCGCGGCGATGGCATCCGCCTCTGGTACAGCTTCGGCAACACCATCGAAGAGAATCAAATCCACGATTCCCGGGACAACGCGGTGGTCTGGTACTCGCGCGACAACATCATCCGCGGCAACACGGCCACCCGCGGCCGCTACTCGATGCACTTCATGTACTCCCAGTACAACCTGGTGGAGGGCAACCGGTTCTGGAACAACTCGGTGGGCATCTTCCTCATGTACAGCGACAGCGTGGTGATCCGCAACAATCATATCTCCCACGCCACCGGCGCCACGGGTATCGGCATCGGGTTCAAGGAGACCTCCGACAACGACATCCTGAACAACGAGGTTCTCTACTGCGCCAACGGCCTCTACCTCGACCTGTCGCCGTGGCAGCCCGACACCACCAACCGCATCACCAACAACCTGGTGGCCTACAACGGCGTCGGGGTGCAGTTCCTGAGCGACTGGACCGGCAATGTCTTCAAGGAGAACACATTCACCGGGAACCTGACCCAGGTGGCGGTTTCCGGGGCGAAGTCAGCCAAGCGCAATGTCTGGGACGGCAACTACTGGGACGACTACCAGGGGTTCGACCGGAACAACGATGGAGTGGGGGATACACCCCACCAGTACTACGCCTACGCGGACCGGATCTGGATGGACGTCCCCTCCGCCCGCTTTTTCAAGGGATCGCCCGTACTGGAGGTCATCGATTTCCTCGAGCGGCTGGCGCCCTTCAGCACCCCGGAACTGGTGCTGAAGGATGAGCGGCCGCTGCTTCACACCGGAACCGTCCAATGACCGACGACAAGAGCAAAGAGAAACCCGTCAAGAAGCCGCGGGTACTCGACCGCAAGACCCAGGAGGCGCGCCGCCGTTTCCTGCGCTCCCTGGGGCTCGCCGCGGGGGTGGTCAGCGCCTCCCTGGTGGGGTTCATCCCCGTGGTGCGCGGCTACAATCCGCGCCTGCGTCCGCCGGGTGCACTGGCTGAGGACGAATTCCTCGCCTCCTGCATCAAGTGCGGCCAGTGCATACAGGTGTGCCCGGTGGAGGCCATCAAGCTGACCGACATCATGGATGGGTTCGGCAACGGCACTCCGCACATCGACGCCCGGGCCCAGGCCTGCGACTTCTCCTGCGATGGCCTGCAGTGCGTGCTCGCCTGTCCCACCGGCTCTCTCAGCCACGACACCAATTATCCGCACCAGGTGCGCATCGGTTTCGCCGAGCTGGCGCGCCCGGATCTGTGCCTGGCCATGCAGGGCAAGGGGTTCAAGGGTCGTATCCGCGATGCGAGCTTCAAGGGCCTGTTCCGCTATGCCGAACTCAACCGCTGGCAACCCCTGCCGGTGCGGGGCCAGGAATTCGACCGCGAAATCTGCGATCTCTGCATCGTCCACTGTCCCATCGAGATCCGCCGCAACCAGTGCGAGGCCGGACATCCTCCCGCGGATGACCCGAACCAGTGCCCGCCGAGCCGCGCCATCGGCCTGGAGCCGGTGGAGGGGGGCGGCATGCGCCCGGTGATCTACGAGGGCTGCGTGGGTTGTGGGGCCTGTGAGATGGTCTGCCCCGTGACGCCCGCCGCCATCGTGGTGGACATGACCAAGAATGCGGATACGGTGACGGCATGAAATACCTGGTCGAATCATTCATGCAGTTGCTCGGGCGGGCGCCGACCAAGCCGGAGAAGGACGACATCACGCCCGCGGCGCAGGAGATCCACTTCTACAAGCGCGGCCAGAAGCTCGACATGGACGAGGTGCGCCGCCTGCACGACGAGAAGCAGGGCAAGAACAAGTGGCTGAAGCGGCGCTGGGCGACACTGCTGTTCGTCAACCTGCTGTTCGTGGTCTCCTACTACTTCGACATCCAGCTGCTGGAAGGAGCGCTCACCGCGTCGCGCTTCCTCGGTTTCCACATGGCGGATCTCAACTCCGCCCTGCAGGTGATGCTGGCCTTCAAGACGGTGCTCATCAACCTGCTCATCGGCACCGTCACGGTGTTCGTGCTGTGGTTTCTGGTGGGCGGCCGCAGTTTCTGCTCCTGGGTCTGTCCCTACCACCTGCTCTCCGAGTGGGCGGAGAAGATCCACCTGTGGCTGGCGCAGAAGAAGCTGGTGAAGGACATTCCGTTCCACCGCGCCATCCGTTCCGTGTTCTACGTCATCTTCGCCCTACTGGCCTTCGCCACCGGCTACACGGTGTTCGAGGCCATCTCGCCGACCGGCATCGTCAGCCGCGCGATCATCTACGGGCCCTCGCTGGCATTGCTGTGGGTGCTGTTCCTGCTGCTGTTCGAGATCTTCGTCTCGCGCCGCGCCTGGTGCCGCTATGTCTGTCCCATCGGCATCACCTACGGCGTGGTGGGCCTGCTCTCCCCCATGCGGGTCACCTATGTGCTGGAGGATTGCAAACACGAGGGTGACTGCCGCAAGGTGTGTCTCGTGCCGCACGTGCTCGACGTGACCATCAAGGGCCGCGCCACGGATACCAGGGTGCCGGTCGGTGCCGATTGCACCCGTTGCGGCATGTGCGTGGATGTCTGCCCCACCAATTCGCTGCGCTACGAGTTCAGCTGGCTGGAACAGCTGAAATAGCATTGGCAGCATCGCGATTGAAGCCTTCGAGGGGAAGTCATGATCCAGTTCCAGCAGGTGGTGAAGCGTTTCCGCCGCAACAAGGTGCTTACCGGGATCGACCTGGACATCCGTCCGGGTGAGCGCATTGCCCTGGTGGGTTCCAACGGCGCGGGCAAGACCACCCTCATCCGCTGTCTGCTCGGCGAATATGTCTGTGACGGCAAGGTGCTCGTGGACGGACTCGAGCCACGCACTCATCGCAGCGAGGTGCTGGCCCGGGTGGGTTTCGTGCCGCAGCTGCCGCCGCCGCTGAAGATGCCGGTGGGCCAGCTCATCCGCTTCGCCGCCAGCGTCTGCGACAGCGATCCCGAGCGCATGCGCGGGATAGCCCGGCGCCTTGGCCTGGACCCGGACGCCTTCCGGCGCCAGCCTTTCGTCAAGCTCTCCGGCGGCCAGAAGCAGAAGCTCCTCATCAGCATCGCATTGGGGCGTGACGCGGATATCCTGGTGCTGGACGAGCCGGCGGCCAATCTCGACCCGGAAGCCCGGCACGTCTTCTTCCAGATTCTCGCCGAGAAGAAGGATCACGCGGTGATGCTCATCTCCAGTCACCGTCTCGACGAGGTGGCCTCCCTGGTGAACCGCGTGGTGGAGCTGGACCGGGGCCGGGTCGTGCTCGACGATCGGGTGGCCGACGCCGTGGACATGGACAGCGTGCTGGAAGTGCGCCTGAGCATTGCCCGTCCCGAAGAGGCTTTTGCCCGTACGATTACCGAGTGGGGATTCCTCGATGGGGGCGATGGCCGGGTCTGGGAGGGACGGGTGGCCGGCCCCGACCGCCTCCGTTTCCTCGGCATGCTCTCCCGCTATGCGGGGCTGGTGAACGGCATCAACATGGAGGAGGAGGGGGAGGACGCCGATGCGCGCGTCACGCGCCTGGCCTGAGCGCCTGCTCGCTTCCCTGCTGCTCTCCGCCGCCGTTGCCGTCCTCTCCGCCTGCAGCGGCGATCCCGGAACCGGCCCTGCTGAGGTGAAGTGGGACCGGGTCATCTGCGAACGGTGCCTGATGATCCTCAGCGATCGGCGCTTCTCCGCCCAGATCCGGGGCTGGCCCAAGGGCGATCGGAGCCGGGTCTACTATTTCGACGACGTGGGCTGCGGGATGCTGTGGTTGGACCAGCAGCCCTGGAAAGATGATCCCCGCGTGGAGGTGTGGGTCAACGACCATCGCGACGGCCACTGGATCGACGCCAGAAAGGCCTGGTACGTGCGGGGATTCACCACTCCCATGGAGTACGGGCTGGGCGCCCAGGACGAGCCGGTCGAGGGGGCGCTCAACTGGGAGGAGGCGAGGAAACTCGTCTACGAGATAGAGGAGCGTTTCACCCAGGAGGCGGGGGTAAGCCTCGATCCATCCCGGCTGGCGCCCTCCATCTATGGTCGTGATCGGTACGCAGAAGATCCCGAACACGACCATGACCATGACCATGGCCCAGGGGAAGGCGAGCCTGCCGCCCCGCCGGTTCGGCAATGACGTTATTATCCACGGAGCTCAAATGAAAAGTCTCTGGCTCACCGCTCTCGCCGACATCACCGAGTCCCTGCGTGCCCGCTGGTTCATGGTCTACACGGCCATCTTCGGCGGCCTGGTGGTGCTGCTGTTCGTCTTCGGCCTGACCGAATCGCGCATCATGGGTTTCCTGGGGCTCTCGCGCCTGCTGACGGTCTTCATCCAGCTCACCATGGCCATCCTGCCGGTGTTCGTGCTCATCACCACCGTGCGCTCCGTGGCCGGCGATCGCGAGGCGGGAGTATTCGAATACCTGCTGTCCCTGCCCATCACGTTGAGCGCCTGGTTCTGGGGCAAGATCATCGGCCGTTTCACGGTCATCTTCCTGCCGGTGTTCCTGGCCATGGCGGGAGCGGCCGCCTGGGCGACCATCAAGGATATCCCGGTGCCCTGGGACGATTTCTTCTACTACACCGGCCTGCTGCTCGCACTGGCCTGGTGCTTCCTCGGCATCGGCATGCTCATCTCCACCGTGGCCCGTTCCGCCGACGTGGCCCAGGGGGCCGTGTTCATCATCTGGCTGACCCTGGTGCTGTTCCTGGATCTCATCCTGCTCGGCATCATGATCAAGGAGCACCTGCCGCCGGAATCGGCGGTGGCCATCGCTCTGGCCAACCCCCTGCAGGTGTTTCGCATCGCCGCCATGATGATGTTCGATCCCCAGCTGGTGATGCTCGGCCCGGCCGCCTATATCATCCTCGACACCTTCGGCGAACCCGGTTTCATGACCTACGCCATCGCCTACCCGATGGCCCTCGGCACGGTGGCGGCCACAGGCGGCTACCTCCTGTTCCGTCGTGGTGATCTGCCCTGAGGGGAAATCGTTCCAGGTTGCGCGTGGCGAGGATCGGACGGTAGCCGCGCGGCGCGCGCCGACCGGTTCGCTGGCAGCGGGCTGAGGGATATCGGGGGCGGTTGCCTGCAGGGGCGCTGCCCCCGCTCATTTCTGGCGACCCGCAACCCGCAATTCGTCGCGGGCCTTTCCTCCCAACCAGCCCAGTACCCGTCCCGGGTCGTTGCTGAACACGCCGTCGACGCCCATGGCCCGGACCCGTGCCAGGTGCCGGCGCTCGTCCACCGTGTAGACGAGGACCCGCAGTCCCCGGGCATGGGCCTGGCGCACCAGGACCTTGTTGACCAGTGCCAGGGGGATATGCAGTGAACGCGCGTCAAGGCGCCGTTGCAGCGTGCCCCAGTCCACGGGCAGACGGGACACCAGCGCCCCCACCGGGATGCGTGGCGCCAGGCGGTGCAGCCGCGCCAGTTCGGCGTGATCGAAAGAGGAAACCAGGAAGCGGGAGTAGTGCCAGCCGAGGTGGACATACCGGTGCACCAGCGCGGCCACCGCCGCCGCGGTACCCGGGCCCTTCAGCTCGATGTCGAGCCCCCGTTCCGGTCCCAGTGCCTCGATGATCTCCCACAGGAAGGGAATCCGTTCCCCGTCGCCGGCGTCCAGCTGCAGCAATGCCGCCAGTGGCAACGCGGTAAGCGGGCCCCGGCCGTTGGTGGTGCGTTCCAGGGTGGTGTCGTGGAACGCCAGCAGCGTGCCGGCCACGAACTGCACGTCCACCTCTACCCAGTCGGCACCGGCGGCTGCCGCCAGGCGCATGGCCGCCAGGGTGTTTTCCGGTGCGAGCGCGCTGGCGCCGCGATGGGCGATGACAGTGAATCCAGGCGTTCTGTTCATCTTGTTCGTCCGCCTCAATCCCGTTTATGAAAGCATGGACCGGCGCTGTCCGCCTGTCAGGTGCCGCCCGGAAAATAAACCGCCGGGCGGGAATAATTTCTTCACGGAGGCGTCTATACGCTTGAGCAGGCCTGTCCGGTGGGGCCTGCCGGCAGCGATACCAGACCGATAACGCGGAGGATTACCGATGAATAACGTCAAGATCCTGTTGCTGACCCTGGGCCTGCTGGCCCTCAGTGCGCCCGCCCTGGCATTCCACTGCCCGGCGGACATGAAGAAGATCGACGCGGCCCTGGAACAGGGGACCGGTCTGAGCGAGCAGCAACTGGCCGAGGTGAAGGCACTGCGGGCAGAGGGCGAGGAACAGCACAAGGCCGGCCGCCACGCCGAGTCGGTGGCGACCCTGGCCAAGGCCATGGAGATGCTCGGGGTACAGTAATCCGGACCGGCACGGGGCATGGACCACTTCACCCGGCGCCTGGCCCTGCACGTTCCCCGCCTGCGGCGCTACGCGCGCGCCCTGGCGGGGAACGCTGCGGAGGCCGACGACCTGGTCCAGGACTGTCTGGAACGGGCCTGGCGCCACGCGCGCCAGTGGCGCGAGGCCGAGGACATGCGGCCGTGGCTGTTCGCCATTCTGCACAATGTCTTCGTGAGCGGGGTCCGGCGCCGGGTGCGGGGACCCCGCTTCGCCACCCTGGAGGAGGTCCCGGAACCCGTGGCCGGGGGTGACAGCCGGCCGGAGGGGGTGGCGGCCCTGCAGGATCTGGAACGGGCCCTGGGCGGTCTGCGCGACGAGCAGCGCGAGGTGCTCCTGCTGGTGGCGCTGGAGGGACTCAGCTACGAGGAGGCAGCGGCCGTTCTCGATATCCCCCTGGGTACGGTGATGTCCCGCCTCTACCGCGCGCGTGAGCAGTTGCGCCGGCAGCTGACGGGGGAGGAGACGATGGGATTGCGGAGGATTAAATGAGCCGGAATGCGCCTGCCGTGACCGAGGCTGACCTGCACGCCTACGTGGACGGGCTGCTGGAGCCGGAGCGGTTGGCGGTGGTGGAGGCCTACCTCGCGGGACAGCCCGCGGAGGCGGAGCGGCTCCGCGCCTACCGGCGTATCGGCCGGTTGCTGCACCAGGCCTACGACCCGGTGCTGGGCGAGCCGGTGCCTGCGGCATTGACCACCGGAGCACTGCGCCCCCCGGCGCGCCGCTGGCTCCAGGCCGCTGCCGCCGCCGCGCTGTTCGGCCTGGGCGGGCTGCTCGGCTGGACGCTACACCCACCGGATGCAGGGTCCCAGGCCGAGGCCATCGCCCGGGTGCTGGTGCGCCCGGCGGCCGTTGCACACGCGGTCTACAGCACCGAGGTGCGTCATCCCGTGGAGGTCGGCGCGGAGCAGGAGGCGCACCTGACCGCCTGGCTCACCAAGCGCCTGGGCGCCGAGGTGCGTGCGCCCAGCCTCCAGGCGGAGGGTTATGACCTGGTGGGCGGCCGGCTGCTGCCGGGCGAGGATGGGCGTCCCGCGGCCCAGTTCATGTACCAGGACGGCAGCGGCCGGCGGCTGACCCTCTACCTGCGCACCAGCCAGTGGGACAGCAAGGCCACCGCCTTCCGCTACGCCGAGACCGACGGCAACGGCATCTTCTACTGGGTGGACGGTCCCCTCGGTTATGCCCTGACCGGCCCCGCCGACCGCGCCGTGTTGCTGCGGGCGGCGCAGGCCGTGCACCACCAGCTCAACCCCTGAGCAACCGCCGCCGTGGCGGCAGGGAACGGCCGATCGTTCCCCTGCGTGGCGCATTTCCCTGCGCCGCGGCTGTCCGCTGTGCCAGAATGTTACTGAAGCAAGCGCTGGCAAGGCCCGATCCGACAGGCTGCTAGAGTCAATCCGCCGGGTGCGCCGGCTGCCCGGTGGCAAGTACAAGGGACTGTACCGAAGTGTTCAGGCAGGGCATCTGACCATGCACAGCGACCCGAAAAGGGCTGGTTCCGCATCCGAGGAGTTGGTGTTCGAGGCCCGGGGACTGACCAAGGTCTACACCATGGGCGAGGTCCGGGTGCACGCCCTGCGCGGTGTGGATCTGGATATCTACCAGGGTGAGTTCCTGGTGCTCCTCGGCCCCTCGGGAAGCGGCAAATCCACCCTGCTCAACATTCTCGGCGGCCTGGACGCCCCCACCGCCGGGGCGGTCCGCTACGGTGATCACGATCTCTCCGCCTACGACGACGGGGCGCTGACCCGCTACCGGCGCGAGCACGTGGGCTTCGTGTTCCAGTTCTACAACCTCATCCCCAGTCTCACCGCCCGCGAGAACGTGGCGCTCGTGACCGAGATCGCGCGCACCCCGCTGGCGCCTGAGGAGGCGCTGCGGCTGGTGGGGCTCGAGCAGCGCATGGACCATTTTCCGGCCCAGCTCTCCGGCGGCGAGCAGCAGCGGGTGGCCATCGCCCGGGCCATCGCCAAGCGCCCGGATGTCCTGCTCTGCGACGAGCCCACCGGGGCGCTGGACGTGCACACGGGGGTGGTGGTGCTGGAGGCCATCGAGCGGGTGAACCGGGAGCTCGGCACCACCGTGGTCATCATCACCCACAACGCCGATATCGCCCAGATGGCCGACCGGGTGATCCGCCTCAGTGACGGGCTCATCAGCGAGGAGCGCCGCAATCCGGAGCGGATCGCCGCGCGCGAGCTGTCGTGGTAGAACCATGCGCGCGCTCGACCTGAAACTGCTTCGCGACCTCTGGCACCTGCGCGGCCAGGCGCTGGCCATCGCGCTGGTGCTCACCGGCGGCGTGGCCACCTTCGTCATGTCCCGCAGCACCCTCGACGCCCTGCACGACACCCGCGCGGCCTTCTACCAGGAGACCCGCTTCGCCGACGTGTTCGCCTCCCTCAAGCGCGCCCCCGAATCCCTGCGCGGGCGCATCGCCGCCATCCCGGGGGTGGCGGCGGTGGAGACCCGGGTGGTGACCCAGGTGAACGTGGACCTGCCGGGTTTTCCCGAGCCGGTGAAGGGCCGGCTGGTGTCGGTGCCCGACAGTGGCGCGCCGCTGCTCAATGACGTCTACCTGCGCCGGGGACGCCTGATCGATCCCGCCCGCGACGACGAGGCCCTGGTGAGCGAGGCCTTTGCCGAGGCCCATGGCCTCGAGCCGGGAGACACGCTCGCGGCGGTCATCAACGGCCGCTACAAGCGCCTCACCCTGGTGGGGGTGGTGCTTTCGCCGGAAGTCGTCTACCAGCTCGCGCCCGGCGCGGTGATCCCCGATTTCCGCCGCTACAGCGTGCTGTGGATGGCGCGCCGGCCGCTGGCCACCGCCAACGACATGGATGGCGCCTTCAACGACGTCGCCCTCGGTCTCGCCGCCGGTGCCAGCGCCCGGGCCGTGATCGACCGGCTCGATGCGCTGCTCGCCCCCTACGGCGGGCTGGGCGCCTATACCCGCGAGGACCAGGTCTCCCACCGCTACCTGAACGAGGAGTTCCGCCAGCTGGAGCAGATGGCGGTGATGTACCCGGTGATGTTTCTCGGCGTGGCCGCCTTCCTGCTCAACGTGGTGGTTACCCGGCTGGTGAACACCCAGCGCGAGCAGATCGCCATGCTCAAGGCCTTCGGCTACGGCAACGGCGCGGTGACTCTCCATTACGTGAAGCTGATCCTGGCCATCACGCTGCTGGGCGACCTCGGCGGCGTCGCGCTGGGGGTGTGGATGGGGCAGGGTCTGGGCGATCTCTACATGGACTACTACCGCTTCCCGTTTCTGCTCTACCGCCTCGATCCCGCGCTGGTGCTGGTGGCGGTGCTAATAAGCGCCGCCGCGGCGCTGTCAGGCACCCTGTTCGCGGTTCGCGCCGCGGCACGGCTGCGCCCGGCCGAGGCCATGCGCCCGGAGGCGCCGCCCGTCTACCGGGCCACCCTGCTGGAACGTATCGGCCTGCAGCGGCTGCTGGCCCCGCCCAGCCGCATGATCCTGCGCCACCTGGAACGGCGGCCCTTCAAGGCGCTGCTCTCGGTGGTGGGCATCGCCTTCTCCTATGCCATCCTCATGCTGGGCAGCTTCTTCGGCGACGCGGTGGACTACCTGGTGGACGTGCAGTTCCGCCAGATCCAGCGTGAGGACATGACCGTCTCCTTCGCGGAGACCACCGGGCGCAAGGCGCTGTTCGAGCTGCAGTCGCTGCCGGGCGTGCGCTACGCCGAGGGGGTGCGTGGCGTCTCCGTGCGCCTGCGCAACGGCTACCGCACCTACCGCACCGGCATCCAGGGCCTCGAGCGCAACGGCCGCCTGCAGCGGGTGCTGGACGAGTCACTGCACCCCATCCCGCTGCCGGAAGGCGGTCTGCTGCTGAGCGACTACCTGGGCGAGCTGCTGGGCGTGGGGGTGGGCGACCGGGTCACCGTGGAGATCCTGGAGGGCGAGCGGCCGGTCTACCAGGTGCCGGTGGCGCGGGTGATCACCCAGTTCGTGGGGGTGGCCGCCTACATGGACCGCACGGCCCTCAACCGCCTCCTGCGCGAGGGCGATGTCATCACCGGCGCCCTGCTGGCGGCGGACCGTCACTCCCGCAACGCCATCTACGACGAGCTCAAGGCGCGACCGCGGGTCGCGGGCGTGGAGGTGCGCGAGTACGCCATCGACAACTTCAACGAACTGATGGCCCAGTCCATCAACCTGTTCTCCTTCTTCGTGGTCATCCTGGCGGGCAGCATCGCCTTCGGCGTGGTCTACAACAGCGCCCGCATCGCCCTGGCCGAACGCGGACGCGAGCTGGCGAGCCTGCGGGTGCTGGGTTTCACCCGCGGCGAGATTTCCTACATTCTGCTCGGCGAGATGACCCTGCTCACCCTCGCGGCCCTGCCGGTGGGTTTTCTCATCGGGCAGGGCATGGCCGCGTATATGATCGAAACCATGCAGAGCGAGCTGTTCCGCATCCCCTACGTGCTGGAGGCGCGCACCTACGCGTTCGCCGCGCTGGTGGTCCTGGTGGCCTCCGCTCTGTCCGCGCTCATCGTCCGCCGCCGCCTCGACCGGCTCGACCTGGTGGCGGTGCTCAAGACCCGGGAGTGAAGTCATGAAGTGGCGCCGCAATATCGGAATCCTGCTGCTTGCCGTCCTCGTCGCCGGAGGCCTCGGCTACGGCTTCTGGCCCAAGCCGGTGCCCATGGACATGGCCGAGGTCTCCCGCGGCCCGCTGGTGGTGAGCCTGCAGGAGGAGGGGCGCACCCGGGTGCGGGACCGCTATGTCATCTCCGCGCCCATCGCCGGCTATCTCCGCCGCATCACCCTCGAGGTGGGGGACCCTGTGACCGGTGGCCAGGTCGTGGCGACGCTGGAGCCCCTGCGCTCCACCAGCCTGGATCCCCGCAGCCGCGCCGAGGCCCAGGCCCGGGTCAGCGCCGCGGAGGCGGCGGTGAAGGGCGCCGAGGAGGAGGTGCGGGCCGCCGGCGTCGATGCCGAGCTGGCCCGGCGCGAATACGATCGGCGCAAGCGGCTGTGCCAGGTGGAATGCATCTCCGAGGAGGAGGTGGAGCGGGCCGGGGCCGAGGCGCGGCGCAGCGCGGCGCGGCTGCGCTCGGCGGAGTTCAACGTGGAAGTGGCCAGCTCCGAGCTGGAGGCGGCGCGCATGGGATTGCGCTTCGCCGGCACCGCTCCGGAGGGACAGGATGAGCAGGTCGCGGTCCGGGCGCCGGTGGACGGCCGGGTGCTGAAGCGCTACCTGGAGAGCGAGGGGGTGGTCCAGCCGGGCCAGGCGTTGCTGGAGGTGGGCGATCCGGCCGCCATCGAGGTGGAGGTGGATGTGCTTTCCGCCGATGCGGTGGGCATCGCCCCCGGTACGCGAGTCCAGCTGGAGCGCTGGGGCGGCCCGGAGGCGCTGGAGGCCAGGGTACGGCGGGTGGAGCCGGTGGGCTTCACCAAGGTCTCCGCGCTGGGCGTGGAGGAGCAGCGGGTGCTGGTCATCGCCGACATCACTTCGCCGCAGGCGCAGTGGCTGCGCCTCGGTGACGGCTACCGGGTGGAGGCCCGTTTCATCCTCTGGGAGGCGGAGGATGTGCTGCAGGTGCCGGCCAGCGCCCTGTTCCGCGAGGCCGGGGCGTGGGCCGTGTTCACGGTCGAAGAGGGCCGTGCCCGCCGGCGGGGCGTGGAGGTGGGCGAGCGCAACGGCCTCAGCGCCGAAATCAAGTCCGGCCTGAAGGCCGGCGAGACCGTCATTGCCCACCCCGACAACCAGACCCACGACGGCCTGCGCGTGCGATCCCGTTCCTGATTAATGGACAGGATTGACAGGATTGAGAAAAGGACTGTTTAACCGCAGATTGCGCCGAATGGCGCTTACGGATCGATGCGTTATGCTTACAGACAGTCATGGGAGACCGTCCACCAGAGCTTCGGGGCGGCGGTTGGATGCCGGATCCGAGTACTCGGCCGGGTGGGGAAGATCCAGCCCGGGGCGGCCCGCTGACTGGCCCGCACAGGGAGGCAACCAAGATGCGTAAATCGACGCTATTTCTGCTGGGCGCCGCAACGGCTTCCATCGTCCTGAGTGCCGGCGCGCAGGCCCAGGATGGTGCGGCCCTCTATGCCCAGAAGACCTGCATCGCCTGCCACGGCGCAGGGGGCAACAAACCGATCCTGCCCACCTATCCGAGGCTTGCCGGACAGAACGCCGAGTACCTCTACAACCAGATGGTCGACATCAAGAGCGGGGCCCGCAACAACGGCCAGGCCGCGGCCATGAAGGGGGTGATGCACCTGGTGAACGAGGGGGAGATGAAGGTGATCTCCGAGTGGCTGGCCACGCTGCCTGGCGTGGGTGCGGCCGCTCCGGTTGCGGCGGCCCCCGAGCCTGCGCCCGCTCCTGAAGCTGCCGCCGAGCCTGCGCCGGCCCCCGAGCC
>NPIE01001730.1_pt1 | contig 62292 bp, 49 predicted proteins | sample 8637661 | NCBI WGS metagenome assembly NPIE01 (sample SAMN07420842, study PRJNA396082) | bioreactor metagenome | isolation source: sample BA12 brine-fed electro-methanogenic bioreactor BA | place: Japan: Kochi | collected 2016-12-09 | reverse complement strand
ACAGTTATGCCACAGACTCTAAAGTGAACGGCTATTTTATGACTTTTGCAACATACTCTAATGATAAAAGGGAAAAGTTAATAACCGTTTCAACGGTTTACAAAAGTTGTTGTTAATGAACACATTTAAAAATGAAATATTGCAACAATGGAACAAACTCAAATCACTAGATAAAAAAATAGTGATTGTATTTCTTGCGGTTGCGATTCTTCAAACTATATCTTGGTATTACACTTCAAGAAAATTCTTCCGCGTTAATTTTTATTATCAATATTTTGCTGATAATGAATTCGTGAATCTTTACGAATATTTATTTTGGTTTATCGGTGATTTCATTTCTCTATTTTTACTTCCGCTTATTATTATAAAATTACTACTCAAAGAAAAGATAACTGATTACGGTTTAAAGTTCGGTGACTATAAAGTCGGTTTATTTATTACATTTATTTCAATCGCTGTAATGCTTCCAATTTTATGGTTTGTTTCCGCTTCTCCCGAGTTTGCTGCAAAATATCCGCATCTTCAAATGGCTAAAAATGATTGGACTATTTTTCTTATCTATGAAATCGGGATGCTGGTTTATCTCTTCGCCTGGGAATTTATTTGGCGCGGATTTATGCTCTTCGGTTTGGAAGAAAAATTCGGTTACTATGCTGTGTTTATACAGATGATTCCTTTTGTAATTTTGCATAACGGCAAACCGGAACTTGAAACTTTCAGTGCAATATTAGGTGGGATTATTCTCGGCGTTGTTGCTTTGAGAACTCGCTCGTTTATTTACGGTGTGTTTATTCATTTTGCTATAATGCTCTGTATAGATTTGTTTTCAACCTTAAGAACCGTTTCGGAAAATGTTAGTAATTTATTCGCAAAGATATTTTAACTAAACAAAATTATTATCTATTTTTAATTTTCATTTCAAAAAAAATAAGGAGTAGCGATGCTCTTTAGTCTAAATGTGGATCACGTTGCTTTTTTAAGAAATGCAAGAATGGAAGTTAATCCGGACCCTGTAACTTACGCATTAATGGCAGAGCAATACGGTGTTGATGGTATTGTTGTTCATCTGCGTGAAGACAGGAGGCATATAAATGAAAGAGACTTACGTTTAATGAGGGAAATGTTGACGACCAAATTAGACCTCGAAATGGCTGCTGTTGAAGAAATAATAAAAATAGCTATGGATGTACAACCTGAACTGGTTACAATAGTTCCCGAAAAACGGCAAGAACTTACTACAGAAGGTGGCATTAATGTAATAGACAATATCGATCATCTGCGTACAACAATTGAAAGATTGCACGAAGCTGAAGTTCCGGTGTCGCTTTTCATTGAACCGGATACAGCCCAAATTGATGCTGCCGCGGAGATTGATACAGACTTTATTGAAATTCATACCGGTAATTATGCTAATGCAATTAGCGAAGAAGAAATGTTTGAAGAGTTGGAAAAAGTTAGGCTTGGAGCCAAGCACGCAAAAAAATTAGGTCTTGGTGTTAATGCCGGTCACGGTCTTAATTACCAAAACATGAAAGATTTTGTAACACTTGAAGATATTGATGAAGTAAGCATTGGCCAGGCTGTCGTAGCTCGCTCGGTTTTTGTTGGGTTGGAAAAAGCTGTAAGGGAAATGATCTCTCTTATTAGAGGATGAAGCTAATTGAATCAAAATAGTTCAAAAACTAATGTTGAACTGATTTAGTTCAAAAATATAATTCGAACCGTATTGGTTCATTAGCTATATTTGGTGTGAGCTTAGAATTAGGACGGGTTTATCTATGAAGAAAATTGCTTTAATAGGCGATATCGTTAAATCAAGAGAGCTAAGTGATAGAAGGGAAATCCAAACTAAGCTAAAGCGTAAACTTACCTCAATCAACAAAAAGAGTGATTCTTTGTTGTCACCACTGACGATGACACTCGGTGATGAATTTCAAGCTGTATATAAAAATGCTGATGGAATATTCTCAAATATATTTGAAATCTTAACAGCAGTTCATCCTTTGCAAATCAGGTTTACTTTAGGGGTGGGAGAAATTTCAACTTCTATAAATAAAATAAGTGCAATTGGTATGGATGGTGAAGCCTTTTATATTGCTCGTGATAATATGAATTCAATATAAAAAAATGGGTCATTAATAAATATTGGCGGCATAAACGGATCAGTTGAAACAATAGTAAACTTGAATTTGAAATTAATATCAAATCAAATAAATGATGGGAATTCTAATAGGCTGCAAATATTTTTCAATCTGTTGAAGGGAGAAAATAACTATTCAAGAATTGCAAAATCTTTATCCATTTCGGAACGAGCAGTATATAAGAATATCAGGAGCGGCTCATTGGATGTAATCGTAGCAATGTTTAAAGAAATAACAGAAATTATAAACAGCTCAATTGAAAATGATAAGTAGTGAATACATTTACTTATTGATTTTTGTTTTACTTTCTCGTTTACCATTTTATTTCTCTGAAAATAAAATAAATGCAAAAGATCTTGTAATTAAAATAATAATCCAGGTATTTCCTTTACTATTCTTTATAAGAGAAATTAGTGTTTTTGTTCTAGGTATAATATTGGTATCAATTTGTATCTTGGAATGTATTTATGAAAATAGATTCCATGAAAAGTATCTCAGTTATAATTCAATTAGAATGATTGAATTAATTGTTGTATTTGTTTTTTTGACAATAGTAGATTCTGTTTTTACTCCAAGCGGAGTCAGCACAAATTTTAATCCAATATTTTATTTTTTTGAGAAGAAACTAGTTATTACAAAAGATTTAAAGACCATTGATTATAATTCCATCGGGATTGTTTTTCTTGGCTCCCTGTATTTGATTAATGAGGCTAACTATTCTTATAATTCTTCTTGGTTTAAAAGTAATTCCCAAAGATGAGAGGAGTAATAGGGATGAAGGAGAGTTAAAAGCAGGTAGGGTTATAGGGGTGTTTGAAAGAATTATACTTTATATTTTTGTTATTGGTGGTCAATACGCTGCGCTGGGATTAATTTTAGCAGCTAAAGCTTATGCGAGATCAAAAAGAATGGATGACCAAGATTTTGCTGAATATGTTTTAATCGGAACACTAATTTCCACATCATTTGCATTAATTGTCGGTCTCGTTGTCAAATACTTGATTGGATTTTAATGAATAAAACAAGCAAGCTTCTTAAACAGAAATTAGAATATCATTACAAGTATTTTAATTTTGATCAAATCTCTCCTGACCCATTGGAGTTTTTACATCGCTATGAAAACTACTATGATATTGAAATCTCCGGTTTACTTTCATCAGTTTTTGCTTACGGAAATGTAAAACAGATAAATACAACTTTAGAAAAACTTCACAAAATAATGGACGGTAAACCCTACGAGTTTATTCAAAATTATAATCATAAAAAAGAAGCGAAATTATTCAAGAACATAGTACATAGATTTTACTCAACCGAAGATATTATTTATTTGTTTAAGGGATTAAATAAAATTTACACAACCTACGGTTCACTCAAAAAGTTATTTCTTCTATACTATTTTCAGGAAGAAGAACACCTCAAAAATGCAATTCATTTTTATTCTCGAAATATGATCGAAATAATATCGGATCACAAAAAGCCGAGCAGGGGAATAGTCTTTATGTTTCCTGATCCTTTTAAAGGCAGCGCCTGCAAAAGAACAAACTTATTTTTGAGATGGATGATTCGTAAAGATCAACTCGATTTTGGAATTTGGAATGAAGTACCGACAAATAAACTTGTAATACCTGTTGATACACATGTTGCCAATATTTGCAAACAATTGAAGCTAACAAAGCAGAAAAATGTGTCGTGGAAGATGGCTGAAGAAATAACCGACAACTTAAAAAAATTTGATGAAAATGATCCTGTTAAGTATGATTTCGCCATTTGTCATATTGGAATGAGAAAGTTACAGTTTTAGGGGATTTTAACATCCGGTAAATTGTAATTTAATTTGATAAAGAGGTTCAATTAAAATAAATTGCAAAATTCTAAATCAACCTCAAATAAAATGGAGGGAAATTTGTCTGATTTAAAATTCAAACCATATGTACCTGCCAATAGTAATATGAAGGAACTAACCTTCAAATCCGTTACACTCGGTGTAATACTTGCAATGATTCTGGGCTCTGCTAATGCATACCTGGGTTTAAAAGCCGGTATGACGGTGGCAGCAACTTTTCCGGCAGCAGTAATAGCAATGGCAGTATTAAGAATTTTCAAAGGAAATATTCTTGAAGAAAATATTGCGCGAACAACCGCATCTGTCGGGGAAGCTCTGGCAGCCGGGGCAATATTTACAATTCCGGCTTTTGTTATTAGCGGTGTTTGGGATGATTTCGATTACGTGGAAAGTACATTACTTATGCTTGTCGGCGGTGTACTTGGCGTTCTGCTTATTACTATTTTGAGAAGAACACTAGTTGAAGATAAAACACTCCCGTTTCCGGAGAGCCAGGCTTGTACGGAAATTGTTAAAGCAGGGCAGGGCGGAAGAACAGGAGCCAAATATGTTTTTATGACGCTCGGTATTGGCGCAATAATAGAGTTCTTCAAAAATCCGAACGGCATTACTTTAATTAAAGATACCGTGCGAGGATTCTGGGAATTCTCTCTTTCGAAAATAAATCTTTTAAGAGGTGACGGCAGCACAATCACTGCAATTCAGCAAAAAGGCGGTATGCTTGTCCAAAGTCCTGCGGCTTCTCCTGCGTTTTTAGGAGTCGGTTATATTATCGGCTTCCGTTTGTCGGCAATTACTTTTTCAGGCGGTGTTTTCGGATGGACATTCTTAATGCCTGTTGTTCTCTTTTTAATGTACAGCAACTTAATCGATTTTACTACTACAGGTTCAACCTGGCCTGAAATTGCTAAATCGGCTTACGATGCAACCGTTAAACCGATCGCTGTTGGCGGTATGCTGGTCGGTGCATTTTGGACGCTTTTTAAAATGAGAAAAAGTTTAATTCAAGGAATCGGGAAAGGTTTTAAAGATATAAAAGCTGCAAAAGCCGGCGGGGAAGTTGAGAAAACCGCAAGAACAGATAAAGATATGCCCTTTAAAGTAGTTTTAATTGCCGTCGGCATTATTTTACTGTTTATGATCGGTTTGTATGATATGTTTACAAGTACCTTGGGTGTTTCGGTTCTTTCGGCAGTTGTGATGGGAATTGCGGCGTTTGTTTTTGCGGCGGTTGCCGGTTATCTTGTAGGCGTTATTGGAAGTTCATCAAACCCGATTTCGGGCTTAACTTTATCTACTCTGCTTATTGCTGCTATAATGATGGTATTAGTCGGTATGGAAGGAGATAAAGGCGTTATTGCCGCTCTTGCCGTTGCATCTGTTGTTTGTGTCGTTGCCGGTGTAGCCGGTGATATGATGCAGGATCTTAAAGTAGGGCAGTTACTAGGCGGAACACCATGGAAAATGGAAGTGGGTGAACTAATAGGTGTTGTTTTTGCTGCCTTAATTTTAATTCTTCCTATTATGCTGCTTCATCAAGCTAACGGAATCGGAAGTGAAGCATTACCTGCTCCGCAGGCAGGATTAATGGCAATGATTAGTAAAGGAATTGTAGGCGGAGAAATGGCGTGGCCCTTGGTTATCGCAGGAATGTTTTTCGCCGTTGCGTTAATTCTTTTGGGGGCACCTTCACCAATGTTAATTGCGGTAGGAATGTATCTTCCTTTCCAAACTACTTTCGCAATTTTCGTCGGTGGTTTAATAAAACTTACAGTTGATAAACTTGCCGAGAAAAAATTAAAAGCAGAAGGGGATCAGGAAGTTGTACATAATACGGGATTACTTCTTGCATCCGGATTAGTTGCCGGGGAAGCACTGGTGGGGATTATTCTTGCTGCATTTGTTGGTGCGGGAATAAATCTAAAAGAATTGGTCGGTCTATCGACTGACTTTGAAGGTTATTGGTATTTAGGAATTATTGTTTTTGCTATTCTTGCTTATATACTTATAAAAATACCTTACAAAGAATTGTTACAGACGCAAAAGAATAAATAATTAGTTTCGGGAAAATGGAAGAAATCTTAAATGGTTTCTTCCATTTTTTATATCCAAAATTCGATAATAATTTTAAGAACATATTGAGCTGAATATGCCTGATACATTAAATCAAACTGCGGCTGTAAAGCCAGAACCTTCACCTTTTTTTAGATGGACAATTTTGGTTGTTATAAGCCTCGCAATGTTCGGCAACTATTACATCTACGACAGTATTAGTCCTTTAGCCGATTTATTAGTGAAACAATTGAATTTTACTAATTCCGACATCGGTCTATTACAGGGAATTTACAGTGTGCCTAATGTTATAATGGTTTTAATCGGTGGGATAATTATCGATAAAATCGGCACACGAATATCAACATTTATTTTTACATTCCTATGTTTAGTTGGAGCAGGTTTGACCGCTGCCTTCCCGGATATAACAACTATGGCAATCGGGCGGCTGATTTTTGGTCTGGGTGCCGAATCGATGATTGTTGCGGTTACAACGGTGATAGGAAGATGGTTTAAGGGAAAGCAATTATCGTTTGCATTCGGGCTGAATCTTACTTTAGCTCGTCTCGGTTCGTTTGCTGCGTTAAATTCGCCATCATGGGCAAAAGGACTTTATGAATTTTGGCAGTACCCGCTGCTGATTTCGGTTGGTGCAGGAGTTATTGCCATTGCATGTGCTGTTCTTTATTGGGGAATGGATTCTTATGCGGAAAACAATTATTCATTAAGACCGGTTCCTAAGCAGGATAAAATAGTCTTATCCGAAGTTTTCAAGTTCTCAACTTCATATTGGTTTGTTGTAATGTTGTGTGTTACTTTTTATTCAGCCGTCTTTCCGTTCCAAACATTTGCGGTTAAGTTTTTTGTAGAAGCACACAATACTACAAGAGAATTCGGCGGTTTTCTTTCGAGCACACTTACTTTATCCGCTATGATATTAACCCCTTTGTTCGGTTTGTTTGCTGACTATATAGGGAAGAGGTCTTTGTTAATGATGTTCGGTTCGCTTCTGTTAATCCCCGTCTATCTGCTTATGGCATATACCGATATTTCATTATACATTCCGATGGCAATGATGGGAATATCTTTTTCTTTGATTCCCGCTGTGATGTGGCCGTCGGTAGCAATAATTGTTGATGAGGCAAAACTGGGTACGGCATACGGCTTGATGACAATGATTCAAAATATAGGTCTGGCAGGATTTAATTTTCTGATTGGCTGGGCAAATGATTTTTCAGGCGCAAATGCTTCCAATCCCGATGGGTATACAATGGGTATGTGGATATTCTCCGTACTTGGTTTCTTGGGGTTATTCTTTGCGTTCATGTTGCGAAGAAGCGAATTGGGCCCTAATGGTCATGGATTAGAAAAACCGGCAACTGCTCATGAATAATGAAATTTTAGAATTATATCCTGTTCGGCAATTTGAGTATGAAATCAAAGAGGGCAAAGTTACCGTTGCTTACGATAAATTCGAAAAAACAATTTTAGATAAACTCATAAAAAACAAAAGTAAACGAGTTGCAAAAATTGATCTCGATAAAATAGGCTCGTTTGTTTGGCTTCAGTGCGATGGAAAAAAAAGCGTTGCGCAAATAATAGATGTAACCAAAAAAGAATTTGGAGAAAATGAAGAGAAATTGGATGAACGAGTTAAATTGTTTCTAACTCAATTGGTCGGTAAAAAGTTCATTCGTTTGTACACGATAAAGTGATGCAGTTATTCGCTTTTTTTATTACATTTCAACAGAAGAAATGATCGAAATACCATGGAATTACATTTTCAATACAAATTTTTTATACTACTGTTCTTAATAACAACGGTTTCCGTAAATGCACAGACTTTTGGCTTCGGCTGTCTCGGTTTAAGCGGATTTTACGGCGGATACGGCGTTCACACCTATAACCTTGACGGGTTAAACGAAACTCTTGCGCTTAAGTATAATTCCGTTCCCAACATTTCAGACGGTGTTAATTTTGAACAATCAACCGGATTTAGATTCGGTGCAAACATTCTTCGTGCTAATTTTGATGCGGTGTTTTTAACTGCAAAAGCTTTCTATCAATTTTCGAAAGAAAATAAATCTGCAGAATATACGTTATCAAACAATTCCAACAAAATGGATTTTGAACTCTCTTCAAATCATTGGGGAGTAGCTATTGATTTTGGTCTCCCTGTCTTCAGTTTCATTGATCTGAAAGTTGTTGAGGGAGGAATAACTTTTTATCAAATCGAGTTCAAAGAAAAGCTGACAATCAACGGTGGTGAAGCAGAAGAAGAATCATTTCATAACGATGGAACGGATATTGGCTATTATATTGGTACGGGATTAATACTTAACATTGTGGAAGGATATATTAGTTTAGAAGGAACAGCGATGTATCACTTCTTAACAATCGATAAAATTGAAAACTCAAACGGGTCTGTTTACCCGTTAAGTTCAATCGATAAATCATTCATAGACAAAGGTGGTTTTGCAGCAGCTGTACAGCTTAATATTGGTTTCCCACTTTAAGGAGTAATAATGCCATTAACAAAATTAGACAGAGCTTCCCAAATTGCTATTAGAGATTGTATGGGGGCTAAGAAGAAAGAGTCCGTACTTGTTATAACCGATGAACTTAAAAGAGAAATCGGCTTATCACTTTATGAAAATGCGTTGCGTTTGGGTCACGAAGCATTACTTGTCGAAATGAAATCGCGTGAAATTAATGGTGAAGAACCACCGAGTTATGTTGCCGATTTGATGAAAAAATTTGATGTAGTTCTTTGTCCCACCGCTAAATCATTAACTCACACCGATGCAAGAAGAAGCGCTTCTGCGAAAGGTGTTCGAGTTGCTACTTTCCCGGGAATAACAAAAGAAGTTATGGTAAGAGGGATGAATGCAGATTACAAAAAGATCGCAGCACTTACACTCAAACTCAAAAAGAGATTGGAAAAAACAAAAATAGTTCGAGTTACAACCGCAAAGGGAACGGATATCACTATGCCTATCGCAAATAGAAAAATAATTCCAAGCAAAGGACTGTTCCATAAAAAAGGTGAAGGCGGTAATCTTCCAACCGGTGAGGCTTTTGTTGCACCAATTGAAGGCAAAACGGAAGGAGTATTTGTTGCAGACGGCTCATTTGCCGGAGTTGGTATTTTGAAAAATGTAATTAGAGTTAAAGTTGAAAAAGGTTTGGCAACTGAAATTTCAGGTGGCAAGGAAGCGGAAAAATTGTGGAAAATGATTTCCAAATTCGGTGATAAAGGAAGAAATATAGCTGAATTTGGAATTGGAACTAACGATAAAGCAAAACTAAGCGGAATGTTATTGGAAGACGAAAAAGTCCTCGGAACTGTGCACATTGCACTTGGTGATAATAAAACAATGGGTGGTAAAGTTCATGTTCCAATTCACTTAGATGGTGTAATAAAGCAGCCTAATGTTTATTTTGACAATAAATTAATAATGGGAAAAGGAAAGCTTTTAATTTGAAACAAAAGTTTTCTTTTTGATTCAAAAACCGGGTCTTATGCCCGGTTTTTTTGTTTGGAATTTTATTATCCGAATTTTTTGATAAATGAGTCATTTTTAACTATATTTGCAAACTCAAATTTCAAGAAAATGGGAATTTTATGTCAAAAACAAAGATTTTGGAGGGATTAAACCCCGCCCAAGCAGAAGCAGTAGAATTTAATGCCCGTCCGCATATGATAGTTGCCGGAGCCGGTTCAGGTAAAACCAAGGCACTCACTCATAAAATAGCATACATTTTAGCAGACGGTTTTGAACCGGAAAATATTCTTGCACTCACTTTTACCAACAAGGCAGCTAATGAAATGAAAGAAAGAATCACTGCGCTGGTTGGTAAAAAAGCAGAAAAAATTTGGATGGGAACCTTTCACTCAATCTTAGCGAGAATTCTTAGAAATGAAGCAGAAACTCTCGGGTATCAAAAAAACTTTTCAATTTACGATAAAGAAGATTCGGTGTCCTTGGTAAATAATATGATGCAGGAACTTGAGATGGAAATTGATGGGATGAATGCAAATAATATCCATCACAGAATCAGCAATCTCAAAAACCAAATGATTAGTCCGGATGAATATGAAAAAGATTTTGCTAAAACACCTAAGGAAAAACAGTTGGCAAAAATTTATAAAGAATACAATAAGCGGCTTAAGATAAATAATGCAATGGATTTTGATGATTTATTATTGAAACCGATAGAATTATTTAATACAAATCAACGTGCTCTTCAGGCTTACCGCAAACAGTTCAAATATATATTAGTTGATGAATTTCAGGATACGAACAAAGCTCAATACGAGATAATTAAATTCCTCGCAACACCACGAACAAAAGTTTGTGTTGTTGGAGATGATGCACAAAGTATTTACGGTTGGAGAGGTGCACATATCGGTAACATGCTCGACTTCGAAAAGGATTTTGATAAAGCAGAAGTATTCAGACTTGAGCAAAATTACCGATCTACAAAAACTATTCTAAAAGCAGCCGATTCGGTTATTAAAAACAACAAAGGACAAATTAAAAAAACTTTGTGGACGGAAAATAACGATGGCGAGCAATTAACTATTCTAAAGTGTGCAGACGAAAAAGATGAAGCTTATCAGATTGCAAAGAAAATAAAAAAAGAAATTTCTTCAAAAAAATTATCACTAAATGACATTGCAATCCTATACAGAGTGAACTCACAATCGCGTGCTCTTGAAGAAGCATTAAGACGAGATAAAATTCCTTACAAAATTGTCGGCGGAGTTGAGTTTTACAGAAGAAAAGAAATTAAAGATGTTGTTGCTTACTTAAGAGTACTTGCAAATCAAGAGGATGAAGAAAGTTTATTGCGAATAATGAACTTTCCTCAAAGAGGAATCGGTAATACATCGATTTCGAAAATGATTGAATTTGCGAGAAAGCTGGATATAAGTCTCTTCACAACAATGGCAAGAGTTTTTGAAGTAATTGCCGTAAAAGAAAGAATTCAAAAAAATGTGAAGCAATTCAAACTTTTACTCGATAAATACATTGAGTTGAAGGATCAGCTTTCAATTGCTGAATTAAGTTCTGCTTTGGTTGATGAACTCGGCATTTTAAGAATGTACAAGGAGGAAAATACTCAAGAATCAATGCAGCGATATGAAAACGTTCAGGAATTGTTAAGGGCAATACAAGAATATAATGAAGAAAACAAAGAAGCAGATCTTAATTCCTTCCTCGAAGAAGTATCCCTAATTTCAGGTGTTGACCAACTTGATGAGTCTCAAAACAGTGTAACGTTAATGACTATCCACGCTGCAAAAGGATTGGAATTCCCGGTAGTATTTGTTACAGGCTGCGAGGAAGACTTATTCCCCTTAAGCAACAGATTTGATACAGACGCAACTGATGAGGAAGAGAGAAGATTGTTTTATGTTGCCTTAACCCGCGCAGAGAAAAAAGTATACATTACTTATGCTCGATCCCGTTATAGATTCGGTGAAGTTGCTTATCAAAGCAGATCAAGATTTTTGGAAGAACTAGATCCTGAAACATATTCGGAACTAAACGGAGGTACCGGCCGTAAATCCAGCAGAAGGAAAAAAGCTGCTGCCTCTTATGATGATTTCTATCAAGAAAGTTATGATGATTATAACCAGGAACGAAGATCCGTTAGAGTGGGCAGCCGGGTTCAACACGATATTTTCGGCGAAGGGAAAATTCTTCAAATTACAGGCAACGGTAGTGATCAAAAAATTACGATTGATTTTGAAGAACACGGCACCAAAACACTTCTTGTTAAATTTGCCAATCTTAAGTTAGCGTAAATAACAATATTGGTAAACCCAACTCCAATTGATTGGAGTTGGGTTTTTTATTAATCACTAGCCATAATAAATAAAGGTTTCGATTCAAAGCTCTTATAGTAGGGGCGAAGTCTCTCTGAGTTGTAATACTTTTCGACATCCACTGTTTTTTTGAAGCTGGTAACTACTTCAAGATGTTCATTATCATAACGACCGTTTTTAAGGGTAACAAGCCTGCCTGAAGTTTTTTCCAAAATCAGATCAAGCGCTAAATTACCGAAAGCCATCGGTACAATCGAATCAATTGCATCAGGGTCACCGCATCTTACTATATAACCCAATCGTTGGTTAATAACATTAATACGCTGGCCATTATTAAATTTTGGTGATATTTCTTTCAATCGATTTGAAACCAAATCACCGATACCGCCGAGCTTTTTATGACCGAACATATCCATTTCACTATTTTCGAAAACCATATCTTGACCGTCAAACATTGCCCCTTCGGAAACAAGAACAACTGAGTAATTACTTGGGTTAGTTGCTCTATCCTGAACCATTAATTCAGTCAATCTTTCGATATCAAATTTATGTTCGGGAATTACACATCTATTTGCTGCACCGGCCATAGTGGGGAGTAAAGCAGTGAACCCAGCGTAACGCCCGAATACTTCAATAACCAAAAATCTTTCGTGCGAACCTGCTGAAGTTCTTAGCATATGTGTAAGTTCAATGGTTCGTGTAACACATGTACTAAACCCGATGCAGTAATCAGTTCCCGGAACATCGTTATCCATTGTTTTGGGAATAGCAATAACGTTCATTCCTTGGTTGTGCAGGTGAACGCCATAGCTTAATGTATCGTCTCCGCCGATAGGGATGAGATAATCCAATCCTAAGAAACTAATGTTTTTCATTACTTCTTCGGTGAGATCATTTTTCTCTTCATTGTATTTGTCTTGTAAATGTTTGGGTACATTTACTTTAGGTACATGACTTGGACGAGTTCTTGATGAATGGAGAAATGTACCGCCAGTTCTTCCGGTTCTATTGACCAATTCTTCACTCAGCTTAATAAAGTTTCTGCTGTTATCAAACTTTTCATCACGTTGAATTTCAATCATACCAGCCCAGCCGCGCCTAATTCCTATTACTTCGTAACCTTCACGGATGGCTCGAATAGTTACAGCACGTATTGCGGGGTTTAAGCCTGGAACATCACCACCACCGGTTAAAATTCCGATCCTTCCTTTAATCTTGTTAATATTTGCCATTACATCTCCGTATTATTCTAAATTGCTTTGCAAATATATCAAGTGGGAGGTATAAATAAAAGATAAATGAGTATAAAAAGAAAGAGGATGACCAAAAAGTGATTATTCAACAATAAAATAATTGTGAATATTAGTGGCGAAATAAAAAATTACTTTTTAATCATCCTTTTAATTAAGGTTCTAATTCATGTTTTTCAGAAGTTTCACCCTTTGCCAAATATTCTTTATAAGTAAGATGTTTATATGAGAAATATTCTTTTGTAATCTTTTTAAGGTATCCTGAAAGTAAAACAACCGAAATCAAATTAGGAAATGTCATAAAACCGAGAGCAGCATCACCAAAACTCCAAACAGCTTCAAGTTCTGCTACTGCACCAATAAAAACAAACAACAAGAAAACATATTTATAATATATAATTGCTTTTTCGCCAAAAAGATAATCGGCAGCGCGATCACCGTAATACGACCAGCTTATTGCAGTTGATATCGCGAACATCAAAACGGAGACTGTGATTATTTTATCACCCCAGCCAATCAGCCAACTCAGCCCTTCTTTAAATGCAAAAGATGTTAGGATACTGCTGTTCATTAATTCGCCTGTAAAATTTGGGTTGATATAATTCACATAAAATTCAGTGTGATGCCAGGCTCCGGTACTTAAAATTACTAAACCAGTTAATGAACATATTACTATTGTATCGATAAATGGTTCGAGTAAGGCAACAGAGCCTTCGCGGACTGCATATTTTGTTTTAGCTGTTGAGTGTGCAATAGGCGCACTTCCTTGACCGGCTTCATTTGAATAAAGTCCGCGTTTAATTCCCCACATCATTGTATTTAAAAAGAATAAAAACATTCCGCCTGCCGCACCTGCAATTTGTGCCGGTGGATTGAAAGCCATTTTAAAAACTAAGATGATACTCTCTTCCAACATATGGAAGTTGGAGAATAATATTAGAATTGCTGCAACAACATATATTACAGCCATAATCGGTGCAAGATAACCTGTAACTTTACCGATTCGTGAAATTCCACCAATTATAACCGCACCAACAACGGCAACTAAAAGCACTCCGTTTATTATTTGCTGAATTGATAATTCAAATCCGGAAAAGAGTAAAAATTTTGCAGTAAGAAAATGGTCATTACCTAATATTTGGGTTACTTCAGAATAGACTTGATCAGATGCGGTGAACGCTTGAATTGCATTACCGGTTGCAAAAGAACAAATAACGGCGAAGGAAGCAAATGCAACAGCAAGCCATCTCCATTTTTCACCAAGACCACGCTCAATGGTATACATTGGACCGCCTTGGGTTTTACCTTTGCTGTCAAAACTTCTAAAGTGAAGTGCAAGCGTACATTCGGAAAATTTTAACGCAGTTCCGAAAAAAGCTGTAACCCACATCCAAAAAAGAGCACCTGGACCACCATAATAAATCGCAGTAGCAACTCCAGCGATATTGCCAATTCCGACTGTAGCAGATAGAGCAGTAGTTAATGCACGGAAGTGATTTAAATCTCCTTCGTCATTTGGATCATCATAAACACCTGCTGTAATCTTTATACCGTGCCAAACATAACGAAGCTGGGGAAATCCAAGTTTAATGGTTACGAAGATTCCCGTCCCTAAAAGAGCGATAACCATTAATGGTATTGAACCGAGTGGAACATCTTTGGAAGGGAAGTTACCGATTGATTCGAAATTACCGGGGAATACCCAAACAGTTTCAAAAAGAGCAACACCCCAAATTGCAATAAGAACAACTATTACTGCATAAGTGATTAAAGCGGCTATAGATTTTTTCATTGTCCTCGGATTTTATTTGAAAAATTAGAGACTTAAGAAATCCAACAGTCCAATAGAATGCAGAAGAACCAAGAAAATTAAAACCGGTGCAAAGTATTTAATAAATATTTGCCACAATGTAATTAATAAAGGATAATTATTAAAAATATTTTCAGCTCCGTTTTTCAATTCAACGAGTGCTTTATCAAATTTCCAAACGTATGCTATAAAGACGGCAATAAGTAATCCCCCTAACGGCAGCATTATATTCGAAGTGATATAATCCACTAAGTCAAAAAAGTTCAAACCGAAGATTGTAAAATTAGACATTACATTAAACGAAAGTGCAGAAGGAATGCCGAGAATAAAAGTAAAACCTCCGAATACAAGAACAGCTTTATGTCTTGACCAACCTTTTTCATCGACAAAATAAGCAGTAATAACTTCAAGTAGTGAAATTGCTGAAGTTATTGCAGCGATGGTCAGCAAAATGAAGAATATTGGACCTATAATTTCACCGCCTGGCATTTTAGTAAAAACTGCCGGTAATGTATGGAAAATTAATCCCGGTCCGGCATTTGCATCTAATCCAACCGCAAAAACCGATGTGAAAATTGCAATGCCCGCAATAAGTGCAATGGCAGTATCTAATATAACAATTTGTAGAGCAGATGTTGGAATGCTGGTTTTCTTAGACATGTAACTTCCGTATGTAAGCATTGCGCCCATGCCCATGCTTAATGTAAAAAATGCTTGCCCGAGTGCTATTAAAACTGTTTGGCCGCTAACATGAGACCAATCAGGTTCAAGTAAAAATTTCAAACCTTCAGAGGAACCTTCCATTGTTATGCCTCTAATCATAACAAATATTAAAAGTAAAAAAAGAAGAGGCATCATAATTTTACTACCGCGTTCAATACCTTTTTGAACACCGGCAAAAACAACAACCATAGTTAGAATCATAAATGCAGCAAAGTAGCCTATAATCCAAGCAACATTATTTGTCAATTCTATAAAATGGTCAGCTGCTTTGGTAGGATCGGCGTAGGCAAATAAACCACCTGAAATCGATTCATAAATATAACCTAATGACCACCCCGCAATAACTGCATAAAAAGATAAAATTAAGAAGCCGGCAACAACCCCCATACCTCCAACGCCTGCCCAAAATTTAGATTTACTTAAGGCTCTGAATGCGCCAACAGGATTGAGTTGCGTAGTTCGACCAATAAGTATTTCACCAATAAGAACAGGCAAACCAATTACTGCAGTACAAATAAGATAAATAATAATAAAAGCAGAACCACCGTTTTCACCGGCTACGTAAGGGAATTTCCAAATATTGCCTAAACCGATTGCCGAACCTGCAGCAGCTAAAATAAAACCAATTTTTGAACCCCATTGCTCTCGAGGTGAGGAAGGAGATGACATTTTTGATCTCGTTTAATTGATTAATAAAAATTGTGGTCAATATGTGATAATATTGATATAAATTCAACTAACTTATTGATGGGACTCAGAAATATTTTTCTTAATCAGCTGGAAAATTGGTGCATTTTAACCTTTCAAAGGAAAAAAAGATAATCCATTCAAAATAATACTTGACACAATATTACTATTGTTTTATATTGTTTCACCAGCCAAAAAAGTTTTATCTATTTTTTTTTCGTTTTGAGGGAAACGGAAGAATAGGTTTCTAAAAATCCAGCCAAAATTTTCTTTAACAAAGCATGAGGGTGCTTTTATGAACAATCTACTACTACGGAGTATTGCAATAGTATTTGTATTGTTGTACTCCAATCTTTACGCTCAACTTCAGCCTGTACAAAATATCCCTATTAATGGTACATCATATGTATACGGCTCTTCAACATATATAGCATGGTACTTTAATGGGTATGAAGCGGGTTTGACAGTTGAACTGCAAGTTTCAACCAACTCCGATATGTCAAGTCCCTTTGTAGATGTTACAGGTTTAACAGGACTTACATACGAGGTAACAGGTTTAACAGAAGGTACAACATACTACTGGAGAGTTCGCTCTAAATCTTCAGGAGGAGCCTATTCTGCTTGGACCGGTATTTGGTCATTCACCGTTAGCGGTTATGGCGGAGGAGCAACAACCCCGCTAAAACCTGTGTTGAATATTCCATTAGATGGTTCAACAGTTACGAGTTCCACAACTTGGTTAGCATGGTATCTTAATGGTTCGCATATTGGTTTAACGTATCATGTCCAAGTTTCAACCGCAAGCAATTTCAGTACTTTCTTCGTGAAAGACTCAGGATTGACTGACCTTACTTATGAATTAAGCGGTTTAGTTGATGGTGAAACTTACTACTGGCGTGTTAGATCAAAAAATTCTTTAGGCACAAAATCCGATTGGTCAACTACATTCTCATTTAATGTTGATTTAGGCGGAGGCGGTGGAGGAGTTACCCCTCCAACTCTTTACTCACCCGCGGACGGAACAACAGATTTCAGCTATCACCCAACTTTATACTGGAACTCAGTTAGCGGTGCTTTCAGCTATGATCTGCAAGTTAGTGGAGACAGCACCTTTACCAGCATCGAGAGACAATACTACGGATTAACCGATACTTCTTATCATATACATTTTCCAAAAGCTACTGAATATTTGGAATTAGATTCTACTTACTTCTGGAGAGTTAGAGTAACAACAATTATGGGTACTAGTGATTGGACAGATCCTTGGGATTTTACAACCAAAGATACTCCAGATACACCTACTCAACTTTCTCCGGCAGATGGTTTTACAGCAAGTTATACAAGTGTAGAACTCGTTTGGAGTGATGTAATCAAAGCGGATTCTTATACAGTAGAAATTTATGCAGATACAAATTCAGCCGCGACCGATACTTACACCGGCGCAGATACTTCATATACATTTAATGGTACTGCAAGTACTCAATATCGGTGGAAAGTTAGTTCGGCGGCAGGATTGAATGCAAGTGCTTTTTCAGGTTATTGGTCATTTACAACCGGTTCAAGCACTATTTGGTATGTTGAAACTCCTGCTAACGGTGGTGATGATCTCAACAGTGGTACAAGCCCTAACGATGCGTTTGCTACAATTCAAAAAGCTATTGATTCTGCCAGCCCAGGAGATAAAATTAGTGTTGGCACAGGTACTTTTATTGAGGATTTACAAATTTATACATCTAACTTAGAATTGTATGGTGTTCATAAAGATTCCACCATAATTCAAGGTGATTCTACATTAGTTAATACTTATGCACCTTTGGCTGTCCCAAATATTGATATACAAGCTGATAGTGTTAAAATACATGATGTTACAGTTCAAAGTCCTGAGATTCCTACGGATGATTATGCTAGCGGAATTGTATTAACAGGAATTGATGTAGAACTTTATAATATTTGTTTTAATTCGGTATTTAATACTGATTCAAATTATGTTCCAGGTTCCGGATATGCCATAGTGATACAAACTTGGAGAGAATCTAATTCACTAGTTTATGGTCCATCTGATATTTCTGGGTTGAAGATTTACGATAATATTTTCCTTTCGACAAATAATGGTTCTGGCATAGGCTCATATGAAGGAATTTACTTGAACCCAAGAGGAACCGGCAGTGGGTTAGTCACTATTTCAGGTAATAATTTTACCGGTAATCTTCATCGTGGGGTTGCAATTGAAACTGATAACGTTCTCGTAGATGATAATGCATTTGATACAGACGTTGCCTCAATAGGCAGTGGAGTCTGGTCAGCTTATGGTGATGATCACACAATATCGCATAATACTATCACTGGTTTCCTAGGTGCTACTGGACGAGGTGTTGGAATTTATGGTGTAAGCTGGTCGCCAACACCATTTTATATAGGTGAAAACATTGTTGTAAGTGGTAATTCCATTTATAGTAATACAACCGGTGTTTATCTCGCTGTTGATTACAGTGCAATTTCTGTAACAACTCCACCAGCCATTAATAATAATAATATCTATGATAACACAATTGGTATTGATGTTACAGGCTCCACAGGATCAGCTGGATATTTTGTATTAAATTCTGAGAATAACTTCTGGGGCTCGTCTGATGGTCCGCAAGACACGACCTATTTTGATAGTGCCCAGCAAACTGGTACTTCAAATGAAATGCCTGGTGGTTCAGCAACTTTGGTTAAAACATGGGTGAATAATGCTGATTCAGAAGGTAATTTGGTTTTAGATAACGATACTTTAGATGCCGGTGCCGGTGGTTTCTTTGTTGATTATTATCCTTGGCTCGGCGGAACTCCAACTTTAGCAATTGAAGATGATTCAGCATCTACTGGCGGAACTGTTTCGCTTGATGTAAGTACAAATCTATTTTCTGATTCATTGAATTACACTTTAACCGGTAGATTTGTTTATGATGATTCAAAACTCGATTTCTTAAGCGGTACTGTAGGTGCTTCAACGCTTCTGAATACCGCTGGATGGTCTGCAGTATTTTATGAATCAAGTTCCGGCATAGTTGATTTTGTTGCTTGGGGATTCTCACCAATAAGTGGAAGTGGTAATTTATTTTCGCTTTCATTCACAGTAATTGCCGGTGCTTCCGGTTCAACTGCTGTTACTGGAAGTTACAGCGATTTCTTAGCTGATGGTGCCAATTTATTCGGCACAGTTGGTTCTTTCAGCGGAACTGTAACATACACATACTCCGCTACACCAAGTACAGTTCAAGGAGATGCCGATTTGGATTATGATGTTGATTATGACGACGTACTTGTAATGGCTCAGCACGTTGCCGGATCATTTACTTTAACGGGTCAAGCTTTTACAAATGCAGATGTTGATACCGATGCCGATGTTGATGCTGATGATATAGCTTCAGTTGTCAATTTCATAGTTAACGGTTCATTCCTCTCGGTAGCACCTCCAATTGTTCAGGCAAATATGGTACAATTTAATGATGCAGTTGAGAATTCCGATAACGCTCTATTAAGATTGCCCTTCTCAGTAGACGCAACCGGCCACGAAGTACAAAGCGTTGAATTCATTTTAGTTTATGACGAAAATGAACTCGATTATCAGGCCTTTGCCGGTGCTTTAGAAGGCAACCAAAACTTTGTACATGCTTCAAAAATTTCTGACGGTATTGCAAAATTTGTCTTTGCAACATCAGAAAAGCAAAGTGCCAAATTCGATATGGGTAGTTTAGTGTTTAAGAAAGGTTCAGAAAATCTTTCTTCTACAATAACTTCAATCTATAAAATAAACGGTGGTGCTCCTCAAACCGGTCCATCTTATGATTTAGATGGTGTTACAAGTGTTGAAGAGGAACTCCCTACGAAGTTCGAAGTTACTCAAAACTATCCGAATCCGTTTAACCCAAGTACGACTATTAAATACTCGGTGCCGAGTGCTACATTTGTTACAATAAAAGTATACAATATGCTTGGTCAAGAAGTAAAAACATTGGTCAACAAAGATGTAGCTCCGGGAAGATTCAGCGTAACTTGGCACGGTGATAACAATTACGGAAGTAAAGTATCAAGCGGTACATATATTTATCAAATAGTGGCAGGTGAATTTGTGCAAGCCAAAAAAATGATACTCTTGAAATAATGGAAATTCATTAGGCAATTTAAGTGCGGTCTGCTGGCCGCACAATATAACTAAGAATAAAAATTTTGAATGAGAGGAAAATAAAATGAGAAAGTTTGCACTTACAGTTTATATGTTTGCGTGGGCAGTTGTGATCACGCTATCATTGATCGCCTGCCAATCAGCATTCTTTTAGAATTAAAAAGAAAGCCCGTCAAAATTTTGACGGGCTTTTTAATTTATATAGGTAGTACAAAATTATTAGAGACATCCCATTAAATACGGATGCCTTTTTTATTCAATCACCGCTAATATATCCGCTCTCTGAATTATCTTATAGTCTTTTCCTTCAACTGAAATTTCTTCACCTCCGTATTTTGCATGTAGAACTTTATCCCCGACTTTGACCTTTTCTTGCAAATCTTCATCGGTTCCTACTGCAATTACTTTACCCATTGTTGGTTTTTCTTTTGCAGTATCCGGAATAATTATTCCGCTTGAAGTTTTTGTTTCTTCTTCAAAAGGTTCCACTAGAACCCTGTCGTCCATTGGTTTGATTGTCATTTTAACTTCTCCTATAGATTTAACAATTTATCAATTTTATTTTTATCAAAACCTATTATTGGTCTGTTATTGATTAAAATTACCGGTACACCGGTTTGACCTGTGCGACGCTGCATATCAACTGCGGCTTTCTGATCTCGTGATACATCAACATCAGTAAAACGAATTCTTTTTTCTCTGAAATACCGTTTTGCAGCGTTGCAAAAACTGCAAGTCGGTGTACTGAAAACTATGACTTTTGGCTGAGACATATTACACCTTTTTTTAGTCTTGTTTGATGCAGCAGATTAGAAAAAAGTTTCAAAAAAATCACCCGAGTATACAAATTTAAGACCATTTATAAATATTTACACTAAGTCTCTTTTTAATTATATTCGATAAGTTAAAATTTACGGAGGAATAGGTTATGGCAAAAAATTATGTTTCAAACAAAGATGAAACTGTTAGAATGTTTGAAAACGATATTTTGGAGGCTCTTTCGCGTGTACATTGGACTGTTCCGTTATGGCTATACGTTCCTGTTGTTCTATTTTTCCTTTATCGTTCATTTTTTACTTTTCAATTAGGTTTTGGAGACGTAGTTCTATATTTTTTTATCGGAATTTTCATCTGGACCTTCACCGAGTACACTTTACATAGATTTGTCTTCCACTTTAATGCTAAATCCGATTTCGGGAAAAAAATTCATTTTATTTTTCACGGCGTACATCATGATTACCCGAAGGATTCAAAACGGTTGGTGATGCCGCCTTCAGTTTCTATTCCCTTGGCGCTACTGTTCTTTTACCTTTTTTATTATATTCTCGGGCCAATTTATGTGTCTCCGTTTTTTGCCGGGTTTATTCTTGGCTACATTTTCTATGATATTACGCACTATGCAGTTCACCATTTTAATATGAAAAGTAAATTTTGGTTGGCTATAAAAAACCATCATATGCTCCACCATTATAAACATTCTGATAAAGGATTTGGTGTAAGTCAACCTGCTTGGGATCACGTTTTCGGTACTACATATCCCAAAGACAAAAAATCTTGATTAGGATTTTTTTTCTGCAGCTATTGAAGCTATTGAATAAAATGAAAAATTATAACTTAAAAACGAGGGTTGCCCTCGTCTTTTTTTTATTGACGTATTCTTTTACGTTTTCTCAAACTTATATACGGGTAAACCAAATTGGTTTTCTACCCGATGATTATAAGTCCGCTGTAATCCTTTCCAATAGTGATTTAGCCGGTTATGAATACTTAGTAAAAAATATTAATGGTAAGCAAGAAAAAAGGGGATTGATCGGTAATTCTATAGGAAGCTACGGTAATTTCTCTTTTGTTTACAATATTGATTTCTCTGCACTTAATACTTTGGGCAATTATTTTATAGAAGTAGGGGATTATAAATCCGTTAAGTTTGAAATCGGTACCAAACTGTATAATTCAATTGTCGATTCGTTGTTACTTTTCTTTAAAGTACAAAGATGTGGTTATACCTCACCCTATCTTCACGAAATTTGTCACATCGCAGATGCAACCAGCTATATTGAAAACGGAATTGAAATCAAGGAACAAATTGATTTAACAGGCGGGTGGCATGATGCGGGTGATTATACAAAATTTCTCAATACTACCGCATTCACAACATATATGCTTTTGTTTGCCTATGAGTTCGATAAACAAAAATTCAATTTTGACAATAATAAGAACAATATTCCGGATATTTTGGAAGAAGCTAAAATTGGTTTAGACTGGTTGGTTAGAGCTGCACACAATTATAAATTTATTACTCAAGTTCAAGATGAAGATGATCAGTCGGTTGGATGGCGAATGCCGGAAGATGATCCTCTCCAATTTGATCGACCGGCATTTATAGGTATTGGTAAAAATCTTATCGGTATATTCGTAGCAACAATGTCGCTCGCACATCGTATTTGGAAAGATGAATTAAAATATAACCAGTTCGCAAATAAGTGCTTAACTTTAGCAGAGAATTATTATTCGATTAAAGATAATGTTCCGGATATTGCTTCTGAAGGAACCGGTGTTTATGTCGATAAAAGTTACGAAGGTAAATTGGCACTTGGCGCAATTGAACTTTTTAATTCAACTCAAAGACCTGGGTTATTGATTGAAGCAAAAAAATATGCCGATTCTGCAAAAGCAGATTTTTGGTGGAGTTGGGGTGATATTAATTCATTAGCACACTACAAACTATCAGAATACGATAAAAGTTATAGTACTTATTTAAGGAAAAATTTAGAGCACTTTTTAGAAACCGGCAGCAAAACACTATTCGGAAGAGGAGTTGAGGTAACATGGGGAACCAATCACGCAATATTAGGTGTTGCGCTTAATGAAATCTTATATGAGAGATTAACAAACGATAAAAGTTTTAGAAATCTTGCCTTTACACAAAGAGACTACATTTTGGGAAGAAACCCTTGGGGAGTATCTTTTATTTCTAATATCGGTGAAGTAAGTACGTTAAATTTTCACCATCAAGTTGGATATTTCAAAAATGGTAAAATCCCGGGAGCGTTAGCTGCCGGACCAATTCCCAAAATAATTTTAGAAGAAAGAAATATTGAGTTTGAATCTCCCGATAGATTTGCTAAATTTCAAACCGATTCTTTAGTTTATATAGACGATAGAATGGACTATATTTCCAATGAGCCAACAATTTCGTCAAATGCAACTGCGGTTTTTGTTTTCGGTTATTTTTCAATGAGATAGAGAGGGCTGTCTTAATATGATGCATTAAAAAGACGCTATCTCAATTTTAGATTTTTCTACAAAAATAAACCTCATTTATGCACTATAATCAAATTAATTATGGCATTTAGATTGCTTTATAAAGCCAGATAAAAGAGGTGAATAATGAGTTCAAGTATACGTTTAATTTCTTCAGGGTTTAACTTTTTAGATAAAAAATGGGGTGGTATTTACCGCGGAGGGAGTTATCTTCTTGTAGGGCCGCGTAAATCCGGTAGAACATTATTAGGTCTTCAATTCGCTTTGGAAGCTGCTAAATCTCAAGAAGTTTGTCTTTATTTCACAACTATGAGACCAAAAGATTTAATGATTCAAGCAGCTTCACTCAGTTTCGATATTCAATCATACATGAACCAAAACTTAATTATTGTGGTACGAGTTGCTCCGCCTAATGATGTTTATGATATGCCTAATCCGGATAATTATTTAGTTGAATATATGAACGATATAATTACTGTTGTGAACCAGTATAATCCGCAAAGAATCATTTTTGATGAACTAACACCTTTCATTGGTTTTAACAATCTAGATCTTTTGAAGGATTCCTTTTTGGCAACACTTGAACATATAGAAGAGCGTGATGTTAGCAGCCTTTTTATAGTTGGTGAACCGGCAACCGAAAGAGCAGAAGAAATTGTCGATTCGCTTGCACAATATGTAACCGGATTAATTTATTTGAGAAAGAGCGGGAAAAAACTTGAAGATAGATTTCAAGGCGGACAAGTTGTTATTAGCCCTAATGTTGGTCATACTGAAGGACAATTCAGTTCAGAATATCACATCGAACCTTATAAAGGTGTGACAACTGACTTCAAGAAGAATGAATCAACCCATGTATATACCGATCGCAGCATTGATGATGAACAAAAGAAATTCTCAAAAATTAAACAGAATGGGAATGGACACAGAAAATCGGATTTAACTTATTTTACAAATGTATATAACTACAATGATTTCCAATTAATTTTGAATAACCAGATTGCACTTTACAAAAGTACCGGGCAAACTTTTAACTTGGTTGTCTTCAAGTTAGATCAGGTTGCTACGGTTAAAGGTTTATTAACAGTTAATCAACTTCAAAATGCCATAAGATTGGCAAGTGATAAAAAAGATAAAATATGTGCATTTGATAATAAAGTTGTTGTATTGCTTGTTAAAAGCAGTTCTAAAAATGTCATTAATCTGATTCAAAGCGTTCAAGATAATTTACCAAGCAATGATATGGAATATATAAATGCAGTGCAGCAATATATTTCCATTTTCACACTTGAAGTAGACGAATCGGTTGAGAACGCAGAATCATTAATCAGATACGCTTTAGATGCAGATCGTTTTCCCGGAAGTACTTATACACCTCTCACAAAGTACAATGAATAATGAACTTCAGTTCAAAAATTATCATTGTTGTTTTTCTTCTAATTACCCAATTAGGTTTTGCCCAAAATTCTTCTGAAGCAATTAAACGTGAAGCCTTACTGCACATGCAGGCAGGAAGATACGGTGAAGCAATAGATCAGCTCAACAAGTATATTTCGCAAAATGCTCGTGAAGCAGAAGGCTATAATCTCAGGGGTTTGTGTTATGAACAAAGAGAACAATATCAACTTGCGGTATTAGACCTTAGAAGGGCTACAAGATTAGATGCAACCAATCAAGAATATAAAGACAACTTGGAACGTGTAATAAGTACTTGGCATAAACTTCTTTATGAAAGAATTGAAGGTTATAAAAGAGAATTGGCAATTGACCCTAACAATGCATTCAACTATCTGGAAATCGGAAAATCTTATCGATGGCTCGAGGAATGGGCAATTGCAGAGCAGTGGTATGACGAATATTTAGCCCGTGACGATAACGCTTCTCCGGATGAAATTATTCGTTACACTGAAATACTCTCTCACACGGGTTCTATTCGCAAAGGAGAAATAAAACTCAAAGAATATGTTGAAAGATACCCCGATGATTGGCGCTTGTGGAGCCGTTACGGATATTTTACTATGTGGCTCGGCAACTACCGTAATGCCGAACGTGCCTTTAGAACTGCACTAAGTTTTAAACCGTTTTTCAAAGAAGCTGAAGACGGTTTGGATTTAGCTTTAAGACAAGGTTATCTCACTCTACAAACGCCTCGCTCTTTCGAACGTGAAGAATATCCTATTGATCGATTTTATAGAATATTGAAAAATAATCCGAATGATGATAATACACGTTTCAGATTAATAGATTATTTAATGCAAGAGCGGCGGTATGAAGAAGCATATATGCAGCTACAATATCTAGCTCCAAACCACGAAGGTGAACAAGAGTTTGAATTGTTGAGAGAGCGCATTCTTACAACCAGGGAAGAGTACTATAACGCTAAAATTGATTCGGCACAAACCGAATTGAAACAAGACCCAACAAATAGAAATGCATTATTAAGAATCATAGATTTTTATTCTAATCTTGAGGATTACGAACCTGTTGAAGAAATGATTAACGAGTATTTAGAATATAATCCTAATGATGAGGAACTTAGGTTCCGTTTGGCTAAGATTTATGCTTATCAAAGAAAACTCCCTGAAGCATATACCGAGGTGAAAAAACTTTTGGAATATAATCCGAATAACACCGAGTATTTGCTTTTAGCCGGACAGACAGCAGTTTGGCAAGATATCGACTTAGAGGAAGCGGAAGCCAATCTTGAAAGAGTTTTGGATGCAGAACCAAATAATATTAACGCTATTATTACACTTGGCACATTAAACTTTCAGCAGCAGGAATACGAAATTGCACAAAGTTATAATGAAAGGGCAAGAGCAATTAATCCGGATAATCCGGACGTTCAACAATTGAACTCGATGTTGGAACTTCATTTTATTAGAGAAGAAGAAAATAAGAAATTAGAAAAGTTAGAAGAAGGTAGAACTCTTGCCATGAATGGTGAATATGATGAGGCAATCCCTTATTATGAAGAATATTTCCGGAATGCAGTCCCAACAGTAGACTTAAAATACGAACTTGCGGATGTTTATGTTGGCGCCGAGAGATATGATGATGCAATAAATATATATGATGAGGCTTTGTCAGAATCTTACGAACTTGAAATGGATAAACAAAGAGCTAAAATATTATACTGGAATGGTGATTCTTCAAGAGCTTTGGAGGAATTTGAAAGATTGGCTGTGGAAGATCCCGAAGATATGGAAATACAATTGTATCTCGGTGACAGCTATTCAAAAATGGAAATGTACGATAGTGCTCGCGTAGTTTATAACAATATGCTTGATGAAGGAAGTGTAGATACAGAAATAATTGAGCAACGCTTAGGCTGGCTTCCTGCAAGACCCGAAGATGAAAATATTTTTGTGAAAGGAATTCGTTATTTCGGAACTTACTTTTTATCCTACATGGTCATTCAACCGGTATCATACGTGTTTGCAGATGATTTGAATTTTGAATACAAATATTGGGGAGGGAATTTAGAAACTAGTTTCTTCCCTTATTTTAGCGGTGGTGTTTTGTGGTTAAGAGGAAATTTAGCAAATGATTACGGAAATTTTAATTACACTACATTCAAGGGTAATTTATTCTTCAGACCTGTTGAAGAGGATTTGATTTTTAGATTTAGTTATGGAGAAATGTATTCTCCGGGAATTGTTGAAACTCCCATTGTTGAAGCCGGTGTAAAATATGATTTTGAACATAAAGAGAGCTATGCGTGGGGTTTCGATTTATCTTACACGAGAAGTGATGCATCTACAATTCTTTATTCACCTGGATTAGTATTCACACGTTTGACAGGTGAATTGGCTTCCTTCAATGGTTATTATAAATTTGAAACCAATGTACAGCTCAATCTACGCTATCAATTTATTAAAACAAAGTCTGGCACCACCATTCTTGATGCTGGATTAACTAACCTACCACAAAATTTAGGTAATAATTTTATTGCAAGAATCGGCCGTCATTTTTATCCGGAACTTCTGGTAGGTTACGAATATTATTTTTCCGATTTTAAGTATACTCTACCAGTATATTACTCACCGCAGGATTTTAATCAACACAGTTTATATGCAGAATGGAAAGTACTCAAAGATATTAAATGGGATATATTATTAGCCGGGAAGTTGGGTTACATCCCGCAAAATGATTACATAGTTCGCGAACTTTCGGGTCATATTTATTACAATTTTACAGAAACTTTCAGGGTGTTGCTCACCGGGTTTATCAGCAGTTCTTACAGGGATGAAACAGGTTATACTTCCGGATCAATTTCTTTAAGTGCGCTTTGGTCAATTTATTAATACAACTTACTTTCTCTTTTGTAAAAATACCCATTCCTCTGAAGCCTTACTTTAATAATAGCTGAATAAGTTATTTTGTTGCAATGATTTAATTTATCAGTTATATTGATACCAATTATGTTCAAATTTGAGGCAGTAATAAGATTGTGTACTTTATTGGAACATCAAAACCTTAAAATAAACCATAAAAACAGACTTTTTAGATAAATTTATTGGCACTTCATTTGTGTAATTAAAATGATTGTTAGAATCTAATAAAATACAATGAGTCAGAAATTTCAAAAATATAAAATTGCCTTAGATAATAGGGAACGAAAAGAACCTAAACGTAATGAAGGTAAAGAAAAGTTACGAGCAATTATTTTATCCGGTTTGGCTTCTTTATTTCTTTTAATAGTAATTTTGGTTACACTTCCTTTAACAGTGCTTACATGGAGCGGATTGTTTGTGTACTCTTCCATTGTTGCGCTTGTAATTTTTCTTTTTGTATTACTCTTCAGGTATTTTTCAATCCTTGTTATGGCTTATTTATACATTACCAAGTATACTGTTGAAGATAAGGAAGGTTACTATCCATTTATTTCTGTTATTGTACCTGTTTTCAACGAAGGAAAGGTTATCCGTACTTCAATTGAATCCTTGCTTGATTTAGATTACCCCAATTATGAAATTATTGTGGTGAATGACGGTTCTACAGATGATACCGCTGAAGTTGCACAAGAATTAGTCGGTTACCAGCAAGGAAGAAGTGCACTTGTTAAGGTTTCTGTAATTAATAAACCGAATGGCGGTAAATCAAAAGCTTTAAATGCCGGTATACAATATTCTGAAGCTGAATTTGTTCTATGCATGGATGGCGATTCACAGCTTTCCTCGAATACGTTAAAAATGGGAATTCGTCATTTTGTTGATCCAAATGTTGGTGCAGTAGCCGGTAATGTTAAAGTCGAAAATAGAAAACGTGTATTGACAGATCTTCAAGCTCTTGAATATGTTGAAGGCTTGAATATGCCTCGTAGTGCTCAAGGATTTTTAAGAATGGTTAATATAATACCGGGACCAATTGGAATCTTTAGAAAAAGTGCATTACGTGATGCTGGTTACTATTCAAGCGATACTTTTGCCGAAGACGCGGATATTACTCTTAAAATTTTAGAAAAAAACTGGAAAATTAATTACGAACCAAATGCTGTTGCATACACCGAGGCTCCGTCAAAACTGCATCAATTGTTGAAACAACGCTATAGATGGACACGCGGAATATTACAAGCTATTAGAAAACACAGAAAACATATCATAAACCCGACAATAAATTTTAATAATACATTAATTCTATGGTCGATGTTTTATGAAGCACTTGTTTGGCCGGCAATGAATATATTCGCAAATTTGTTTTTCATTATTGCTGCGTTTTATGGTATGTCAAGCCTTGTATTTTTCTGGTGGGTTGGAATTATGCTGCTTGATATGATGGCTGCAATTTATTGCATTGCCGCAGAGCGGGAAGAATTTCGTTTGGTACCTTACTCAATAGTGTATAGATTGATATTTATTCTTTTAATCGACATTACAAAAGCTATGGCTACAGTTGAAGAATTTTTAGGTATAAGTATGACTTGGGGAAAATTGGAAAGATCTGGAAGCAGTTCGAAAACAAAGATTTCAACAGCACCTGCTAATGGAGCTAAGTATAAAAAAGTTTAATTTATTTATAGGAGAAAATTATGGAATTAATTCCGATACTATCCTTAATTGTTCTTGTTGCTACAATATCAACGTTCATATTAGCGGTTGGGGCATATATACTCTACAAGGTTAGAGAACGTAAAGGTAAAGCTGCACAAGCACCTCAGCCTTCGAGTATTCCTGCTGAGCTGATAGCACCAACACCGGTTATTGCAGAACAACATACCGGTACAGGAGTCCGTAGAACTTACGAAGAAGCTTACCCAACAAGAGAAAGAACTTCAGAATATCAACGATCACCATCTTATGAACCGCAGCGTGCTCAAGGCGGTCCGGAGATGAGACCGACTTACGTATCCTCACCACCGCCGGAAGGAACAGGTGCGCGATATACTTCGCCAACTACTGAAAGCCGTTATTCAACTTCCGAGAGGAAAAAATTTATGCGTTATACTAAAGAAGGTTATATAGAACCAACTAAGGAACGCGAAAAAAAGAAAAAAGAGGATCAGCTTAAGTGGCGGTAAGAAGAACTAAAAAGGGGCTAAGGGTTAATTACCTTATTATTTTTCTAAGCGGTCTTGTCTTATTGTCAGCCGCTATTTTGATATTTATGCTTGTTGTGAAAAATGTTTACGGTAATTACGAAGTCTCGGAAATATTACCAAATAAAGAAAATCTTAGTGTGTTAACTTGGGATAAAGAGAAAAAAGCCGCCATTTTGTATTCTGAGTACACTGAAAATATGCTTCCCGAAGGAAGTACATGGATCAGCGATAACATCGATACTTGGGAAACTTTTATCAAAGCTGCTAAAATGAATTATGATTTGATAAGTGATCAAATCATTGAATTAGGTGAGCACTATGATTATCCTATCATCATTCTTCCAGCTGCTAAATCTATGAGTGATAAACAATTAGTACAACTGAAAAAGTATTTAGAAAACGGTGGCAGTATTTTTGTGACGAGCGGAATAGGTACATATTCAGATGAAGCTAAATGGAGAGGGTGGGAATTCTTCACCGAGACCTTTGGAATGAATTTTACTAAAGAAATTCATCCCAAAGATTTTGAAAAGAAAGTTCATACTCTTAGAGGTAATTTACCATTAACAGCAGGTATTCCTACCGGCTTTGCATTAAAAATTGCAACTTGGGATAGACCGATCTACGCTGAGGTTTTGGAACCTAGAACAACTCAAGTAAGCTTTTGGTATGATTTTACACGAGAAGCCGGGTTAGTTATGGAAGAAATTAAAAAGAGTGCCGGTATTGCTTACGGTACCTACGGTAAAGGAAGATTTGTTTGGTTTGGATTTGAACTTAATTCGGTATTAGGCGAACAAGAAGATTATATTTATCTCGAAAGACTATTTAAGAATTGTATTAATTGGCTTACATATAGACCTACTGCATATATTAAAGATTGGCCTGCATCCTACGATGCCGCAATGTTATTTGTTCCGACAATTAATAAGCAACCTCACAACATTACCAATATATTACCTATTATTAATCGATATAAATTGCCTGCGACCGTTTTTGTAAGACCTCAGACCGCAATCGAAAATCCTTCATTAATCAAATCACTTAAAGGCAAAGTTGATATTGGAGCAATAGTTGACATCGGATTTTTAGAATCACCGTTTGATACTCTTAACACTTTATATGCACCGGAGTTGCAATTTTCGAACATGGGAATTGCAAAAGATACAATCGCATCAATTTCCGGTTCCGAAGTAAGAGGTTTAATGCCTGAATACGGGTTTTATGATGACAATACCATGATCGGCATGGCCAGATATGGTTATGATTATTTAGTAACCGATTCTCTTACAGACAGAAGTGTGCCTAAAATTGTTTATAGAAATGAAAAACCGATTCTCGTTTTTACAAAAACAGCAAGAGATGATTACCAGATATTAAATGAACTGGGATTAACCCAGAAAGAGTTTCAGATATATACATACGAAGAAGATATTAATCGTCTCTTATTTGAGGGTGGACTCTATGTTCTCAAACTACATACGGAATATCAGTTACAGCCTCAAAATGTTGATGTATTAAACGATATAATTAAATATGCAAAAAACAATAACGTTTGGCTCGCATCGGCTGATGATATTCTTAGTTGGTGGAAGAGAAGAGGTAACATTGAAGTCCGTTATGAATGGAGAAGCAAAAGACGTATAAGCGTTGAAGTTACAAACCCATCTGATAATCTTGTTGAAGAATTTGTTGCTGAAGTAAATGTGAATAAACCGGTAAAAAATGTAAAAGTATCATCGGAAATAATAAATACCGAAATACCTAAATACGAATTTGATCAGGCTAATAATTCACTATATATGTATGTGAAAAATTTACAACCGAATGAAACACGAATTTTCTTAATAGATTTTGAAAATATTCTACCATTGTAATCAGTTTGTACATGCATTTTTATTGTAATATGTTATCGATTACGGAAATATTCACTAAATTACCGGTTGAAAAAACAAAAATCGGTATTTCAAAAAATGATGCGAACTAAAGTATTTATTGTGCTTTCTGTTTTAATTTTATTTTCCTGCGTGGAAAACGTAACAGATTCCTCATCAACCAGACCAACGATTCGAATAATCAGCCCAACATCAGGTGATACTGTGCAAATTGGAAGTAATTACATAACCTACGAAGCTTCAGATTACACCGGCGGCAGCGGATTGGAACAATTTGAAGTGATAATTGAAAGCGAACAAGGCAGATTTGTGGAAGTTTTTGAAGCTGACCAAGGTTCAAATACCGATATTTATTTGACCGTGGATTCATCATTGCTCGGAACAAAAATTGATTATTTCGTAAATGTTAGAAACACCGAAGGATCTTACGGTACAAGCGAAGTTCAAAAAGATTTGCCTATTGTTTTAACTTTAACAGCACCACCTGCACCGACAAACTTAATCCTTACTAAAATTAATACCGGTTCCGTTAATCTTTCTTGGGATGATAATTCAGATACTGAAACCGGATATGAGTTGTGGCGCAAAGTTGGTTCAACCGGTGAATATAATCTTTATAAAAAACTCCCGGAAAATACTATTAGTTATAATGATAACGGACTTTCCGATTTACTGGTTTACTATTACAAAGTGCGTTCTTTTAACAAATACGGTGAATCAAATTTTAGCAATGAAGTTAGCACTACCGGAGGGGAAGCATTTAATTTACAAGCACAAACTATAGGTGCATCAAGAATACTTTTAACATGGGAAAGTGAAGAAGTAAATATCCTGGGATTTAGGATTCAAAGAACAAATCCAAGTACAGGTAATTTTGAACAAATAACTGTCGTTGCACCTTCGGCAAGAGAATATACGGATCAAAATTTAATGCCGAGCACAAGTTACTCATATAGAATTGCTTCATTCACGAGTACAAGTCAAAGTGCTTGGTCAAATATTGCAACTGCAACAACTGCGGCTAACGATGTTCCGGCTCCGACAAATCTCACTGCAGAATTTGATCGAGATGAAAGAAAAGTTATTGTAAGATGGACTGATAACACAGATCTGGAAACCGGAACATATGTTGAGCGTAGAGAAGGCACAAGTGGAAATTATGTACAAATAGGGAATACTGTTGCAGATCAAAATGTTTTTATGGATTCAACATATAAAACGGAAACAACATATTATTATAGAGCGAGACATCTTACAGTCGAAGGATTTTATACACCTTACAGCAATGAAGATGATGCATTTGTTCCGGCATTACCGCCAGCTCGTCCCACTTCATTACAGATTTATTCAGTCCAAGGTTCGGCTACACAATTCACGTTGTTGTGGAATGATAATTCGACTGACGAAGAAGGTTTTCGAATTCAAAGAAAGACCGGTGTTAACGGAAGTTATCAACTCTACAATGAAGTTCAACAAAAAAGTGGTACCGGTATTTATGCAACAACAGTAACAATTGATGATCCTAACCTTGAATACTTTTTCAGAGTTTCTGCGTTTAATGGTAATTTGGAATCCGATTTTTCAAACGAAGTGAGTTCACGAGGTAGAACCGGAACTATCGAATTAAGAATACCAACAAATTCTATAACCCCAAACTCAGCTGTGTTGTTGTGGGAAGATATCTACGACAACGAGTTTGTTTATCTCGTTGAAAGAAAAAGATTAACATTTCCTATTGACGACGAATTTATAGTTGTTGAAACACTCGGCGGGTCAGTCGGTACAGGAGCAACGTTACAGCATGATGAAACCGGTTTGTCTCCAAACACTCAATATGTATATAGAGTAAGAGCTTTGCTGAATACACAAGAATATTCAGAGTATTCCAATGAGGTTCTTATAACAACACCATTTAACTAACTACTGATGACTGTAGATAAAAACATATTATCAATTTTAGAGAATTTAATTCCTTTCCCAACTTTCATCTTAGATGATGAAGGGAGGATTATTGATTTCAATCAAAAAGGGAAAAAGTTCTTACCCGATGCTACTTTCAATACAAGCATTTTTGAAATTCTTGATAAAGAGTTTGCTGTTGTTTTAGAAAGATTGCTGTACGAATCAAAAAACTTTGATAAAGGCGTAAAGGAAAATGTTTTAGCTGAAAAAAACGAAAGCCCGGATGAATATGAGATCTCCGTTACACCATTCAAAGATGAAATTCAAAAAACATTTATTGTTACTATAAGATTGGTTACAGATAGCAGACGCAATAAGGAACTGCAACGTTTTACTATTGTAACTGAAGAAATTGATAAACTCATCGTTGACGAAGAACTGTTCGAAATTATTAAATCAGTCCGGTCAGCTTTCCCTTTCACTTTTATCGGCAAAGCAAAAATTCAAAAACAAATTGATTTGCTTGAAGGGTATTTCTGGATTAAAGACAATTCAAGGCGGTTCATATTAGTAAACCAAAAGTTTGCAACAATTCTTGGTGTTAAAGCCAAACAATTAGAAGGCAGGTTCGAAAAGGATGTTCTTCCACACTTTCAAAACAAACTATACTCTACAATAGATAATTATATATTCGAAACGACCAACTCTGTAATAATTGACGGTATATCATCTTCTTCGCCTTACGGCAATCATCCTTATGAAATTGTTGAGTTCCCAATTTTGGATATCGACAATAATGTTGTTGCTATAATCGGTGTTTCTCAAAGAAAGCAAATAAAAAGTAGTGCCGAATACAACATAGGTAAGTTTGATATAAATTTCATTAATGAATTGGATTTACCTTATATAATGACTGATAAATCCGGCAAGATTCAGTCATATAACAATTCGGTCAGAAAATATTTATACGGAACTACCGATATTTCCAACAAATATATTTTTGATATTTTTTCCGAAAGTGAATTTAATAAAGAGTTAAAAAAATTTTTAGAAAATGATAAAAACAACAAAACAAGTTTAAAAATTACTAAAGAATCGGAGTTGTTGTGTATTAGAAATTATTCTGACAAGGGAGAAACTTCTCAGATTCTATTTGTTTTTCATGACCTAAGTAAATTAGATTCTCAAACAGCAGGGATAATCAAAATGTATGACGCGATAATGAAAATCAGTCCTCAAGCAATGTTTATATATGACTTGGAAAACTTGAAATTTCTTGAGGTAAACGATGCAGCCGTTAAACTCTACGGTTATTCAAAAGATGAATTTATGAATATGGATTTGACGGATCTGTATGCACCGGAAGACATACAAACACTGCTTGAAACAGCCAATAAAAAATCCCAAACCAATGAATTTACTGGTCCTTGGCGGCACAAGAAGAAAGACGGTTCTTCAATTATTGTTGAACTGAGTAACTCGCCATTAGAATATAAGGGGAAAAGTGCATATATAAACATTGTAAAGAATGTTACTGATGAAATAAAAAACAATAAAAAAATAAAATTGTTCAAATCTGCTTTTGATAACAGCAGCGATTTAATTTTTGTAACGGATAAAGATGGATTTATTACATATGCCAACGAATCGGTAATTCGGTCGCTCGGTTATTCAAAAAGTGATCTTGAAAAGAAGCCTTTTCTATCTTTGCTTAATGATGAGAATAGAGCTGAATTTAATAAAACAGTTATACATTCCGATTCAAAAGAGCCTAAAAAGTTTAAAGCGAATATCAAAAATTCGACGGGAGAATTTATTGAATCTTCCTTGGTTGCAACTCCAATTTATGAATTCACAGGTGAACTTGAATCGATTGCAATTGTAGGGAAAATTAAACAACAAGTTGTTTATCAGCCCGAAGTACAAACTCAGAAACAGGAGAGTAAGGGAATTTCACCTTCATTTCTTTCAAATGTTTTTCATGAATTGTTGACACCAATCAACGTAATTCTAGGTTTCATTCAAGAAATAAATGAAAGTATTGACAATCCTACCGAAGAACAGAAAGAAGCAATTGATATCATAAAAGAAAATCAAAAATTACTTCTTCAAACAATGGATACTGCGGCTGAATACTCTGCATTCGAGGATAATAAAATACAATTTAAACCAAAGGAAATTATTTTTGTTGATTTGCTCGAAGAAATTCAATCAACTACGGAACGGACTGCACGCTCAAATAACATTGAATTAACCTATGGAAAAATATCGTCATCGTTAAAACTTACGACTGATAAACATCATTTTACAACTTTAGTTACTCAATTTATTAAATATGCGATGCAGATTAGTAAAGAAAACAAATTATATTTATCTGCTTATACGTATGATTCCGGTCAGTGTGTTGTAAGCGTGAAAGATAAACGTGAAGGAATTACATCGCATTTATTAAACGGTTTACGAGATATCTTCACTAAAGACGAAGATTCTCTTCGCAAAAGTTTTGGTGTTTCAAGAATTACAACAAAGTTATTCAGAAAATTAATCGATTCTTTAGATGCACGTAATGAAGTAATCAGCAGAGATGATAAACCCCTAGAATTTGGATTGGTATTCCCTGAAATTCTTGAAGTAGAAGTACAAGAAACAGGAGATGAATTTGCCATCGCCGCAAAGGAAAGAGAAGAACATTTAAGAAAAACTTTGGAAGAAGCAAAGAAAACTCCAAAACCCGAGCCGGTAGAAGTAAAAGAGAAAGTTGAGGAGAAAAAAGATTCCAAAGAAGTCAATATCAATGTGAATGTTTCTTCACCGACTTCCGAAATAAAACATGAACCGCAACCGTCAAAACAGCCTGAGCTAATACCGGAACCACCGGTTGAAAAACCACAAGAAACGGTTAGAACAGAAAAGAAGCCGCTAAACTTGTCTTCACTTAAATGTCTGTATGTGGAAGACCAAGTTGATTCACAGATTCTTTTTAAAGTGCAAATGAAAGAGTTGGAGAATATAGAATTTGCAACCAGCTTTGAAGAAGCTTTACCTAAAATCAAAAGTAAAGAATTTGATTTTATTGTAATGGATATAAATTTAGAAGGTGAATACAACGGTTTGGATGCACTTCGTGTTATTCAAAAATTACCCGGTTACCACAATAAACCGGTAATTGCAGTTACAGCTTATGTTTTACCGGGCGATAGAGAAAAATTTATTGCAGCCGGTTTCAGTGATTTCATTTCGAAACCGGTTCTAAAAGACAAATTAGTTGATGCGTTGGAAAAAATATTCTAAGAAAAATTATTTAAACTGTTGCACAAAAATTCTTGTCTGTGCCTATTTGTTTTTAATTCGATTACTTTTGACCGACATGAATGTATATATTCTGCGTCCATTATAAATTGTTCAGATGTCTTTAATTATATTTGAAGAAAGCGGTTCAAATGAGCCGCTTTTTTTATGGTTTCTGTATTGACAATTTGATTTAGACTTTTTAGCTTTACCATACAAAAGTATGGTATATATTTGAAATAACATGTCAAAACAATTAACAGATATACAAAGCAAAATTTTAGATTTTATTATTAACCAAAAAGTAGAAATAGGTTTTCCTCCAACTCTGGCTGAAATTGCCCAAAATTTCGGATATAAAAACAGAGCTACCGTTCAGCAGCATCTTCAAGCAATTGAGAAAAAAGGATATATCAAGCGTAACTCAAAAAAAGCCCGTAGTATTGAATTAACTCTTGAAGATAAATTCTTCACACCAAAACCTGTTTTAGGTGAAGTAGCGGCAGGAAATCCACTTACAATTTACCCGGATGCTATTGATACAATTGATTTACCAACAATTGCCAGAATGCCGAGCGAATCTTTTCTACTCCGTGTAAAAGGAGATAGTTTAAAGGATGCATATATTTTTAGCGGGGATTTAATTATTGTTAATCCCAATAAATTACCTAATAACGGTGATTTTACCGTTGCAATTTTGGAAGATGCCGCGGTGGTGAAAAGATATTACAAAAAGAATGATTGTATAGAACTACATTCGGAGAACCCGGAATATCAAAAAATTGTGATAACAAAATCACAACATAATTTTAAAATTGTTGGTGTTGTTGTCGGAATATATAGAAGCATTGAAAAGAAAGTTGTTTAATAATATAGAATTCAGAATACGGAAATAACAATGTGGATACAAAAACAAATAACACTAAAACCGAGAAATAGGGGATTTCATTTAATAACGAATGAAATAATGGAACAATTGCCGGAATTACACCAATTAGATGTAGGAATACTAAATATATTTATTCAGCATACTTCCGCTTCATTAACAATAAATGAAAATGTTTCGCCGGATGTTCGAACCGATATGGAAAGACATTTTAATAAAATGGTTCCAGAGAATGTTTCTTATTATGAACATACTTTAGAGGGAGCAGATGATATGCCTGCACATATTAAATCATCTCTACTTGGACCATCTTTGACGATACCGATCAAAAATGGTTCATTAGATTTAGGAACGTGGCAGGGGATATACCTTTGCGAACATAGGAATCATGGCGGAGCACGGGAAATAACCATTACAATTAATGGTGATAAATATGAGTAAAATACAAATCAATTCCCCCTTAGGTATTCTCGAAATTTCAGAAGAAAATAACACTATAATTTATATTAAGTTTATTGAGCAATTTACTGTGATTAAGGAAGATACCTCATATTACTTAAGCAAATGTATAAGCCAATTAAACGAATATTTTGACGGTAAACGAAACAGCTTTGATTTGAAATTAAATCCGGATGGAACTGATTTTCAGAAAGAGGTCTGGAAAGAATTGTTAAAAATCCCCTATGGTGAAACGAGGACATATCAACAAATTGCCAATGCCATCGGTGATCCGGGAGCATCACGGGCAGTGGGGAATGCCAATAATAAGAACCCAATCCCAATTATTATTCCGTGCCACCGTGTCCTAAGTTCAGACGGAAAACTAACCGGTTACGCCGGCGGAATACATCGTAAAGAATGGCTGCTTAATCATGAGCGAACATACTCTAATGTTGAGATGCAATTAGGGTTATTCTAAATGGTTAAGTGGTTAAATAAAATTCAAAAAAATAGTGGAGAACATAATAATTACATAAATGTGCTTCTTCCATTTATTCCATTGCTAGCACTCTATGAAATATGCGTTCTTTATATCATCAATTTAGACCATTCTGTTTGGGGAGACGAAGGACACTTCTATAACACAATTCTTTTTTTCAAGGATTTAGACTTATCAAAAATCGCCGATTATAAAGAAGTTACTCCTCCATTAACTTATTTAGTTTATGCATTATGGGGCAAGGTGGTAGGATTTGAGATTTCGTCTCTTAGAATCTTATCAGTAGTTATTTCTGCCGGTGTTGCCTTCTTGCTACATTATCTTATTTTCTCACTCTTTCAAAAGAGGTCTTTTACTATTCTTGGGACATTATTGTTTATGCTTAACCCATACGTAATTGGAATGAGCATTTTTATTTACACTGATATGCTAACCGTATTCTTCATCATTATGTTGTTGATTGGAATATTTAATAATAATATCCCCCTAATATTTTTCTCATCTTGTCTTTCTATTTTAACTCGTCAGTATAGTATAATCTTTTTGATAGCGGCTGTAATTTATTTTTTCTTTCTTTATTTGGAAAAAGGAGAAAAAAAGAATTTATTTAATATTATTGCGGTTATTGTTTCTACCTTCCCTTTAATTTTTTTGTTTTATATTTGGGGAGGAATTTCACCTCACTCAGGAGCAAAATATTGGATTGGAAATAATTTATTAGGATACGATTTAAATAGTTTGAGTACCTATATCTCGATTATTCCTATATACACGTTACCTTTATTTGCGGTTATTAGCTGGAAGAATAGAGAAAATTGGAAATTTTATATTGTATTTTTTGTAATTGGACTCATTTATTTTTTCTTCAGAGTAAAGGCTTCAAACGTTACCTTGACTCAAACTGACTTAACAACTGTAGGCCTTTTTCATAAATCATTTCAAAACATAGTTGGAGATGGATTTTTACAGCATATTATATTTTACTTTTTCTTTGTTATGGGGATTTGGTTTGTCTACAAAGTTGCATGTAGATTTTGGAGAAAAATTCAAACAAAATCAACAAATTGGTTTTCATTTTGCGAAATGACAATATTGTTTTATTTACTAATAATGCCTTTTTCATATCAAATTTGGGAAAAGTATATTTTAATTCTACTTCCTTCAATAATAATTTATCTCTTTGAACTAAATATTACCAAAGATAGTAACCAAAATAGGCTGTGAGCACAATTATCCATTTAGATCTTGATGCATTTTTTTTATATCGGTAGAAAGAATGTTTGACCCATCTCTTAACGTTAAGCGGTAACTGATAATAAAAATCCTATTCCAATACTTATACTGTTCCACCGGGTTGTTGTAGCAAATGGAAACTTAACCGGATATGCCGGTGGAATCAACAAAAAAGATTGGCTTTTGAATCATGTATTAAAATACTCGAAATCTGAAATTCAACTCGATTTATTTTAATCATGTAATGAATTTGATAGTTAGGTAGAATTTTATTAATTATGGTTGTCTAAACAACTATAATTATAAACGTTAGAAAAGTTTTCTATGCTAACCGAACGAGAAAAATTAATTCCCCGCTATTATCAAATTTATGCAGATCTTTATAAACTGATTGAAGAAGGAAAATTTGAAGACGGTGATAAATTTCCGAGCGATAATGAATTAGTCAGCAGATATTCTGTCAGTAGAGGAACGATCAGAGAAGCAATAAGATTACTTTTTCAACAAGGATTATTAGTAAGACAGCAGGGGAAAGGGACCTTCGTTACAAAGAATAAAATGGAGCAGGATGCAAAACGGCTAATGGGTTTTACTGAATTAATGAAAACTTACGGTATTACTCCCTCGGCAGTAATTATTGAGAAAAATGTAAAATTCCCAAATCCACACGTAAAAAATGTACTCCATTTATCCGATGAACAGAAAATTGTAAAAATTAAACGTCTTAGGTTTGGTAATAATGAGCCACTAATCGTTGAGCGATCTTATTTTGTTCATAATCTTTTTAAGGAGATTGAGAAGGAAGACTTTGAAAATGATTCTATTTATAGGATTCTCTATGAAAAGACTAATATACGACTTGGGGAAGCCAAGCAAAGCATTGAAGCAATAACTTTAATTAGTGATGATGCTAAATTGCTAAAAATCCCAACAGGTTCTCCCGCATTACTGCTTAAGAGAATTATCAAAACCACAAAAGATGAATATTTCCAATATTCTGAAGATATCTACAGAACCGATAAACTCAATTTTACAATCAAAACCGTTTCATATGATGAATTTCATAATGATAATGGAATGCCTGTAAAATTCGCCCCCAAACAATTTTAACGATTATTTTATTTTTTACTTGACAATTCTGGTTGATTCGATTATCTTTTGAATGTCTGGTTGTATAGACAACTATACCATCAATAAAACAGGGAGTTTTAATGGAACAATTCATTCTTTCACTAGATCAGGGAACCACTAGTTCAAGAGCAATTCTGTTTGATAAATCCGGTTCAATCAGATCAATTGCTCAAAGAGAATTCACACAATATTACCCTAAACCAGGCTGGGTTGAACATGACGCAAATGAAATTTGGTCATCCCAAGCCGGTGTAGTAGCAGAAGCAGTTACTCAAGCCGGAATTAATGGTAAAAACATTGCCGCTATCGGAATAACAAATCAAAGGGAAACGACAATTTTGTGGGATCGTGAAACCGGTGAACCGGTTTATAATGCGATTGTCTGGCAAGACAGAAGAACTTCTGATTTTTGTGATTCTTTGAAAGAAAAAGGTCTCACAGAGAAAATTAAGAATAAAACAGGACTTCTAATCGATGCCTATTTCTCAGCTACAAAAATAAAATGGATTCTGGATAATGTTGAAGGTGTTAGAGAAAAAGCAGAACAAGGTAAAATTGCTTTCGGCACTGTTGACAGTTGGATTGTATGGAAGTTTACAAGAGGACAAAAACATATAACCGATATTACAAACGCAAGTCGAACTATGCTCTTTAATATTATTAATCAAAAATGGGATGATGAAATACTGGAAATTCTTGATATCCCTACCTCAATTCTCCCTGAAGTAAAATCTTCCTCAGAAGTTTATGGTGAGAGCGGAACAACTTTATTTGCTTCAAAAATACCAATTGCAGGAATTGCAGGCGATCAGCAGGCTGCACTTTTTGGACAAATGTGTACTCAAAAAGGTATGCTGAAAAATACTTATGGTACTGGTTCATTTATGGTATTAAACACCGGTGAAAAACCGATCATCTCAGAAAACAACCTGCTTACAACAATTGCTTGGAAAATTAACGACAAAACAAGCTACGCACTCGAAGGAAGCATTTTTATCGCCGGAGCTGTTGTGCAGTGGTTAAGAGACGGTTTAGGTATTATTAAATCTTCAGCTGAAGTTGAAAAACTTGCTTTAACTGTTGAAGATAACGGTGGTGTCTACCTCGTTCCTGCTTTCGCCGGACTTGGTGCACCACATTGGGATCAATTTGCTAGAGGTACAATTCAAGGTTTAACACGCGGAACAACAGCAGGCCACATCGCTAGAGCAGCTCTCGAATCAATGGCTTTCCAAACGAATGATGTTCTCAAAGCAATGGAAAATGATACCGGCATAAATATAAAAGAGTTGAGAGTTGACGGTGGGGCAACGGTTAATAATTTGCTTATGCAGTTTCAATCCGATGTGGCTCAAATACCGTTAATAAGACCAAAAGTTTTGGAAACTACTGCTTTAGGTGCAGCATATTTAGCCGGACTGGCGGTCGGTTACTGGAAAGATTTCGAAGAAATAAAAGAACATTGGAAAATTGACAAACGATTTGAACCTTCAATGAATAGGGAACAAGTTGAACTGTTAACTAATAATTGGAATAAAGCAGTAGATAGATCCAAAAAATGGTTGTAAAACTTTAGGAGAATGCAATGAATCGTGACAAAATGATTCAAAAATTAGAAAGTGAAACAGGTTATTGGGATATAATCATTATCGGCGGTGGAGCAACCGGTTTAGGGGCAGCAGTTGAAGCCGCGACCCGTGGTTACAAAACATTATTACTTGAGCAACACGATTTTTCAAAAGGAACATCAAGCAGAAGTACAAAATTAGTTCACGGTGGTGTAAGATATTTAGCACAAGGTAATATCTCGCTTGTTCTTGAAGCTCTTCATGAAAGAGGTTTGCTCAGACAAAACGCACCACACTTAGTCAGAAATCAATCATTCGTTGTACCTAATTATGTATGGTGGGAAGGTCCTTTCTACGGTATTGGAATGAAAGTTTACGATATGCTCGCCGGTAAACTTGGTCTTGGTCCATCAAAAATGTTATCAAAAGAAGAAACCTTAGAAAAAATCCCAAACATCGAACCGGAAGGATTGAAGGGTGGAGTAATTTATTATGACGGACAGTTTGATGATTCACGACTCGCAATTAATCTCGCTCAAACTGTTGCCGATAATAAAGGCGTCCCTATCAATTACATGAAAGTAACTGGATTATTAAAATCGGATGGTTTTGTAAATGGTGTAAAGGCTGTTGATCAAGAAACCGGTAAAGAGTACAAAATTAACGGAAGAGCTATTATAAATGCAACAGGAGTTTTTACCGACAGTGTTTTGAAGATGGATGATCCAAAAGCAAAAGATATTATTGTTTTAAGTCAAGGCGTGCATGTTATACTAGATAAAGAATTTTTACCGGGTGATTCTGCAATCATGGTGCCACAAACCGAAGATGGCAGAGTTCTATTTGCAGTCCCCTGGCATAATAAAGTTGTTGTAGGAACAACAGATACACCGGTTGAGGAGGCAAAATTAGAACCACGCGCGCTTGATGAAGAAATTAAATTCATATTAGATCATGCTGCAAAGTATATGGCAAAAGATCCAAAAAGATCAGATGTGAAGAGTGTTTTTGCAGGATTAAGACCGTTAGTAAAACCTGCCGAAGATACTGGAACTTCCGAAATCTCAAGAGATCATCACTTAGTAATTTCAAAATCCGGTTTAATCACAATTACCGGAGGAAAATGGACGACTTATAGAAAAATGGGGGAGGATACTATCGATCAGGCAACTATGGTAGCCGGTTTGGAAGAAAAACAAAGCGTTACAAAAAAACTAAGAATTCACGGTTGGCTAAAAAATGTTGACATGAGTGATCCAATGTACGTTTACGGATCAGATAGGGTGGGAATAGATAAGCTAATCAAAGAGAAACCGGAACTTGATGAACAATTGTGCGATTCGCTTCCTTACAAAAAAGCCGAAGTTATTTGGCACGTAAGAAATGAAATGGCACGAACTGTTGAAGATGTTTTATCCAGAAGAACACGTGCGATATTATTAGATGCAAAAGCCAGTATTGAAATGGCTCCAAAAGTTGCACAACTAATGGCTGGAGAATTAGGATACGACAATAGTTGGGTTAAAAATCAAGTTGAAGAATACACAAACCTCGCAAAAGAATATACACTTAATTAACAATGGAGGACTTAATTATGCCTATAATCGGTGAAATTATTGGGACAGCTCTTTTAATAATTTTGGGTAATGGGTCTGTTGCAAACGTTGTATTAAAGAAAACTAAGGGGCATGGCGGTGGTTGGATTGTAATTACATGGGGTTGGGCAATGGGAGTTTTTGTTGGTGTGTTTTCCGTTGGTGCAATCAGCGGTGCACATATTAATCCTGCCGTTACATTGGGACTCGCAATCGTCGGTAAATTCGCTTGGGCAAAAGTTCCTTTATATATAACCGCCCAGTTAATCGGTGCAATGATTGGTGCATTTTTAGTTTGGCTGCAGTATAGACAGCATTTTAATATTTCCGAAGATGCGGATACAAATCTGGCGGTATTCTGCACAGCTCCTCAAATAAAATGCAATACAAATAATTTTATTTCAGAAGTGATCGGCACATTTGTGTTGGTATTTGGAGTTTTATACCTCGCTTCTCCCGAAGTTGGAATCGGGGCTATCGATGCGCTTCCGGTTGCACTTCTTGTATTTGGAATCGGTCTTGCTTTGGGTGGTACTACAGGATATGCAATAAATCCGGCAAGAGATTTGGGACCGCGAATCATACACGCATTTGTACCAATAAAAAATAAACGTGACAGCGATTGGCGATATGCTTGGATTCCGATTTTTGGTCCAATGGTTGGTTCCGGCATTGCGGCAGTTGCTTACATTTTTCTTAATTAATTATGGATAATGAAATGAAAAAGAAAGTTTTTTTAATTTTATTAATTTTTTGCACAGTTTTTTTACCCGCTCATTCTCAAGATAGATTCAGTGTTGATATGAGTGCCGGTGTTGTAAGCAGACATGTTTGGCGCGGATTATTAATTGGGGAAACTGAAAACTCTCATGCAGTTCCTCATTTTCAACCCGGTGCTGTTTTTAACTATAGTTTTGGTGAAATAGGCAATCTGAAATTAGGATTTGTTGGGACCTATGGAATAAGCAATGAATACAGCGAAAGTGATTTCTTTTTATCATATACGTTACCAACCGAAGCCGGTCATTTTACAGCACAAATATTTGACTACCACTATCCTTTTAAGGGAATCGATTTTGGAAATTTCGACAGCGATGGAACTGGAGCGCATACACTTGAAGTCTCTTTAAAATATCTTGGTACAATTAATTTTCCAATTGGAATATTTATTTCGAATAATTTCCACAATGTGACTCCGGGCGATAAAACTTTTTATTCTGAAGTGAGTTATCCATTTGTAGTAACCGAGGTTTATTTGAATTTGTTTATCGGAGGATCACTTGGTGAAAGCAGGTGGCACGTTGTTAAAACTGATGGCTTCACTATTACCAATTTGGGTTTTACTGGTACTAGATTTATCAACTTAAGTGAGGAAACGGAAATTCGGGTAAGTGTTTCTTGGATATATAATCCTCATTTAGAAAATTCCTTTGTCACATTCGGTATCTCTATTTAATTATAAGGGGTTAGTATAGTTTCTTTAAAAGATTACGGACTATGTGTCATGAGACTTTGTTTCAATAGGATCACCGATTAGCTTATCGGTGCTCCAATCAAACGATTTTGATTTAGCTTCTTTTCTCACGGTACATGGTTCGTAATTGCAGTACTTACATAATTCAGGGTAGCAGTAATCAAAATGTATTCTCACTTGAGCTTCAGGAAAGATTGAATTTAATTCGTCAACAATTTTTTCTTCTTCAAGATGCGATTCCTTAATATCAAAATAATAGGGTAGAGTAAGATGAAAATCCACAAAAATCTTTTCAGCAGATTTCCAGAAACGGAGATGATGCAGGTCTATCCAATAATTTTTTTTAATTTCTACAAATTTATTTACCATTTTGTCCAATGATTCTTTGTCCGTTTCATTCATCAATCCTCCTATTGACTCACGAACTAATTTATAGCCTGTATAAAGAATATTTACTGCTACACCAATTGCAAAGATAGGGTCAAGGAGGTAAAAATCGGTTAACATAACAAGAACCAATCCAATTATCACACCAATGCTCGTATAAGAATCAGTTAGTACATGTTTCCCGTCCGCTTCTAAAGCAAGTGAATTAGTTTGCTTTCCTTTTCTAATTAAGTAGAAACCTAAGAAAAGATTTACGGCACCGGCGGCACCTATTATAATAGTACCGGTTCCAAGTTTATCCGGTTTGGCACCGATTATTATATCTTCAATAGATGTATAAATAATAGTTAACGCTGCCAATACAATTAAAAATCCTTCTATTCCGGCTGAGAAATATTCGATGTTTCCGTGCCCGTAAAGATGCGATTTATCGGGTGGTCGGGAACTCAAAATAATACTATAAAGTGCCATCGATGTTGCCATTACATGAACAACAGATTCTGCTGCATCAGAAAATATCGCACTTGAACCTGTAATAAGATATGCGGTTACCTTAGCAGCAAACATTCCAAATCCTACGAACAATGAAATGAAAGCTGCCTTTTTCTTTAATCTAATATTTTCGTTTTCATTCATAAGATTAATAGGATAAATTTGTTTGATACTCCAAAGATAATGAAAAATATTCTTTATTAAAGAGTTTACAAGATAACAGTAAAATATATTCGGATTTGTCCATTTGAGAAATATTTCTCTAAATATTCTTAAAGTTAGGAAATAATTTTTGTCTTTCGACAGCTAATAGAGAAATATATCTCTATTTGTTGATGTTTTGAAAAAACCACTAAATGGCACATAAGTTGCGCTTTTAAGGAAAAAGATTTAGAGGAAATGATGGAAACTCAAAATATATTTGAAAAATTCCAACCGAAAGACAGAAGTAATTTAATAGCACTGCTTCAAGAAGTTCAGGAAGTACATGGTTACTTGCCGGAAAAAATTCTTAAAGAAGTTGCTGAGTTTGTCGGGATGCCGCTAAGCAACGTTTACGGAGTTGCAACTTTTTACAATCAATTTAGACTAACTCCGCTCGGCAAAAATGTGATACGTGTTTGCCGTGGAACAGCTTGCCACGTCAAAAATTCGGCAAATATTTTAACCGCACTCGAAAATGAGCTGGGTATTTGCGCTGGAGGAACAACTCGAGATAAGTTGTTCACACTTCAAACTGTTGCATGTATTGGAGCGTGCAGTATTGCTCCGGTAATAAATATTAATGACGATTATTACGGTAGAATTACAGTAAAAGAAATACCGAAAATTTTAAATAAATATAAAGCTGCAGCAAAAAAAGAAAATTTAGTAGAAACAGTGAGTACAAAATGAAATCCTTTCTCGAAATAAAGTTCAAAGACGGTTATCATTCACCGGAAAACCCAAAAAGTGAATTTATAACTCATTGCACAAATGAATCTTTAAATCCCGATCAACATGATATAGTTTTAAATTATAATCGGAGATTGAGATGCGAAATTCACGATTTACCTTTGATTTTTATCGGTATGGGAACTTGTGGCCTTGCTTCCGGTGCAGATAAGATCAAAAAAGCAATCGAAGAAGAATTAGCAAATAAAAACTTAAAAGCTGAAATAATCCCAACGGGTTGTATAGGGCTATGTGCTAAAGAAGTTATAGTTGATGTAAAATTACCTGATGGAGAACGTATTTCATATTGTGAAGTCACTACTAAAGATGTACCACAGTTAATTCACAAAACAATAGTGGAACAAGATATTTATAAAGAGAAACTTTTGGGAACACACGGAGAAGGAAAAAGTGGAGTAAAAAGAATTAAGGATATTACATTTTTCAGAAAACAAAAAAGAATAGTTCTTGAAAACTGTGGAATTATTAATCCCGATTCAATTGATGAATATATAGCGTACGGGGGTTTCAAAGGGTTGGACAAAGCTCTTCGTTTGATGACATCCAAAGATGTTGTAAACGAAGTTTTGGAAAGCGGTCTTCGCGGAAGAGGCGGAGGCGGTTTCCCAACCGGTAAAAAATGGGAAATGATTCATAACAAAAAAGCCGATCAAAAATATTTAATCTGCAACGCAGATGAAGGCGACCCCGGTGCTTTTATGGACCGTTCAATCTTGGAGAGCGATCCTTTTAGATTAATTGAAGGAATGATTATAGCCTCTTACGCTGTTGGAGCAAACCATGCTTACATTTATTGCCGTGCAGAGTACCCGCTTGCAATCAAAAGATTGGAACACACAATTCAAAAATGCAAAGAGTACGGGCTTCTCGGTAAAAATATATTGGGTTCCGGTTTCGATCTCGAAATTAAAATTAAGAAGGGAGCAGGCGCTTTTGTCTGTGGCGAAGAAACTGCACTTATCGCTTCGATCGAAGGCAAAAGAGGAATGCCGAAACCGAGACCACCCTATCCAACAGATGCCGGTTTGTGGGGTAAACCAACGGTCATAAACAATGTTGAAACCCTTGCCAATATTTCTGCAATAATTACAAAAGGTGCAAAATGGTTCTCATCAATTGGAACCGGTTCTTCAAAAGGAACAAAGGTTTTTGCATTGAGCGGAAAAATTGAATTAAGTGGACTGGTTGAAGTTCCGATGGGGACCACTCTTCGCGATGTTGTGTTCGGTATAGGCGGGGGAATACCAAACGGAAAAAGATTTAAAGCTGTTCAAATCGGAGGACCTTCAGGTGGTTGTCTTCCTGAAGAAGTTATGGATACACCGGTAGATTATGAATCTTTAAAAATGGTTGGTGCGATGATGGGATCCGGTGGATTTGTTGTTATGGATGAAGATACATGCATGATTGATGTTGCAAAATACTTCTTAACGTTTATTCAAGATGAATCATGCGGTAAATGTGTGCCCTGCCGCGAAGGCACAAAAAGAATGCTTGAAATTATCCAACGTATCCCCGTGGCATACGGCTCTAACGGAAGTAAACTCGAACAGCTTCAGAGATTCAAAGGAATTATTTATTTGGAAAGATTAGCAAGCGTTATACAAGATACATCACTTTGCGGTTTAGGACAAAGTGCACCCAATCCTGTGCTTTCCGGTTTGCGTTATTTCAGAGAAGAATATGAAGAACATTTATACGAACGTAAATGTAAAGCTCATGTTTGTAAAGAACTTCTTACTTATTCAATAAATAATGAAATATGTACCGGTTGCGGTTTGTGCGCTCGAAAATGCCCTAACGACGCAATACTCGGTGAGAAAAAACATCCCTATTACATTGTTGATTCTAAATGTGTTAAATGCGGTATGTGTTCAGAAGCTTGCCGTTTTAATGCAATTATTGTGAACTAATTTTTAAAGAGGAAAAAATGGTTGAGTTGACGATAAATAATATAAAAGTAAAAGCCGAAGAAGGAATGACAATTTTAGATGCTGCTAAGTCGGTAGGAATAAAAATCCCAACCTTGTGCCATATGAAAGATTTATTCCCCACAGGCGCTTGCCGATTATGCGTTGTGGAAGTGGACGGAATGAAAGGTTTAACACCAAGCTGCGCATACCCGGTTGCCGATGGAATGAATGTTCAAACAAATTCATCAAGAGTAAGAATAGCAAGGAAAACAATTGTTGAATTATTGATAGAAAACCATCCTCAAGATTGTTTGATTTGTGTGAGAAACAAAAATTGTGAACTTCAGGATTTGGCAGAAACATACAGCATCAGAGAACACAGATATGTTGGTGAAAAGAAAGACCACGCAATTGATATTTCAAGTGCTTCAATGGAACGTGATCCGGCTAAATGTATTTTATGCGGAAGGTGTGTACGAGTATGTAATGAAATTCAAAAAATCGGTGCAATTGATTTTACTAATCGCGGATTTAGAAATAATGTTACAACTCCTTATAACAAGGGACTCAATGTAAGTGATTGCATACTTTGCGGACAGTGCATATTGGTTTGCCCTACAGCGGCATTACGAGAAAAAAGCAGCAGCAAAGTAGTGGCAGCTGCCTTAAACAGTAAAACAAAATATCCAATTGTTCAAATTGCACCTGCTGTTAGAGCCAGCTTAGGTGAAGAATATAATCTTCCTTTAGGGCAAAATGTAACCGGACAAATAATTACCGGGTTGCGCCGTCTCGGGTTCAAAAAAGTATTTGATACAAATTTTGCTGCGGACTTAACAATAATGGAAGAAGCTTCCGAACTTATCAATAGGGTACAAAACAAGAAAACACTTCCAATGTTTACAAGCTGCTGCCCGGGATGGGTAAAATATATTGAACAGAACAGACCGAATTTGTTGAAACATGTTTCAACATGTAAATCTCCTCACGAGATGGAAGGCGCAGTTCTAAAAACCTATTACGCACAAAAGATGGGCATTGATCCTGATGATATATTTGTTGTATCGATAATGCCTTGCACAGTTAAAAAATTTGAATCCGAGAGACCAGAATTAAACGAAGAACAAAGACAAGATGTAGATGCCGTGCTGACTACAAGAGAACTCGTAAGAATGTTCAAAACTGCGGGTATAGATTTTGAAGATTTGCCTGAAGGCTCGTTTGATAATCCTTTAGGGGAATCAACCGGGGCGGCTGCAATATTTGGAACCTCCGGAGGTGTTATGGAAGCAGCCATACGTACAGCTTATTATAAACTTACCGGTGAAAATTTGGGCAAACTTGAACTCGAAGATTTTCGCAATATGAATAACATAAAAGAAAGCTCAATAAAAATTAATGACCAAATAACCTTGAATGTTGCAGTAGTTAACGGAATTGGGAATGTGGATGAAATTCTTGATGAAATTGAAGAAGGTAAATCAAAATATCATTTTATAGAAGTGATGGCTTGTCCCGGTGGATGTATTAACGGCGGTGGACAACCGATTCATCAAAAACCGGAAAAAGTTAGAAAACGTGTTCAAGCTCTTTATGAAATCGATAGTAAAGCCGTTAAAAGAAGATCACATGAAAATGAGTCTGTTCTAAAATTATATGACGAATTTCTAATTGAGCCCAACAGTCATAAAGCTCATTCAATTTTACACACAACTTATACTAATAGAAAAGTAATGCTTAATAATTGAAAGCGAATAAAATGGTAGGTATTGTATCAACAATAGCGCAGAGATGTAAAAGATGTTACTCATGTGTACGAGAATGCCCTGCAACTGCTATACGAGTTGAAAACGGGCAAGCTGTTGTAATACAAGAACGCTGCATAAGCTGCGGGCATTGTGTTAAGGTATGTTCTCAAAAAGCTAAAAAAGTATTAAGCGAAAAAGAAAAAGTTCTTTTTGATTTTATTCCATCCTACAAAACTGTTGCAATCTTCGCACCGTCTTTAGCAGCATCGTTTCCCGATAAATATTCTAAAATTCCTGCTGCATTAAGAAAAATTGGTTTCAATAAAGTTTGTGAAACAGCATTTGGTGCGGACTTAATTTCTCAACTTTATAAAGAAGAGTTTGAAAAGGTTGACGGCAAAACAATAATTAGTTCGCCTTGCCCTGCAATTATTAATTATATCGAAAAATACTTCGTCGATCTCGTCCCTAATCTTGCTAAAATAGTTTCACCAATGATTGCGATGGGAAGATACTTAAAAGCAACGATGGGAGATGATATAAAAGTTGTATTTATTGGACCATGCATTGCGAAGAAAAGTGAATACACCGATTCCGAAGTTAGTGATGGTATAGATGCTGTTTTAACATTCAGCGAATTAAAAGAAATTTTCGATGAATTGAATATTGATATCAATACACTTAACGATGAAAATTTCGATCCGCCTTATGCGAACCTTGGTAAGTCGTTTCCGCTAACCGGCGGTTTGTTAAAGACAGCAGATATACCATCGGATGTTTTAGCGCGTAATGTTATTGTGGTTGACGGGAAAGACAAGGTTAAACATATTATTCAAGACATATCGGAAAAGAAAATCAAATCAAAGTTTATCGATATTCTTTTCTGCGAAGGATGCATTAACGGTCCCTGTATTGAAAGCGATATGAATTTGTATTCGCGCCGAGAAAAAGTGATTGAATTTATCGATAAAAATATTCACAACTTAGATAAAAATGTTTGGCAGAGCGAGATATTTAATAGCCGAGGTTTAAATCTTCACAGAAACTTCACTGCTAAATCGCAGCGAAGACCAATGCCTTCTGAGGAGAAGATTAAAGAAATATTGGCTCGTACCAATAAATTTGAGAAACAAGATGAACTAAATTGCGGAGCATGCGGTTATCCAACTTGCAGAGAATATGCAATTGCAATCGCAAAAGGTCTTGCCGAAGAAGATATGTGCCTGCCGTATTTAATTGACAAACTTGAAGCTGCATATAAAGATTTAAAAGAGACACAAGACCAATTACAAAGCGCCGAAAAACTTGCATCAATTGGTCAACTTGCTGCCGGTGTTGCACACGAAATTAATAATCCGCTTGGCACTATTATTTTGTATGCATCTATGCTTAAACGTGAAATTGAAAAGAAGAAAGAAACCGCAGCTGATGCAGAAGATTTGTCAATGATTATTGATGAGGCGAATCGTTGTAAAAATATTGTCTCCAACCTTTTAAATTTTGCAAGACACGGCAGATTAAAATTAACATCGGTAAACATCCCTAAAATAATTAACGAGGTTGTCAGATCGGTTAAAATTAATCCGCAGTTTACTGATGTTATTTTCAACATAAATGAGCATTGCGATAAAAATATTGTTGAAGGGGATATTGAACAACTGAAACAAGTATTTCTAAATATTATAAACAACGGCTGCGAAGCTCTTGAAGAATCCCAAACGAAAAATCTTACAATCAATATTCGTAACGAAGAAAATCATCTTGTCGTTGATATAATCGATACGGGATGCGGCATTCCTCAAGAGAATATGAAAAAATTATTTACACCGTTTTTCACTACAAAAAAAATGGGTAAAGGCACCGGGCTCGGTTTAGCAATCAGTTACGGCATTATTAAAATGCATCGCGGTGATATAAAGGTTAAAAGTAATCCCGGACAAGGAAGCGTCTTCACGATAAAACTTCCTTTAGAAAAGAAAAGTGAATCACAGATATTTATGAATTAGGAGTTCATAATGGCTATCACAGATAAAATAAAAAAAATACTTCTTGTAGATGACGACATAGACTTACTCGAACAAAACAAAGTATTAATGGAATCAAAAGGATTTGAAGTTGTAACGGCTGAATCCGGCAAAGAAGGATTTGAAAAATTCAACCGGATAAAGCCTGATGCCGTAATTGTTGATTTAATTATGGAAGAATACGATTCCGGTTTTGTGCTTTGTCATAGAATTAAAAAGACTGAGCACGGCAAAAAGATTCCGGTTTTCATTTTAACCTCTGCAACCTATGATACCGGTTATAAATTTGCATCCGAAACCGATGAAGAAAGAGAATGGATAAAATGTGATGGAATATTAAATAAACCTGTTGTGGTTGATGAACTCATTACCAAGCTGGAAAAGTTCATTGAGAAAAAATAAAAAAGTTAAGTAAGCGTTATGAATAATATCGGGACACCAAAAGTTTTAATTGTAGACGACGAGAAGGGTCTTCGCACCGGTACGCAGCGCTTACTTGAATCCGAAGGTTACCAAGTTGAAACTGCTGAAAACGGCACCGAAGGTATTAACAAAGGCATTAACAATGATTTTGATCTTGCCGTTATAGATTTGAAAATGCCGGATATTGACGGATTGGAAGTACTTGCAAAAATTAAAGAAATTAAACCGAACACGGTTTGCTTCATAGCAACTGCGTATGCAAGCTTTGATACGGCAATTGAATCGACTCGAATTGGAGCATACGGTTATATTCCCAAGCCATTCACACCTGATGAACTTATTTATAATCTTCAAAAAGGTTATGAACAACGAAAGCTTTTACTTGAAACAGAGCAGCTTAAAAAAGAACGGGAAGAAAACTTACTTGAGATCTCACACGAACGCAGCCGTTTAAGTACAATTATAAAACTTATCGCTGATGGCGTAATTGTTATTAATCGTTCGGGCGAAGTGGTTTATTTTAATGACGCTTTACTCAGATATTTGAATATAAATTCGGCAAAAATCGGTGAATATATTTTAGATATACTCCCGGATAAAATAGTAGAGTTGGTAAACAAGCATTTTAACAGCGAAGAATATCTATACAAATCTTACAGTACTCAGATAGAAATTATACCGAATGAGTTATTTATTGAAGCCGTTACATCTCCGGCTCCTAATCCGGACGGAACATTAGCCGGTGTTGTCATTGTCGTAAGAAATATTACAGAACTAAAAAAAATAGAGTTGATTAAAAATCAATTTGTGTCGATGGTTGCGCATGAATTAAAAACTCCCATTGCGGCAGTACTCGGTTTTTTAAAAATTCTTATGGATGACAGCCTTACCATAAGTAAAGAACAAAAAATAAGCTTTATTTCCCGTTCTGTTATACGCTTAAAAAGCTTACTCGATTTAGTAAATGACTTGCTCGATATATCCCGAACAGAATTAAAAACAAAACAGAGAGAAATTGAAAATCTTAATGTGGCGGAAATAATTAATTCTTCGATTGAGTTCCTGCAGCTTGAAGCAAAGAAAAATAACATAACTATTAAAACAAAGATTGAAGAAAATCTTCCCGGTCTTAAAGCAGATCAAAATGAAATTACCCGTGTGTTTACAAATATTTTAAGCAACGCAATTAAATACAACAAAGAGAACGGTACAATAGAAGTAGAGGCTGCTGCAAATGAAAATTATTTCTTATTTAAAATTAAAGACAGCGGCATTGGTTTAAAGGAGTCCGAAAAAGAAAAACTATTCCAAGAATTTTTTAGAGCTAAAAACGAACATACAAGGAATATAAGCGGTACCGGACTGGGGCTGACAATTGTGAAAAAGATTATCGATTCTTATCACGGTAAAATTAAAGTAGAGAGCGAGTACGGAAAGGGAACGACATTTGTGATCTATTTACCAATAAATAAAAACAACTAAACAAAATGGAGTAAGCTATGGCTTTAATCGCGATTATTGATGATGATCTAGACATCATCGAAGCCAGTGAACTTGTTCTAAAATCAAAAGGGTACGAAACTGTTTCTGCTAATAACCCTGATGACGGCTACAGATTAATTAAAGAAAAGTCACCTGATCTTATTATTCTCGATGTAATGATGGACGAACCTGATGACGGATTTTTCTTAGCTCAAAAGTTGAGAAAAGAAAACATTAAAACCCCGATACTTATGTACACTTCGGTTTCAAAAACAACCGGTTATGATTTTGCCGCCGGTGATATGGTTCCAGTTGATGAATTTGTTGAGAAACCGATTTCACCTGAAGAATTAATTCAAAAAGTAAACAAACTGTTAAACAAAAATTAAGGAGCGGTCAATATGTTGGTCTTAGAAAAAAATTCCTTAACAGAGGAAATTGAAAAATTAGTCGACCTCTACGGGAAAAGTCGCTCGTCGCTCCTTCCTATTCTTCAGGCAATCGAAAAGAAACATAAGTTTATTTCCGACTTTGCTCAGCAGGAAGTAGCAAGATGTTTGGACATTCATCCCGTTGAGGTTTACAGCGTTATTACTTTCTATTCTTTTTTAACACATGAGCCCAAAGGAAGATACGTAGTTCGTTTGTGTCAAACAATTACTTGCGATATGGCTGGTAAAAAAGCCGTTGCAAATGCTATTGAACGAGAACTCGGTATCAAATTTGGAGAAACCACAAAAGATAAAAAATTTACTCTGGAGTATGTTAACTGCCTAGGAATGTGTGATCAAGGTCCGGCTATGCTTGTAAATGATCAAGTCTATTCACATTTAACTCCGGAAAAAGCAATTGAAATTTTGAATGGAATAAAATAGAGGATGAAAATGAAAACTAAAGTGAAAAGAGAAGGGGCAGTTATCTTTTCGGATTATTCTCGGGGCGATGCAATCAGAAAAGCTGTCTCGATGGGTAGGGAAGATGTCCTCTTCGAATTAAAAGAATCTAAACTGCGCGGCAGAGGCGGTGCCGGTTTCCCCACTTCAACAAAATGGATGCTCACTGCTGCGGCTAAATCAGATGTTAAATATGTAATCTGTAATGCAGACGAAGGTGAACCCGGTACTTTCAAAGACCGCGTTCTGCTTCTCGAAAAACCTGAACTGGTTTTTGACGGAATGGTTGTAGGTGGTTATACAATCGGGGCAAAGGAAGGTATTGTTTATCTACGCGGTGAATATGAATATATGTTGAAATCACTTGAAGATTATTTAGAGCAGATGAGAAAAGATAATTTACTCGGTAAAAATATCGGTGGTAAAGAAGGATTCGATTTCGATATCAAAATCAGACTTGGTTCAGGTGCTTATGTTTGCGGTGAAGAGACTGCACTGATTGAATCATTGGAAGGTCATCGTGGAGAAGCACGAAACAGACCGCCATTCCCGGTTAATACCGGTTTAAACGGAAAACCGACCACAGTAAATAATGTTGAAACATTTGCTGCAGTTGCGCACATAGTTACTAAAAGCGGTGAATGGTACAGGCAGCACGGCACCGATAAATCAACCGGTTCAAAATTATTATCCGTTTCCGGGGATTGTAAAAGACCGGGCGTGTACGAATTACCTTGGGGAACAACTATTAATGAACTTCTTGAAATTGTAGAAGCGGAAAACACTAAAGCCGTTCAAGTAGGCGGTGCCTCCGGTGTTTGTATCCCCAAATCACAATTCGATAGAAAACTTGGTTACGAAGATTTAGGTACAGGCGGTTCGATTATGATATTTAATGAATCGAGAGATATGCTGCAAGTGCTCAAAAACTTTATGGAGTTTTTTGTTGAGGAATCATGCGGGCAATGCACTCCCTGCAGAATAGGAAATGTTAAATTACTTGAAGGTGTTGAAATGATTGAAAAAGGTGATTACACTTTTGCTTATATCAACAAACTAAAGGATTTAGGTGAAACGATGCGTGTTGCTTCTAAATGCGGGCTTGGTCAATCATCACCCAATTCATTTATTTCAATACTCGAAAACTTCAAAGAAGAAATCTTTAACAATGGTAAGGGAGGTAAATAATGAAAGAAGAAAATAAATCGAGAACTCCCAAAAGCCAGCAACCGTATACTGTTAAAAAAGCCGAAACTTCAGAAGGGATCGGTTCGATGGTTAGCATAGAAATAAACGGTAAGAAATATACCGTACCCTTGGGAACGACTATTCTTGAAGCTTGCCGTCAAAATAAAATTCATATTCCAACACTATGTCATCACGATGATTTGTGCATTGCCGGTGTATGCCGTGTATGTTTGGTTGAGGTAGAAGGTATGCGGACTCTGCAAGCATCTTGTGCGTACCCGATTACTCAATCAATAAAAATTCACACGTCATCTCCAATGGTAAGAAAGGCAAGACGTCATGTAATTGATCTGCTTTTAAGCGAACATTACGGTGAGTGTTATTCATGTGTTAGAAATAACAACTGCGAATTGCAGTCTCTTGCAAAAGAATACGGAGTTGACCATTATACATTCGGACATGTTACCGAACCGAGATATGAAGAAGACAACTCTTCTTTTTCGGTTGTACGCGATATGAACAAATGTGTTCTTTGTAAACGCTGTGTTAGAACTTGTATAGATTTGCAAGAAGTCGGTGTGCTCGAAGCTATTAACAGAGGTGATAAAACCAAGATAGCAACATTTTTGGATAAACCTTTGGCGGAAGTAATTTGTATTAATTGCGGTCAATGTATAAACAGATGTCCCACCGGCGCACTCAAAGCAAACGATCCGTCAGATGAAATATGGAAAGCAATCGATAATCCAAAAAAACATGTCGTAATTCAAACTGCGCCTTCACCTCGTGCCGCAATTGGTGAAGAATTCGGTCTCGGTGCAGGGCATTCATTAACAGGGCAGATGAACACGGCTTTAAGAAGAATAGGTTTCGATAAAGTATTCGACACAAACTTTACGGCGGATTTGACAATTTTGGAAGAAGGTACCGAGCTGATTCTTCGACTGTATAAGGCTCTTGTTGAAGGTGACACACAAATTGCATTACCGCAATTTACGTCTTGTTCACCCGGATGGGTAAAATACATTGAACATTTTTACCCCGATTATTTGGATCATGTAAGTTCCGCGAAATCACCTCAGCAGATGTTCGGCGCTCTCATTAAAACTTGGTATGCTCAAAAAGAAGGTATAGACCCGGCTGATATAGTTTCCGTGGCTTTGATGCCTTGTGCAGCTAAGAAATATGAGTGCAATCGTCCTGAGATGACTGATTCGGGATTCCAAGATGTTGATTACGGTTTAACAACCCGAGAGCTTGCCCAAATGATTAAAGAAGCCGGTATTCATTTACCGGAAATGGACAAATCTCATTTCGATGATCCATTTGGTGATGCATCAGGTGCAGGACTAATATTTGGTGCAACCGGCGGCGTGATGGAAGCTGCATTGCGTACAATTGTGGAATTAGTTACAGGAGAAAGAGTTGAAAATATCTTTGAAAATATGAACATAATTCCAGTACGCGGGTTTGAAGGTATCCGCTATGCGGAACTTCCGATTACCAAAGTTGGACCTGTACCGGATATTTTGAAACATCTTGTTCCCAATTGGGATTGGCTGAAAGGTGCAACACTAAAAGTAGCTATTGTACACGGAACTGCTAATGCTAAAAAGGTTATGGAAGACATAAAAGCCGGCGGTAAGATGAGTGAATGTCACTTCATCGAATTTATGGCATGCCCCGGCGGCTGCTTGGGCGGCGGCGGTCAACCTATTCCAACCAGCGAAGAAATACGCGCTAAACGCGCAGAAGCAATTTACAAGGAAGACGAATCGCTCCCGGTACGTAAATCACACGAAAATAAACATGTACTCGAACTGTATAATGAGTTCCTAACTGAAGGTCCGTGCGGACATAAATCCCACAAACTTCTGCATACACATTATACCCCAAGAGGGAAGTATATAGCTTAAAACATTAATCCCGGGATTGAAAAATCCCGGGATTTCTTTTAATGACTCTGAGCATATATCTTTCTAAAAAGTTCATTCTTAATTTATATTACATTCATTTCTTATAAAATCATTTGCAAAATTCCGATTCTATAAAAAGAGTTACAGTCCGAAAGTTACGTACTATTACCTAGATACTTTTACAATATATTTTCCTACCTTTTAATAGATGATCAACTCATTTATTCTAACTAAATATTTGATTTACTAATTATAAAAAGGGGGTTTTATGTATTAGCTATTATTTCTTTTTACTTCACAAGCATTCAAAATAACCTTAAGTTTTTTGTTTATTATATCATAGTTGTATCCTAACTTCATATTAGAACAATAATCTTTAAGAGAACAATTAGGCAAATCAAATTTTAGAGTATAAAATGAAAATCAAAAAATCTAACATCTTATATCTTGTGTCTCTTGTCTTAATATTAATTCTAAATTCTTGTGACACGAACGAACCACCTCCGGATAATGGTAATAAAGAAACTATCATAATCAGTGTTGAAGACACTAGTCCCACAGAGGTTTGGTTGAATGTGGCGACANNGGTGATACTAGCAATGTGTTTTTTCTTATGCAAAGTGATACATTGATTTACCAAGATTCTCTTCTTCCTTCACAAACTTATACTTATCAAGTAACTCCCAAAGGGACAGGCAGTAACCGGCAGCCAATAATTAGTAACGAAGTTACAGCAGTGACAATGGATACAACAAGCCACGACTTTACTTGGGAGGTATTTGAGTTTGGCGAACATGGCAACAGTGTATTGAGAGATGTGGCAATTATTGACGAGAACAATATTTGGGCTGTTGGTGCAATTTACCTAAAAGACTCCACCGGTGCGAATGATTCGAAGTTATACAATGCTGTTCATTGGGATGGAAGTCGCTGGAATGTGCAAAGAATTACAACAGACTTTCACGGTAATCCAATCACGCTTTCGTTAGAAGGTATCTGGGGATTTTCGGCCAATGATACTTGGATAGTTGGAAGTCTCCCAATCTACGGCGATGGCGAAACTTGGGAAGTTATTGATGTAAGGGAAATCACAAATAGTGACCTATCACTCTCAAAGGCTTGGGGCACCGATTCAAATAACATGTATTTCGTTGGTCGCGGAGGTTCCATCGCGCACTACAACGGGACGTCTTGGCGAAAGATAGAGAGCCCCACAGGGGCAGGTGGAACAGAAGTAGATTTGCGGGATGTTTGGGGACAAGGCAATATTGTATGGGTTAGCGGTTATGAAGAAACCGGTGAAACAGTTTTAATCAAGATTGTAAATAAAACTGCGGAAATCGTCTTCTCTGAAATTGTAATAAACAATGCTTCTCAATTTAACGGAACGATACGAAGTCTTTGGACTAACACCGAAAAACATCTCTACATACTCAGTTCAACAAATTTATACAGATACAGTAATGGACTTGATAATAAAATAAAACCGATTACCGAATTTGGAGAACGAAGAGCTTGGTATGAGCGGATAAGAGGAAATGATGTTAATGATATTTTTATTGCCGGTTACAAATCATCAGTTCAACATTATAACGGAAATACCTGGCAAGAGTATACAGAACTTCAAGATGAGTTTAAGATAACATTCGGATTAGACTACAAAGATAATATTGTAGTAGTTGTAGGAGAAGATTACAGAAGCGGTTTCTTTTCAAAAGGATTTATAATTATTGGTAAATAGGAGAAAAGAAAAATGAAAAGAATATTAACAAGCAAAACAAAACTTAGGTAACAAAATGAAAACAAAAATTCTATTCTACTTTTTACTTTTATCTTTTTCCTTTTGCCTTTTATCTTGTGATACCAACGACCCTCCACCCGGTAACGGTAATAAAGAAACTATAACTATCAATATTGAAGACACTAGTCCCACTGAGGTTTGGTTGAATGTGGCGACAAAAAATCTCCAATTACCAAATGAACTATTGCTTCTTCGCAATGGTGATACTAGCAATGTGTTTTTTCTTATGCAAAGTGATACATTGATTTACCAAGATTCTCTTCTTCCTTCACAAACTTATACTTACCAAGTATCAAGTATCGAGCATCAAGTATCAAGCGAACAAGTTTCAGCCCTTACTATGGATACAACAAGCCACAACTTTAGTTGGGAGGTATTTGAATTTGGCGAACACGGCAACAGCATATTGAGAGATGTAGCAATTATTGACGAGAACAATATTTGGGCTGTTGGAGCAATTTACCTTAAAGACTCAACCGGTGCGAATGATTCTAAGTTGTACAATGCTGTTCACTGGAATGGATCGGAATGGGAATTTAGAAAATTACAATTTTTCACATTTTGTAATCAATCGTCATCAACTGGTTCATACCCAGCTAGATCCGTATTAGCATACTCAAGTAATCAAATTATAATATCTTCGGGCTCTCAAGTAACATTTTATGATGGTGAAAAACAGATTAAAACAGAATGTATCCCAACATCAGTAAATGAAATGTGGGGAACTGACATCAATAATGTATATGCAGTTGGAGCTTTAGGAAAGATTGCTCACTACAATGGCACAAGCTGGAGTAAAATAGAAAGCGGAACCGATGTGGATTTGCGGGATGTTTGGGGAGAT
>NPIE01002082.1_pt2 | contig 62356 bp, 52 predicted proteins | sample 8637661 | NCBI WGS metagenome assembly NPIE01 (sample SAMN07420842, study PRJNA396082) | bioreactor metagenome | isolation source: sample BA12 brine-fed electro-methanogenic bioreactor BA | place: Japan: Kochi | collected 2016-12-09 | reverse complement strand
CCAAGTAGTTGATCCTCAATTAAGAGGAATAAGCAGAACTAATGACGGTGGCCTAGATCCTAGACCACAGTTAAATACAGTTGCTGTAACTGTTGGTGATAACTATTTTGATGACGTTAATTATCAAGGTGCTTTCGATCCAAATGATGGATTATGGACTGAAGGTTGGACTGCAGCATCTTTTTATGGAATAACTGTACCGACTGTTGTTGGTGTGGATGAAGAAAACGAAGGTTCAATTCCAACAAGTTTTGAATTATCACAGAACTATCCTAATCCATTTAACCCTAGTACAAAGATTCAATATGCTTTGCCACAAGCAAGTAATGTAAAATTAACGATATATAACGTCCTCGGTCAAAAAGTTGCCGAGTTGATAAACGGTTTCAAAGCTGCAGGTTCATACACTGTTGATTGGAATGCATCCAACTTATCTTCAGGAATGTATATCTACAGATTAGAAGCCGGTGCTAATGTACTAACAAAAAAGATGACTTTATTGAAATAATCAGTAGCACAGACATTCTTGTCTGTGCATTTTATAAAATTGCAAATAATAATGTAGCACAGACATTCCTTTCTGTGCGTTATAAAAAATTGCAAATAATACAGTAGCACAGATTAGAAAATCTGTGCTACATTAAAGAGTATCTCCGAAGATTAGTAAAAGTTCTCTCTCTCCTCCCTTTGTGGTTATGGGGACGTCAAAAGGCGTCCCTTTTTTATTGTAGCACAGACATTCCTGTCTGTGCAGTTATAAAAATCGGAAATAATACTGGTGCACAGATTAGAAAATCTGTGCTACAGTTGTAACACAGACATTCCTGTCTGTGCAATTAGTAAAATTAGAAATAATACCACTGCACAGAATAGAAAATTTGTGCTACAGTTGTAACACAGACATTCCTGTCTGTGCATTTATAAAAATCGAAAATAATACCACTGCACAGATTAGAAAATCTGTGCTACAAATTTAGGAAGTAACATAAAAAGGAATTCTTTTTTAACAAATTAGCTTTGGTATACGAAATTTTTGCATTGATACGAAAAATATTCGCATCTAAAAGAACCTTGATGTCCTGCTAAAGGTTGAAAATAAAGTAAGATGTTATATAAATCACACTAAGTTATTGTTATAAAAAAATATATAATTTTTCTTGTTTTATTAAGACTTTAGTAATATATTGACTGCAGCGTGTAGAAAAATTCTGTTTTTTTGCCGTATTGAAACAATTTGTTTCTATAAATGAGAATACTAAAACCCAAAAAATTACAAAATGGCGAGGTTATCGGGGTAATATCTCCAGCTTCTTCACCCCAAGACCCAGAACTTGTAGAAAAGGGTGTTAATTATCTTGAAAGTTTAGGATACCGTGTTGAAGTCGGTAAATCAGTCGGCAAAATAAAAGGCTATTTAGCCGGTAGTGATAGTGAACGAGTTGCCGATATTCACGAGATGTTTAAGAACAAACACGTTAAAGCAATATTCTCTTTGCGCGGCGGTTACGGCTCTGCAAGGCTTGTTGATAAGATCGATTATGATTTGGTAAGAAAAAACAATAAGATATTTGTTGGATTTAGTGACATTACTGTTCTGCAATTAGCATTTTATTACAAAGCCGGCATTATTAGTTTTGCAGGTCCAATGGTTGCAACAAATTTTGCGGGTGATTTTAATTCATTTTCGGAAGAATTTTTTTGGGATTTAATCACAAAAAATCGTAAAATAGGCAAGTTGAAAAATCCGGAACAGGAAAAATTTTTCGTGTTAAACAAAGGCAGAGGTGAGGGCAAATTGATTGGCGGAAATTTATCATCGCTAACATCATTACTTGGCAGTAAATTCTTACCAACCTTTAGGAACTCCATTCTGTTTTTAGAAGAAGTAAACGAGCCCCCTTATAAAATTGACAGGATGTTCAATCAGCTTAGGCTGGCACGTATATTGTCTCAAGTTAAGGGTGTAATCTTGGGCAGATTTGTAAATTGTTACGAAACCGACAAAACAAAAAATACATTATCTTTAAACGAAATCATCGTGAACTATTTCAAAAATCTAAAAATTCCTGTAATTTATAACGTTAAACATGGGCACATTAGTGAGCTCATTACTTTGCCTGTCGGGCTCAATACAAAAGTTAACGCAACAAAAGGTTTTATTGAAGTAACGGAAACCGGAGTATTATAATAAAACTATCAGAAAACAAATCAATTAATTAACAATAACCTTAAGGAGGTTACATGAAAAAACTACTCACTTTAGTAGTTGTTTTACTTTTTGCTTCTACAACTTTTGCACAGGAAATTACTGTTAACAATCCGCAAAAGTTGGCGAAGAAAAATGCTGAACTCAAAGCTGAAAATGCTGTAAGAGTTCAAAATGATCTTCTCTTAAACAAAAGAGAAAAACTTGGTGCGTTGAAGAGTGATAAAGCTCAAATTCCTCACGGTCCTCATAACAATGATGTAGTATTGTTTTCAGAGGATTTCGAAGATGATGGCGGTTTCTTTACCTTGAATTTTACAGGCTCGGGTGGAACTGCCGATACTACTACCTTTAACGCTTTCCAAGGTGAAGGCGGCGAATATTCTTGGTGGATTGGTACTAACGATCCTACCTACTTACAACCTGGTTACGGTGCTGATTGGTATTTTTCAGTTCAACACACCAAAGTCTCGTATCAATTGCAATCAGGTTTAACTACTGCCGCTATTCAATTTGATGCCTTCTATAATGTTGAAGAAGGTTGGGATGGCGTTCATTTGCAAGTTTCAACAGACAGTGGCGCTACCTGGAATTGGGTAGAATGCTGGTCAGGTGATTCCGGTGGTGAGTGGCTAGAAAATATAAGTGTTGACATTTCCCAATTTATCGGTGAATGGATAACTTTCCGATTTGTTCTTATTTCTGACGGTGGGTTTGACAGTGAAGATGGTGAAGTTGGTAGTTTCAACAATCCCGGCGGTTTCTTCTTTGATAACTTAGAAGTAAGAAGAAATGGTGTCCCTGAATTAGTATCTGATGGTGGAGACACTAAATATAATATGTTTACTTCGCCAGTTAGTGTACCCAATAGATGGGCATATAGTGGTGCTGAATATAATAGTTCGGATACTAGTATGTCTCATATAGGCGGAGTGCCCGGTGAAACGAGAGCATTCATTACCGGTGACGCAGCGGATCTTACTATTGCGGGTATTGGTGGTAACACTGCTTCTACTCTATTGTTGGATTTCTATGTTTACTCAACAATTCCTTACAGTTCATCCGACCCTGCATTCACCTACTGGTGGCCGATAGCTTATAACTGGGACCTTGGCAGAGTATCCTTCTTGACCTCTTCGGTTTATGTTGGTCCTTTCGGTGCAGATGGTGATTTTGTTGCTTACTCAGATAACTTTGGGTATCTTGATATTACAGATATGATGGGTTATAACTGGAGCTTCGGGTTACTATTTGGTGCTGCAGCTGGTTGTGGTTTTGATTACGGGGAATTATATGTTGACGACTTTGAAGTAATTCAGAAAAACGATCCTTGGGAATACAACGATTTCTGTGATACTGCAGGTGCTATTGAATACGGATTTGTTTCTGAATTCACAAATCTCTTTGATGCCAGTGATGTTGACTGGTTCCATTTTGATGGCGAAGAAGGTGATTGGGTGGACTTATATGCAACCGGTGATACACAACTTTTCTTAGAGTTATACTCAGGTACAGATAATGAAACCTGCGTTGATTGGATGTATACTGGTCTTCCTTGCTGTCCAATTTATTCATATGACTACGGCTCAAGCTATAGTAGAGTAATCTGGAGATTGCCTTATACTGGTGATTACTTCATATCTGTTAATTCACCTGCTGGCGATACGGCTGCTTATGTTATGTATTTGGATAAATTGCAAGCAGATGCAGAAATCACAAGTATAGTTGACCGTCCTAATGATCAGGGTGGATTTGTAAAACTTACATTTAACGCTCCTGAATTAGATAATGGTGAAGATGATGACTTCGGACGTTGGGGTGCTAAAACTCAAGGTTTCCAAATCGAAAGAAAAGTAAGCATTATTGCTCCTGGATATGATGAAGTATTGCAATGGGAAGCTTTCGGTTTAGCTACCGATGAAGATCCTACTTACACTGTTGATGTTCCTACTAAAGCTGATAGTTCTTCAAATACCTTTAGAGTAAGAACTAAAACAGGTGAAGTCCAAATACTTGGTCGTGACTATACAACTGTTGGCGGAACTGCTAGCGGTATGTCATATGACAATATAGCTCCTGCTTTCGTTGATCAATATACTCTTAATCCGGAATCTGGCGAAGGTGTTGATGTAGGTGCAGAAGTTGATTACGGTGGTTTAATTGAAACATCAGATATCGCATTCTACAATATTTACAGAGGCGAAGAATCTGGTTTCACACCATCAGCTGCTAACAAAATAGCTACTATCGAAACAAACAGTGAGACTATTCGTTACAACGATGCTGAGTATGATGGTTCTGTTGAATACTACTATGTAATTCAAGTAATCGATAGAAACGGAAACAAAGCATTATCAAAAGAAGTTAGCACAACTACTTCTGTTGAAAACGAAGCAGTTCCAACTGTTTACAGCTTGGCTCAAAACTATCCGAACCCATTCAACCCTGCTACAACTATTAAGTTCGGTATTCCTCAAGCTGCAGACGTTACAATTAAGATATATGACATCTTAGGTCAAGAAGTTCAGACATTAGTTAACAGAAACCTTGCTGCAGGTTTCCATACAGTTAACTTCAACGCTTCTAACTTGATTTCCGGTATGTACATCTACAGAATTCAAGCAAACGGTGTTGACGGCTCTAACTTCACAGACGTTAAGAAAATGTTGCTTGTTAAGTAAGATTTCATCTTACTCACAAAAAGCCGGACTGAATAAGTCCGGCTTTTTTTTTGCATTTTTTGTGGCATAGATTAATGATCGTAGCACAGATTTACAGTTGTAGCACAGATTTTCCAATCTGTGCATGTATAAAGTTCACAATTTGTTTTAACGCACAGACAAGAATGTCTCTGCCACATTTATAAAATATTCACTATTAAAGGTATGTTTTTTATTTTAAATTATGAAAGAAGCCCATTTTCATAAACGCAATTTACCCCACATTTATTTGGATGGGAGTATTTACTTCATTACAACTCGACTTAAGGACAGTTTACCGTTATCTAAAATTATAGAGATAAAAAAACGACCAATTCTCCAGTCTGGTCCAAAATCGAAATCAAATAAATATTATAAGGATAGATTACTTTTTAAATACTATGATGAATTGCTTGATAAAGGTGAATTTGGCGAAAAATTATTAGCAAAGAATGAAGTCGCAATTATAGTTTATAACTCCTTACTCCATAATCACCAAAAAGATTATAGTGTTTATTGTTTTTGCATTATGCCGAATCATTTTCATATCGTATTCAGGCACTTAGAAAATTCAAGAGACATAGATCAAATTATGAAATCAATAAAAGGATTTTCAGCAAGAGAGATTAATAAATTATTAAATCGCAAAGGAGCAATTTGGCAATCTGAAAGCTTTGATCATATCGTAAGAGATGAAGATGAACTATATCGAATTATAAATTATGTAATTATGAATCCTGTTAAAGCGGGATTGGTCGAAAATTGGCGAGACTGGAATTTTACCTATGTTAATAAAGAGTTATTTGATATTGAATGAATTACAATCGTGCCACAGAGTTACAGTTGTAGCACAGATTTTCCAATCTGTGCAGGTGTAAAGTTCACAATTTGTTTTAATACAGAGACAGGAAGGTCTGTGTTACACTCGTAGCACAGACACAGATTTTCCAATCTGTGCAGGTGTAAAGTCCGAAATTTGTTTTAACGCACAGACAGGAATGTCTGTGTTACACTCGTAGCACAGATTTTCTAATCTGTGCAGGTGTAAGGTTTACATTAAATTTTAACGCACAGACAAGAATGTCTGTGCTACATTATCAGGTAGAAATGACGCAATGTCCTAATTTGCCAACCTATTGGAATACATATCTAAATAATTTCTCTTATTTAAGAAAAGCTAAAAATTTTACTTGAAATTCGGCTTAAAAAGCGTGTTTGTATCTCTTGGTATATTTATTGTCTTTTAGACTCAATGAGTTATTCTTGCTACCATTATTAAGTCTTATAAGAGACAGCTACCGAAATGAAATCGACAAAATTGTTCGAAATTCTTGAAAAGGAATATTTAAACCGAACGGAGATAATTGAGTTATTAGACCTTGAAGAGAAATCTCAAATTGATGAACTCTATATGGCTGCCGACAAAAGAAGATCAATGTTTTGCGGTGATGAAGTGCATGTAAGGGCTGTAGTGGACATTTCGAATTATTGCACCCAGCATTGTATGTATTGTGAAATGCGCGAAGATAACTTTAGCTTGAAAAGATATCGAATGCGTCCCGACGAAATTATAGACATAGCAAAAAAAATATCTAAATTAGGAATAGGCACTATAGTAATTCAATCAGGAGAAGATGTGAAATTTGATACTGATATAGTAGCTTATTTGATATATTCGATTAAACAATCTGCTGATATTGCCGTAACTCTCAGTTTGGGCGAACGGGGACTTGATGAATACCAACGATGGAAAATTGCCGGCGCGGATAGATATATTCTCAAGTTTGAAACTTCGAATGAAAGAAAATATTCTGTTTATAGAAACAAAAAATTGTTGAATGACAGAGTACAGCATCTTAAGTACCTTAAGAGAATTGGGTTTCAAATCGGCAGCGGAAATATTGTCGGACTGCCTTCTCAAACGATAGACGACATTGCCGATGATATCATACTTCTTAAAGGACTTGATGTTGATACGGCAATATTTGATTTGCTAATACCTGTCCCTTTTACTCCATATCAAAATCTTAAACCCGGAAGTTTAGAATTAACACTTAAAACTATTTCCGTTGCAAGGTTGGTTCTAAAAAATGTTCATATTGTATCAAATGCATTTGATATTTGTTTTGATAAATACGGAGAAATACTCAATTGTGGAGTAAACGCAATAATGCCTTCCTTTACACCGCAAAAATATAGTGAAATTTCAAATTCGGTTTTATCTGTAAAAGAAGAAATTAACCCATTCGAAAATCAGAAAAAAATAAAGAAGAAGATTGAAATATTAGGCAGGCAAATTTCTTTTTCGCGCGGGGATTCGCTTAAAAAATCTTCACCGAACTACCTTTAAGTTTCGGAAACATTTCTCTCTGGAAATTGTAAACCTTTGGGCTTATTTTTGAATCCTTAGTAGAGTCAAAATTGCAAACTATTAATTAAATCGGTGTGGATATGAAAAAAGTAGCGATTCTAATCTTTGTAAGTCTTGGCATATTTTTATCTTCCTGCTCATCTGAAAACGAAAAAGATTTAATGAAACAAGCCCAGGAAGAACTTAAGAATAATGATTACTCCGCTGCAATAGTAACATTAGAAAAAATAACCAATGAATTCCCGGAAACCCAAGAAGCAGGCGAAGCTTATATTGAAATGGCTAAGCTTTATCAAGGGCGTGCCGTAGCAGGAACATCAGAAAGGGAATCATATGTTAAGGCAGTTCAATACTATACTAAAGCATATGAAGAGTATCCCGAATTGGATGAAGCACCGGGAGCACTGTTTATGTGCGGTTTTTTACAAGCAAATGAATTAAAAGATTTGACTGCTGCTGAAAGTACTTATAAATTATTTTTGGAAAAATATCCCAACCATGAGTTAGCAGCATCTGCTCAAAGCGAATTGGATAATTTAGGGTTGACTCCCGAAGAAATTTTGCAAAAGGCTACGGCTCAACCAGAATAATGTCTATAGATAAGACGCAATACGGTTCATATCTTGATCCTTCGGTAATATCTAAACTTGCCTCACTTGAATTAAAAGCTCGTAATGTTGTTGAAGGTTTTATGGTGGGACTCCACAAGAGTCCTTACCATGGCTTTTCAGTTGAGTTTTCCGAACACCGTCCGTACATGCAGGGTGACCAACTAAAGGATATCGATTGGAAAGTCCTTGCCAAAAGCGATAGGTACTACATAAAGCAATATGAGGAAGAAACAAACCTAATTGCCCATATTTTTCTTGATGTAAGCAAGTCGATGGAGTTTAAGCATAGTGGTAAAATCACAAAACTTGAATATGCAAAAATTTTGTCAGCCTCTCTTGCGTATCTATTAATTCAGCAGCAAGACTCGGTCGGGATTGGTTTATTTTCTGACAGACTTGAAACTTACTTACCGCCGCGATCAACAAGAATATATCTAAAGAATATTTTGAAAGAGATTAACAATGTTTCTGCATCGAGCAAGACCAACACGGCAGAGTGCCTTAATTCAGTAAGTGAAAAGATTAAACGAAGGGGAATGGTTATTCTCATTTCGGATTTTTTTGATGACATTGATAAAGTCTTATCCGCTTTAAAAAAGCTTCACTACAAAAAAAATGATGTAATACTATTTCAAATTCTTGATCCAATTGAAGAGAGTTTTGCATTTGAAAAAAACGGTGTGTTTATTGATCTGGAAACCGGGGAAGAAATGACCACACAGCCTCACCAAATTCAAACTTCTTACAAAAAAGCATTTGAAGAATACCTGCACAAGTTGAAGCGAGAATGTTTGAGTTTCGGTATTGAGTACAACCTTATTAATACAAACGAACAGTTTGATACTGCGCTATTGAGCTTTATAAAACGCCGGGCTAAGCTTATTTAAAAACTATCTTCACTCTTGATTTGGTAAATTTAATGAACTCCTTTGTGAACATTTTGTTTGCCTTGGTGCTTTTCGTTGTTATGCTTTTAACCATAACGGGTACAAAGAATTCACAGGGGGCATAATAATCAATCTTAATCTACCATTAAAGTTTCCAAGAATCTAAAATAAGTTTTCATTAACTCTTCGGCTCTATCTTTGCTCTCTGCTTCCACGATGCATCTAATTATTGGCTCTGTATTCGATTTTCGAAAATGTACCCAATGATCATCAAAATCTATGCGCAGTCCATCTTCAGTATTCGTTTTCTCATTCTTATATTTTTCAATTAACGCTGCAATAATAGCATCAGGTTTGTGATTTCCGGTTTCCACTTTACCTTTTACAATATAATATTCAGGCAAACTATTTTTCAGTTCGCTCAACGTTCCTTTGTACTCAAGAAGATGTTGCAAAGTTATAACCGTACCTATTAATGCATCCCGCCCGTAATGTAATTCAGGTAAAATAATTCCACCGCTGCCTTCACCACCGATAATTGCATTTACTTCTTTCATCATCTTTACAACATTAGCTTCACCTACCGGAGAACGATGAACTTTCACACCGTAATAATTAGCAATATCGTCAACAGCTTTTGTGGTTGATAGATTTACTACAACATCACGTTTTTCTTTGCTTAAAATAAATTTTACAGCCTGGGTAATCGTATTTTCTTCAACAAAAGGTTCACCTTTTTCGGTAATTAAAACCAATCGATCAACATCCGGATCTACCACTATCCCAATATCAGCTTTGTTATCAACTACGGCTTTCATCGTTTCGGTCAAATTTTCGGGGAGTGGCTCGGGGAGTCTTGGGAAGATGCCGTTTTTTTCACAGTCTATTTTTACTACTTCACAACCCAATTCATCTAATAATTGCGGCATAATATAACTACCGGCTCCGTTTACACAATCAAGTAAAACTCTAAATTTTCTTTTCCGGATGGCTTCAACATCAATATATTTTATGTTGAGCACATCATTAAGATGATTGGTTAACGCTTCATCATAAGTCTCAAGTTTGCCAAGTTCATTCCATTTACTAAACTCACCGGGTTTATCTAATAACTTTATCATTTGTTCGTTTTGTTCGGGAGTCATAAACTCACCGTCCCTGTTTAATAATTTTAAAGCATTCCATTGATTTGGATTGTGGCTTGCCGAAATTTGTATGCCTCCCACACAGCTAAGTTTTTTAACATTATAAAGAACCGTGGGAGTTGGAGTAATTCCTATATCAACAATATCATTTCCTTTTGCAAGCAGAGTACCTATGACAATATTTTTGACCATTGTACCGGAAACTCTTCCATCGCTACCAATTACTATTTTTCCCTTTCCGCAAAAATCAGCGTAAGCTTGTGTATATTTAACCAATGTTTGCGGATCTAACCCGTCACCAATTATACCTCGAATTCCTGATACACTTACCATTAATGTAGGCATTGTTACTCCAAAATTATTTTTCAGTGATTGCAAGATAATATAATTGGTATTTAGTTGAAAAAGTATACAGCACTTCCTTGGTTAGACTTTGTGTTTATTAGTGAAATTTGTGGTAAAGTTTTTAATCACAAGAATTAATGGCGCACTAAATCAACTTTATGGATAAGTCGGAGCATTTGTTTATTTTAGGCATTCCTAAAAAGAGCAAACGAGATGGAAAATAAAAATATACTTATAAAAGAAGTGAATAAGCTTCTGATCAAACAATTTGGAATACCTAAAAGAAATTCCAAATTACCCGACTCCGTTGATATGTTGATCGCAACAATCCTTTCACAAAACACGAATGATAATAACTCTTACAAAGCATTCAAAAAATTAAAAGAAAAATATCCTACTTGGGAAGAAGCGGCTAAAGCAAAACGTACTTCAATTGAAAGTGTAATTAAAGTGGCGGGACTCGGTAAACAGAAATCAGCTGCCATTAAAGGGTTTCTGACTGAAATTACCGAGAAGAAAAACAAAATTTCTTTGAGCTATTTAAAAAATATGAATGAATCTGACGCAATAAATGAATTAACAAATTATAACGGTGTTGGTGTTAAGACTGCAAGCTGTGTGCTTCTGTTTGCAATGGATAGAAATATTTGTCCTGTTGATACACACGTACACAGGACCGTGAACAGGATTGGAATTGTCAACGCAAAAACTCCGGACAAAACTTTCCTTTTGTTAAATAAAAACTTCCCACCTAAAATTGCTCATTCTTTCCACACAAATCTAATTAGGCTGGGGAGAGAGATTTGCAAGCCGAAAAATCCAAGCTGCGGTATCTGTCCTTTAAATAAACTCTGCAAGTACGGTGAGAAAGACTTGCAGATAAAGCGAATGCACAAGCGTAACGATTTTATGTTGCTTGATCATGTTCAATCAAAATACTCAAATAATTAAATTTAATTTTGAAGCAAGCCGAGTTGGCAGATTAAATCTTTGTTTTCGAATTATTTTGGGGACTTTTTAATCAGAGTTCTTGTTTTATTTTGAATAGTATTCTCCTTATATTTAAAGTCTACATCAATACTTACTTGTAATCTTAAGGAAAAATTAATGAGTAAAAAATACGACATTATTGTTCTGGGCGGTGGTCCCGGCGGTTATGTTGCTGCAATCAGAGCCGCTCAACTTGGTTATAATACCGCAGTTGTCGAAAAAGATAATCTTGGTGGAATCTGTTTAAATTGGGGCTGCATTCCTACTAAATCCCTTTTGAAAAATGCAGAACTTTATGACCTTGCAAAAAATCATTCAGATGAGTTCGGACTTTCTTTTACCGATCTAAAATTTGATTTCGAAAAAATTATTAAAAGAAGCAGAGGCGTATCCGAAAAAATTGTTCGAGGTGTTCAGTTTTTAATAAAGAAGAACAAAATCGATCATATTAAAGGTTTCGGAAAATTTACCGCAAAAAATAAACTGGAAATTCTTGATAAAGATCAAAAGAAAATTGACGAAGTAGAGGGTAAGCATATAATTATTGCAACCGGTGCGCGACCCCGAACTGTTGACGCAATTCCAATCGATAGAAAAAATATTATTACAAGTACGGAAGCGATGAACTTGAATAAGCAGCCTGAAAAATTAATTGTAATTGGTGCCGGTGCAATTGGTGTTGAGTTTGCATATTTCTATAACGTTCTGGGAACTGAAGTTACCATTGTTGAAATGCTTGATAACATTCTGCCTATTGAAGACAAGGAAGTTTCGGATACACTTGCAAGAAGTTTTAAAAAACGCGGAATAAAAATTCATACCGGAACGAAAGTAGAAAAAGCCGAAGTTAAAGGTAAGTCTGTATTCGTAACTATTGAAAAGAACGGTAAGAAAGAAGAACTAAAAGCCGATAAAGTTTTATCTGCTATCGGTGTTCAAGGAAATGTTGAAGGAATTGGACTCGAAGATATTGGAATTGAGATTGAACGTAATCATATTAAAGTTGATAAAAATACATACCAAACTAATGTTGAAGGAGTTTATGCAATCGGTGATGTAATAGGACCGCCTTGGCTTGCACACGTTGCTTCACATGAAGGAATTCACTGCATTGAAACGATTCATGGATTAGGGCATCCTACCATAGACTACAATTCGATTCCTGGTTGTACATACTGCCAGCCCCAGGTTGCAAGCATAGGTTTAACCGAAGCGAAAGCTAAAGAGAAAGGTTACGATGTGAAGGTGGGCAAATTTCCTTATTCCGCAAGCGGAAAAGCCGGAGCTATTGGTGAAAGAGAAGGTTTTGTAAAAATTATTTTCGATGCAAAATACGGTGAGATTTTAGGAGCACATATAATCGGAGCTGAAGCTACAGAGATGATAGCCGAAATTGGTCTAGCTAAATCGTTGGAAGCAACTTACGAAACGATTGTAGGTACTGTTCACGCTCATCCAACACTTTCGGAAATGGTAATGGAGGCAGCAGGACAAGCGTATGGTGAAGCAATCCACATATAGAAAATTTGATTATATTGATCTCGACTTTATCGAATACGATAAAGCTTGGGATTTGCAGAAAGATGTATTTAAACTTAGAACTTCAGATGAAATAAACGATACTTTCTTTTTGCTTGAGCATCCGCATACATATACATTAGGGAAAGTTGCCGATAGAAAAAATCTTGTTAGTGATGAAGCATACTTAAATAAGTACGGAATAAAAGTTTACGATATCGATCGCGGCGGAGATATAACCTATCATGGACCGGGGCAGATTGTCGGGTATCCGATAATAAAGCTTAGTAATTGGAAAGAAGATACTCATCTTTATCTGCGTACTCTTGAACAAATTATTATTGATGTCTGTGCGGATTATGGTTTGGAAACTGGAAGAGTTGAAGGATTAACCGGCGTGTGGATTGAAGATCGTAAGATAGCCGCTATAGGTATTAAAGTATCGAGATGGGTTACAATGCATGGCTTTGCGTTTAACATTAACACGGATTTAAATTTATTTAATGGTATCATTCCTTGCGGTATTACAGATAAAAAAGTAACATCATTGCAAAATGAATTGAATAAGAAGATTGATATTCAAGAAGTTAAAGAAAAATTGGTTGATAAATTTAAGAAAGCTTTTGACTACGATGATTATAATGTTGTTTTAAAAGATACTCTTACAAACGTAATTAGTAATTAGAAAGAGGGGAAAGTTAATGGCAAGAGATAATAAAGCAGATTTAACAGCGGAAGAAAAGAATACGGTAAACAAAAAAAACGGCAAAGCACCAACCGGTAAAATAGATCATTTCGGCGGCATGACTAAGGAAGAGTTAATGAACATTCTTCGTTTGATGTCCCTTGGTAGGCAGATGGATAATAAAATAATGAACTTGCTTCGCCAGGGTAAAATATTTTTCCATATCGCAGGTTCAGGCCACGAAGCGACACAAGTGGCTTTTGGACTTGCAATGAAGCCTAAAAAAGATTGGGCTTTCCCGTATTATAGAGATATGGCATTCATGCTGGCGCTCGGAACAAAAATAGAAGATGTATTTCTCGGATCTATGGGTAAAGCAGATGATCCGATGACCGGCGGGAGACAAATGCCTTGCCACTATGGTTCAAAAGAACTAAATGTTCCAACACAATCGAGTCCCACCGGCACTCAGTTTTTACAAGCCGTTGGTACTGCTCTGGCTGCCCGTAAAAGAGGCGAAGATGCTGTTGTTTACGTTAGCGCAGGAGAAGGTACAACCAGTGAAGGTGAATTTTACGAAGCCGTAAATTGGGCATCTCGTGAAAAACTTCCGGTTGTTTTTGTTATTCAAAATAACAAATGGGCAATTTCGGTCCCCGTTGAAAACCAAAATTCGGGTAGAAATCATTCCGTAGTTGAAATGATGAAAGGTCATGAAAATCTTTTACGTATGGAAGTTGACGGAACGGATTTCTTAAAGGTAAATGCAGTAGCACAATCTGCTTTCAAATATGCTCGCCAAGGTAAAGGACCGGCTTTAATTGAAGCACACGTTGTTAGGTTGCTTTCCCATTCCTCATCTGATGATCAAAGAAAATATCGTCCGCAAGATTCACTTGAAGAAGATTTGAAGAAAGACCCGATTGAAATATTTTCCTCAAAATTAATTGAAAAAGGAATTCTCACCGAGCTTGCTTACGAAGAATTTAAAAAAGAAATTAAAAATCACGTTGATGAAGCTGCCGATTGGGCATTAAAACAAGAAGACCCGAAACCGGAATCAGCTGTTAAGTATGTTTTAGATGAAAGCGGCAAACGCGATAAACTTGAATATGAAAAAGGAAAAATCGACGGCAAACCGGTTGTATTAGTGGACGCTATCAATCATGCCCTACGTGAAGAAATGGAACGAAATGATGAGATTTATGTTTTCGGTGAAGATGTGGCCGACGGTAAAGGTGGCGTTTTTAGTGCTACAAAAGGTTTGTCAACTCAATTCGGCAACGATAGAGTTTTCAATTCACCGCTTGCAGAAGCAAGCATAATGGGTGTTGCAATAGGTATGTCACTTACCGGATTAAAACCTTGTGTTGAGATTCAATTCGGTGACTATATCTGGCCGGCTTTTATGCAGATGCGTGATGAACTTGTTACTTATCGATATCGATCGAACAATTTATTTGAGGCTCCGGTTGTAACAAGAGTTGCAGTCGGTGGTTATATTCATGGCGGTTTATTCCACAGCCAAAATATTGAAGGTTTTTATTCTCATATGCCCGGGCTTTTAATTGCATATCCGTCGAATGCTGCCGATGCAAAAGGATTGTTAAAAACAGCTCTTCGTTTGAACGATCCTGTTCTCTTCCTTGAACATAAAGGGTTGTACAGACAAAGTCACTCTACCGCACCTGAACCTTCAGCTGAATACTTATTACCTTTCGGTAAGGCTAAAGTTGTAAAAGAGGGAAGTGATTTAACTATCATCACATGGGGAGCAATAGTTCACGAAGCAAAGTTTGCTGTAAAAAAAGTTGAAGAAGAAGAAGGATGCTCAATTGAGGTGATTGATATTAGAACAATCAATCCTCTTGATGAAGAGACAATTTATAATTCGATTAGAAAAACCGGTAAAGCAATTATTATGCACGAAGATACGCTCACTGCCGGTTTCGGAGCAGAAATTGCGGCTCGAATTTCAGCAAATTGTTTTGAAAGTTTGGACGGACCTGTAATGAGGGTCGGGGCTAAAGATGCACCGATACCTTATCACCCAAATTTGGAAAACTATATTCTTCCTACAAGAAATAATATTGTTGAATCAATAAGGCAAATAATTCGTTATTAAAATTGAATTCAAAGGAAAACAAAAATGAAAGTTGATGTTGTAATGCCCAAGATGGGCGAGAGTGTTAACGAAGGTACTATAATAAAATGGCATAAGAAAAAAGGTGATAAAGTTGAAAAGGATGAAATAATTTTTGAGATAAGCACCGATAAAGTTGACACTGAAATCCCTAGTCCCGAAAATGGAATATTGACTGATATTAAAGCATTTGAAAATGAGACGGTCGAAGCAGGTGAAGTAGTTGCCGTTATTGAAACTGACGGGGAAGCAGTAGAAGAAGAAGCAAAAAAAGAGGAAGAAGAAAAAACAAAAGAAGAACCCTCAACTACTCAAGTCGGTGGTGAATTAGTAGATATACCAATGCCGAAGATGGGCGAATCTGTAATGGAAGGAACTATAATTAAATGGCATAAAAAAGAAGGCGATAAAGTAGAAAAAGATGAGATTCTTTTTGAGATAAGTACCGATAAAGTTGATACCGAAGTTCCTTCACCTGTTGAAGGTACTCTTGCCGAAATTATAACCGGAGAAAATGAAACTGTGGAAGTTGGGGAAATAGTTGCCAGAGTTTCAACAAGTGGCGGCATTGTCAAGAAAAAAGATGAAAAGCAAACCGAGCAGGTAAAGATTGAAGAAAAACCGAAAGAAGAGAAAAAAGAAGAAGTTGTTAAATCTAGCACAGAAAAAGTTGATACATCCTCATCAGACCGTTTCTACTCTCCGTTGGTGATGAACATAGCGAAAAAGGAGAATGTTTCTTTTGATGAATTGGAATCAATTGAAGGTACCGGGCTAAATGGGCGGGTAACCAAGAATGACATTTTGAAGTATATTGAAGATCGAAAATCTGGTAAGACAGCCGCACCAAGAAAAACACAAACTGCCGGAACGTCAAAAGCTGAAGAACAAATCCCTACACCAAAAGATGATTCTAAACCAACCTGGGAAGCCGGTGACGGAGTTGAAATTATTCCAATGGATAATATCCGTCAGCGTATAATGTATCATATGGTTAACAGCCGTGATACTTCGGTTCATGTTACAGCAGTTATTGAAGCGGATATGACGAAGATTTATAACTTTATTAAAAAGAACAAACAAAAGTATGCCGAACGTGAAGGATTAAAACTTACCTACATGCCTTTTATCTCTTATGCTGTAATTAAAGCACTTAAAGAACTTCCATATCTGAACGCATCTATTGACGGCAATAATATTGTTGTAAAAAAATATATTAATCTTGGAATTGCTGTTGCTGTTGAACCAAATGGATTAATTGTACCGAACATTAAAAAAGCTGATGAAAAAAATATTCGTGGCCTCACAAAATCTATTATGGAATTAAGTGAAAAATCGAGAACTAAAAAACTTACACCCGATGACATAATGGACGGTACATTCACAATTACTAATTACGGTGTGTTTGGTTCATTGTTCGGTACACCAATCATCAATCAACCGGAAGTTGGTATTTTGGGCGTGGGAACAGTAACAAAAAAACCGGTTGCTGTTGAAGTCGATGGAGCTGATACTATTGCTATTAAGCCGATGATGTATTTGTCATTAAGCCACGATCATAGGTTGGTTGATGGTATGCTGGGAGGCAAATTTTTGAAATCGGTTAAAGAAACATTAGAGAATTTTGATACGTCCATTTTTTAAGAACTTGCCCGCCTCTGGTGCGGGATCTTAATTCTTACTCTTAATCATAATCTTAATCCAAAGAGTATAAAGAGATTAAGAGTTAGAGTAGGATTAAGATTAAGAACTGAAGGGAAATCATGAAAATTAATCAACATCAAAAAAAATATGCAGAAACAATAGAAAAAGAAAGAATTCCTTTAGGGAAAAGACCCGAATGGTTGAAGGTAAGACTACCGAGCGGACAAAATTATAAAGATGTACACAGTTTAATGCGCGATTCTAAGTTGAACACTGTCTGCGAAGAAGCACGTTGCCCGAACATTGCTGAATGCTGGAATGCACGTACTGCGACTTTCATGATTTTAGGTGATACGTGCACACGCAGCTGCGGATTTTGTAATGTTAAACTTGGTTTACCAACCGAACTTGATTTAGACGAACCGCGAAGAGTTGCCGAATCTGTTGAGCAATTAAAACTTAGGCATGTAGTAATTACTTCCGTCAATAGAGATGAACTTAAAGACGGTGGCGCATCAATTTTTGCCGAGACAAATAGATTGATACGTGAAAAAATGCCGGATACTACTATTGAAATTTTAATACCGGATTTTAAAGGCGAAGAACATGCTTTTGAAATAATAATGCAACAACCCCCGGATATCTTGAATCATAATTTGGAGACTGTTAAAAGATTGTACCATGCCGTTCGTCCTCAGGCAAAATATTCAAGAAGTCTTGAGTTGATTACTTGGTTTAAGGAAAAAGGTTTACGAACTAAAAGCGGCATCATGGTAGGCATTGGCGAAAAGAAAGAAGAAGTATTCGAATTGATGCAAGACCTTTACAAAAGCGGATGTGATATTATGACTATAGGGCAGTATTTGCAGCCGACTAAAAATCATTTGCCGGTAGATCGTTTTGTTACACTTGATGAATTCAAAGAATACAAAGATTTTGGCTTAGAGTTAGGGTTCAAAGCAGTTGAATCCGCCCCGCTTGTACGAAGCTCATACCACGCTGACAAACATGCAAGATTGCTTTAATCACTCTAATTTAATTTGAGGCTGTATCAAAAGTTAAATAAACCGTTAAAACGGTTACATAAAAATTTTTTTAGATCTAACTTCCCACATTTGAAAATGTGGGTTACTGTAAAATCATCTTTTTGAAACAGCCTCACTTTTTTTTGTTGCAACTAATTATTTATCCTCATATCTTCATTTAATAACACCGGATATCCGATCTAATTTTTTTAATAAAAAAAGGTGGCAAATGAAACTTTTTAACAAATCTATCTTTCTTTTTATAACTGCTCTAATGTTTTTCAGCCCGGAGCTATTTGCTCAATATGCAAATTATTGGGACAGTATTCCTGAAGAAATTAGTAAAACAAATGCTTTTAAACGATTTGAGTGGTTTTATCGACCTAGGTCAAATAGTGAAGGCAGAATACCTGTTGAAAAATACAGAGAACAATTTACCATCGAAATAGAAAAATTAAAAAGTGACTCAAAATCGAAATTTTCTAAAATAATGGGGACTTCAGACTTGTGGACAAACCTCGGCCCAAGTGCCGTTGATATGAGCACAAGTAGTGTAGGAAGTCACTGGGGCAATGTAAGCGGGAGAGCGAGGGGCCTCGATGTCAACCCTTCAGATAAAAATAAAGTTTTCATTGGTGCCGCAGCTGGAGGAATTTGGAAAACCAATAATGGGGGTACTAATTGGGTCGATAAATCAGGTGACTTTTCGTTACTAACATTTGGTGCAATCGCTATTGACCCTAATGATACTGCAACAGTTTTTGCTGGTACAGGTGAGGCCAGGTATAGTTATAATCAACAGACATATGAGGGTGATGGGCTATATAAAAGTACGAATGGTGGTGATTCATGGACAAAAATTACATCTGGGTTTGGTTCATTAACTCATTTTGCAGATATTGAAGTTAGTCCACATAACTCTAATATTATCTTAGCTGCTGTAGCTATGGGAAACTTCAATTACTCTTTTACACAGGGAGATCCGGGTAATAAGGGCGTTTGGAGAAGTTCAGATGGTGGTAGCACTTGGACTAACGTAATATCCTATGATGCGGGATATGATGTAGCTTTTCACCCAACAGCGACTGATACTGCATATGCAGTAATAGGTAACAATCACTCTAGTTCAGGATTATATGTTTCGGGAGACGCAGGAGCGACTTGGTCTACACTTGGTACTGGCTTACCAGACCCTGATTCTACGGATAGAATGCATATTTCTATTTCACAGTCCAATCCTAAAACTATGTATGCTCTGGTTTATGATAGAACAGGAACTTTTGATGGTATGAATACAGCAGCATTCAAATCGACTAATGCTGGTTTTACATGGACGCAGCTTGAAGTTGGTAGTAATATTGCAGGGACATATAATGGTACTACCATAAGTGATCAGGGTAGTTATGACCTTTGCTTGGATGTAAGTCCTACCGATCCAAATAAAGTGTTTTTTGGAAATGTTGAGATGAGTAGTACGACTGATGGAACAAATATTTCTTTTGTAAGGGTCGGTGGTAGTTATGCTTGGGACTGCCCAATCCATGTCGATATTCATAATATTAAATTTGCTCCGAATGATGCAAACTATGTCTATGCTGTTTGTGATGGTGGAATTTTTAGATCAACTGATGGAGGATCGACTTGGTCGTCTCGGAATAATGGGATTAATACTTTGCAGTTTTATAATGTTGCCTCCGATCCGACAAATGCTTCTAAACTCTATGGCGGTGCTCAAGACAATGGAAACTTTCGAACCACTGATAAGGGAGTGACGGACTGGAGTTTTGTGACAACAGGCGATGGCATGACATGTTTAGTTGATTATGCATCGTCTTCAGGGGACACTGTTCTGATGAGTACTCAATATGGCCGTATTTATCTTAGTACAAATGGGGGCTCTTCCTTTAGTACTGTTCTGTCAAGTGCTTCGTTAACTACTGCTTGGACAGTCCCAATGTGGCAGGATCCGGGTGATCCTGATATAATCTGGGCCGCTCATTCTCTAAAAATGAAAAAATCTACTGATAAAGGTGCAACTTGGTCAGATTATACTTCTACTTCTTTACCAGATATTATTAACACAGCAGCACAATCACCTGTTAATACTAGCAATATGATGTGTGCATTGGGAAGCTTTGATACAACCCCACCTATTTATGTCTCAGATGATGGAGGATTATCATTCGATCCGGTTACTACTGCCTATAACACTGGAGCCACCTCCGGCGATGCTGCTGTTTTAAGAATTGTTTCTGATCCAAATGACGGAGATACTTTTTACCTTTGCAGAGGAGCATATACTTCATCCGGACAGGTTATGAAAACTGATGATTTAGGTGTAACGTTTAATGAAGTTTTTGCAAGTTTACCTGATGTACCAGTCAACGATTTGTTTTTTGATCCAGCTAATACAAATCACATATATGCTGCTAACGATTTAGGGGTCTATTGGTCTACTGATGGGGGTACGAGCTGGAGCAAATTAAGCAACGGTATGCCCTTCTTGCCCGTAATTGATTTTGATTTTTATGATGACGGTTCAAACAGGTATCTGAGAGCAGCTACTCACGGCAGAGGTGTTTATGAATTGAATATTGACAGTCCACTGCCTGTTGAACTTGCTAATTTCAAAGCCGAATTAAGCGGGGAGTCTGTCTTAGTAACTTGGGAAACAACCACAGAAGTAAACAATTACGGATTTGATGTTGAACGCAGTGCGGACAACAATAGTTTTGTTAAAATTCATTTTGAAGAAGGTAACGGAACTTCAAATGTTCCTCATTCTTACTCTTATACTGACTCTGATTTACCGGAAACTAATGAAGTATGGTACCGTTTAAAACAAATTGATAATGACGGACAAAGTGATTATTCAAAAATAGTAAAAGTGGATATATCAACAATAACCGGTGTTGAAGACGATAGCAAAAAATTGACATTTTCTTTAGCTCAAAACTACCCTAATCCATTCAATCCTGCAACTCGGATCGCCTATTCAGTTCCAACTAAAAGTAATGTTAATATTACCGTGGTTAATGTGCTCGGTCAGGTTGTCTCAAGATTAGTTTCGGCTGTTAAACCGGCTGGTAAATATGAAGCCATTTGGAATGCAGAAGAATTCGGTTCGGGGGTTTATATTTACCAAATTCAAGCAGTCCCTGTTAATGGAGGCCAGCCATTTTCAGCAACTCGTAAAATGATATTTGCAAAATAATACTCATAACTCAAAGTTTTACGTTCATAAAGCAAGCAGCGCTTTTACGGGTTGCTTGTTTTGTTTTAAACCTATAATTTAGTAAAAGTAAGAGTTCAGTATGCTAATTTTCCTTTGTGGGAAGTTTTTCTTCTCATTAATGAAAATTCGTAGGTACTTGATTGTGTAAATGTCTCTTTAAGGGGCGTAAAAACAACTTTAAATCGAAATTTTTTGGTACGTTCTCTGCTATAAAATAAGTGTTGAGTATCTTAAAATAAACAGGACTTTTAATACTATTTACCAAATGAGGTAGCTATGGCAAAAGTAAAAGGCGATATAGTAATTGATATTGAGAAGTGTAAGGGATGTGAATTGTGCGTTGTTGCTTGCCCGCAAGAATCGTTGGAAGCATCACGCAAAATCAATTCTAAAGGGTATCACTATATTGTAAAGGTTCAAGATAATTGCACCGGCTGTATAAATTGTGCACTTGTTTGTCCCGAAGGTGTAATTAAAGTTTACCGCAAGGTTGAAAAGAAAGAGAAAGAACACCTTGCAACAATCTCAAATGTTTCTAAAGATATTAATATTACGGTGAGCGAATGAAAAAAGAACTAAAATTAATGAAAGGTAACGAAGCTCTTGCCGAAGCTGCAATTAGAGCCGGAGCAGATGCATATTTCGGTTACCCGATAACCCCACAGTCAGAAGTTTTAGAATACCTTGCAGCTGAAGCCAACAAAAGAACAGGAATGGTAATTTTACAAGCTGAAAGTGAAATTGCATCAATTAATATGGTTTACGGTGCTGCCGGTACAGGGAAAAAAGTTTTGACATCTTCTTCATCTCCCGGAATTAGTTTAATGCAGGAAGGTATTTCTTACATTGCTTGTGCCGAACTGCCTTGCTTACTTGTCAACGTTGTAAGAGGTGGTCCGGGGTTGGGAACAATTCAACCTTCACAAGGAGATTATTTCCAAGCTACTAAAGGTGGTGGTCACGGCGACTATAGATTGATTGTCTTAGCTCCATCCACCGTGCAGGAAATGGTTGACTATGTTAAACTCGGGTTTGAACTTGCCTTCAAATGGAAAAATCCTACTATGATTTTAACCGACGGTGCTCTCGGTCAAATGATGGAAAAAGTTGAACTCTTTGAACCAGTTCCGCGTAGCGATGCACCCGATAAAGAAAATTGGGCTACAATTGGTAAGAAGAAAGATCGAGAAAGAAATGTAATCACATCTCTTCATATTCAACCCGATAAGATGGAAGAGATAAATATTCGTCTGCAGAATAAATACAAAAAAATTGAAGAGGAAGAAGTTAGGTTCGAAGAATTTGCTATGGAAGATGCTGAATATATGATTACTGCTTACGGGTTAGTTGCAAGAGTTTGCCAAAAGGCTGCTATGCTTGCACGAGAAAAAGGAATTAAAGTAGGTGTATTCAGACCACAGACGGTTTTCCCGTTTCCTAAAAAACAAATTGCTGCTTACGCAGATCAAGTAAAAGGTATTTTGGATGTTGAAATGAGCGCCGGGCAATTGGTTGAAGATGTTCGCCTTGCAGTAAACGGAAAAGTACCGGTAGAGTTTCACGGAAGAATGGGCGGTGTTGTTCCTTCTCCTGAAGAAATATTGCAAAAAATTGAAGAAAAATTTGTTGAGGTGCCCGCATGAATGAAAAGAAAATGATTGAAGAAGAAAAGCATTACGAAGAAGTAATTGCTGAAGAAAGTATCTGTACTGCTGAGAATCTTGTTTATGAAAAACCGGATACTCTTCTCGATACACCGATGCATTACTGTCCCGGCTGCGGACACGGTGTTGCACACAGACTAATTGCCGAAGTGGTTGATGAACTTGGTATCCAGGAAGAAACAATTGGCGTTGCGCCGGTAGGTTGTTCAGTATTTGCTTATAACTACCTAAATATCGATATGACTGAAGCTGCACACGGTCGTGCATCTGCTGTAGCTACAGGTATCAAGCGTGTTTTGCCGGATAAATATGTTTTCTCTTATCAAGGCGATGGCGACTTAGCTGCAATTGGAACCGGAGAGACACTTCATACGTGTAACCGAGGTGAAAATATCTTAATTATTTTCATTAATAATGGTATTTATGGAATGACCGGCGGACAGATGGCGCCTACTACCTTAGAAGGGATGAAATCTACTACCACTCCTTTCGGAAGAGATGTTAAAATTATGGGTAACCCTCTTAAAATAACGGAGTTAGTTGCACAACTTCCAGGTGTTTACTACTGCACACGGCAAGCAGTTAATAACCCGAAAAATGTACGTAAAGCAAAAAAAGCTATATTAAACGGTTTTAAATATCAAAAAGAAGAAAAAGGGCTGTCGTTTATTGAAATAGTTTCTAACTGCCCCTCAAACTGGAAAATGACTCCCGTCGAAGCAAATAAATGGATGGAAGACAATATGTTTCCTTTCTATCCGCTTGGAGATTTGAAAGTACCGGGAAAGGAGGATAAATAATGACTGAAGAAATAATTATATCAGGATTTGGAGGGCAGGGTGTTCTTTCAATGGGACAAATTCTCTGCTACTCCGGTGTTATTGAAAATAAAGAAGTTAGCTGGATGCCATCATACGGGCCTGAAATGCGCGGCGGCACGGCTAATTGTATTGCAATTATCAGTGATCAGAAAATCAGTTCACCCATTCTTACAAAATTTGATACCGTAATTGCACTTAATCAACCTTCCATTGATAAATTTGAGGACGCCGTTAAACCGGGCGGTTTAATGATTTATGAAAGCAGTACCGCACTTAATCCCCCGACAAGAACAGATATTGAAATTGTACCGATTGAGGCAGCAAATGAAGCCACAAAACTCGAAAACCCGAAAGTAATGAATATGATTATTTTAGGCGCTTTTCTAAAGAAAAAACCGATCCTTGAATTTGATAATGTTTTAGCCGGTTTAAAGAAAGTGCTTCCTGAACGGTACCATCACTTACTTCCTCTAAACGAAAAAGCCCTTAAAAGAGGGATGGAATTGGTTGAAGAAGTTGTAGCCTAAAATTATTTTGAATAAACAACTTAAAAACCCGCCGTATCTTTTTGTTGCGGGTTTTTTTATGTTCATCGGACTATTTTTATATGCAAAATTGATTGAAATATTTACCGTTATTGCCTAATTTTGTTATTCTATATTTTATTATCTAAAGGAGAAAAATGGAAGTGAATGAAGGACTCGTTGTCCAGGTAATCGGACCGGTAGTTGATATCGATTTTGAAGAAGGAAAACTCCCAAGTATTTATAATTCTATAAAAATCCCCCGCGAAGATTTAGATGGCAAGCAAGATGAATTAATTGTTGAAGTGCAGCAGCACCTTGGTGAAAATCGTGTTAGAACTGTTGCAATGGACTCAACAGACGGATTGGTTCGTGGAATGAAAGCTATTGATACCGGCGGACCTATTTCAATACCGGTTGGACCTCAGACTCTCGGCAGATTGATAAATGTGTTAGGCGAGGGGATTGACAAATTAGGCGAAATCAAAAGCGAGAAAAGATACCCAATTCACAGACACGCACCTTTGTTTAAGAATCTTTCAACTGAACAAGAAATTTTTGAAACTGGCATTAAAGTAATCGATTTAATTGAGCCTTATTCAAAAGGTGGTAAAACCGGTTTGTTTGGTGGCGCTGGCGTTGGTAAAACCGTTATCATTCAGGAATTGATTCATAACATTGCAAAAGAACACGGCGGTTATTCTGTGTTCGCCGGTGTTGGTGAACGTACACGTGAAGGTAATGACCTTTGGCTCGAAATGAAAGAATCCGGTGTACTTGATAAAACTGCATTGGTGTTCGGACAAATGAATGAACCTCCGGGTGCTCGTTTGAGAGTTGGTTTAACAGGTCTTACTATTGCCGAATATTTCCGTGATGAAGAGCAGAGAGATGTTCTTTTGTTTATCGATAACATCTTCCGATTTACCCAAGCAGGTTCAGAGGTGTCGGCGCTTCTTGGGCGTATGCCTTCTGCTGTTGGTTATCAACCTAACCTTGCTACCGAAATGGGTGAATTGCAAGAGAGAATTACTTCCACCGATAAAGGCTCGATTACTTCCGTTCAAGCTATATACGTTCCGGCGGATGACTTGACAGACCCTGCTCCGGCTACAACATTCTCTCACTTGGATGCGACAACGGTATTAAGTCGTCAAATTTCAGAACTTGGTATTTATCCCGCAGTTGATCCGCTCGATTCAACTTCAAGAATTCTTGAACCTGGTATCATTGGCAAAGAACACTATCAAGTTGCTACTATTGTAAAAGAAATTCTTCAGCAATATAAGGACTTGCAAGATATTATAAACATTCTCGGTATGGATGAACTTTCCGAAGAAGATAAAGTTGTTGTAAGAAGAGCGCGTAGAATACAAAGATTCTTAAGTCAGCCTTTCCACGTTGCAGAACAGTTTACAGGCTTCCCCGGTAAATATGTTAAGCTTGAAGACACAATCAGAAGCTTCAAAGAAATTATTGACGGTAAGCATGATGATTTACCTGAGCAGGCGTTTATGTACTGCGGAACAATCGAAGATGTTGTTGAAAATGCTAAGAAGATGAAGTAGGGAATTGATGAAAGAATTAAATCTGGAAATTATTACCCCGTCAAAGAAGGCTTATTCAGGAACAGTTCAATCGGTTACTGTCCCGGGTACACTTGGATCTTTTCAAATTCTATACAATCACGCACCTATTTTGAGCTCTCTCGAAATCGGTGAAATGAAAATTGTAGATACTTCAAATAATGCATCTCATTATGCTGTGAGCGGTGGAACTGTTGAGGTGCTCAACAACAAAGTTCTTGTTTTGGCTGAAAGCTTCGAAAAATCCGACGAAATTGATATTGATAGAGCAAAAAAAGCGAAAGAAAGAGCCGAAGACAGGTTGAAGAGCAGAAAAGAAGGAATAGATATTGCAAGGGCAGAGGCTGCGTTGAAAAGAGCCATAAATAGATTGAAAGTTGTAGAAAAGTATAAGTAAGAAGTTTAATAGAAATCTAATTAGAAAAGGGATTGTGATTTTTTCATAATCCTTTTTTTTAGAACCTTCCAGGTCGCAATTCTCTGTGAACTCTAAGGTTGGTTTGTATATCTAATTTATATATCCGTCACCGGCAATTATTTCTTTCAAGACTTCGGTGCGATCAAGATATTGTTCAAGTTTTTCGAAATGCTTAATTAAAAATTGAAGTCTATCGGATTCACTTCTCAGCGAAAGAAGGCTTTGCTGTTGTTGTAAATTCATCCCAGATTTTTCAGCAATTTTATAGGACTTAAAAGTGGATTTGTTAAAACTATTCCAGTAACGTTTATCAAATTCAATTGCAGTTCTATCTAATATATTTTTGAATTTTGATATTGTTGTTGCTTCAATTGGTTTTGGAAATGAATACTGTTCGTCGTCAATGTATGGAATAATATTGGCAACAATAAATCCGTGGGGATGTAGTTCGGTAGAAACCGTTTGAAATCTTTCTTTTCCTTTGACAAGTATATCCATACTCCCATTTTCAAACACGTTGATTACTTCAACAAGTTCAACATAACAACCGATTGTTGAAATTGTTGTGTCGATTTTCGAGACGATTCCGAAACCTTCGTTTTCTGTTCTGCAGTGATTAATAAGTCTTTTGTACCTCTCTTCGAAGATATGCAGAGGGTAAACCGCCTCTGGGTACATTACTAAATTAAGTGGAAATATGGGAATCTTTGACTTCATTTTCTCGGTACCGCTTTTTCTTTTTCTAAAATATAAAAAAGCCCGAAAGTTATTACAACTCCGGGCAATTGTTGGAAATCAAGCAGTAATTACTTTGCTTCGGCATATCTTTTTGCAACTTCATCCCAATTAATTACATTCCAAAATGCAGAAATATAATCCGGTCTTCTGTTTTGATAGTGGAGATAATACGCATGTTCCCAAACATCGATACCTAAGATTGGAGTACCCTTCACATCTGCAATATCCATTACCGGGTTATCTTGATTTGGTGTTGAAGTTACAGCGAGTGAACCGTCTTCCTTAACTATCAACCAAGCCCATCCGGAACCGAACCTTGTTGCTGCAGCGTTCGAGAATTCTTCTTTGAATTTATCGAATGAACCGAATTGTTTATTAATAGCATCTGCCAAGTCGCCTGAAGGTTGCCCGCCTTTGTTCGGTCCCATTACCGTCCAAAACAAACTATGATTGTAGTGACCACCACCATTGTTTCTTACAGCGGTTGAATACTTAGAAACATTCTTCATTAGCTCTTCTAATGTTTTGCCTTCGGCATCTGTTCCTTCAACAGCAGCATTTAATTTAGAAACATAACCACCGTGATGTTTACCGTGATGTATTTCCATTGTTCTCGCATCAATATGCGGTTCCAAAGCATCGAAAGCGTAAGGTAACGCAGGTAATTCGAATTTTGCCATATTGTTAACACTCCTTAATGTATTATTGTTATTTATTGAATTAATATTTGTAAAACCACTTACTTTGTTAATTGACATCGCCGCAGAGGCAAGTCCTAACGAATAAATAAATTTTCTTCTGTCCATTTTTTTATCCTTTTAGTTAGTTACACTAAACACCGAACGATTCACCACAGCCGCAAGTTTTTGTTGCATTAGGATTGTTAAAAGTAAATCCTTTACCATTAAGTCCGTCACTAAAATCGAGAGTAGTGCCCATTAGGTAAAACAAACTTTTACCATCTACAAATAACTTTATTCCGTGCTGCTCAATTATTGTATCGCCGTCTTTTTGTTTACCGTCAAAACCAAGTTGATAGGTTAAGCCAGAGCAACCGCCGCCTTTTACACCGACTCTCAACCCTGATCCGGCTTCAACATTATTTTCTTTCATTATTTTACGGACTTGATTTGCCGCTTTCTCTGTAATTGTGATCTCTTGTGTTGTGGTTTGTTCAGTCATAATTATTCCTTTGCATCTGTTACAGTTGATTTATCTTCCTCAACAGGTTCCGGTTTAAAGAAATTTACACGCCAAGAATTGTTTGTAAGTCTGCGTAAATCTCCCTTTTCTTCTAAGTATTTTGAAAATTGCTGCATTAATTCTTCTGCTTGGGGATACTTAATTTTCATATCCTTCTTTTCAAAATATTGCTTGATTGCATATTGTAAATCTCTTGCAAAAATATTTGAGTTGTAGAAAATGTGATACTTCTCTTTCATAAAGTTGAAGAATATTTCTTGATTGTTTTTTAATTCTTCTAAATAGTTCATTTCGTTTATTCCAATTTAGTTTAGGATTTCATGCAAAGTTGTTTGCTTAAATAAATCAACAATCTTATCCTGAACCTTACTTAGAGGACTACGTAAACAGCAGTTGTTTACTCTTGTGCAATCATTTTCAGTAGGTTTCTCCACCATACAATCGGTTAATTGAACTTTTTCATCTAAGGCTAATATTACATCATTTATTGATAATTGTTCCGGAGAAACATTTAACGCATACCCGCCGAATTTGCCCTGCTTAGAAAGTATAATGTTATGTTTTACCAATTTCTGCATTAGCTTAGCAAGCAGATCATAAGGGATATTCTCACGTTCGGAAATTTCCTTTGTACTAACGCACTCAAAGTTTTGATTATTAGCAATAAATCTAAGAGCTAATATTGAATATTCGACCGATTTTGCAATTTTTAACATATTTAATACGACTAAATTAGTCCGATATAAAACTAATAAAGAAGTTAAATAATGTCAAGGGGGTTACTTTAATTCATAAAAGAGTTTTCGAAATCTTGGGTTATCAATGATATTGGAATGACCCAAAAAGCCAGGTTTTATTTGGGAGTTTGGCTTTTTAAAATATCAATTAAATTCCTAAAATAGTAATACATGATTTGGCAAATTCAACTATCGGAGTGAAGTAAACGCCGAAAAAGAGAATAGGAATGAGAAGTACAAGCACGTAAACAAAACTACCCAAGGAAGGGATAATATTTTCTTGTTCTCGTTGAGAATTTGTAAGATACATATGTTTCAAAACTCTGATATAATAATAAAGTGAAACCACTGTATTAAGCAAAGCGATAATCGCAACGCCTATCATGTTTGCATCAACAAGGGCAATGAATAAATACAACTTTGCAATAAAACCTGCAGTGGGAGGCAGTCCGGTCAGTGAAATAAGAAATATTGCCAATGCAACGCCAAGAAAAGGAGCTTTTGCCCCAAGTCCGTCGTAATCATCAATATTTTCGGAACCGGTTTTATTAGCAATTAACATAACAACATAAAATGCCCCGAGGTTCATCAGCATATAAACAAAGAAATAAATCAATACAGCAATTAACCCTTGATTTGAAAGTACTGCAATACCGAGTAAAATGTATCCGGCATGTGCAATACTTGAATAGGCAAGCATTCTTTTAAGGTTGTCTTGCCAAAGCGCGGAGAAATTACCGAGCGTCATCGTCAAAATTGAAATAACAATAAGTAAAGCTTGCCAATCAAAGACGTTGATTAATGTCCAAATTCCTTCGTCATTTATGAATGCCGTAAAGCCTGTTTGGATGAAGCGAATAAGTAATGCAAATCCTGCTGCTTTACTTGCAACGGAGAGGTATGCTGTAATTGAAATAGGTGCTCCTTCGTAAACATCCGGTGTCCAAAAGTGAAATGGAGCAGCTGAAATTTTATATCCAATACCGACAAAGATTAGTATTGCAGCAAATGATAAAGTGAATAAATTAATCTGCGGACCTTGAATTAAAGAGTTTATTACGTAAAGATTAGTGCTGCCGGTAAGACCGTAAACGATTGATATTCCAAACAACATTAATCCCGATGAAACAGCACCGTAAATCAAATACTTGAGAGCGGCTTCACTATTTCTGTCTCTTAATTTTGTAAATCCCGCTAAAACATAAGAAGAAAGAGATAGCAATTCGAGTGAAAGATAAATCAGTATTAAGTTTGATGCAGAAATCATCACCATCATACCGAGAACCATTCCGTAGATAAGAGCATAATATTCACCAAGGCGATCTTTAATTTTTATTATTTCATCGGAAGCTGAAGAAAAGAACACAATTAAAATTGTGGTTACAACAACAAGCAATTTAAAATAAGAACCAAAAGGATCGATTGTAATCATCCCGTATTTTTTTACTGCCGAAAGCTGAGGAGTAAAGCCGAATCCCGTAACGCCAAGCTGCTCAATTACAAGCAAGCCGGTGATAACCAATCCGGCAACAGAAATGTAAGGAATGATTTTCTTATTTGTATGGAAAATCAAGTCGAACAAAACTATTATCAATAAAAAAATTGATACAGCAAGTTCTGGGTAAATAAAAGATATTGAATTTAATATATCGCCTGTCATTCTTAATCCAAATTAAAAACCACTTAATGAAATATTAGCTGCTCCGTCCATCATAAACTGAACTAAAGTATTAACGGAAGTATTCATAATATCAAGCATAGCCGAAGGATAAATTCCCAAGAAAATTATAATTATGGTTAGGGGTATAAACATAACATACTCTCTTGGATCAATGTCAGTAAGTTTATTCCACTTTTCGTTCAGTTTTCCGAAGAAAATTCTCTGCAGAGTCCATAACATATAACTTGCGCCCAAAAGAATTCCAAGTGTTGAAACTATTGCAAGAATTCTTATGCTGCTTTCACCGAAGGCACCAACAAATACCAATGCTTCCGAAATAAACCCACTTAAACTTGGCAATCCTATAGCAGCAAAGAAAGCAACTGTTACAAAACCGGTATAAACTGGCATTTGCGTTGCAAGACCGCCGAAATCGTAAATACCTCTTGTATGTGCTCTATCATATACTACACCAACAATCAAGAAGAGCATTGCGGTAATTGTACCGTGATTAAACATTTGGAATATCGCTCCGTTAATTCCTGTTGTTGAAAGCGAAGCCATTCCGAGCAGTACATAACCCATGTGTGAAATGGAAGAATATGCAATAAGTTTTTTGAAATCTTTTTGAGCAAGAGCAACAAGAGCACCGTAAATAATATTTATCATCCCAAATAAAGCAATGAACCACATTAAATCGCGTGTGATATCCGGGAAAATAGGATAGCTGATTCTTAGAATTCCGTAGGTACCCATTTTCAAAAGCACACCCGCAAGAATAACGGAAATAGGTGTTGGTGCTTCAACGTGTGCATCCGGCAGCCATGTGTGGAACGGGAACATAGGAATTTTAATCGCAAAACCAACGAACAGAGCCAAATAGGCAAGAAGTCGCAGATTGTTTGGATTAAACGGAGAAAGAATTCCGTTCGCACTGTAATTTGCTTGATCCATCAAAGCAAGCATATTAAACGTAAATACTTTTTCGCCGCCGTTGATAACTTCCGTAGCTGAGAAATATAAACCAATCATTACCAACAGAATAAAAATTGAACCGAACAAAGTATAGATAAAGAACTTGATTGCCGCATATTCTTTTCTTGGACCGCCCCAAATACCGATAAGGAAGTACATCGGCAGAAGCATCAATTCCCAAAATACATAGAATAAGAAAAGATCAAGTGCAACAAAAACACCCATCATTCCGGTATCTAAAAGAAGGAACAATGCAAAATAACCTTTAATCGATTTATTGATATTCCAGGATGATATTGTTGCAATAAAACTTACAAGAGCAGTTAAAAGAACCATCGGCATACTTAAGCCGTCGATACCCATAAAGTAATCAACTTTAACGGTACCAAGCCAAGATAAGCCGGTAATTTCAATCCATCTGAATTTTTCAATAAACTGGAAACTGCTTTCCTGAAATATTCCTCCGGCAGAATAATCATAACCGCCCAAAAGTATTACCGCAAGAATAACCTGTATGCCGGTAGCGGCAAGGGAAGTATACTTAATCAATAAAGTTTTTTCTTTCGGTAGGGCGAGGACGATTATCATCCCTATTACCGGTATAAAAGTAATTAATGATAAAATTGGAAATCCAATCATAATTTTATAAATACCTATTTTTATTAATTCTATTTTAGAACGGTCTAAAGACTAAAAGTAAAACCAAGACCGCAAACACAACAAACACAACATATGTTTGAACCTTACCGGTTTGTAATCTTCTGAAAGTTAAACCGATAAATCCGCTGAATAACGCGGTGAAGTTTACTAAACCGTCAACAACAAATGAATCGAACCAACCGCTTATTCTTGAAATAAGTCTAGTAAATGAAGCGCTTGCGTTTACAATTCCGTCAACAATGTAATAATCAAACCATGATAAAAGTCCCGCACCTTTTAATGTACCTCCGATGAAAGTAGCATGATAAAATTCATCAACATACCACTTGTTAAGCGAAAATTTATAGAGCGCGTTGAACTTGTTTGCAAGTTTGTCCGTATCAACTTTCTTCCATTGGTAAAAAGTATAAGCAAGTAAAATTCCAAGTCCGGCAAGTACAAGCGATAAAACCATTGCCGGGTAATGAGCATGATGCATAGCTTCAGTGTATTGAACTGAATGAACTATGCCGGCATCATGAGCTAAGTTCGCTTCGTGTTCATTCATACCGGATTGCATAAAATCAAAACTTGCTTCAGCGGGAACAACCGTTTTCGGCGTTTTCACCCAATCACTCAAAAACCATCCGGCATCAGCGGCAAAAGGATTTGGAGTGTAGAAAATAAATATTGAAAGTAAACTTAGTGTAGCGAGCGGAGCAGTCATTACCCATTTGCTTTCGTGAGCGTGTTCATATTTTTCTTTATCTCTCGGTTCGCCGTGGAATGTTATAATAACTAATCTGAACATATAAAAAGCAGTCATTGCAGCTACTGTAAATCCAAGTATCGGGAGCAGCCAATGACCGGTCAAATTTCCGAATGCGAGAGAACCGGCAAGAATTCCATCTTTACTTAAGAAACCGGAAAAGAGAGGTACGCCCGAAATTGCCAATGTAGAAATTAAAAATGTGTAATAGGTGACAGGCATTTTCTTTCTTAATCCACCCATATATCGGATATCTTGCTCGTGATGCATAGCATGGATAACCGAACCCGAACCCAAGAACAAGCACGCTTTGAAGAATGCGTGTGTTACTAAATGAAAGAATGCAAATGCATATGCGCCAACACCTACTGCCAAAACCATATATCCCAACTGACTAACAGTTGAGTATGCCAATACTTTTTTTATATCATTTTGTGTGAGTGCAATTGATGCGGCAACAAAAGAAGTAATTCCGCCCACAACGGCAATTACCAGCATTGCATCTGCCGTTAGCATTACAAATATTTTTACAATTAAATAAACACCGGCGGCAACCATTGTTGCAGCGTGTATCAATGCACTAACCGGGGTAGGACCTTCCATTGCATCCGGCAGCCAAACATGAAGTGGAAATTGGGCTGATTTACCAACCGCACCCATAAAAATTAATATACCGGTTGCTGTTAAAGTAGCAGCGCTGTCTAATGGAAGATTACCCATTGAAATTTGCTCAAATATTTCTGAAAACTTAAAAGTTCCGTAGCTGGTAAAAAGAATAAGTATTCCGATGAACATACCTATATCGCCAACGCGGTTTACAAGAAAAGCCTTTTTACCGGCATCGGCGGCGGAATCTTTTTCAAACCAAAAACCAATTAAAAGGTAGGATGATAATCCAACAAGTTCCCAGAAGATGTACATCATTAAGATGTTGTCTGTAATAACAATACCGAGCATTGAAAAAGTAAATATTCCGAGATAGGCAAAATACCTTGAGAATCTTATATCACCGCTCATATACTCGATCGAATATAAATGAACGAGTGCACTGATGATATTTACAACTACCATCATCAAGGCGGTAACATTATTTATTTCAATACCTAATTCAATTGAAAGGGGACCGAGTTTAGGTACATTGCCGAAGTCAATCCATGTAAATGAGAAACCGATTGTTTGACCGGAATAGGAAGAAAGCATCGAGTAAGCGATTGCAATTGACAGCGCCAAAGAAGCAAATAAAATTCCGGTTCCTACCAGATATAATTTTTCAAACTTTTTCCCGAAAAAGATAAGCAGAATAAAGCTTAACAAGGGAAGAAGTAAAACTATAATTGAGCTATTTATAATTGCGAGTTCGGACATATTCTATTCTTTTAATTTATCTATTTCGTCTACATTTACATTTGAGAAGGTCTTGTAGAGATTAAGTACAATTGCAAGTGCAATTGCCGCCTCTGCTGCAGCAAGAATAATTACAAAAAGTGCCATCACTTGTCCGCCCAAACCAAAGTTGCCGTACTTTGCAAATGCAACGAAGTTAATATTTGCGGCGTTTAGTATAAGTTCGATTCCCATTAAAACCATCACAGCGTTTTTACGTGTAACAACACCGTAAATTCCTAACGAGAATAAAACGGAACTAACAACAAGAAAATGATTTAACCCTACTTCTATCAATTAAGTACTCCTAATTATTCGGTATCTCTTCTTGCAATTGATGCAGCACCGATAAGTGCAATCAATAATAAAATTGCAAGTAATTCAAAAATGAGAACGTAATCAGTCAATAAAAATCTACCTAATCCGTACATTGTTGTAACGGGCATTTCACCGGGTTCGGATTTCCAATTTGTTCTGAGCATCATCGAAACGAGGACACCCATAAATAATCCGGTTCCGATAACTGCGGGAAGTATGTGTAATGTTCCTGTTCTTATTTTTACATCGGTAATTTTATTTGTAAGCATCACACCAAAAAGTAATAAGATTAAAATACCGCCTACGTAAACCATTAACTGTACAATGGCGAGAAAGTCGGCACCAAGCAGAACATAAATCCCCGCAACTCCGAAAAATGTAAACAGCAGGTAAAATGCTGCATGTACAATATTCTTACTGGTTACAACCAAGTAACCCGATACCAGAGTTAGGATAGCAAACAAATAAAATATTACATCGTAAATTGACATCTAATTTATTCTGAACCTTTTTCGTTATCGTCTTTTTTATCAGAAGATTTATCTTCTTTCTTTGCTTTAGCTGCAGCTTCTGCTTTGGCTTTTGCTGCAGCGGCTTTGGCTGCTTCCTTTTCAGCCATCATTTTTTCATAATTGGCTTTCTTTTCTTCTGCTTCGGCAGCGGTAAGTGTCGCAAAATTAAATACCAAATTGCTTCGTTCGTATTCAGAGAATTCATATACATCGGTCATATAAATACATTCGGTAGGACAAGGAAACACGCACAATTGACAGTAGCAGCACTTTGCAATATCAATATCGAACTTGGTCACCCACAACGCTTTCTTTTTACCGTTTGAAGTTTTTCCTAAATCTTCATCGGGTAAGGATTTTACAGTTTCTATGGTTATGCAGTCAACCGGACAAGCACGTGCGCACTGATCGCAGCCAATGCAGTCATCCATATTTACATATAATCTATTTCTAGCTCGCTCGGGGAGTGGAACTTTAACATCGGGATATTGAATGGTAACGGTCGGTTTAAACATATGCATGAAAGTAATTTTCATACCTACAAAAACCGTATAAAGTCCTTCCCATGTATTTTTTAAATATTGTTTCATATCAAAGTAAAGTTATAATACCTACAATAATTAAATTAACAAAAGCATAAGGGATCAAATATTTCCAACAGACAGCCATTAATTGGTCAACTCTTAATCTCGGCAAAGTCCAACGCAGCCACATTTGAACAAATACGAATCCGATGCCTTTAGTAGTAAACCAAAAAAGTTGTTCAATCGGAATCAGCCAGCTTATCCCTAAAGTATTGCCGAGATAACCGAAAGGAGATTGATAACCTCCGAAAAATAAGGTAACAGCAATTGCCGATACAGCAAACATATTTGCATACTCAGCTAAAAAGAACATCGCGAATTTCATCCCCGAATACTCGGTGTGATAACCGGCTACTAATTCTGATTCAGCTTCGGGAATATCAAAAGGGGTTCTATTAACTTCCGCCAAAGAACTTATATAAAAAATTATAAATGCAACAATCATAAAGGGGATAAGGAGAAGTTTGGTTAATCCCCAATCACCACCGCCTAAAATCATCCAGTTCCAGAAATAAGCGGTCTGCATCTGAGTCATTTTTTCTAAACTTAATGTGCCGGTAACCATTACAATAGTTAGAATGACAAGTGCTGTTGGAATTTCGTAACTAATAATCTGTGCAGCCGATCTCATTGCACCGAGCAATGAATATTTATTGTTTGATGACCAGCCTGCCATTAATAATCCGGCCACAACTAAAGATGAAACAGCAACTATGAAAAATATACCCACTTCGGCTCCGGTGCCAATATACATCCCTGAAAAGGGGATAGCGGCAAAAGCGGCATAGCTCCCCGCAAATGTTAAATAGGGAGCTAAATTGAAAAACTTTTTATCTGTTTCCGAAGCTGTGATATCTTCTTTTTGGATAAGCTTTAAAATATCTGCGATAGTTTGCAAAATTCCGTATGGACCCGTTCTCATTGGGCCCAGCCTGTCCTGCATAAACCCTGATACTTTTCTTTCCAAATAAACTGCAAAGAGAGCAAAAGGAAGAACAAAAATGAAAAGAGGCAACGCAGCGCCAATAATATACGCAAGAATATCGCTTCCGAAAATATTTTTTATGATTTCATACATTATCTGTCTACCTCACCAAGTACAATATCAATACTACCAAGAATTGCTACGACATCGGAAACCATATGACCTTTACAAAGCTCTCCCATTAGTTCAAGACTTACAAAAGACGGACCGCGGACTTTTACCCTGAATGGATTAACCGAACCGTCACTTATTATAAAATAGCCCAGTTCGCCGCGCGGATTTTCAACTCTCGAATATATGGTTCCTTTAGGAGGTTTAATTCTTTTAGGAATTGCGGATGTTACATCACCTTCCGGAAGTTGATCAAGAGCCTGCTCAATAATTTTTATACTCTGTTCCATTTCCAAAACGCGGACGTAATATCTATCCCAGCAGTCTCCAACAGTTCCGTGAGTGCCTTCACCAACGGGAATATCAAAATCAAATCTATCATATATTGAATAGGGGTCTTCTCTTCTTAAGTCGAATGCAAGTCCGCTTGCACGAAGATTGGGTCCGGTCATCCCGTAATTAATGGCTGTATCAAGCGGAAGTATTCCAACGTTTGCAGTTCTTTCAATGAAAATTTTATTGTAGCTGAGAAGGTTATTCAATTCTTTTATATTAGGTTTGAATTCTTTCAGAAAATCTCTTGTAAGTCTAACAAAATCTGGATGAATATCATGAGATAGACCACCAACCCAGATGTAATTGTAAAGAAGCCGTGCGCCGCAAGTCATTTCGAAAAGGCTGAGGATTTTTTCCCGGTCTCTAAAACAATAAAGAAAAGGTGTAAATGCGCCGATGTCTAGCCCGTAAGTTCCGATAGCCACAAGGTGAGAAGCAATTCGTTGAAGTTCGCCCATAATTACTCGTATATACTCAACTCTTTCAGGCACTTCAATTCCAAGTAATTTTTCTACAGCAACAGCGTAACCGAAGTTGTTGTACATTGAAGAAAGATAATCCATTCTATCTGTATAAGGTACAACTTGGGGATAGGTCATTGCTTCACAATGTTTTTCGAAACATCTATGTAAATAGCCGACGTGCGGTTTAACATCAACAATTACTTCACCATTCAATACTAATTCAAGTCGCAGTACACCGTGAGTTGACGGGTGCTGCGGACCCATATTTAATACCATTTCTTCAGTTTTAAGAGCCATTAATAAGGTACCTTCATTCCTTTATAAAACTCCGGATTCTTATAATCTTTTCTGAGCGGATAACCGGCATCCCAATCATAAGGCATTAAAATTCTTTGAAGGTTGGGATGATTTAAGAAAATAATACCGAACATATCATAAGCTTCACGTTCATGCCAATCGGCTGTTTTCCAAACACCTTCTACAGATTCAACTTCAGGATTTTCTCTTTCAGTTGAAGTTTTGATTGTAATTTTATGTTTAAGAGAAATTGAGTGAAGGTGATAATAAACGCTTAATGTTCCGCCCTTTATTGTTTCGGTTTCGTCTTCTTCTTTTACTTTTTCACCGTTTGCATCATCAACTCCCGAAAGACACATTAAACTGTCGAACAAAAGTTCTTCGTTGTCTCTTAAGAATAAACCAATATTATAAGTTTCTTTTGGCGGAATAGAAATGATTGGCTCTGTGGGAGTTTCTGCATCCATCTCAATTTTGAGACCGGGAAAATTATTTTTACTAATTTCAAAAATTTCTTCTGGCTTTTTCATGCAGATTTTTTGCGTAACGATTCAGTTCTTATTTTTTCTTGTAGTTTAAGTAAACCTTCTAATAAAGCTTCGGGTCTGGGGGGACACCCCGGGACATAAACATCCACCGGGATGACACGGTCAACGCCTTTTAAAACATGATATCCGTGTTCCCAATATGGTCCGCCGCAATTCGCACAGCTCCCCATTGAAATAATATATTTAGGATCAGGCATCTGTTCGTACAAACGCTTGATTCTCAATGCCATCTTTAATGTAACAGTGCCCGAAATAATAATAATATCACTTTGGCGCGGGGAAGGTCGTGGGATAACACCAAATCTGTCAAAATCATAGTGCGATGCTGAAGTTGCCATCATTTCGATTGCGCAGCATGCAAGACCAAAACCGAGCTGCCATAATGATGACAGCCGAGCCCAATTCATTAAATCTTCTACTTTAGTAATAACAATGTTGCTGTCGGAAAACTTTTGATCGAGTAATCCCATTATCCGTTTACTTTCTTTGCTTGTTCTTCGGCTTGTAATTTTTTGTTAGTTAAAATTTTGGAAAGCTCCGGTACATTTGGTTTTGAACGATCCCAATTAAGATCGCCTTTTCTCCATTCGTATGCCATACCCAAACCAAGAATCAAAAGGAAAATTATTCCTACCCAAAAACCAAAAAACCCGAATTCCTTGTAAGTTAAAGCCCAAGGGAAAAGAAGTACAACTTCGACATCGAAAATTAAGAAGATAAGCGCAACAACATAAAAACGGATGTTGAACTTAACCCACGGAGATCCTTCAACATTTTCACCGCATTCATAGATGAGAAGTTTTTCTTTTGTGGGTCTGCTTGGTCTGATTAATTTTGCCGCAAAAATAGCTATTCCAACAAAGCCAACGGCAAGAAGCAAGAAGATGAATATTTTTCCGAATTCAGTGAGCATATTTCCAATATTTTTGTATCTGAAAATAGTATAACCTTGTTCTAATGTCAAGATATCTAAATCATTATAAAATAAGGCATTATATCCTTTTTGTGAATTTCTTTATGTAGTAAAAAATTTTTAGTTTTGACTTCGTTCCATTTATTGAGGAGTAAGTTATGCGTAAATTTTTATTTGTATCTCTTTTTCTACTTTTCTGCTTATTAAATTTTGCACAAAATGAAAAAACAACAGCGATTAATGTTGATGATTATCTTCTGCTTGGCCCTATTAAAGTTACAATACCGGTAGATGCTGAAGATGAATTGAAAACTTATTTAAACTATGAAGAAATGTATGTAAGAAACTGGTGGCCCGCTAACGGAAATAATATTTTTACTTATTCCAACTCTGCTCTGCAATGGACAAACAGCGAGGGAACGGAATTAAAATTTTCAAAAAACGAAAAGCCTACTATTTATTATGCCGGATTCTATGTTGAAACAAATCGTTGGGTAGAAGCGGAGATTTCCGCCGAATCAAATCATCTCATTGCAATTTATTTTGATGGCGAAAAGAAAACCGACAAATTAAACTTTGATGATGACGAACCCGGTAAGGCTTCAACGAATGTTCAATTAGAAAACGGAAAACATTTGGTTTTATTGAAATTGCTATTCGATCCCGCAAAAGAAAAAAATTGGTCTGTAAGTTCAAAACTTTCTTTTGATCAAAAGTATGTTGGTTCTATTTCGGTAACCACCAATCCAATTAGAACAACAACGGTTGGTGATCTATTAGACAATCCAAGTGTTACTTCAATTTCGCTTTCACCAAACGGAGAGTATGTTGCTCTAAAAATGAAAGAACGAAATAAAATTAAGGATGAATATGATAATTGGATTGAACTCCGTAAGGTTATTGATGGTAATTTAGTTTGGACTTTCAAAGGAGGAATGAATATTCCCGAAGTTGATTGGGCGCCGGACTCAAAATCATTTGCATACACTACCATTTCTAATGAGAGCAAAACTCTATGGATTGTAAATCTTGAAAATGGTACAACCGAAGCATTAATACAGAATGTAAAAAACATGGGTGGATTTTCTTGGGCAGACAATGGCGAATTTATTGTTTACTCAGTTACTGAAAAAGCAGAAGAAAACGATCCCAATTTCAAGAAATATGAATTACCCGAAGATAGATGGCCTGGGTTTAGAGATAAGAATTATATTTACAGAGTATTCGTGAAAAGTAAAATGACTGAAAGACTTACAGCCGGAGATGAATCGACGAACTTTATAGAAATTAGTCCAGACTCAAAGATGATTCTTTACTCTAAAGTTTTTTACGGTCAACCAAAACGTCCATACTATAGAACCGATTACTATATTTTAAATTTAGAATCAATGCAAGCCGATTCAATTCTTTCGCTTTATTTTTCAAGCGGTATTAGTTGGTCACCCGACAGCAAGCAACTCTTGATCCTCGGAGGCTCAACAACTTTTGATGAAATAGGGAATACACTCCCGGAAAATATAATTCCTAACGACTATGATACTCAAGCATATATATATGATATAACTTCAAAAGAAGCTAAATCCATCACCAAGAATTTCGATCCGCAAATTAACGATGCCAAGTGGGACGGTAAGCATAATGTGATTTATTTTACCACTACCGACGAATCATATAAACATTTATATAGATATGATATAACTTCGGGTCATTACGAATTGATTGAACTCGGTTCTGAAGTGCTTCATAGTATAGATTATTCAAATGACTTTTCAACAGCAATCTTTAAAGCATCCAGTTCAAACGTTCCTGAAAAGGTTTATAAAATTGATTTGCTCACAGGTAAAGTTGAGACGTTCTTATTCCCCGAAGAAAAACAATACCGGCACATAAAACTTGGGGAAGTTAAAGATTGGGATTTTATTTCTTCAACCGGGCAAAAAATAAAGGGAAGAATTTATTATCCACCTAATTTTGATGAATCACAAAAATATCCCGCGATTGTTTATTACTATGCCGGAACAAGTCCGATCGAAAGAGATTTTGGCGGTCGCTATCCCAAAAATATTTGGGCTGCCAACGGTTATATTGTTTATACTCTTCAACCGAGCGGAGCAACCGGTTTCGGAACCGAGTTTTCGGCAAAACACGTTAATGATTGGGGAACTCTTACTGCTCAAGAAATTATTGAAGGGACTGAAAAGTTTGTCTCGGCACACAAGTATGTTGACCCAAATAAACTTGGATGTCTCGGTGCGTCTTACGGCGGATTCGAAACAATGAGCTTAATTACAAAAACTGATATGTTTTCTGCAGCAATATCTCATGCCGGTATTAGTAATTTAACAAGTTATTGGGGAGTTGGTTATTGGGGATACTCGTATAACGCGGTAGCCGCTGCAGAAAGTTTTCCGTGGAATAGAAGAGATGTTTATGTTGATAAGAGTCCGCTCTTTAACGCCGACAAAATAAACACACCTTTGTTGTTGCTGCATGGTAATACCGACCCGAACGTTCCTCCCGGCGAAAGTATGCAAATGTATGTTGCTTTAAAACTTCTAAATAAGGATGTAACATTAATTGAAATTGATAAACAGCAGCATTGGATTTTAGATTACGATAAACGTACCAAATGGACTAAAACTATCATTGCTTATTTTGATAAGTATTTGAAAGGACAACCTGAGTGGTGGAATAGTTTGTATAATTAAGCCCTTGGCAATCGGATTCCTGCAATTTATAAAATTGCGGGAATCCGGTTATTCAAAAATTCTTTTCTTTATTTTATAGAAAATCAAAGCGAACAAATTTGACTTAATAATTACACCCACTATATGTGATAATCTCAATCTCGGGTAACCGCAAATGTAAACTTCGTCCCATCTCGGATTGAATTTATTTTTAAAATCATACAATCCCTTATAGTTATATGCAAAACGAAAAAACTTAGCTATTCTATTCAAAATATAATCGCGGTAGAATGATTTTGTGATTGGGATATTTACATAAAAAGGAACCTCGCCTAAGCTCAATTCCTTCTTACCTGAAGTTTTTAATGATTCGAATGTGTGGAATATCAATGTTTCCATAATACCGGTTGGAGCGTTAATGTGTTTTAACAATAACTCTGTATGAAATTTATTAGGCGAGTTTCTTGATACTAAAATTGCACCTAACCATTCATTGGCATGATTAACAAAAACAAATAATCTTGTTTCCTCTGCAAATTCAGTTACGAAAAGATGTTTTAACTGCGGTTCTTTCCCGTGTCTGGAATTAATTTTCAATTTTTCGAGTAACCGTATTGCTTCGATTGAATGTTCAACTTCAACAACTTTCCCTTTTTTTGAGCCTCGTTTTATTAATTCTTGCAGTGATTTCTTTTGAAAATGATCTTGGGGAAAAGATAAAACTGCTTCTTTTGCGAAAATAATATGATCGAACTTTTTGTTTGATAAGTAATCAATCAAACTTTGAGTGCAGCCGCGAAGAATAAAACTATATCCCGGTTTAGCTGTTATCGAATTAATAAGTTTGTCGAAATTGTTAAAATCGGTTTGACCTGTTGTAAGCCAACGCTGGTGTGAAGTAATTAATTTTTGTTCATACGGATTAGAGTTATTTGAAGAGTATTGCCAGCTTAACGGAAGATTTTGTATTCTTTCTTCTATCTCTTTACTCCTTACTACTTTATTTCAAATCCCTCTTGCCTAATTATTTCACCGGCACGTTTTACATCTTGATCGGAATCGAATGATAAACGAAATGTACCGCCTGTTCCTTCACGAATTTTTAATAACTCGATATCTTTTATGTTAATATTATTATTAAACAATGCAGTAGATATTTTACTTATAACGCCGGGTTCATCACGCACAAAAACAAATAAATCGTGAAGCTGTGTTAAAAATCCTTTTGTATCCTTCGGAATTTCATCACGCTTAATCCGTGAAGATTCAAACTTTTCTGCGAGAGAATCGTATTCATTTTTTTGTATGAAAGATTCAATTGTGCCGAGTTCGTTTTTCAATTTGTTTATTGCACTAAGAATTTCTTCTTTATTGAATTGAATTACTTTTTCCCAAATTGAAAAATCACTTGCTGCAATTCTCGTCATATCTCTGAAGCCCCCCGCTGCAAAATCACTGAAGTTTATTCCGTTTTCTTTTCTTGCAGAGTTATTAACAAGTGAAACGGACAATAACTGTGGAAGGTGGCTTACGTTTGCAACAACTTTATCGTGCAAAAAAGGATTGAGAAAAGTTATTCTTGCACCAAGTGCTTTGATGATTTCGATGAATGAATTAATCCTCTCATTGTTTTTAAAAATGTCCGAAAGAATATAAACAGAATTTTCAAACAGAAGGGGATCGGAATTTTTATATCCGCCGATTTCTTTTCCCGTCATTGGATGTCCGCCAATATATATACCTTTTGAGTTCAGCTTTTCCCATTCTTTTTGGAAAACTCCTTTTACACCGGAGACATCTGTGATTACTTGTCCGGTTTTTAATTTCGGTGCGAGGTCCTTCAAATATTCGAGAGATAGTTCAACAGGCAGACAAAGAAAAATCAGATCGGAATTTATTGATTCATTAATGGAAGATAATTCTTTATCGATTATTCGCTCGTCAATTGCCGCTGATAAAATATCATCTTTATCAAAAGCGCTGATTGTTATATTTAGGTCGGTTTTTTTAAGTGCTTTTGCTATCGAGCCGCCGATTAAACCGAGTCCAATTATTGATATGTTTTTGATTTGATTGGACATTTTATTCTGAGGTGAGATTCTTCGTCACAAAACAAAACATTGGGACTCAGAATGACACCGTATGTGTCAATTAATATCCCTTCCTATTGCATTGGCAATTGTTTTCATTTCTTTAACAAGTTTCAAAAAAGTTTCTGGCAATAAAGCTTGCGGTCCATCCGATAAAGCATTTTCGGGGTCGTGATGGATTTCGATCATTAATCCGTCTGCTCCGGCTGCAACAGCTGCTCTGGCCATTGGCGGTACTTGGTCTCTATAACCTGTTGCGTGTGACGGGTCTGCGATAACCGGTAAGTGACTTTTTTTATGAACAACAGGAATTGCCGAGAGATCAAATGTATTACGAGTATATTTTTCAAATGTTCTAATGCCGCGTTCACATAGAATTACATTCGAGTTGCCGCTTGATAAAATATACTCGGCAGACATTAACCATTCTTCTATTGTAGCCGACATTCCTCGCTTAAGCATAACCGGAATTTTTGTTCTGCCAAGTTCTCTTAAAAGAGAAAAGTTTTGCATGTTGCGTGCACCTATCTGAAAAATATCGGTATACTTTCCGATGATATCTATTTGAGCAATTTCCATTACTTCTGTAATGACAAGCAAACCGTATTTATCAGCTGCTTGACGGATAAGTTTTAATCCTTCTTCTCCCATTCCCTGAAAAGAGTATGGAGATGAACGAGGTTTAAAAGCACCGCCGCGTAAAATTTTTGCACCGGATTTTGCGACAATCTCCGCAAGTTTAAATATCTGCTCTTCGCTTTCAATTGAACAAGGCCCCGCCATAATTGCTAATTCATTACCTCCGATTTTTACTCCCTTTATATCAATAACTGTATCAAGCTCATGAAAATTTCGGCTGGCTAATTTGAATGGAACCGTTACACGGTAAACATCGGCAACACCGTCTAATATTTTAATCTTCCTCGTATCAAAATCCGGTTTTACACCAATTGCACCGATTATTGTATTTTGTATGCCAACCGACTTATGAATTTGAAATCCGTAATCTTCTAAATGTTTTATAACATTTTGAATTTGCTCTTCAGTTGCTTTCGGTTCTATAATTACTACCACTTTATCTCTCCAAAATTAATCGTGAAATTTTTTCTCGCCTGCTTCAACTGCAAAATTTAAATGATCCTCTTTACGAGGGATTGCGCAAGAATATTCTTTACTGTATGCACAATAAGGGTTGTATGCAGCGTTAAAATCTATTGTGTAAATATGTTCGGGATCGTTAGATAATCTTATATTTAGATAACGCCCTACTCCATATGTTTCATCATTTGTTGTTTCGTCTGTGAACCAGATACTTGGATAAGTTTTACCATCAGCGGTTCTGCCGACATATAAATTCAATTTATGGGTTTGACCTTCGTAATTAATATTAAAATATCCGTAACGAAGGAATGTTCTTTTCTCACCTTTTGTACCGAAAACCGTTACCGTATCTTTCGGATCATATTCGTATAATTTACTTTTGAAAATAAAATCCATATTCGGTTCGTAATAGTTGAGCGGATGGAACTCAACTTTTTCTTTCGCATTGAACGGTGAATCTGGATTTGTCCTCATCCATCTGTCGGTCTGAGTTCTCATATGTTCGATTTGTTTTGCATATTCTTTCTCTTCGGGAGTTAAAACTTTTTTTTCTTTCTCTTTACATGATATTAAAACCATTACGGCTAATATTACAAACAAAATTTCATTTATTCTTCTCATAGCTTTATTTTTCATCCTTAATTTTTTTCTGGAGTTCGTTTAGTTTATTCAGGGCATCGAGAGGTGTAAGCCCTTCTAACTGCATATCGCTGATTTCTTTTCGAAGGTGATCATCTTTTACTTCGAACATGCTTATCTGCATATCATCATGATTTTTGAACTTGGCAAGTTTTGCTTTTTTAATTTCGTGAGGTGTCAGTTCCTTATCCTCCAAATTAAACAGAATTTCTTTTGCACGTTTTGTTACAAACTCCGGTAAACCTGCCATTTGTGCAACTTGAATTCCATAGCTATGGTCGGCTCCTCCTGCCGATACTTTATGTAAGAAGATTACTTTATCATCGTACTCTCTCACTTCTACCTTAAAGTTTTTTATACGTGGGAATATAGAAGCCATCTCGTTGAGTTCGTGATAGTGTGTTGCGAACAATGTTTTTGCCGCAACGTTTGGATTCTCGTGTATAAATTCCGTTATAGCCCAAGCAATTGAAATTCCGTCAAACGTACTTGTTCCTCGTCCAATTTCATCGAGTAAAATTAGACTCTTGTTTGTTGCGTGGTTCAATATATTTGCTGCTTCCTGCATTTCGACAAGGAACGTACTTTCACCTGCGGCAATGTTATCGCTAGCGCCAACACGTGTAAATATTCTATCAACTAATCCGATCTTTGCTTCTTTTGCCGGGACGAACGAACCGATTTGAGCAAGCAGAACTATCAATCCAATTTGACGGAGGTAAACTGATTTACCCGCCATATTTGGTCCGGTTAAAATTATTATTTGATTTTCTCGGCCGCTGAGTTTACATCCGTTTGGGTTAAACTTTTCACCAGGCGGTAATATTCTTTCAACTACGGGATGACGACCCTGCACAATTTCAAGTTCATCCGATTCATCTATAACCGGTTTAACATAATTGTACTGCTCTGCACATTCGGCAAACGATGCGTAACAATCGAGCATTGCAATCAAGTTTGCATTTTGCTGTATTGCTTCTGTTTCAGCGGCAACTTCTTTTCTTATTTGATCGAAAAGGGAAGACTCCAACTTCAAAATATTTTCTTGGGCATTTAGAATTTTATCTTCGTACTCTTTCAGTTCCGGTGTGATGTATCTTTCGCTGTTAACAAGTGTCTGCTTACGGATGTAATTATCCGGTACTTTATTTTTGTGTGCGTTACTTATTTCCAAATAGTAGCCGAACACTTTGTTAAAGCTAACCTTTAATGAAGGAATTCCAGTTCGCTCTCGCTCAGATTTTTGAAGATTTGCAATCCAGCTTTTAGCATTTGTAGAAAGATCGCGGAGTTCATCAAGTTCGGGTGAAAAACCTTCACGTATCACCCCGCCGTCGGCAACGCTTAAAGGCGGCTCATCCGTTATTGAAGTTTCTATCTTCTCAACTAAAGGTTCTAAGGCGGAAAGTTTTTCATTAATTGCGTTTAGTGTTTTTGAATCTGCTTGATCGAGCAATTGTTTTATGAGTGGAATTTTATTGAGCGATGTTTTCACATTAACAATCTCTCTCGGTGTTGCTCTTCCGGTACAAACTCTGGAAATCAATCTTTCCAAATCACCGATTTCTTTTAATTCATTCTGAAGATTTTTTCGCAAAGTTTTATTTTCAAAAAACTCGGCAACACATTCCTGTCGCTGCAAAATAGGCTCGAGTCTGCGCAAAGGTGCGGATATCCATTTCTTCAGCATTCTTCCGCCCATAGCTGTTTCGGTTTTATCGAGAATGGAAATCAGCGAGCCTTCACGTGTTCCTTCCTGCATTGTAAAAGTAATTTCAAGGTTGCGTTTGGTTGCAAAATCAAGCTGCATATAATCGGAAGGATTGTAACGCGCAATTTTATTTATGTGCGAAAGATTGGCTTTTTGTGTATCGCGTAAATAATTAAGAGTTGCTCCTGCAGCAACCAAACCGGCATCAAGATTATCAACCCCGAATCCTTTTAATGTTTTCGTGTTGAATTGATCACGGAGAATATCGTTTGCATAATCATTGTTGAAAATCCAGTCATCTATTTTAGTTGTACGGACCGACTGTATTGTTTTTTCAATTATCGGCTCGAGTATTGTCTTCTGTTTTTTTGAGATTAAAATCTCCGATGGGTTGATCAATCCAAACTGGTTGCTCAAATCCCGTTGATGAACTTCGTAAGCATAAAACTCGCCTGTTGAAATATCGCAGAATGAAAGCCCGGCTATCTCACTTTTCAAATAAATAGTTAACAAATAATTATTCTTTTTGTGATCAAGCAGTTTATCCGAAAGAGCAACACCGGGTGTAACTACCTCAACAACATCGCGTTTTACTATTCCTTTTGCCTGCTTCGGATCTTCAACCTGTTCACATACTGCTACCCTGTAACCCGAACGAACGAGTTTGGGTAAATATGTGTCGATCGCGTGATGGGGAAAACCGGCAAGCGGAACATCTCCGGCAGCACCGTTCGAACGTTTGGTTAAAGTTATGCCCAAAACTTTTGAAGCAAGTTTTGCATCCTCATCAAAAGTTTCAAAGAAATCCCCAACCCGGAAGAGTAAAATTGTGTCTGGATTCTTCTCCTTAATCTTGTAATATTGAGTCATTAATGGAGTTACGGACATAGCACTTCAAATAAATTCAAACAAAAAATATACCTTAATAGGAAGGGAATTTCAATTTGTCTTTGTAAACAAGAAAACGACTAAAACCGTTATGGGGGTTTGGGAAGTTACCTTGTCGCAACGACTGAAGAGTATGTGATATAAACATCAAGTATGTATGTAAGAACTCATCTCTCTTAAAAAGAGAAGGGGTGATTTCGCTTTGTTTTTAAGTCCCTCTCTTTCCAAGAGAGGGATTTTCGGAAGGAATGCCTTCGGCAAGGGAGAGTTCGTGCCTATAAAATGTAAAAATCAAGTTCTTTAAAACACACTGAAGCAATTGGTTAATGAGGTGGTTATGTTATTGAACTATTATTAACACATAGATACATTTGTTGTATGGAAGTTACGATCAAGAACTCACATTTGACTAATTCAATTAATTCTGTTATTTAACTATATTAAGTAGTTGAAACAGAAGTTCTTAATCGGAGAAATTTTAATGCAGATTATACTCGAAAGAAATACTCGAAAAATATGCAACTGTAACAAATCAGTTACTTTTGAATTTCACATTGCAAAGGAAGTACGCAAAAAATATGAAATTGATGAAACACTCTTTACAATCAACGGAAATGTTGTATTAGCAAACTTTGCCGATGTAAGAAAATTTGTCCAACGGTTGAATGCTAAAAGAGAAGATGTTCGAAAAGTTACCCCCGGTTATGTTAATGCAATGGGTCTGCTTGATGAAATTTATCACTTTATATTACGTGAATACGAGATCTCAGAAAATCCCGGTGTATTTAATAAAGCATTAATTCACATAAACTCGACCCTCGGTGAAGAAAAAGCAAACAAAATTTTATCAGAATTTGTATCACTGTTTCCGCCGAGTGATGTTTACAAAGGGAAGTTAAGTGTATTCGAATATCTTAATACTATGACGGATAATAGACCGAATACGGAAATTGCTCTCGAAGAATTGTTTATACTTTATTTTGCCGATTACAATCCGGCCAACAAAAAATTAAAAGAATTTTTTGATACAACTTATTTTACAAGCAAAGATTTGTTTGATAAAACAATTTTTGAACTTGACAAATTCTTTAAAAAAGAAAAACCTTTCGGACCGGATAACCAAGATATTTTTACACTCTTGAAAACACCAATTGACCAAAGTCCGGAAAACTTGGAAGGACAGCTCGATTTTGTTTTGACGAAATGGAAAATAATTTTAAAAGAGAAGTACAGTAGTAAAATTCTTTCAAGCAAAGATCTGATGAAAGAAGATATCCGTTTTGAAAGTTTCGGCGGGGGAGGTGCGCCGACAATTGCTCCGAAATATAAAGGTGGTATGGCTGCGGACTTCCTTGCAATCGGTAAATCCGGTTACAAATATGCGCAGGATGTGGATGATTTTTACGATGAACCCGAGCAATTTACCCCCGATGTACCTTGGATGCCGAATGTAATTCTTCTGGCAAAAAATGCTTTTGTTTGGCTTGATCAACTTTCAAAAAAATATCAACGTGAAATAAAAAGATTGGATCAAGTACCGGATGAAGAACTTGATCAACTTGCGCAGTGGAATTTTAACGGATTGTGGCTTATCGGAATTTGGGAACGAAGTCCCGCATCGAAAAAAATTAAACACATTATGGGCAACATTGATGCGGTTGCATCGGCATATTCGCTTTATGATTATCATATTGCTTACGATCTCGGCGGCGATGAAGCTTACAACAATTTAAATGAACGAGCAAAAGCGCGCGGGATTAGACTTGCAAGTGACATGGTTCCCAATCACACCGGAATTGTAAGTGATTGGGTAAAACACAGGCCGGATTATTTTATTCAAGCAGAATACCCTCCATTTCCGAATTACACTTTTAACGGACCAAATCTTTCGGAAGATCCCGATTATCAAATTAGAATTGAAGATGGTTATTATGAGCGGAGAGATGCAGCGGTTGTTTTTCAGAGAATAGATAATAAAACCGGTGAAGTAAAATACATTTATCACGGTAACGACGGAACAAGTATGCCGTGGAACGATACTGCCCAGTTGAATATGATGAAACCGGAAGTACGAGAAGCTGTTATCCAAAAAATATTTGATGTTGCGCGAAAGTTCTCTATCATTCGTTTTGATGCCGCAATGACGCTGACGAAAAAACACTACCAGCGTTTGTGGTTTCCTCAGCCCGGTACAGGTGGAGACATTCCATCTCGTGCAGACTATTCAATGACTCGCAGTGATTTTGACAGCCAATTCCCAAATGAATTTTGGCGAGAAGTTGTTGATCGTTTTAATAAAGAAATGCCCGAAACACTTTTACTTGCCGAAGCATTCTGGCTGATGGAAGGCTACTTCGTCCGTTCTCTTGGTATGCACCGCGTCTATAACTCTGCCTTCATGCATATGATGATGAAAGAAGAAAATGAAAAGTACCGCGACTTAATAACCAACACACTTGAGTTTGAACCGGAAATACTTAAGCGGTATGTGAACTTTATGAGCAATCCGGATGAAGAAACCGCTATCAAACAATTCGGTACAGATGATAAATATTTCGGTGTGCTTACGTTAATGATTACTTTACCCGGACTTCCGATGTTTGGGCATGGGCAAATTGAAGGGTTCACCGAAAAATACGGAATGGAATATAAACGAGCTTACTATAATGAAACCCCTAATCAATGGCTTATTGAAAGACACGAAAAAGAAATTTTTCCGTTGATGCGTAAGCGTTACGTTTTCAGTGAAGTTGAAAACTTTTGGATATTTGATCTTTACCGGGATCACGGCGGCATAAATGAAAATGTTTTTGCTTATGCTAACTCAGCAAACGATGAAAAAGCTCTAATCCTTTTCAATAATAAATTTGAAGAAGCACACGGTACAATTCATCAATCCGCTCAGAAACTTGTAAGCAGTAACGGTAATAAGAATTTAGAAACGAGAAAAATTCACGAAGTGCTCGGCATCAAAACCGATCCTAATTTCTATTACATATACAAAGACCGAATTACTAATTTGGAATACATTAAATCGGGGCAAGAAATTGTCTTCAACGGATGGCGGGTTGAACTCGGTGCGTTTAAGTACAGTGTTTTTATGAACTTTAGAGAAGTCTATGATGAAGCCGGCGAATACAGAAATTTAGTTCAGAGAATCGGCAATACAGGTGTTCCGAATGTTGAACGTAAATTGCAAGAATTACGACTTGAACCAATTCATACCGCATTCAAGAATATTTTTGCCGATGAGCCTATTAAAGATTTTATTGATATTAATATTCTTTTGAATGATAAACCCGGGTACAGAAAATTAGTTGCTGTAGAATATGAAAAATTACTTGATGAATTAACAAATTCTCTAAATATCAACATCGACAAAAAGAAAGTGCTTAATGCATTTATTGAATGTATAGAGAATGTGCAACCAATAAACTTTCTACTCAATCAAAAACTATCACCAAAGAAAAATATTAAATATGTTGGTTTTCCCGAATCATTCCGCCTATCGGGAAAATCAAATTACAATGAATCTACTTTACTTTTTCTACTTTACAATGTGCTGCGCAGCCTAAAAGGATTATTTGGTGAAGAGGGAGAGATTAATAAACAGAATTATTTAAATAAGTTATTGATTGATTCCCCCGTTCATGAAATTTTAAAACATCTCGGCAGAGGAGAACATGAGATTTTCACTGAAATAACATTGCTGAATATCTTGGTTGAGTATGAGAACAATTTGTTCGATGTTGCTGATGTTGAAGAAGAATTCAAGGTTACAAAGGGAAATGAGGAGATTAGAGATTATTTGAGAAAAGAAAAATCGAGTGAGTTTTTAAATTTTATTAACGATGATTTTGTAAAAACATTTTTGGGAATAAATTTTTACGAAGGAATTTGGTACTTCAGTAAAGAAAATTTTGAGGAACTAATCGATTGGTTGACTACAACAGCACTGACTAAAAATAAATATTCATCCGACAGCAAATACTTAATAAAAGTAAAAAATATTTTTTATCTCAACAGTTATTTTAAAGAAACAGCAGAAAATACAGGCTACAAACTTGAAGAATTAACGCGGGAAATTAACGGCCAATCAGCTGAGAGCGATTCTCCGAAGTCAATAGTTAAAAATAACAATCAGAAAAAATAGAAAATATCCCGAGGATTAAAAGTGTGTTGCAGAACTAATAAACTGTCATTCCCGAACCCCTTGCCGCCAGGGTAGTTTGGCGAGTGAGAAATCTCATCCGAATATTGCTGAAAATCTCAATTTATTTTGGGTGAGATTCTCGAGTAGAGATACCTTTGGCATTTATTCTGCTCTGCTATATTCAGGATGACATTTATCACACACACTCTTAAACCTCGAGATATTAATTCATTATAAATTGATTCCGTATCGCAATCCTAAACTGCTTGTCCATCCAACAAAATCCAGCCCGTCTGTATAGAAACCGAAATCGACATTAAGATTTACGTTTGAGATAATATGATAATCCAAACCGGCGCCTAATCTTGCGTTGAACAAATCGTCGTTTTTTGTAGTACTGCCAAAATCAATTTTACGGTGAGTATATACAACACCGGATGATAAATAAGGATAGATACCCGCAAAATTTTCTATTAAATAGTAAGCGGAAAGATGTGTTCTGTAATCTGTTTCTTTCCCGGCTGAGCTTTCAAGATCTTCTTCAAAGTACTCTCCTGTTAGTGCAATTGTGACTTGTTCATTTACCGCATAACCGAGGATAACACCGTAACCGAATGGATTATCGGTCTCTGTCAATTTGTTGTCGTTATCGGTATTGGCAAATCTCGTACCGACTAATCCGACACTAAAATTACTTTGTGCATTAACTGTTGTTAAAGCGATTAACATAAATACGATTACATATAACTTTTTCATAATTTTCTCCCGGGCTAAGTTGCCCTTGAAATGTTTAAGGATATGTTTGTTTTTTTATAAATGTGATTGAATAAATTCTTGAATCTAACTACTGACAAAACCAATGCCGCAATTATAATGGCCGTTAAATGAAAAATTTCAGGAAGTACATCACCGATTCCAGCTCCCATTTGAGTTACTCTTTGAAAAGCGTTGAGATACGGTGTGCTTGGAAGCATATAAGAAATGGCTCTTATGTAAACCGGCATAGATTCCAAAGGCCAGCTATATCCGCTTAATAAAAAAACAGGATAAGAGGAGAATGCAAAAATCTGAAGTGCTACTATTTTTCTCTTTAAAAAAGAGGAGAAAAAGAGACTTAAAAATATTACAGACAACAATAATAGTAATGTAAGTAATAAAACTGCAGCAGTGCTTCCTGCGAATTGCAGAGATAATACTGCAAACGTTATGCTGTAGAAAAAGAGGGCATAAACCGCATATAAAAATAAATAGAAAAGACCTTTTCCAAGTATAGAATTAATTGTACTATCCCCGGAAGCTCGAAATAAGTCTTGGAGGAGACGTTTCTCCCTCTCTTTTGCCATACTTTCCGATAATCCAATCAAGAGAGTTTGTTGGAGAATTAATACGAGCATTCCGGGGACAAGAAAATCACCGTAACTTTCGGTATAATTAAATAGAGGTCTAATATCAGTATGAATAGGTTCTATCATTTTACGGGACTGTTGAGAATTGTATCCTTTGGCTTCGAAGTATTTTAACTTAACACCGGCATTTACCGTTTCAATCACTTCATTTATTGCTTTATTCAAATCGTTTGAGACTAAAAATCTAGTTGTGTTCAGCCCGACTTTTACAAACGCTCCTTTGCCGGATTTTAATTCGTCTTCAAAATTTCTCGGTATGTAAATTATTCCTTGTACTTCACCATTATTCAGTAATCTTTCGGCTTCGTCAATATTTGCTGCTTCAGCATAAATCTCGATAAGCTGATGCGAATTAAGGTGATTGATTAACCGCTGCGTTGTATATGTTTTGTCTTGGTCAACTACTGCAACTTGAACATTGGTTTCAATCTTATTTAGATAAATTGTTGAATAGAAAAATGCGTAGAAGACAGGAGCGACTAGTACAATCAATATTATATTCTTATCGCCTGCAAGGAGCTCAACCTCTCTTCGAATAACGGTCCAAATATTTATTAATCTTTTCTTCATCACACTTCGCTAAAATTAAAATTAGTTTTCTCACTAAGTACTCTTTTAACCTCAATATGCATTTTAACCGTAAGCACAATTCCCGAGACAATTAAAAATGAAAGAAGAGCATATATTTCTCTGCTTGCTGCCGAAATCGGTGCATCCATTTGATAGATTTTCAAAAATGCGTACAAGAAATGAGTAAAGGGGATTATCTGTGCAAAAGTTGAGTGAAGCACAGGCATACCCCAAAGCGGAAATGTAAACCCGCTGAAGATGAAAGCAGGTGTGTTGAAGAATAAAGCCGCTTCGGTAGCAAATAGTTGGTCGTGAAATAAACTCGAAATCATTAACCCCGCTGTCAACGATACTGAAATGAATAATGTGAAAATTGTTATTATTGAAAACAGCGAACCGTAGACCCTGATATCAAAAAGCGGAAAAATAACTCCTACAATAATTAGTACTGTTGAAAAGTGAACAATGAAATGAGGTATAATTTTCCCTAACAGTATTATAGATTTTTTTCCATCGGCTATCTCTACAAGCTCGTGAAAAGTGTTATGGGTGAATTCGGAACTGATTACCAAAACTGAAGCAGCCATAATCAACATCTGAAGTGTGAATCCAATCAAACCGGGGATCAAGTAACTCAAATAACTATAGTTGGGATTATAAAGAGCCATTGATTCAATTTTAATGGGATTTACAATATTCATTGCTTTCTCTTCGACCATTCCATCAGAATTCAATTTTTTTAGGAGTACACTTCCTGAGACGGTTTTGACAATGGTTAAACCGTCCTTTAAAATCGAATTGCCGATTATCAAATTTGCTGTGTTTTTGTAAATCACAACTGAGGAATTTTTACCCGATTTTACATCAGCCTCCAAGTTATGCGGCATAAAGAAGGCGCCGTGTATATTTCCTTTTTGCATTTCATTCTTCACCTCTTCAATGGAGTTTAAGTATTTTTCAATGCTGAGCGATGGAGAAGATTCAACAAGCTGAATTATTGTTCTCGAAAGCTGAGAATTATCGTAATCAACTACTGCAACCGGTATTTCAGTTAAAATCTCTTTTTTGTAAATAAAGCCATAGATTAAAAACAGTATAAGCGGCAGAATTATCATCATTAAGTAAAGCGTCTTTCTCTCAAAAATTCTGCGGAATTCTCTTATCGCGATTTTATATAATTTACTTTTATTCATCTTCAAATGAATTTTATAATTTTATATTCACTGTCATACCGGGTCGTAAACCTTCAAGGGGTTCAACAGGATAAAGTCTTACTTCAAATGTCTTCAAATCGAATTCACCTTTTTGATTAGTCGGGCGCCAAGTTGCAAAATCTGCCATAGGGGAGATGTACTTTACTTTAAATTCAGATTCTTTATTTAAAGCAGTTACTCTGCCTTTAAACTTTTCACCCATTTTTATCTTGCTCATTTCATCTTCTCTAACTTGAATAACGACATAATCATCATTTTCAATCATTAATGAAAAAACCGGGTAACCGCTCGCAATAACTTCGCCGGCATCACTTATGATATTATAAACCTCTCCGTCAACCGGTGCTTTTAACTCTAATTCTTCTTCGTAAGCTTTTGCTTCTTTGTATGCATTAACTGCTTGATTATAAATTGCAGTAACCGCCTCAATCTCCTCATCACGGGCTCCGTTTAGTGCCATTTCATAGTTTGCTTTTGCCGCTTGGTATTGGGCATTAGTCGCATTATACTTAAATTCAATTTCATCAAAAGATTGAAGGGATATTAAACTGTCTTTATATAATTCTTTAAATCGTTTATAAGTTTTTTCGGTAAACTCAAATTGATGCTTTGCTTGAAGCATCAATTTTTCGGCAGCTTCTATTTGCTCTTTTCGTGTACCTTTCTTCACTAAATTCATTTTAGCTTTCGCGGCTTCCATCGCGGCTTTTGCCTGTTCAACTTTTGCTTTAATTTCTTTGCTTTCAAGTTTCGCTAGGATTGTTCCTTTTTTGACTAATTCTCCCTCGTCAACGAAGAGAGAATCAATTCTACCTGGAATTTTTGAAGAGACATCCACCACAGTCGTCTCCGTAATTCCGGTTATATATTTATCTTCCGGTATCAACGTAGTAAATAAAAGATACAGTATAGCAATCGCTGCTAGGGAAACCGGTATTCCAATTACAATATTTTTTGCAGATGATTTCATTATTGAAGCTCCGTTTTATTCCAAACATTTAGTATTTCCATAGGTTGACCGGCAGCCAGGTAAAGGTCGCTCAATGATTGATAAATGTTTTTAAGCGATATCAGCCTTTTCAGTTCAATGTTTTCGTATGATAACTGTGCATCTATAACTTCGAGGGAAGTCCCCACGCCGGTATCGAATCTTTTTTTGTTCAGCCTCAAACTTTCTTTTGCCAACTTAAGTGAGCTTTCTAATTTTTTATATCTATCGAATGAGTTATGAAGTTCAGAGAGAGCTTTATGAATCCAGAGATTTATTTTTCTTTGCATATCAGTTCGGATAAAATCAATTTCTTTTTCAAGATGCTGAGCTGACTGTAGTTCCATATAATCTTTCAATCCATTGAAGATGTTGAGTTTCAATTGCAATCCTATTGCCCAGCGGGGTTCAATTGCGGAAAGATATTCAGGGTAGATTTCATATTTGCCGAATGCCGCCAAGTGTGGAAGGAATGAAGCTCTTGCAGAATTATACTTTTGCTCGGCTGCCTGCTTTTTGTAATCCAGCATTTTCAATACAGGCTGCTTTTTCATCGCTTTTGAAACAAAAATTGATTCATCTTCATAAACCTCAATCGGGAGCAGGGGATCACTCAAATTGTTGAAATTATTCTCATCTATTCCGAGTGAATTTTCTAAAGCAAGCCAAGCGAGATTTAGTTTATTTTTATCTTCACTCAAATTAACCTCAGCTTGCGCCACTGCTACTTCCGCACGAAGTGCTTGATGATTTGCGATTACACCTTCCGTTAAAAGTCTATTTGCTTGCTCAAGATGTTTTCTCATTCCGGCAAGTACTTCCTCTCTTGTTTTAACCACTTCTTGCAGTAAAAGAACATTTAAATAATTATTAAATACCTCTGTTATTACTTCATTCTCTATCTTCTTGAACTCGTATTCTGCCGCTTTTAATTCGGCTGATGAGTATTTTTTTCCAGCAATTAATTTTCCGCCGAGAAAAAGCGGTTGAACTACTTGGAACGTTCCTGTCAAATAGTTTTGGTCTTTGAAAGTGATATTTAAATCGGGGAACAATTCACCAAGTTGAGACCTAAATTGCTGATTTATACTATTCCTCATTTCATCGGAAAGGGGGGAACCGGTTGCAACAATGCTGTTTATGTTAGCAATTTCTGTTTGAGTATTTGCCTGCATTGAAATAATAGCCGACCGAATTGGGTTCAGATTCAAAGATAAATCGTCGTTCAAGTGAGTGTAACTACCTGTTAGATCAATCTTCGGTAAAAAATTACCCAAAGCAGAAAGGTCATCGAACTTTTTCTGTGCTACTCTCTCTTTGTACTGATTAATCCTTTGATTATTCTTCAATGCTATACTTATTGCATTCTCAAGGGAGAGAGATTGTGCAAAAATTAGGGAAGCAGAAAGCAAAAACGATATTAAGATTTTTTTGATTTTCATATTCTTTATAAATGTATAATGAATCATAATTCAATATAACTATAATTTTTTATTTCATAATTCCGTGTTTAATTAAATACTTTACGGTTGCACGTATTTTAGACATTGGGAAAGCTTCAGGGTCTCTTGCCCAATTATGAACAAGATATCTTACCGCACCGAACATATAATAACGCATAACTGGTATATCTACGTCTCGAGAATAAATTCCTTTTTTCTGTCCTTCACGAATTATATTTTCTCCCAAGTCAAGAAACTTTTCGTAATACTCAATTATACCGGGACTTCTATTGAGAGTGAAATTATATTGCTCATTAACAATAACTATCGCCATAGAAGGGTTTTGAGCAAAAATATCAAACACGAGATCGAGCATACCGTCGAGCTTTTCATTTGGACTCAATTTTTCGTTTTCTACAATTTTTTCAGTTTGATTGAACAATTTTCTCCACAACTGGTCATATATTTTTTGCAGAATATCTTCTTTATTTTTGAAATAGCTGTACACACTTCCTGCTGCCACGTTGGCAACTTCCGCTATCTTTGCAATTTTTGATTTATGAAAACCGTATTCAGCAAAAACCTGAACAGCTGCTTCCAAGATATCTCTTTCTTTATTTCCTTCTTTGGTCCTCATGTCCACTAGTTGATTAATGAATCACGATTCAAAAATATATTAAGTGAAATTTATTGTCAAGAAAATTTTAAAGAAAATTTGATGAAGAAGAGAATTAATTATTTTTGTGTAAATAAAATATGTTACGGAAAAGAGATTTGGCTGAAGTTAAGATGGTATTAATTTGACAAACAGGTACTATTATTCGTAATTTTGAAAATAATAATAAATACAAAAGGAGAGGTGTTGTGGTAATAGCTGTTCCCAAAGAAATCCTCCCCGGTGAAAATCGAGTCGGCATCACTCCCGATGTCGCATCAAAATTGATCAAAAAAGAATTCCAGGTTAATGTAGAAAAAGGTGCGGGTATAAATGCCGGATATACAGATGATCAATATGAAAAAGCCGGGGCTAAACTGTATGATAACTTAAAAGAGTTGTATGCTTCTGCGGATATTGTTGTAAAGGTTCAGAAACCGATGGATCATCCGGACGAAGGAAAACATGAACTCGATTTGATGAAGGAAGGTACTTTACTTATTACATTCCTTTATTCACTTAATTACCCGGAATTGGCAAAGAAATGTGCCGAAAAGAAAATCGACACTATTTCTATGGACGCAATTCCGAGAACAACACTTGCGCAAAAAATGGATGCGTTAAGTTCACAAGCTAATATTGCAGGTTATAAAGCAGTGATTATGTGCGCTAATACACTCGGCAAAATCTTTCCGTTGATGATGACTGCTGCAGGTACGATTAATCCTGCTAAAGTTGTTATTATGGGTGCCGGTGTTGCAGGGCTACAAGCGCTCGGTACTGCAAAGAGACTCGGTGCTGTTGTTGAAGTGTCTGATATTCGACCTGCAGTAAAAGAAGAAGTCCAGTCCCTCGGCGGTAAATTTATTGAAGTTGAAGGTGCTGAAGATATGCAGGACGAAGGCGGTTACGCTAAGGAAGCTTCTGCAGAGTTTTTACAAAAACAAAAAGAACTTATTTTCAAACACGTTACTAATGCCGATATCGTAATCACAACCGCATTGGTTCCGGGGAAAAAAGCTCCCGTTTTGGTTACTGAGGAAATGGTTAAAAATATGCGTCCCGGTTCAGTCGTACTTGATATGGCAACCGAGTTCGGAGGTAATTGTGAGGTTAGTGAAAAAGGCAAAACTGTTAAGAAACACGGTGTAACAATAATTGGCGAATCTAATTTGCCGAGTTTAGTCCCAACCAACTCAAGCGATGTTTACGCGAAAAATATTTTAGCATTGTTGGAACACATCAGCAAAGAAGGTAACGTTGAGCTAAACTTTGAAGACGAAATCGTGAAAGGTTCGGTTATTACTTATAAAGGTGAAGTTGTTCAGGAAAGAACAAAAGCATTGCTTTAGTAATGACCTTGAATAAAAATTTGAATAAATAAAAAGGAATAAACAATGGAAATACTCGATCTGATAATGCAGATTTATGTTTTTGTGCTTGCGATATTTGTTGGATTTGAGTTGATAACGAAAGTCCCCCCAACATTACACACACCATTAATGTCAGGCTCTAATGCAATTTCGGGCATCACAATAGTTGGTGCATTGATTGTTGCAGGAGAGGGACAAAATATGTTAAGCACAATTCTCGGTTTGGTTGCTCTCATTTTTGCAACTATCAACGTTGTTGGAGGCTACCTTGTAACCGATAGAATGCTCAAAATGTTCAAAAAGAAATGAGAGATAACACATGCAAATTGTATCATATATAATTTATCTAATAGCTTCAATACTATTTATTTTCGGAATTAAAAAACTAGGATCTCCTAAGACGGCACGACAGGGGAATATGCTATCATCGATAGGCATGTTCTTGGCTGTCGTTATCACTTTATTCGATCATAACATTATAACATATGAATGGATTATTGCAGGTTTAATTGTCGGCTCGTTGATCGGCTCGGTGATGGCTACAAAGGTTCAGATGACCGGAATGCCGCAGATGGTTGGTTTGTTGAACGGATTCGGCGGCGGTGCTTCAGCGGTGGTTGCGCTTGGTGAATATTTTAAAGTAGAAACACCTAACTATGAAATCAATATTATCATTACAATCGTACTTTCCGTTTTAATCGGTGCAGTTACTTTTACAGGTTCGTTTATCGCATTCGGTAAACTGCAGGGTATAGTAACGGGAAAGGTGGTCAAGTATCCGCTTCAAAATCCCATAAACGTGTTACTTTTTGTTGCGGTTTTGGCAGCAGGAGTCTTTTTCGTAATTGATCAGACCCAAGTTGAACTGATTTATGGAATCCTTGTGGTTTCATTAATACTTGGCGTACTACTTGTTTTGCCTATCGGCGGTGCGGATATGCCGGTGGCGATTTCGCTGCTTAACTCTTATTCCGGTATTGCAGCATCTATGACCGGTTTCGTAATCGGGAATAATATGTTGATTATCGCCGGTGCGTTGGTTGGTGCTTCGGGTATTATTCTCACAATCATTATGTGTAAAGGAATGAACCGCTCATTGATGAATGTAGTTCTCGGTGGTTGGGAATCTGCCGGAGCAGGCGGTGCAGCAGCTGCTGGTGATGGGACTAAAAAGCCTCACAAATCTATTGATTCAGAAGAACTCGCAATGTTGTTTGAAGGCGCAAGCAACGTAATAATAGTTCCTGGTTATGGAATGGCTGTTGCACAAGCACAACATGCAATTCGTGATCTTGCGAATGTTCTTGAATCGAAAGGTGTTAATGTTCGTTTTGCTATTCACCCTGTTGCGGGACGTATGCCGGGGCATATGAATGTTCTTCTTGCAGAAGCTCAAGTTCCATACGACAAACTTTATGCACTCGAAGATATTAATGATGATTTCCCGAATACAGATGTTGTACTTGTTGTTGGTGCAAATGATGTTGTTAACCCTGCTGCAAGACACGACCAATCATCACCGATTTATGGTATGCCTATTCTTAATGTTGATTATGCAAAAACTGTTATTGTTAATAAACGCTCAATGAATGTCGGTTATGCCGGTATTGATAATGAACTATTCTATTTGGATAATACGTTGATGTATTTCGGTGATGCGAAAAATGCTATCACAAAATTGACTAATGAATTAAAAGAATTATAATTTGTGAAACATTAAACACGACGCCATACCTGTCCAAAATGTTTT